>Ga0302325_10033051_pt1 | contig 10608 bp, 11 predicted proteins | sample Palsa_T0_2_FD_201948 | JGI IMG/M metagenome (GOLD analysis project Ga0302325, IMG submission 201948) | Peat permafrost microbial communities from Stordalen Mire near Abisko, Sweden - Palsa_T0_2 | ecosystem: Environmental > Terrestrial > Soil > Palsa > Peat permafrost | place: Sweden: Abisko...
TGCGCGGCTTCACGGCTGCACTGATCGCGGCCGTGGTGATTGGCCTGGTGAATGCCACCCTTGGCCTGTTCCTGAAGATCATCACCTTTCCGCTGAGCATTCTTACGCTCGGCATCTTCTGGCTGGTCATCAACGCTCTCATGCTGATGTTTGCCTCGGCTTTGCTGTCGCCGGATTTTGTGGTGCGCGGCTTCTGGCCGGCATTTTGGGGAGCAATCGTGCTTTCGCTAATCAATATGCTACTGAAGGCGCTGGCGCGGGACGCGGAAAGGGACTGAGCCAAGGCTGCCGCCGTGCGTGCCGATGCAGGTCTTACTTGCCGCCCAGGGGCTAAAGCCCAAGTTTCTTTAGGGCCGGAGCGGCACGGCTGGAAGCCGTGCCCTGATACAAAACAAGCTATGAGTAGGCTGTAGTAAAGAATGATTCTTGCGACCATATCGTTGACGTGCGAAGCCAGGAAGGCGAAGAGCCGCTTACGAGCTTCGCAACTGTCGCACGGTTTCCAAGAGATCGCCGCTCTGGAAGAGCCGGATTCCGGCCAATCCAGCCGCACCTGCTTCGAGACAAGCGCGGGCGTTCGTGAGATTGACTCCACCGAGCGCCAGCACGGAAAATCGAGCTTCTGCGGCGTCTCTCCGTTCGCCCGCCGCCTCGCGAAGCGCGTCGAGGCCAATTCCTTTCACATCAGTTTGTACCTTCTCGAAGATCGGCGCCAGTACGGCAAAACTCGCACCCTGCGCCTTGGCCTCGCGCACCTCAGCTGACGAGTGAGCGGAGACGCCGATGACCGGCTCACGATGGCAACATTTCATCCACAGCGCGCGAATCTGAGAAGCGAGAAGTTCGCCGGACGGCAGATGTACGCCGTCGGCGCCGCAGGCCAGCGCGATATCGGCACGGCCATTGATCAGCAGCTTTATGGTATTTGAGTTGTCACGTACAGCGCGTACTGCTTCACGCGCCAGGCGTTCGAACTCGCGCGAGCAAAGGTCTTTTTCGCGCAGCTGGATGTAATCGACTCCGGCGCCGGCGGCCTCGGCAATCCTTCGCAGCAAGGCAGTGCGTTGGTCTGCGGTCGTTCCCGCGAATCCTCTGCGATCGGTGATGTAGTAGAGCAGCATCGCCGCACTCGATTGTATTCGCCGTGGCGGTCGCCGACGTTCGGCTAGAATCGGACTGTGCCTGTCTCTCGTCGCAACCCTGAATCTGCGCCAGACATTGTTCGCCAGCCTCGCGCCGTCGGCTGCACGCTTGAGATCTTGAGCGCGCCAAGCCTCGCATCGTTGCCGTGGCTGGTGCATGGCTTCAGCACGCGGCAAGGCGGCGTTTCCACATGCTATGGAGGCAAGTCGCTAAATCTCGGACTCACATCGCACGATGCGAAGGCCAATGTGGAGCGCAATCGCCGAGCGTTTCTGACTGCGCTGCGAGCGATGGATGCAAACGGCGAGCCCTGGCCGCTGCTCGAGGTCAGGCAGATTCACTCTGCGATCATGCATCGGGTAGACGCGGCTGCGCACGAACCCTTGGCCGGCGATGGCTTGATCACCAACGCCCCAGCGCTGCTGCTGGCGATCAAGACTGCCGACTGCGTTCCCGTCCTGGTGGCTGACATAAAGCGGCGCGTCGTGGGCGCATTCCATGCCGGATGGCGCGGAACGGTGGCGCGCATCGTGGAGAAAGGCGTGGGCGAGATGCGGCGCCAGTTCGGCAGCTTGCCCCGCGATCTGCGAGCGGTTATTGGTCCCAGCATTCGACGCTGCTGTTACCAGGTTGGCCCCGAAGTCCGCGCCGACTTCGAGTCGCAATTCTCCTACGCCGGCGATCTCTTCGAAGAGGTCTTCGACTCCAATGCCATTCACGTGCGCTATCCGCTGTTGTTCCTCAACCAGCGCGCGCCGGGGCACGGCGATCTTGGGCCGGAAATTCATCTCGACCTGGTGGAAGCGAATCGGCGTCAACTGAAAGACGCTGGCGTGCGTGAGCAACACATCAGCGTGATTGAGGGATGCACGACGTGCGACACGGCACGCTTCTTCTCGCATCGCGCCGAGTTCGGCAAGACCGGCCGCATGATGGCAGTCATCGGCATCCGGCCTGAGCAGTCCGCTTGAAACCGAAGTTCTTTCGCAAATGCAATCGGGCCAGCGCGATGCCGGCCCGATTTCTGCAATTGATCGCGCACCGCTCGCGGCCGTCCTTCAATTCGTGCGATGCGAATGGTGGTGACTGGAATGGCGATGGTGATTATTGTGGTGATGATGATGGCTCGCGAAGGCTGGCACGGAGATCACAACCATCATGATGAGAAGCAGCGGCAGCGGCACCTTCTTCATGGCGCGTCATATGCTATTTGCTACGGCGTTGGCAGAGGTGGCACGCAGCATCCGCTTTAAGACATGCAAGCGTAAGGACTGTCAGATGCCCTTTGCTATAGAGAGCGGCCACAAGCGTGATTACCACACGCCGTATTGCGGGCACCTTGTGTCCCTGCGAAAAGAGCGCGCTACGGAGAAAAGGAAGAAGAGGGCAGAGAAGAGAAAACGTACTCAGAGAATCCTTGCAGTGAAAAGGCACACGCTTTAGAATTCTGCCGAGAGCAAGCGATTCGCGTAAACCATTGATTCTAAATGGCGGAGGACGCAGTCACATGCGAACCCTTCTCCGCGAGAATTCCCTGCTAACAGGGAAAAATACAGGGAATTTCATGAATTCAGCCGGCTGATTCCGGCTGCTAGCCGCCGTAAATGCCTCATTCTAGATAGCTTCTGGTCCCAACAGGCGCTTCTGGCCTTAACTCGAACAGGGAATTACCGGAGGCATATCAGGGAATTAAGGGTCGCCTATCAGGGATTAACTGCAGTTAGATGAGATCATGAAACTCTGTGCGCTCGAACTTGCTGAACAATACGTTCGGTTCAAGTCCGGCGAAAGAAGGAGGCAGGACTCTAGACGGTTTTCCGACTTTCACTGTGCGTCTTAGTGACCCGTTTCGTGCACGATCTCACTGTGTATTTCGGCTATGTAGCCGCCAGGAAATTCTACGATTGCGGTGTTCCGGTCGCGGCCCTTGTAAGGCGCCGATAGCACCTTCACTCCTGCCCCCTTAGCCATTTTCAGGGTCGCGTTGAGATCTTGCACCTGATAGCCAGTCAACTCATGACCGAACGGATACGGCAGATGGCCGTCGGTCACCAAGACCTGCACATTGCCAAACCGTGAGGTAATGCTGATGCGACGGTAAGTCTCTCCTGCGCGCCCAATCTCGCCAGCATCGGCCTGCTTGTCATCGGCGATGATCTTGCCGTTGGCAAAACCGACGAAGCCACGGACAAAGTTGTCGGCTTGGTCTTGCGACACGTAGACGCGATTGTCGGGAATCGTTTGGAGTGGTGGGTTTATGGCTGGCTTGAAGTGCCAGTACAACTGCATTTTCACGCCACCAGGCCACTGGATGACAGCATCAATTCCGATCGGGTCTTTGAAGGGTTCCACGATGACTTCCGCCCCGGCCGAGCGAGTGGCCCTGATCGCCTTATCCATGTCCGTAACCAAATATCCGGTGCGCTCCTCCCCAAAAGGAAACGGTATTGGAGTCTCATAGGCAAAGATCGAAAGCACTCCCACGGGAGTCACTACGGCTTGCAACTCGGTACTACTCGGAACGGGCAGTACACTTGTCACAATGCGCTTGGACGGCGCGCCGCCGAACGTGGCGACAAGGCTGCTGACAAACGCATCGAGGTCGCCTGGAGCAACGTACACATGCGTCGTGTCATATTGCGGCCCCACTGCAATAGCTGTGCCGCCCGCGGCCTGGCCTCTGTCGGCCGACGAGGCAAGGGGCTGTAACAATGCAATCGACAGCGCAATCGCACAGCCGAAGCGAAGTACGCGCATTCCTGATCCCAGAGCTGTCACACATAACGACGCATTCCAGCGGTTTGGCATTGATGTATTGTACGCAAAAGAGTGTGTCGGATCTCTCAATGTGCGAGGCGAAGTCGGCTTCGCGGTAAATGATTTGCCTACTTCAGTAGCTCGAACCGCGGACTCGCTGCTAGAAATCTCTAGCGGTCCTGCTGTGAGCACGCTAGACGGTCTGGATCTTGGCCAAGCGCAGAATTTTCTGCGGTGACTCCACCGACCCTGCTTCGTATTCGACGCTTATGCAAGAATCAAGGCGCGAAGCCTGGTCTCCTACAAGATTTCGGTTCGGCGCTGCCCACGCGGCGCGGGATGGGGCATGCTGCCGTCCATAGGGTCGTTCGTTCCTCGTTGGGGAGCGGCCGAAAAGCACCATAGAGTTATGATGACTGGACGTTTTCGGGAGGTAACGAGAGATGGAATGGGAACGCTGGATCCGGTTTGTGCTGCAGGGCAGCCAGGAGCGTCCGGGCAATTCGAGAGCGTGAAAGTTCGCCGCGGCTGACGCGATCGGCAACATTCACGATGACCAGAATTGCGGCAAAGACTCCGAAGTGCGCGGTGATATGCAACGCAGGGTGCGCGAGATTCCCGTGGAAAATGAGCATCAGGGCGCCGCTGAGTCCCAGATAAAAAAGCGCGACCCATTCAAATGCGCCGCACGGTTCGAGGATGGCGCGTGCCTGCGACCATGCACGGATGAACGAGCACGCGGCGATTTGGCGGTTGCGTGCCGCGGCGCCTTCCCCGCCGCACTTCGCGATGTAGGCCGTCTTCTCCACAGCCATACCGAGTCATGCCCATGGCAACTTCCTTCTTCTTCGTCCATACCGATGAATCCTGAATCACGGCTTCCCGGCCGGAGCAAAACCCTTGACGATACCTACTTCTGAAGCGAAAGTGCCTCGCGAGCCATTGTGGGCAGTCGTGGGTAGATTGGCAGCTCGCTCCGCATCTTCGGTCAAACGGACCGCCTGCGTTATCTGTTGCAGGGACACGACCATGGAGTTCCTTGAGATCCTGCGCACAATGGGATTGACCACCCAGCGAACAGCAACTGGGATGTCACGGCTCAGGACAATCACCTCCAGTTCAACGTAGACGCCACCATCTTTCTCCTCGAACCGTGCAAAACTGTAAATGCGCCAGATGTAGCCACTGCCTTGGTCGGTTGGAAGTTCTTGCGCGCCCGGCAGGGCATAGCGCCGAATCTCCCGCATCCGCGTGGTGTGCGCGATACTGTACCAACGCCGGTGGTCGAGCTGATGGTAGCAAGCTTCGTATTCGCCTTCGAGCGCAGTCGAGGCGACGACCTCGTGGTTCGCCAGGAGCATCGAGTACTTGTCGCAGGCTCCGGTAGTACCCAGCGATTTAGAATCGATAACAGTTTGCTCCGTGGAGCCCGCACATGAATGCCTGGAGTGGCGAACCCGTACCCGCGCAACACATTGCTCACACGAGCGCTCTCGAGCGGCAGGGCGCGCTGGTGTTTCAGGTAAAACAGTGCCGCAACTGTCACTCGCTTGGCAATTCGGGCGGACAGAGAGGTCCAGAGTTAGACAGCGTCGCGACGCGACTCACGCATGACCAACTCATCCGGCAGGTGATTCAAGGCGGGGGCAACATGCCTGCTTATGGAAACAACTTGAGTCCGGCAGAGACAACCGCACTCGTGGCATTCCTCGAGACCTTGCATTCCGGAATGCAAAGGCCGGCGCGTGATGCTGCGGAGGATGTGGCGCCTAGAAGCGGCGAGCGGAATGCGGGCAGCTCGCAACGATAGGGGGCAGATCTATGCCACATGCTCATCATGCCGTGTTCGAGTCAGTCTTGATTTCCGCGCTCTTGTTTGCTATGGGTGTGGCATATGTGCGCGGATCGCTTCGCCTTTGCAGGGTTGATCTTTGGCAGACCGCGGGCCTGACGTCTGGTACGTTTTATCCGCTCACCCTGACCTTCGCTCTGCGCAATATCCCGCTTCGCTATCTGCCATTCACCATCGCGTTGTATGCAACCTTTGTGGACGGCGCAGTGAATGTCGCACCTTCGCTCTACGGCTGGTACAGAGACTCTCTGTCCTGGCAGTGGATGTTCTGGGGGTCCGCGGTGATTGCGCCGGTGATGATGGTCTGCATCTATTTGGGTATTCCGGCGATGCCGCCTCGCAAGGAAAGCGGGTCCTCCCCCAGCTTTGCCGGATTTCTGTACCTGAGTGCCGGATTAGCTCTGGTCTTTGCTGCTCTTCAGCAAGGCGAGCGGCTCGACTGGTGGCGCTCCGGAGTGTTCAACGGCTGGTTTTGGTCAGGAACCTTCTTCCTGCTGTGTGCGCTTATACGCCGTCTACGCGGCCCCAATCCCCTGGTGGCATTGCCGTATCTGCTGAAGTGGAACACCGTCTTGTTAGGCTGCCTCCTCTTCTCGTTCCGCTTTACTCTCACTACAACCATCATTCTCATTCCGGAGTCACTGGCGATTCGCGGATTTGAACCCGACCAGATTGGCTTCGCAATTATCTGGAGCGCAATCCCGCTCCTCCCCGTCGCGCTTATCGCCGGGCTCCTGCTACTCCGAAGATTCGACCCGCGCGTCCTCTTCGCGGTCGGGTTAGCCTGTACGGCCTTTGCAGCCGTTTTGAACGCCCGTTATGACAGTACATGGGCGGCCCAGAACTTCTATCCCACCGAGTTACTCACCGGCGTCGGGCAGGCATTCGCCTTCATTGGGCTGGTGGGATGCATCGTGCTACAGGGCATATTCTCCGGCGGTTTGTCCAAGCCGCAATGGATCCTGACATTTTCTGCGTTCTTTCACGTGGTGCGTCTCTTCGGCGGCACCGCAGGCGCTATCTACATGGGTCACTTCCTTACTGAACGCGAAAAGCTGCACTCGAACCTGCTGGGCTTACACGTCAGCGGCGGCAACTGGATCACCGACTGGAACATTCATGCGCTGACCGCGGGGTTGTATGCCAAGTCATCGGGCGCGGCCTCTGCCGGGGCGCGCGCGGTTGATCTCGTTGCGGCCCGAGTGCGGCTTCAGGCCTACAGCTTGAGTCTCATCGACGGATTCTTACTGGTCGCCTGGAGCTGCGCATGCGCCCTGATCTTTGTCGCTTTGCTCCGCAAATCACCGTTGAACTATGGCGACCTAAGCACACTTCAGCGCGTGAAGGAGGTGAAATCATGAAACCCAAGATGCTCGCTGTTGTAGCGCTGTCATTTTTCAGTATTTTTGCATCTGCCGAGGAGCCCGATACGGCCCCTGCTCCGCGACATATCACACTGCCAGAGGCCGTTCAGCTGGCGCTTCAGCACAACCACCTGGTGCGTATCAACCAATTCAAGGTTGAAGAGCAGCAGCACGTGAAAGAGATTGCCAAGAGCGCCTACTTCCCCTCCATACGGAATGAGAGCACTTTCATTCACCTGACGGACACGCAGTTGATCGAGATTGGCGCCGGCTCTCTGGGAACAGTTGCGGGTAGCCCTTTTCCTACACAGTCCTCAATTATCAATCAGGGTGGGCGCAACCTCATGACCAGCGGTACGCAGCTGACACAAGCGCTCACGACGCTATTGAAAATCAGAGCAGAGAATGACATCGCGCATGCAGAACTGAAGGCGTCTCGTGAAACCGCCCATCAGACAGAGAACGATGTTGCGCTCAAGGTCCACCAGCTCTACTACAAAATTCTGATCGCGCAAGTCCACCGCAGCGCCACCGAAGCCAGAATTACAGCGTCTCAGGACCTGCAGAGCGAGCGCGTCGAGCAAGTGAAATTGGGCAGCACGCTGGACCAGGATTTAATTGAGAGCCGTGCGCAGGTGTTGCAGGCCAAGCAGGAGTTGTTGACCACTGAACTGCAGCTTTCCGATCTTAAGCTGCAGCTCAACGACGCTGTCGGCCTTCCTTTGACGACACCGTTGGATCTCGATCCCAATGCAGAGCAGTTCCAGCCGGAATGCCAACGGGAAAGCTGCGTCAAGCTGGCGTTAGCAGCGCATCCCGAGATTCTCCAGGCGCGCGACGAAGTCGAGAAAGTGGCAGCGGCAGTCCATTTGGCGAAGGTTGATATCGGTGTGCCGGATGTCTCGGCATTCGCGCGCTATAGCTACCAGGAAAATGTTCCCTTCCTGGCGCGGAACTTCGGCAGCTTCGGAGTCCTTTTCAGCTACGATCTTTTTGACTCAGGCCGCAAGCAGGCAGTGCAGCGCGAGCGTGAAGCCCAATTGTCACAGGCAAAAGAGAACCTTGCGCGATTGACCGATGAGGTCGAGCTTGCGGTGCAGACGACGTACAACAAACTGGAACGGACGCAGCAAATGCTGAGCGTATCCGACGAACTACTGGCGATGCGCACCGAGTCCAGTCGCGTGCTGCAGCAGGAGCTTGCCCATGGAGCCGCGCTCAGCTCTCAAGCAGACATGGCGGTCGCTCAGGAATTTGACGCGAAGACGCTGCTGCTTCAGTCGCAGCTCGAGTACACACAAGCGAACGACGAGTTGGTTCACGCAATCGGGCAAACTCCTAAGTAGACTCGACGTCAGGGTCGACGCTCGATGCTCGCGAATCGACATCTCAAGTGAGCCGTTCGATCCGCAATGAACAGGGCTATTTAGTTCCGAAAGGGATAAGTATATGGATCTTGCGAAAGCCGCGATGCTGAAGCTGTCAGCGGTAGCACTCTTTGGGATGTTTTTCTTAACTGACACTGGGGTGACCGCGCAGAACCTACCAACCAAAGACGAAATGGCAGCTATCGGGCAGGCGGAGTTGATGAACCGAACAAAGCTTTCCCACTACACGTGGCAGGAAACCCAATTCATTTCGGTAAACGGGGAAGCGGTCGACTACCGGCTGTACTCGGTAAGGATTGGAGCGCACGGCCAGTATCAAAGGAATTTGGTAACCGAAGATACAGGTCAGGAAGCGACCTTCGAGCCGAACATAAAGGAGCAGCTTTCGCAATACGGCCCATACGCGCAGCAGCTTTGCGAACTGGCCAACCAATACACTACGTTAAACAGCGAACGACTCACTCGAGCCGACAGTCGCGGCGAAATTGTCCTCCTCCGCGAAGGCGACTCGATCAAGTTGGCGATCAAGAATTACTCGAGGCCGGGGGATTCCCTTGCCATGACCATCAATCAGCGCACCCACCGCCTTTTGACAGTGCGGGCCACGTCCTACCTGACCGATCCACAAGATGTCGTGACTATTCAGGCTGAGTTTGCCGAGCTGCCAGACGGCACCAATCATGTTGCGACCGCTGAAATCGACAGGGTCAGTAGACATCTGACGGTGAAATTGACAAGCTGGTCATATCAATGAGCTCCATCTCGCGGCGATGTCACTCTCCTAGAGCAAATCACACGGGCTGCTCGGAGCAATTGAGCAGCAGACATCGAGAATCAATTGCGGCCCCAGCCCCCTCACTGAAATAGCCCCGCTTAAAGGGTGACAACCAGCAAGCAGTTCGGCATTTAGCCTTCCACCTTAGTTAAGCCGATTGTGCTGGCGAAGGTGCAGTGGCTGCCCCCGAAACGATATTCCCTAGAGATTCAATACTCTCTTTCCTGGAACTCGCACGATGGCAAGTCAATCGGGTTGGTACTTGGCGTGCTAACTATGATTGCAGTGGAGGCGTTCGATCCGCAATCGGACAAGCGAAGCGAACAAGCGGCCTAGGGGCGAACCGGCCCCATTAGCGAGAGCGAATGACAGCGAGTGCATACCAGCACGACACGCCGCTCGACTGTATACTTCGTTGACGGCGCCATCACTGTACCCCTAATTCCCCCTCCCGCAGGGGCGCGCTGGTGCCAGCGGCCCCTGCTTCCCGCCTGCCTCCGTTTGATTCCGGATTGCCTTAACTTGCGGTCAGCGGTCACTGGATTCTCACCTGTGAGCATGACGACCGATGCGGCAGCTTCGTTCGAGGGACCATTACCCCAACTCTCCACTTGGCAAAGCCAGGTGGAGTTTTTCCTCTAGCCTAAGCCACGATCTCGAATCTGGGACGTGCCGACATATTGGCAGTTGCTCATCTGCAATCGGAATTCCGCGGAACCTCTCGAGCCGTCCGCCTTGTGCAGATAAATGATGTGCAAGGTGTTAGGTAAAGAGACAAGCCCACCTTGTCTCGGCCACACAGTTGCAAGGATGGTAGGTGGCTCTGCGGGCAGGAACGGCGCTTACTATCCGTTACGGGTCCCAGCTACGAGTTAATTCTATGGAGGGATCGCTCTGGAGCAGCAGCAGATTGCGTCATTCGACGGCCGAATCAGCGTCGACAACTCAAACGAAATGCGCGAGAAGCTTGGAGCTGCCTTGAAGCTCATGCCGAGAGCATTAACTGTCGATTTGTCGCGAGTAACCTCCATTGACATGTCCGGCGTGGCCACGTTGGTTGAGGCCACACGTAGAGCGCGTCGCCAGGATACGCGGCTGATGATTGAGGGACTTCAAGGGCAGCCAGCGTATCTGCTCAAAGCCACACAGATGGATCAACTATTCGACATCGCAGTGGAGCAGCCAAAGCCGTGAATATATTGGAAGGTATCGGCGAGGGCGTGATCCAGCAGTTTGCCTATATCGGTGGTCTGAGCGATCAATTCTGGTCAGGCATTCGGGCCCTCCCCTGCGTCCTTCCGGTTATCGGCAAACGAGGACGCTGGCAGG
>Ga0302325_10033052_pt1 | contig 10608 bp, 9 predicted proteins | sample Palsa_T0_2_FD_201948 | JGI IMG/M metagenome (GOLD analysis project Ga0302325, IMG submission 201948) | Peat permafrost microbial communities from Stordalen Mire near Abisko, Sweden - Palsa_T0_2 | ecosystem: Environmental > Terrestrial > Soil > Palsa > Peat permafrost | place: Sweden: Abisko...
TAACAGAGTACTCGACTGACATGGGATTCGCCATGCGCTTCGAAGCATCGAGGATCTCGAAACTCACCATGTTGCCGCTATCGTCATAGTCCAAGATGACACCTGGTTTATACTGATCGCTTTCCGTGACCGGTGCATCGCTCAGCAGTACGCTGAGAACGTCCACTTCGGGATCATAGATTACCTTCATTCGGTGCTCCAATACTTCTCAATCTTACTGGTCCTGTACACCGTGATGATCGCAGGCGGGTGTTCATCTTCATCCACCACGACTCGCAGCAGATACATTTTCCCATTTTCGAACCGTAGCCGCGACTGGCGAATCCAGCGCCCTGTGCGGGATCGTCAACGACTCGTTGTTCCGGGTGGTCCATTACAGCCCGGACCAATGCCGGCGGGATGCCGCGCCGGGTCATCTCCCATTCGGCATGACTAGAAGGTTGACTACAGTTCTGGAGGAACGCCGGTTCGACATTAGAATCGAACCAATCTTTGCCGACGCCGGATAACCAGCAGCTTCCGCGCCGGCTCCGATGGGTATAATTCCAATTTCACTTGCCCGTCCACAGCTCCGCCAATCGCCGCCGATCCGCATCCGACATCCCGGAATGCTTGCGAATATCGCTTCGCACGGAAAGTTGCCGGCGATACCTGGCGAAGTATTCGGTGATGTCGCCGCCATATTGGAAGCTGTACATAATGTCGGCGAACGCGGCGGTGTGCTCCAGCCCCAGCGCGTGACCGGTTTCGTGGAGACAGGTCAGATAAACAACGGTCTCGCGAAGCAGCGCATCCGTCTCATCCGGAGGCACGATCGCCGGCAGCACGTATACTTCCGCGCCGCGGACGCCATCCACTACAATCGGGCGCGCTTCACCGTACAGGTCGCCGTTGCCGCTCACCCAGTGAATACGAATGTGCGCCTTGCCGGGCTCGTCGATTTTTTGCAGCGTCAGCTTCCCGGCAGCCGCCGTCTGCCAGGCTTCCATGGCCCACTGCGCCAGCTCCGGATCGCCTGCGTGGCAGCCGCTCTCGGGCTTCGAGCACGGTTCTACCCAATAGCGCAACGCGGCTCCTTGGGCCGCGCAGCAAACCAGTAGAAGTAGGAAGGTCCTCATGCCGATCCGGTTCAATTCTCCGTAGGCTTTTCCGCGTGGTCGATCACCAGCACTTCGGTCGGAACCTTGCGAGCCTCCAGTTTAAGCCCTAGCTGCTCTTGCAATGCCTCAAAAACCGAGGGGCCGGTGGCTAAATCCACGGGAGCCTTGGCCTGCATGTCGTCCGGCGTCCATTTCAATTGGAAATCGAATCCTCCCTCGATTCCTGTCAGATCGGCTACAGGCAAGTGGATTACTTCGGAAAGCTTCTGCGCCAACTGCCGCAGGCTGCACGCCTGGGCATCGATTTCCGTCCTGCTGGAGTTCGCCGCGGAGCCGGCATCGGGTTGGGAGCGCTTCGCCTTCAGGCCGCCTTTTGCCACGATCAAAGCGTAGCCGGGACGCTCTCTGGTCTCACGGTGAAACGCCAGCTTGAACCGCTCGGCGAGTAACGATTGAAGCATCGCCATCAACTCGTGGTCCCCGGCCGGACCGGCCGCCTTGGCGTCGATGTCGTAGCGGTCCTCATCGACCCACTTCGGACCGCCTACAATTTGCGATTCCTCCACATCATAGGCGCCCCGTATACAGCGCTTCAAGGTAACGTTGCGCGCGCTGATGCTGCCCTTCCTGCTGGGGATGCCGGAACCGCTGCCAGGCTCGGCCGTGCTCGGTTTGATGGACGCCGCCTCAAAGGCCGGCGGAGCAGTCTGGCCGAATGCCCGCGCTATCAGTAAAGCCACCAAAGCTGGTGGGGCATGCTTTAGCTTGCCCTGCATAATTGTTGTGCCTGACGCACTACAATAGTATGGACGAATAGAGGTACTTTCCATGGCTTTTTCTTCGCGTTTTTTCCAGGGGTTTTGCCTGGGAGCCGCGCTCCTGCACGCCGCCACCCTACCGGTTGCGGCGCCCGCGCTCGATCCGGCGTCCGCCGCTCCCGGTCCGCAGACTGCGGTTCTTGCCGGCGGCTGTTTCTGGGGCGTGGATGCCGTGTTCAAACACGTCAAGGGCGTCGCCAAAGTTGTCTCCGGATATGCCGGCGGCACGGCCAAAACGGCCGATTACGAGACCGTCAGCTCAGGCCGGACCGGCCACGCCGAATCGGTCCAAATTACTTTCGATCCGGCTATCATCTCCTACGGACAACTTCTGCGCGTCTTCTTCTCGGTCGCGCACGACCCCACTGAATTAAACCGCCAGGGGCCGGGCGAGGGCACGCAATATCGCTCCGCGATTTTCTACGCGACCGAGGACCAGAAGCGCGTCGCCGAAGCGTATATCGCGCAGCTCAACCAGGCGAGGGCCTTTCGCAAGGCGATCGTCACTCAAGTGGTTCCATTGAATGGTTTCTACGCCGCCGAGGCCTATCATCAGGACTACCTCCGGCGTAATCCCATGAATCCCTACATTATGGCGAACGATCTTCCGAAGCTCAGCCAACTCAAGAAGCAATTTCCTGAACTGTACGCCGGGAAGTAGTTCCACCGGTTGCGCGCTGCGCCGGCCATGGGCCCGCGCCACTGATCGTGGTGCATAATGAACCACATGGCCGAGGGTCTACGCTTTGAATGCCAGCCTGGATGCACCGAATGCTGCCGACAGCAGGGCTTCGTGTATCTGACCGAGGCCGATTTGACGCGCGTAGCCAAGTTTATCGGGCTAACGGCGAAGACGTTCGAGCGGCGTTATGTGTTTCGCACCCGCAACAAGCTGCGGCTGCGCGTGCCGCGCGATGCGCAATGCCACTTCCTGGTGGACGGCGGTTGTTCGATCCATCCAGTCAAGCCGGTCCAGTGCAGCGTCTTTCCGTTTTGGCCGGCGCTGGTGGATAGTAAACGCGAATGGAAGAAAACCGCGCGGTATTGTCCGGGAATCGGTAAGGGGCCGCTGGTTCAGATCGAGACGGCGCGGATGTTGGGAGCGGCATTCCGGTAAGGCCGGCGAGCTCCGGCAGGTGGCTTGAAAACCTGCGGAAGGCTGCCGGGGGCCAGCCCCACGTTACTTCGCTTTCTTCATGGCAGCTACCAAGGCTGGGTAGGGATTGACGGCTGTTCCCTTCCACCACAGCTTTTCCGAGCCTAACTCGAACATCGCGAGATGCAGATGCGGCGCACCCGGATCCGCGTTGCCGGTTGAGCCCACATAAGCGATTACGCTGCCCCGATCGACCCTCATACCTTCGCGCAAGCCCTCCGCATAGCGGTCGAGATGAGCGTAGTAATAGCAATACACGCCCGTATCGTCGAATTCGTAGATGGTGTTGCCTCCCGGTTTGCTAAGGAAGAGCTTGCGAATGCTGCCGGACACGACGGCATGCACCGGTGTTCCCTTGGGCGCCATGATATCGATGGCCTCGTGAGGATGTCCCGAATGAACTTCGCTGAACGAATCGCGCACGTTGGCCAGGGTGAGTCCATCGATTGGGAGACCGATATCGGGCAAGGAACTCGCGCCGATCGCGAGCGCCGCGACGAACGATAGTGCAATCCCGACATTACGCCCCAAAGCTATTCCTCCAGGATAACGGGCGTGCCCTTAAACACCATGTGCGAAAGATCCACCGCATCCCAGTTCGTCAACCGGACGCACCCATAAGATTCGCCATGCCGCACGTGACCCGGATCGGGCGTTCCGTGGATTCCATAATGTGGTTTCGAAAGCCCCATCCACACCAGACCTACGGGATTCCTCGGGCCCGGCGGCAGCTTCTCCGTAGCTTCTCCCGCATCCACGTTCCAGTAATGCACGGGATCCCAGTTGAACCACGGATCATGCACCACGCTGGTAATCTTCCAGTCGCCGATGGGCAGCGGGTTATGCGAGTCACCGATGGTTGCCGGATACTGCGCCAGGAATTTGTCGCCGATGCCGAATGCAGTTACGGTGCGTTTCGACTTCGACACCACCACGCGTGATGCCCGCCGGAGCGGAGACCGCTCTATATTTGCCACGCTGATTTGTTCCCCCGCCGTATCCAGTTTCTTGCCGGGGTTCAATTCCGCGAGCAGCTTCGGCGACATGTGAAATTTCTCACCCAGGCCTTCTTCGGGCGTCGCGTACCCCATCCACTTCAATTTCGCCATGTCCGCTATGTCGGTAGGCAGGGGTGCGAACGGGCCTTTCACATCGGCGGCGGTTATGGTGTAGAGGATCAGAAGCGGCCGGCTGTGCGCATCCAGCAATTTCCACATTTCCGCATCGATCACGCCAGTTATCTTCAGCGCGTGGTTGTCCTGGTATCCCCGGATGGCGGTTCCTAGATCGTCCCCGAAGCGGCCATCGATTTCTCCGGGAGAATACCTGGCGCACGCCAGAAGAATCTGCGCCCGAACCACGTGCGCACCGGCGGCTCCGGGTCCGACAGATATCGTCGTCGGAATCTCCACCTGGCTGGCAATCACACTTTTGACGATCGGCGCGGCCATGCCCGATGCCGCCACAATCAGCGCCGCGGCAATCGCGTCTCGAATACGAGTTACTCGCATATGAGAGTCCAAGCAAGTTTGCTGCCGTTTGCGAAAGTGGGGCGGACCCCCTGGTCCGCGGCCGACCCCCGGTCGGCCTGCCGGGGCTCGCATGGAGCTGATTCTGCTGGGCGAAGAGCGGGTCCGGGGGACCCGCGCGGACCAAGGGGTCCGCCCTACTTCGGGAAGGTGGTGAGGATATACGCGGTCAAGTGACCTGATATGGTCAAGGGCGGAGCGTGAGTGGTAATTCCGGTGCTCAGGCGGGTTAGCGGCCCTGAAGCGCCAGCCGCAAACTTCGGACGACGCGCCTCTCAATGCGCGTCGACCTGCCTCCCCGCCACCGCAGGTGGAAGAGAAAACTCAAGTCGAGCAGCGCCATTATGGTCAGAATTATCGAGTCCACCCGATCCATACAGCAATTTCAGCATGGTCCGACGATGGATAAAAGAGCCTTGAAGTAATTGAAGTTATAGGACTTTTACGTCTGTTTCGGTATTCGGTTCTGGATCGCCGGGCCGGGATCTTTGAAGTCCCGGTACGCGTCTCCAGTAGCGCACCCGCGATTCTCGCCGGCCCGGGTCTTGTTCACGCCTAGCCTAGACTTACCTGGAATAATGGTTGACATTTTTGTGCGGTGGATGATACTAGAATCTAGGCTTTCCACGGTCGCTTGTGGCCCATTGGACGCCTGCCCTAGTTGGCGCATCCGGCTCCCGGTCGATTTCAGTTTCCCTGTAGCAACTGGGCCGGCTCCAAAATTCTGCACTATGAGAGAACTTATGCGCCGCGTTCCGGCCCTTCTGGCTATTCTTGCTTCGATTCCCGCGCTTTACGCGCAGTCGTCCGCTGCTTCCACCTCGGATTTCTTCGAAGCCAAAATACGGCCGGTGCTGGCCAATAACTGCTACGCCTGCCACGCCAGCTCCGCACAGTCGCAGGGCGGATTGCGCGTGGATAGCCGCGAGGCCATGCTCCGCGGCGGTGGACGAGGCGCGGCGGTGGTTCCCGGCGACCCGGACAAGAGTTGGCTGATTCGGGCGGTGCGCCAGACGGACCCTGCGCTCAAAATGCCCATGGGCGGAAAACTTTCCGACACGGAAGTGGAAGACTTGGTCTCCTGGGTCAAAAGCGGCGCAGTTTGGCCGGGTTCGGCTGCTGGGACAGCGGCGGTTCCAGCGGTGGCGGAAAGCAAGGCCGGCGATAAGTATGTGATTTCTGCTGAACGGAAGAATTTCTGGTCGCTGCTTCCTCTTACCGACCCCCAGCCTCCCGCGGTAAAAGATCCCAGATGGGCCAAGACCGCGATTGACAAATTCGTGCTGGCGCGGCTCGAAAAGGATGGTTTGAAGCCGGTTCGCGCAGCCAGTAAACACGATTTGATCCGCCGGGCAACGCTCGATCTGACCGGCCTGCCCCCCACGCCCGAAGAGATCGCGGCATTCGAGAAAGACGCCTCTCCGGACGCTTTCGCCAAGGTAGTCGACCGTTTGCTGGCTTCGCCGCATTACGGCGAGCGCTGGGGCCGCATCTGGCTGGACGTAGCGCGCTACGGCGAAGACGATTACCGGAGCCTCAACCCCAATCCGCGCGGCTACCATCCCTATCCGAATGCCTATGTTTATCGCGATTGGGTGATTCAGGCCATGAACGACGATATGCCTTACGGCCAGTTCGTGAAGGCGCAAATCGCGGGCGACCTGTTGGACGAAAAGACGCGTTATAAGACGCTGCCGGCAACGGGCTTTCTCGGCCTTGGCCCCTGGTATTACGACAATGGGGCAGTGGAGGTAACCCGCGCCGATGAACGTCACGACCGCGTGGATGTAGTGACGCGCGGGTTTCTCGGCCTGACCGTGGCCTGTGCGCGTTGTCACGATCACAAGTACGATCCGATTCCGCAAACCGACTATTACTCTCTGGCGGGCGTGTTTCTGAATACCGCGTATCACACGTATCCGATGGCGCCGCAATCCGTGGTGGATCAGCAGACCAAGATCGAAGAAGAAGTAGCCAAGAAACAGAAGGCGCTGCAGGAACTGCAAACCAACCTGGCTACGCAGTTGTCCGAGTCGCTGGCTTTTCAGGTGGCGAACTACCTGCAGGGCGCCTATGAAGTGGCGGGGCAGAAGCGCGATGCCGAAACCGTGGTGGAATCGAGAAAACTCGACTACGAAATCCTGCAACGGTGGATCGCATATATGGCGAAACCCACCGACAAGTACCACTACAAAGAAGCGTGGCAGGCGCTAATGAAAAAGGCCGTGCCGGCAGCGGCGGATGGTGGCGGCGGCCGTGGCGGCGGTGGTGGAGGCGGGGGAGGACGCGGCGGCAGAGGCGGCGGCGGTGGCGGCGGCAATCAGGAAGTGAAGAAACTGGCGGAAGAATTCCAGGCCAACGTGGTCAAGGTGATGCTGGAGCGTAGGGATCTCAACGAAGAGAACGAGGTTATCTCCGCCAAAGCGCTCGAAGGGACCAAGAAAAAGAAGAAGGCCAACGAGCCCAACGAGTTCATCACCAACGACGATTTCTGTCCCAATTGCGGGCTCCGGCTGAAGAACATGCCGGAAGAAGACAATAATTTCTGGACCGAAGTCTTCCAGCGCGAATTGCGCGATTCCGACGACCCTGCAGCTATGATGGCCGCGGGCGGCCGGGGAGGCAAAGCCGGCGTACTGCTGTTCCGGGGCTGGGGACTCGAAAGCCGCACGGGCGCGCAGGCCCAGGCGCAAATGGCCGCGATTAAAACCGATATCGATGAGGCGCGCAAGAAGCTTGAACCCGGCTATCCGTACCTTCACGGCGTGGAAGATGCCAAGCAACCCGTGAATTTGCCGCTGGCCCTTCGCGGAAATCCGAACAACCTGGGACCCGAAGTGCCGCGGCATTTCCTGAGCATGCTATCGAAAGGCGATCCGGAGCCCTTCAAGGAAGGCAGCGGCCGTTTGGAATTGGCGGACGATATCATCCAACAGCCGGTGGCCATGCGCGTGATTGTGAACCGGATCTGGAAAGCGCATTTCGGAACCGGCATCGTGGATTCGCCGAGCAACTTCGGCATGACCGGCGAGCGGCCCACCAATCCGGCGCTGCTCGAGTATCTGGCCGGCGAGTTCGCCAAGAATGGCATGTCGATGAAGAAGCTGCATCGCCAGATCATGTTGAGCGCGGTGTACCAATTGAGCACCGAGATGGACCAAACCAATTTCGCCAAGGATTCGGGCAACCGGCTATACTGGCGCGCCGACCGGAAACGCATGGACGCGGAACAGGTCCGCGATGCGGTTCTGATGGTTGCGGGCAATCTCGATGACTCGTTGGGTGGGCCGAGCGAAGACCTGAGCCCGGCCTTCACCCGGCGCACTGTTTACGGCCATGTGAGCCGCTACAAGCTGGATGAGTACCTGCAACTGTTCGATTTCCCGACGCCCAACATAAGCGCCGAGAAGAGGTTTGTAACGACCGTTCCCCTGCAACGGCTATTCCTGATGAATAGCGACTTCATCCAGGTCGAAGCCGAGGAGCTGGCCAAGCGGGTGGCGGCGGAACCGGATAACCGTTCTCGCATCCACAAGGTCTATTTGCTGGCGTATGGCCGCGAACCCAACGAAGAGGAAGTGAAGTTGGGCCTCGATTATCTGCATGCGGAGCCGCTGCGGGAATACGAAGAGAACAAGAATAAGCCGCCGGAGGCCGGCGCAGGGCGCGGAGGCCGTGGTGGTGGCAGAGGTGGAACGGGCGCCGCGCCGGCCGCAACCACGGAAGCTCCGGCAGGCGGAGCGGGTGGCGCGGAGGCCGGGGAAGGCGGAGCTGGCGCCATGGGCATGGGTATGATGGGCGGCATGGGCGGCCGTGGTGGACGTGGACGCGGCGGTGCAGCCGACGTGAAATATGAGCCGACAGCCTGGGGCCGCTACGCCAAGGTGCTGTTCAGTTCCAGTGAGTTTCTGTTTATTAACTAGTAACGCGGGCCCATGGCCTGCGGCGAAGGATGTTTAAATGTTCGAACACAAGTCTTCCAGTCCGTTAACCCGCAGAGATGCTCTCCGCCGCGTTGGTAACGGCTTCGGCATGATGGCCTTCGCCGGAATGCTGGGTAACTCCCTCGCCAAGGCTATGCCCCTGGCCGGAGCGGATGGCGCCACTCTCGGCGCCGCCACGCTCGACTATCCGCAGCGGGTCAAGCGCGTCATCTTCCTGTTCATGAACGGCGGATTATCGCATGTAGATAGCTTCGACCCGAAACCGGCCCTCGATAAGTACGACGGCCAGCCTCTGCCCGGCGGAACCGTCAAGACGGAACGCAGGACGGGCGAGCTAATGAAATCGCCCTTCAAGTTCAAGAAATACGGCCAATGCGGAATGGATGTCAGCGAGTTATGGCCGCACTTAGGTGAAGTCGCTGACGATATTTGCTGGATACGCTCGGTCTATACCGATATTCCCAATCATGAACCCTCTTGCCTGATGCTGAATACGGGAGCGAATCAGGCGGGACGGCCATCCATGGGCGCATGGCTCACTTATGGTTTGGGAACCGAGAACCAAAACCTACCCGGATACGTGGTCTTGTGTCCGAATGTTCCGACCACGGTAGGCTCGCCTCTATGGAGCAACGGGTTTCTGCCGGCCATCAACCAAGGTACATATATTTCTAACCGCGTCCAAACGGCGGCGGATAATCCTGACGCCGATCCCGCCGATCAGGAAATGGCCGATGCCATGGCTGAAGCGGAGGAAAAAGCCGACAAGGCAAAAGATGGCAAGGAGGCAAAGCCCAAGCCAGTCGTGATCGAGCGGACGTTCGACCCGAAGAAACTAATCAGCTACGTGAATAACACTAAGTTCTCCATGGTGGAGCAGCGGCGTGAGCTCGATCTGCTGCAGAAGCTGGAAAACATGCGCGCGGAGCAGACCGGTTCCGATCAGCAGGTGGAAGCGGTGATCAAGTCGATGGAGATCGCTTACCGCATGCAAACCGACGCTCCGGAAGTGTTCGATGTGCGTAAAGAGTCGCAGGCCACGCTCGATCTTTATGGTCCGGGCGCGGTAGCCCGGGGATGCCTGACGGCGGTGCGGCTGGCGCAGAAGGGCGTCCGCATGACCCAGGTTTACTACTCGCAGGGCGATCCGTGGGATGCTCACGGGGATATCTTCGCGCACAAGACCAACGCCAAGAATTCCGACCAGGGCTTCGCGGCGGTGATCAAAGACCTGAAATCGCGTGGGCTCTGGAAAGACACGCTGGTGGTCTGCGGCTCGGAATTCGGGCGCACGCCGGTGCGTGAAGTGGGCGGCGCCAGCGGCAGCGTCAAGCGCGGCCGCGACCACAATCCCTTCGGGTTCACCATGTGGCTGGCCGGCGGCGCTCTCAAAGGCGGCACGATCTACGGCGCCACCGACGATTTCGGCTTCAAGGCAATCGAGAAGCCTGTCCATGTACACGATATCCACGCGACCATTTTGTATTTATTCGGCATCGACCACACGAAGTTGACTTACCGCTACAGCGGCAGAGACTTCCGCTTGACCGATGTATCGGGCAATGTGTTGCACGACTTGATCGCTTAATTGCACCGAGTGCTCCCCTCGGCGGCGTAGTATCCTCAACGCATGACGCTCCCGCCGTTTCTTCTGGATGAGTGGCTGGATCAGAAAGCCTGCGCCGATCCACCCATTGAGTTCGATCTCGGCTCGAGCACCGGACCGGTCTGGACCCTGCGCGAGTTATTGAGCCTCTCGGGAGAGCTCGAGGTTCTCGGCGATTTGGATGAGTTCCTCGATACCAGGTTGTTCTACACGCGTCCCGGCGGAACCCGCGAACTTCGCGAAGCGATCGCCGCGCTCGAAGGCGTGGACCCTGATCTTATTCAGGTTGTGACGGGAGCGTCCGAGGCGCTGCTGCTGCTCTTCTTCGGCGCGGCTGGGCCTGGGGCAAATGTGATTCTGCCGCAGCCTGGGTTTCCCGCCAACGATGCGCTGGCCGCGGCCTTTGGCATTGAAGCCCGTCACTATGTGCTGCGTCAGGACAATCAGTTTCGCAT
>Ga0302325_10033053_pt1 | contig 10608 bp, 10 predicted proteins | sample Palsa_T0_2_FD_201948 | JGI IMG/M metagenome (GOLD analysis project Ga0302325, IMG submission 201948) | Peat permafrost microbial communities from Stordalen Mire near Abisko, Sweden - Palsa_T0_2 | ecosystem: Environmental > Terrestrial > Soil > Palsa > Peat permafrost | place: Sweden: Abisko...
ATCGCGCCAGCATTTCCAAAGGTACATGGCTGCTCCTTTCGAACCAGATGCAAAAAGATTTCGCGCAGACCCAGAGGCGAGATGCTGGTAACCGTTGCGCCATTTCGTACTAGCGCTGCGGCAAAACCCTCGGCGTCCTGGGTGACCACGTACCGATAGAAATCTTCCTCCACGTCAACCGACAGCACCTGCGCCGAGGTCTCCGCGGGAAGCGCGTTGCCCGCAGCGATAATCAGGCGGAATTCATTCTTGATGTCGTCGAGCCGAGCCTCGATCAACAGCTTGCCGCCATCGATCACCCCGACGTATTCCGCAATCTGCTCCACCTTTTCCAGATGGTGAGAGGAGAAGAAGACGGTGCAGCCTCGGTCCAGCGCGTCCCCGGCGAGCACATGCATCAACTGGTCCACGGAAACCGGATCCAGTGCGGTGGTCGGCTCATCCAAGATCAGTAAGTCCGCTCCCTGGCAAAGCGCCAGTAACAGCCACACCTTTGTTTGATTGCCGTTGGAAAGCTTCTCGAAGCGCTGATTCATCGGAATTTCAAAGAGCCGCGCATATTTCTCCGCTGCGCTATCGCACCACGTGGGATAAAAGCCGCGGCTGAAGTGCACCAGATCGGACGCCGTCAGCGCCGGATAGAGCGTCTTTTTCTCGCTGACAAACGCGGTGCGCTGCAGGATCGCCAGCGGCTCGTTGCGCACGTCCATGCCTAGCACATTCACCGAGCCGGCATTCGGCCGCGTCAAGCCCAGCAGCATTTTGATCGTGGTGGTCTTCCCTGCTCCGTTGCGCCCGAGAAAGCCATAGATGGCTCCGCGCGGGACGCTCAGGTTGATTCCACCGACGGCCTGGATCGAGTCGTACGTCTTCGCCAGATCCTTGGTGCCTATGGCAAGGTCATTCATTTCCGGTCTCCTACGCGGTCCCCTAATTTGGCCAATTCCTCTCGCACGATTTTCAGAATTTCATCGTCCGTCAGGCGGAGCTGTGCGCCCTCGACGGCAATCTGCCGGGCATACGGCTGCAGTCGCCGCACTTTCTCCGATTTCAGAAATCGAGGAACGCCGTCCGCAACGTATGTGCCGCCGCCAGGGACCGTGGCAATCACTCCGTCGCGCTCCAGGTTCTGGTAGGCGCGCGCCGCGGTGTTCGGGTTGATCCCCAGCTCCGCCGCCAGCTTGCGTACCGAAGGCAATGCCTGCTCCGGCTTCAGGCCGCCCGCGGCAATCGCGTTCTTCACCTGGGTTTCGATCTGCGCGTGAATGGGCACTCCGGAAGAGGGGTTAACGTGAAATAGCATACTGTATGACTACACAAGTACAGTTCAGGGCGTCAAGAACTTTCTACGCTGGCGGTGGGTGTTTCCGACACTATCGCCAACGCCGTTATGGCGCAGTACTGCTGGCAGCGGCCCAAACGCCAGACCGCCGAAACCAATAAAGCGAGCGCCGCACCACGCCTTAAGGTGCAGTCATGAGCACGCGAACCAACGCGATAAACCCGGGCAGGCCCATGGAGAAGACCGCAACCACCTGCAGCGCCGGAATATGATTCGGGGTCATATAGCGAACCGCGAAGAACGCGTAAGCAATCACCGGCAATGCCGCAAATATTCCGCGAGCAGGAGTCGTCAACCCCACTCGGCGCCAGAGCCAGCCCAGCGCGCCGTAAATCAAAAAAGTAGTGACCAACCAGCCCAGGTAATTTCGGAGCGGCACGCCAAAGTACGGTCCGCCGCGCTCCCACACCCAGTTGCCCCCCTCCGCCATGCCTGGGTCCATCACCATATCCCAGCCAGTCATCGCCAGCGCCGCAACCACTGCTCGCGCCACGATGCCGCCCATCGAACGTGAGTCCACCCCGCGGAGCAACGCTTGGGCTACCCTCCATGACGGGTAAATCATCATAAACCAAGCCAGCGGAATGATGATCGGCACATGCCCCAGCTTCGTGCCCAACATATCGCTGTAATGATAAGGACCATAAATCAGCCCGGTCCGCACGCCGATCTCCTCCATCGCATAGGCAACAACGGCGGAGAGAACGAATAACTGCGACGTGCTGCTGAAACCTTCCGTGGCCGTACAGTGCAGCACCGCGAAAAGCACGAACACCAGCGTGAATCCAACGTTGCCAAGTCCCGATGTCCACAGCGCTTCGGTCAAAATCAAATACATAGTGGCGGCGAAGAACACCCATGTCGACCAATTTATCCACCGATTCAAGAAATACTCCTGACTGTAGTCCGTGTAGCTCCCGCGGATTTGAACCTTGGGTTAGATTGCACCGCTTAGCAGACCCCGTTTAACCCACTCCAGATCGTTCCGAAGCAGTTCCAGCTTATTTCTCAGATTTCTGCCCGGCCTTTTCCGGGCGTGCCAACGCGGCGAGCAGAAGCGCCTTCAAGGCAGGAGCGTCCAAATCCGTCGACTCCTTCAGCCTGACGTGCCGATGCAGTTTGCCGGTGCCCTCTAGAATCTTCTGCGGATCCGGCAACTCCACGGCATAGGCAATCCCCAAATTCACTCCCGCCTTGGTCGGCATGATGATGCACACCGTGTCAGCATATTTAGGACCGAAGCCGTACCCGATGATCCGCGACTTCGCATCCACTTGCTCGATGCTATTCGGAATCATCTTCAGCACAAAGGCGCGCGTCTGCAGAGCCAATTTCCGCACTTCCGGAGTGAAACCCGCCAGAAATTCAGCCACAGCTTTGTTTGCGCTAGAAGCCTTCTTCCCTTTTGGAGATTCCATGATTTTCACCTGTGATCGGCGCCAGCCAGCCCGGCAATCGGAAGTCAGTGTACCGAACTTCTCCGGCGCAGACACCTGCGTCGTCTTCGCCGCCTTTCCGTCCTGTTGCGCTTCGACAAGAGCCATGATATTCTCCCCTGTAGAAGTAATAGGGGAAAGAATGCCCGAACAACGCATCGATCTTCCGCAAGGCACCCTCGATCTCTTGATCTGGGCCATTTCCGAACGCATCCATCAGGTCTCCAGCAAAGTCCTGCAAGTTCAACAAGGCTCCCTCTATCCCGCTCTGCACCGACTGGAACGCCGCGGGTGGATCAAAGCCCACTGGGGCGCGTCGGAAAACAACCGTCGCGCGAAATACTATGACCTGACCCCCAGCGGACGCAGGCAACTCGAAACGGAAAAGACGGAGTGGAAGAAGTTGACGGCCGCCGTCGCTCAAGTGTTAGGCACGGCATAGGGAGCGCGCGATGCTCAGTGACCTGGCGATCCGTGTTCGAGCGCTTCTCCGGCGCACTACCGTCGAGCGCGAACTCGAACACGAACTGCGCTTTCATTCCGAGCGCCAAATCGAGAAATACGTCCAATCCGGCCTGTCGCGCGAAGAAGCGATGCGCCGCGCACGTCTCGAATTCGGCGGAATGGACGGCGTCAAAGAGGACTGCCGGGAAGCGCGCGGCGTGCACTTCATCGAAACCCTTTCCCAGGATGCCCGCTACGGCGCGCGCGGACTCGCCAAGAATCCCGGCTTTACCATTGTCGCCATTCTCACTCTGGCTCTGGCCATCGGCGCGACCACCGCGATTTCTTCCGTGCTCTACGCCGTTCTCCTGCGCCCGCTTCCCTACCAAGACGCGTCCCGTCTGGTTGTGCTCAACGAAACCACGCCTAAGGTTGGCACGGTCAGCGTGTCCTATCCGAATTTCCTCGATTGGCGTACCGCCAGCCGAGCATTTTCGCAGATGGCCGCGGTTCGCCAGGTCGGCTTCAATCTTGCCGGCATTTCCCAACCCGAAAACATCAGCGGTGATGCCGTCTCCCCGGCGTTCCTTTCCACGATTGGCGTCCGCCCGTTTCTCGGACGCGATTTCGATGCCTCGGAAGAACGTGCCGGGACCGCGCCGGTCCTGCTGCTGAGCTATCAACTCTGGCAATCCCATCTCGGAGCCGACCCCAACGCCGTTGGCAAGGCCATCACTCTCGATGGCCGCAGCTTCACGATTGTCGGAGTGCTCCCGGCAAATTTTCGTGGGCTTGATAAAACCGACGTAATCGTGCCGATCGGAGTCTGGGCAACGGCCGTTCCGGACGAGGCAGCCGGTCGCGGCAATCGGGGTGATATGGTCGTCGTGGGCAGGCTCGCGCCAGGAGTTACCTTCCCGCAGGCGCGCGCGGAGATGGAAGGCGTTGCGGCGCGGCTGGAGCGGGAATATCCCGCTACCAACGACCAGTTCGGCGTGTCTCTTACCCCGATTCGTGACGAATTTGTCGGAGACACCCGCCCGGCGATTCTGGTTCTTTTTGGCGCCGTGATGTTTGTGCTGTTGATTGCATGCGCCAACGTGGCCAATCTATTTTTGGTGCGCGGCGAGGCGCGCACCAAGGAAATTGCGCTGCGTATCGCATTTGGCGCGAGCCGCAGCCGCATCATTCGCCAAATGCTCACCGAGAGCTTCGTTCTTGCGTTTCTTGGCGGCGCTTTGGGGGTGGCTCTGGCGATTGCCGGCATTCATGGAATCGCACAATTGATTCCGGAGGATATGCTCTCCGGCGCCACCGTGAACGTGAATGCCCCGGTGCTTCTGTTTGCAGCGGGCGTGGTGGTGCTCGCTGCGTTTATTTTCGGATTGGCTCCGGCGCTTCATTCCACCAATCCAGATGTGCAGTCGGAATTGAAAGAAGCAGGAAGAAGCGCGACCCCCGGCGCCGCGCAAAACAGCCTGCGCCGTGCGCTTGCCATTACCGAAATATCTCTGGCGCTGATTCTTCTGGTGGGCGCAGGCCTGATGACCAAGAGTCTGTATCGCCTGATGGAAGTGAATCCCGGCTTCCGCCCCAGCAGCGTTCTGACCATGGAAATGGACTTGCGCACTCAGCAGTATGCCAAGGATCCGGCCATCATCAATTTCTGGCAGCAAGTGCTGGATGGCGTCGGCGCGCTTCCGGGCGTAGAGAGTGCCGCCGTCGGGACGGTCGCTCCGCTCACCGGCAGCCATTCTCGTGCGGACATCACCGTCGAAGGCATGACCCAACTTAAATCAGGAAGTTATCCGCACCCCGATGTTCACATCGTCAGCGCCGGCTATGCCACCGCACTAGGAATTCCACTGCTCCGGGGACGGACGTTCACCGACGCCGATAACGAAAATGCCCCCCACGTCGGAATGATTAACGCGCTGATGGCCAAACGCTATTTTCCTGACGGCGATCCGCTCGGGAAGCGTTTCGGGTTCGGCCATTCAATCAACGATTGGATCACCATCGTCGGCGTGGTTGGCGACACTAAACTCTACGGGCTGGCAAATCCGGCGCGGCTGGAAGTTTATGTTCCGTTCCGGCAGAGCGCCACCACCGACATGGATTTGATCGTAAAGTCGGGAACCGACCCGGCGGCGCTGACCTCAGCGATTCGCGGCGTTGTGGCGTCGATTGACCACGATCAGCCAATTTTCGCGATTTCCACCATGGACGCGCTGGTGCGTGACTCCGTCTCTACCCAGCGAATCACCCTGATCCTGCTCGGATTGTTCAGCGCATTGGCGCTCACCCTCGCGGCGATTGGAATCTACGGTGTGATTTCATACTCAGTGGCGCAGCGCACCCACGAAATCGGAATTCGCATGGCCCTCGGGGCACAGCGCAAGGAAGTGTTGACCATGGTGCTGACGCAGGGCGCGAAGATCGCGCTCGTCGGCGTCGCCATCGGTCTTGTAGCATCGACCGGGCTGGCCCGATTGATGTCCAGCCTGCTCTTTTCCGTCGGCGCCAACGATCCCCTCACATTCTCGGCGGTGGCCTTCCTGCTGATTGTGGTCGCGATGCTCGCTTGCTATATTCCCGCGCGCCGGGCAACCAGGGTCGATCCGATGGTAGCGCTGCGCTACGAGTGATTCACCATATCCGCTGGCGCAACCATGCCTGGCTGCACAGCCCAAATCGCCAGTTCTTTCCATCTCTCACGGGACTCAAAAAAAGGCCGGGCGTGGCGCCCGGCCTTTTTTTAGTCCTCGATTCCATTCGCTACTGGTTACGGCAATAGATGGCTCCAGACCAGTATGTCGGGTACGTTATCATCTACAGCCGCGAACTTCGAGATTCCTCCGCTGGTCATTACCGCAAGTCCGAACGAACCGCCAAAGGCCGGGTTCACCGAAAACTGTTTCACGAATTGGCCGGTGACTGTGAACTCGACCAACTCACTGGGCTCGTCCGGGTTGGGATTGATCGAGTCGTTCATCGCCGCTATCAGGTGGCCGTTCGGCGCCATGATCATTCCCAGCGGACCATGCAAGTGAGCGGCGTCCTGGTAAATTACTTTTCCGGTCCCATGATCGCTTTGCGACTCGCCCGCATCGAAAACCTCATAGACGGCGTTATCGTCACTCGAAGCGACATACAGCACATTCTTGATCGGATCGTAGACCAAGCCGGTCGGCGCATCCACGAACGTGACTGGATCGCACGCGTGCATGTAGCCCGAAGCAATTTGGGTCGAATGCGCAATCGTCACGCCGCCGGTCGCGCTGACGTTCAAGTCCAGCCGCATCACCGTACCACTCACCGCGTTTGACACAAAGTATTTCGCCTTGGTTCCCTCATCGAAAAGCGTTGCATCCCAGGGGCCGTCGATCTCAGGGCCGGTGATGTTGCCCACTTGGTTGCCATTTTTATCGATCACAATAATCGAACCAGGGCTGGCGCTGCCGCAGGTACCATCCGGCGAAGGAAAGTTTCCGACCAGCACGAATCCTGCGCGCAACACGTTCAACGCCGTGGTCAAACCCGCTGGAGTCGCACTCTGAAAATAAAGAGTGGGGCTCGGCGCTCCCACCTGCGCGACTACATCAATGATCGTTGTTCCACTTCCCTGAAGGTTGCTGGAGGCGTTGAAGTTTGATACCAGAATGTCGCCAGGACTGATTATTCCTCCCTTTGGAAATAGAGGTGGCACGAATACAACTCCGTACGGATTCAAGTCGCCGTTAGCCGCGACGGTAATTACGGTCTCAACGGGTGAGGGAAGAAACGCAGGACCCTGCGCCATCACCGTGGTTGCCGACAGCAACAGAAGTACCCCGGCGAGGACTATCAAGCTCTTCACACGAATCGTTGCTCTGCTAAGCGAGCCCTGGGTTTTGCGCGTTCGAAACTCTTGGATGGTGTGGCCAATCATGTTGTTTCTCCTTTGCTAACGGATCGGGGCTGAGGCCGAGCAGATGCCTCGGCGATGCCCGCTGAAGTTGAGGTATTTCTTTTGGCCCGTGGAATGGGGGTTGTTATAACTCCGCGGTGTCCGGTGGGTGTCAAAGGTCGGTATGGAAATTGTCAACAGCTTGCACTTTCTGGTCGTGCATAGTCCCGGTACTCGCTAATCGTCGCGCAGATATTTTCCGGCACCCGATGGGACGTCACACGTGGAGCGTGCTGGGCGGAGACGGCTGGCGAAAAATGGAGAAACTAGATGTGTTTGGCTACCAAAAAGAAGCGGGTTTTCAGGCGAGGATCGCTGAAGCCGCCATTGGCGGCTCCGATCGGAAAGAATTCCTGGTCGTCGGGCAGGCGAGCCAATAACCGATAACGGTCTGCCGGGAAAAATGCAGCCACCGCTTCCACCGACCCGCCAAAAGCTTCCAGTCCGCACCCGACGTGCATCTCGATGCAAAAATCGGCATTCGTCGCGAGCGTCTTGGCCGCTCCGTGCAGCGCGCGACATTCGTATCCTTCGATGTCGATGAAAATCGTGTCGGGGCGGCCGTAGCGGTCGGCGAGGTCATCAATATTGAATCCATCTACCCACACCTTTCCGTCGGAATCTTCTTTGCCGCGATAAATATGCTCGCCGATGGTAAACGCGATCTTGCCCGACGTCTCGGTGGCCGCCGCGTGCAGCACTTGAACATTATGGTAGGCATTGACGCGGACGTTGCGCTCGCCAACCTGTGCGTGTTGCTGCAACGCCTCGATCGCCAGCACCGTCCCTTGGGGTCCCACCGCTTCGGCGAGCATCATGGCAAAGACGCACTCATGAGCGCCGAGATCGAAAACGCGCGCCCCGGGCGTCTGACGCAAAAGTTCCACTTCGGGTATCGCGGGCCAATCGAAATCGTACCAAGCCACGCTGGTGACATCGGTTAAATACACTTGTAGAGAGGCGCGGCCGTAACGGTGAGTGACGGTTCTCCGGCGGAACTTGGCTAGCTCCCACCGATAGCGAACCTTGCGGAGAAAACCCCAAAGTGATGGTGGGACGAGCGACTTGAGAACGGCCTTTAACGATCCAGCCAACGGTCTTACTCCGTTCTCTTCCATGGTGGAAATTCAGAGTTCGTTAGCAGAAATTCTAACATTCATCGGCACGGAGAGTCGAGGAGGGCCCCGCACCACGAATTGCTGATGCCGATCGGTATGCCGTGCCGGGCAAAATGATGTGGCAACCGTCCGCCGAAACTCCAATCAGGCGCTGGCGGCGCGAGCCTCGTTCATTTCCGCCACCAGGCGCTCGATCAGTTCGGCGGCGGGCATGGCGCGTGCGCGCGTCACGCCTTGGCCCGCGAAGAGCGAGAGAAAACCGGCGGCGCCCTGTTTCGCGGCTGCGTTGCGCATCGGCCGGGTCACCGCGTTCTGCATCGGGAACGGCAGAATCATTTCTTCTCTGCCTTCGAGCCGGGCGATGAACGTGTTGAATAGTGCGCGCGCGGGGCGCCCGGAAGAAACGCAAGTAACCACAGTGGTGTCGGTGCGCGCCGCAAGCATAGCGGCCTGGTAAGACTTGGGCGTGCCAGCCTCTGGGCAGGCAAAAATGCGGTACCGAGTTGCGCGGCGACGGCGCCAGCGGCAAGCGATGCAGCCACGTCGAGCCCATCCATCAAGCCGCCGGATGCGAGAAGCGGAACGGAGACGGCTGCCGCGAGAGTTCGCACCAATTCGAGAGTGGGAACCATGGAAGTTTCAAAGGGCCCGGCAACGTTCCGCGATGACCGCCTGCTTTGCTTCCCTGCGCGGCGATAGCCGTTACGCCGGCGGCTGCCAGTCTTCGTCCTTCTTCGACCGTGGTGGCAGTGCCGACGGTCGCAATTCCGCGCGCCTTGAGGCGCGCCATCGCGTCGGCGTCTGGAATGCCAAAGGCGAAGCTGAAGATCGCGGGTCGAGCTTGCAAAATGATATCTAATTGCTGATCGAATAAATTCGGCGCCCAGGCGGGAAGAGTAGGAGCCGGCAAACCATGAGTGTGGTGGATCTCCGCGAGCAACTCCAGCATCGGTCCGGCATCAACGCGGGACTCCGGCGTGTATCCGCCCGCGAACAAATTCACGTTGAACGGTTTGCCGGTGAGCGCCCGGATGGCGCGAATGTCGGAAGCAATTTGATCGGGCGTGAGATACGCGGCGCCCAGCGAACCCAGGCCGCCCGCATTGGATACCGCCGCAACCAGTTCGGGCGTAGTAGCGCCGCCGGCCATCGGAGCCTGGATAATTGGATGTTGGATTCCGAGATGCCGCAAGAAACCGCGGCCGGCAATTGGCATCGATCCGCTCATATTTCGCGTACCGTCAAACTGTTTTTTGCCTGGATTCGGAAGCTTGCGGCTGTTTATTTTCATCAACTTCCAAGAGGGATTGCTGGCAGTGTTGCGGTTCAGCTTTGGGCCATTCGTTTGCGCACGATGCAGATATTTCGGCGCCGCGGGCGGGCCCTGCATAAAGCTGCTGGGCCATTGCCGACGCGACATTGGTTGGCTTTTCGGTCATGTTTCGGGCCGTCAGCGAGCCTAGCCGAATCAGCGTAAGGGGACAAGGGATCGCTTCGGTGGACAGGTTCTAGTTAAGGGTGAGTGGTTGGCTTTGGAAGTAGTTCCCCAGACCGCAATGCTTGCGAAATACCAGTGCGCCGCTACCGTGCGCTAGGAGCCATGAGCCACTCATTAGCGCGAGGAGGTTGCCTTCGGTGTCGCGGAAGAAGGTCATCCATAGATCGTGCTGGGGCACCCGCGCGATTAGGTGGGGCTCGTCTTCGAATTTCGCGCCAGCGGATTTTAGGCGCTGATCGGCAGCTTGGATGTCGGCGACCTGGAAATACACGATGGAACTGGGATGATCGAACTCGGGTTTTTCGGGCTTATCGAGCATCAGGCGGACGCCGCCGCAATCGAAGAAGCTCAACTGGCCGGCGCGGAAGAGATGCCGCAATCCCAGGACGTCACGATAAAAAGCGGTGGCGCAGTCGACGTCATGCGCGTTGATGGCGATCTGTCCGATGCGGGAAAGAGCTGAGTGATCCGGTGCGCTCATGGGAGCCTCCTCGAAAACAAGTGGCATCGCTAACCATATTTCGCGACCGTACGCTAGGGCTTCAATATTTCCAAAGCGGTGAGCGCGTAGATCGCTGCGGAGTCACTCACCTTTCGCAGGTCAACGTATTCGTTCGGTCCATGGGCGACCGAGAGCAGGCCTGGGCCATAGGCGTATGCCGGTACGCCGCTCGCGGCGTAGAAGCGGGTTTCCAGCAGGCCTGGACACATTTCAAAGCGCGGCGATTCGCCGCAGATGGCTCGCACGGAGCGCGCGAGCGCTACGCCTAACGGTTCGTCCTCCGGGCATGCGGCAGAGTGGCCTTCTTGAAAAATATCCC
>Ga0302325_10033054_pt1 | contig 10608 bp, 14 predicted proteins | sample Palsa_T0_2_FD_201948 | JGI IMG/M metagenome (GOLD analysis project Ga0302325, IMG submission 201948) | Peat permafrost microbial communities from Stordalen Mire near Abisko, Sweden - Palsa_T0_2 | ecosystem: Environmental > Terrestrial > Soil > Palsa > Peat permafrost | place: Sweden: Abisko...
TAGCGTCGCATCGTGGGGGATATTTAACGACTCCAGAGTCTCGTTGTCGGGCAGAATCTTACCTCCCCATATGAAAAACAGGAATTTGGTAGGGACTCCAGTTCTACCAGAGAGCGTAGCTTTAATGTCCTCGAGTGTCCATTCTGGATCCACATGCAAAACATGGGTCTTTTCAGTTGGTCCCCTCACAAATATCTGCGTACAGTTTTCTGGCAAAGCTTGGAGCTTATTCTGCCTCGGCATATATGAGAATGCTGAGTGGTATGTCGAGGTTGCCACCGAGCTCGTTCCGTCGGGTTGAGATTCGACTACATTGGTCTTGTTTCTTGGAGCAAGAGGTGTACGAAGGCCACTCGATATCGACGCAGTCTCCTGCTCTAGGTAACTGCGCACTTCTGCGTCCGCTGCGTTCGTTGAAGCCAGTGCATAACCCGAAGTTCGCCCTTCACCCAACGACAGTGCAGCCGCTTTGATTTCCTCGATATTTTGTAGAATTTCGGGAAGTTTTTCTTCCATGCGGCGGATATGGGTTGTGATTTCCACCTCGGATCTTTGCGCAGCGGCATTCATCAGGTTTGTATTGAGGCTAATTGTTGTTAGTCACATTGAGGTCTTCAAGAGCAGCGAGTTTGACATACAAGTTCACAAGTGAGATCGCCATGTTCAAGCTCAGCTTATGAGCAGCGAGCTCGCTTCTCAAAGCCTCCGTCTCAGCAATCTTGAAGGAGTATTTGATTTTTCTCCATCTGCTGATACTCGCGCCACCTCTCGCCTTGTACGATCCCACCAGTATATTTATCCGATCGAACACTAGAAGGCAGTTGTCGAGAGCCTTCGCAAGGTTTGTACGGCCAGCAGAGTGAATAAGTCCGACGGAAAGATCGCTTTCCTCGTCTAGATACATCTTGAGTGTGCCAAGTATAGAATAGAAGTCTTCGAGATCGCCAGTGATGGCTTGAATATGTTGGGGTGCATTGATGATTTCTTGCGTATGAGTGTACACTTCTTTGCTGAGTGTAAACGCTCTTATCACAAGGGTTGAGATTGCGGCGGAGGCCGCCAGTGGATCTGCCATAATGGCTGAAGAAAAGTAGACCGATGTGACTCTAGGCCCAGTGGGCAGCGGGCGAAGTGGATGGTGGCGTAGCCTTGCCTTGGATATACAAGGTTCATATTCTCCCGTAAGCGATCTTTTGACAGAAGTCAGGAGAAGCAACAGGATATTGTGAAGAATAATGGAACTTGTGAAAGCGACATTGTATAAGTGATGCGTTGTCACCAGCTAAGAATCCGCGCCCGACGACTATGAGGCATTTTAAACGAGTAATAGCATCAGAGCTTAAACCCAGCACCCGAGACTGTCATCACTAATTGGCTATCAAGAATTGTTCATTAGAATTGAAAGTAATCAATGATAGAGACTTCTAGCAAGACTCCTGCACTTCGCAATGCATCTATGTCGTCTGAGAGATGTATTATCACGTGATTATCCCGCCCCTTTTGTCGTTCGAGAGTGTAAAAAAGCTTAAAGCTCGGGAGTAATAGAAAAGAATAAATTTAAGTTATATAATAATAATTCCAGAAATAGCTAAAGAAAGGCCTTTTCGGCCCTTTGTTAAAAATTAATAACTTTTAGTAATGTTAGTCTGCTGCGCCGCGCCGCGGAATAGGGGTAAGTAGACCGGAGCCTGGCCTGAGCTTAGCCTAAGCAAAAGCCTGAGCAAAGTTGGCACTGCTCACGTGAGATATAAGGTTGGGAAGAGCAAACATTCCGGTAGGGGAACAGGAACTCTAATCTCTTGAATGAAAAAGTGAGATAGCTCAAGCGAGCTTGAGGGCTTCGTCTCATTTTTCTCGAGATCGTCTAGCGATGTAGACAGTGGGGTTTTTGAAGTAGCTAGACGTGTTTGTAAAACGAAAGAAAGAGGGTTGAGACTAAGAATACAGGCTTTTTGCGAGTTTAGAACCTACATCTGAATAGCCACTGGTGACAATAAAGATCTAAGAGCAGAATGCAAGTCAAGTCAAATTCAAACGAAAAAAGAAAATAGAGAGAAAGAGAGATTTGAATTCCTTTTCTAATTGATCCCGACACTTCTTTTCTATAGATTCTGTAGTTAGTGGGACATTCAGCTCTACATTTGACTTACGCTAGCTATATCGAAAAAATACACTGTAGGCTAGACTCACTATTATATAGATTTTGATTTTGAGGTTAAGCAAAGAAACGTGAAAAGAGATAAAGATTAAAATTGGCAACGAAATTAAGTATCAAAGCAAAAAAGTAACTTGCTTTATATATAAACTTGATGAGCGCCTTACCGCTATACAACGCGGCCGCATCAATGAGTCTATGTTTAATTTGCGACTATGTTGAGCTTTCTTTAGCGAAATGGATGCAGATTTGGCAGACTAGAAGCAGCCGTGGCCCAAGTTGGTATACGGAAAGCGGTAAGCTGTAAATCCGCCAATCGTCCGCTGGAGCCCGTTCACATCCGTTGCTTTGCAACTTGCAACAATCACCTCGAAGTCCATCTCGATTTCTCAAGCCAAAGTTGTTTCTTCAACAGTGCTTGGGAACTTGGCATCAATGCGTAAAGAATTTCTTGGTCGAGGTTTCGCAGTATAGCTAGAGCCGCTCGCTATCTCTTTTCTCTTCGCTTGAACTGCCTCGCTTGTTGATTTGACTTCTTTTAAAAGCTCAACAGAATTCGCAAAACTGTACAATTCTTGGAGCCGAGCTCTATAACATGATTTCTGGAAATAGCTTTCGACTACTGATACTTATATCAACTTTGAAACTAATAAACTAAACTGAACAATAACCGAACCCCAAATTCAATGCAGTTTTCCATTAGCTATAGCAAAATAATAAATCAAAAAAGAGTCAATTCCATTTCCCTTGTAGAATAACGCAATAAGTTCCTCCAGAGATTAAATTGCCACAATGAATAAACCCACCAGTACCTAGACAATACTCTCTTCTGTCACTACTACACTCTACAAAGATCCTTTACTCTTTACAAATTCATTTTGGACTAAGGCAGCAGGATCTTCAACTTCTAGAATACCATTAAAGGTTATCGTTATTTCGGGCAGGATACAGAGATCAGTAGCAGACTCCCAGATATCATTCATCACTTCATCCGCACAGGAAACTCATTCCAACCTTCCCTATCAGACTTATAGCTTTTATGACAGTAATAGAAGCATTTATTAAATAGATAGCGATGAGTTTGCCACATCAAACTCAGGATGGCGAACATAAACTGAGGAGACAAACTACCAGGCAGGAGATAGCTAGAGGTTTGAGCCTCGAATTCGTCCCTGGATTTGTTGTGTAACAAAAGAGGGACCCCATTGGCAAGTAGTGAAGCAGCTTTTGGTTTCTACTAGCAATTAGTGTATTGTCGGAATAGTAAATCAACACCGAGACTCCTTAATTTTCTTGTATAATATTAATACTGTCATGACCTACCCATACATCAAGTAACTACCGTCCCATCTACTAGCTAGACAGAGAGAGCGAAATTGTCTTCAATCATGAGCCAAGAACGCATTGTGGGTCAAACAATAGAGTCTCCTCGTGGATTGGATAATCTTCAACATAAACTAAAACTCTGACTTCGCATCCTCCAGAAGAATTAATAACTAGAACGGATCTCTTACTCTCATTTTTACTCGCAAAAGACCACTACACCTCCCTGCACTCCCTATTTCATCCAAAATTTCTCCCTTATATCGGTAATATATCTTCCTTCATTTCCAAATATAATTCCACCATGTCACGAATCTTTGCACTTCTAGCATTCAATAATATAATTAATAAAATATAAATAACCAATAATCATACATCATCATCTTCCCCCTACTCAATCCCCTCCCAAAATACCTGTTACAAGCTCTAAATCACTCTTCGCTCTCTGCCATTCCCCTTCCCACCTCTAAATTATCTATAAAGTTTCAACAGTATTATCACTTGCCTCGAAGCTGTATCCTCATCTTCTCAAGAATACCTTCCTTCTATTGACAAATCCTTCAAGAAAGGATGGAGGAATGAAAGGGTCTATAGATAAGTATGCACGTTAGGAGGAAGAGGCTACTTCTGAAGGAAAACCGCTAGAGGTGATGATGTTGTGATCATGGGCGAGAAAGAAAAGCTGGTGGTGATGCATCATCAGAAGCCTGATACCGGAAGCCTCGCGACGAGTTCGAGCTAGTAAGTAATAGAAAGAGGGGGGGTTTAAGGACGTGGAGGGAGGGGAGGGGCGAGGTGCGATGGGTCTTATTCCTCTTCTACCTATTTTGCACCTTTCGTAGCTACTCATGGCTACTCTCATCTCATCTTATCTTTTCCTCATATGTTCGTCTCGTCTCGTGTTATCATCCATGCATCAAGCCCTCCTTCGAATGCAAAAGCTCCACTACTCCAATCCACCTCTTCCCACAAACCATACCCCTCAGCCAAACATAACCCATCGTTCCCAGCCTGATCCTGCTCGTTGTTGAATCGTCGAAGCTCACTACCCCAAGCAATGCAATGCACCCATCATCCCATCGAAGGAAATGCAGAAGAAAACAGCACGTCCAGGTATCACCAAACATCAAAAGATAAATGCTCGCTCATTATCATCATTGCATGCCAAAATACCCTCTTCATCTCATCCATTCAAGTGACCTCATGCTTCGTGGCTGAGTGTCAGACATTCAACGCCGCGAGCTTCGCCTGCACGCTCTTCATCACGTCAGGGTCCGGTGCAGGATCGACCTTGGTCGGGGCCGCTCGAGGACAGGACTCGCACTTCGGGTGTTGGCAACGAGCACATTCAGGCGGAGCCGCATCAGCTGCTGCTTTGCCTTCTTCCGAGTCGGGGTGCGGGACGGGAGGATAGACTTTGCCGCACCTGTGGCAGGCGTACTTAACAGGTTTGGTGATATCGTCTGAGTAGGCGTCGCCAGGGTAGCCGTCGGGGAATTTCTTCTTCTTGGCACTGGGGGATGTTAGACATGTAGGGGTGCGGGGTGCAAAAAAAGGAAAAGAGGGAGAGGAGACTCACGGATCTCGTGGGCAGTCGGTGCAGCGACTGTGCTGGCAGCTTGCACAGGTCTTGGCCCCTGTTGTGTACAAAGTCTCACACCTGCAGCAAGTTCGACGGACTCTTTGCCGTGGTGCCTTGCGAACGAGGGGTTGTCCACCGGGCTTGGGGTTGGGCATCGTCAATGGGGTGTCCTCTTTCATTCCATACCAGGTATCCGCTTCGATGATATCGCCCTTGGGTACCGCAGCCTCCTTCGATTTGCCCTTGCCCTCTGGCTTCTTGACCGGGAATCGTGGACACTTTGTGCACCTGGGATGTCCACACTCGACGCAAACCTTACTACCTCCATATGTTGTGTTGCACTTGTGACAGATCCTGTGGATACGCATTCGGACCGGCTTCTCGATGCGATATGTTTCCCTGTCTGGTTTGTTCGTCGTGAGAGGTTCGATGGTGATGGCGAACCTTTCTGCCAGCTTCTTATTCCTCTCCGCTTCAATCTCTGAACGCATCACTTTCACTGCTCCTTCGGGTACCTTCGTCTCGGCAGCCTTCGTCTCGGGTGCAGGTGCAGCAGGCACTGGTGCGGTTGCGGGTTCGGGATCAGGTTTACTGGAGGTGTTAGCAGAGACATGCAGTGGTCGTAAAACATACCTTGGACCCGACACCGACTTCGACCTGCCAGAGAATGACAACCTCTTAGAGCCATCGCTCTTATTAAATACAGTCTTCATCCTCCTCAGCAACTTGTCTACTCCCGTCTCCTTCTCGGCGGGACCGTCATTCGCCGGGGTACTCATGATGCGATGGTATTAAAATTAATCGTATGGTATCGATGGTGGGATAGTGAATATTCTTCGAGGGGATTTTTCAATCCCGTAGCAATTCTGGTGATGCTATCGCTCCATGAACTGCCAACGAAAGTTTTGTTTGCTTTTCAATTCCAGCATTCAGGCTTCAACCGAGCGTTCTCGTGCGGTAAGCGATCTCCTCCAGGATATATATTGCTCAACTGGAATACAAATGTGCTGCACAATATTGCCGTGCTGTCGGGTGTTTGAGGTTGAATGCGAATGTTTCGTCGACCGGGCGGGCGGTGCTGAGTGATGGCTGATTGAATGATTTCTTGCCTGTGCTGACACTGACAGTGGACGCTTATTACTGAAGAAGCGGTCGCTAGGGGATCCTGTGCTCTGGTCGCTGGGATATTTTGGCGTGTTGGGTTCGCTGAAGAGTGGATTGATTGGGGATCCGCGTAGCGAGCTGAGCGACCAGGTCAACCGTTGGAACGCGGAAGGCGGAAAGGAAAGTTCGGGTGACGATCTGAGCCAGCGGACCGCAGGGCGGACGGAGAAGGCAGCAGCGCACAATGAATGGATTCGTTACACGTTGATTCTGACAGCGAAGCAATGACAAACGGGTGGTATGCGTGCTGCGATGCGGAGAGGTTGAGGAGGAGAAGAGTGGAGGTGAGAGAGGAGAGTGAGGGAGGAGAAGGCAAGAAAGAGAGAAGATTGGACGGGTGAAGACGAGAGGTGAGCGGATTTGGTGGGCGCTGGTGGGCGCGGGGGAAGGTTTCCCAGAAAAGCCAGAAGAGTGTCACCAAGTGACTACTGCCAGCAAGCGAAGGCGAGGCGGCGACTGGTGCGGGCGATAGGTAAGGGTACGCCACACTAAGCAGATGTGGCGTGGGGATCGGTATGGGATCGGTACGCGATGGGGAAGGATTACAATGGAGATAAACATGGAGATGACCGAGGGCAGGAAGAAGAGAGAGAGAGTACATTGTACAGCAGCTGCCAGATGTTGTTTAGTCCAGGCAAACATACTTCACGAAGCACAACATCACACAGAGAGGACCCGGGGCAGCAAAGGCCGAGTTGCGGACACAAGTTGCAATAGGTAGCCGTAAAGGGTGTTGAGGCCGACGATGCTGCTGCTTGTGGTGTTGCTGGGAGCCTGGGATGAGCCTAACTCCGTTCCCGCTGCTTTCTTGCTTGCTTCCGGCGCCTGCACCTGCATCTGCACGGAGCGTCTTTGGTCTGCGGCCGCACGAACTCCACGATAAAGACAGACGCCTGAGCTGGGGAAGAGAGGAGAGAGCAAAAGCAGCAAAAAGCAAGAGCACACCGTTGACTGGATCGCGTGGCTTGGACCAGCATTGGGCAGGGAAGAGGCAGGGAAGAGACAGGGGTATATCGGCCTTCGGGACAGTGTGGCGCTGCCCCAATGCGGCAAGGCGTTGAAAGGGCGGGCGGGACGAGGGGAGATTCAAGATGGATTCAGTCTTAGACTCGACTCGACTGCTCCACTAACACGTTCACGTTCACCGCGATTGTGATGTCTTAGGCCTCACCCATCACCCATCACATATCACGTACATGACATTACATACAGTACAGTACAGTACAGTATACTGCAACCACCGCGTCACTCTGCACACTTTAATTTTTTTCATTCATTCTCTTCACAAGCCCCTCATACTTCACGCCTTTTTCAGACTCTTCTGAGCTCCTCCCACGCACGCTTCACCCGAATCAGACTTCGGCCTCCGTGTTACTGTAACAAAATAGAAACCTCTCAGCGCGCGCTTCCTGCGAACTATTTCAAGGTTACTTTTCGTACACTTGCCCAATACGGTCTGTGCTACCTCACTGGATCGGACCCTTCCTCCTCGCTTCGTAGTTTCGTACAGTAAGATCTCTCGATCTCTCGCCGCAACACTCGCTGTGCTCTTCACGTACAGTACCTTACCCTCTCGTCCCCTCCCCTGCCACTACCACCAAGACCATCTGACCCACGATCCGGGGTCAAAACCTTGGACCCCAACACGGCCTCGTCCCTGTCTGTCATCATCCGCCAAGCGAGACGCCTCCATCTCCATTCGTTTGTAACGATCTCCGGCCAGGCATCTTCCCTCTTGCACGGTCGGCACTCGGTCGCTTTTCCCGACCCACAAAAAACCCTACTCTTCCCCCACACTCCTCCGTCCCGAGTCTCGACCCAGCCCAACCCGATTGGAAACTTGACCGACTCGGTCAGAGCTCGAGCAGCAGCTTAACAAGGGGCCCGGAACTGGAAAGCCTTGTCCCGCAAAACCCTTTCTTGGCCGTGCTGCCGTTTCCTGGAACACTGCCTGATTGACTGACCGGTATTTCCTGCTAGGATGAACTAAGACCATCCACATACAGCAGTACAGCACTGTACATCCAATATTTATTTTATCCTCACTTCCTCTCCCCACGCTAGCGCATCAAACACAATTCGGAAGGTGGCAAAGGAACAACTTCCTCTTCCGTCTCTGCCGGTGTCCAAAACAGGAGATCCGATATTCCTCTCCTCTCTTCTTATTCGTAATCCCTCCGGCATTGATATATCATCTACCGCTCCATTCCATTCCGGATACCTGATTTCTTGTTTGGTTAGTCAGTGGAGGGAGGGCAACAGCCTGATTAGGTACGGAGAGATTGTTATCGTTATGCATTGAGGGGTTCAACCTGGGATAAACCCATTTGTACGTACCCCTCCTCCATTCTCACTTGCCAATATAACATCACCCACAGCACACACGCACTGAAAAGACGGAAGTACCAAGCGATCCTACCTCCCTCCCTACCTACCTGTCTCTCTCTCTCTTTTCGTATCACAGTGCATTATTGACGTGTGCTCGCTCACTGTTCGCGCATGCGTGCTTGTGCGTACGCCTCCCGTCGCACCCCTCACCACACACATCCTTCCTTCGTACCCCAACCAACCACGTCTCTCCTACAAATCCAATACCGCCGCGACGGAGGGGCAGCTAGTATTTCTGTTAGCTGACTCAGTCAAAAATCGGTGTCGCTGTAAGTACAAAGTACCATCCCATTCCCCCGCACCGACCGAATCCAATATCTCGGCGTACCCGCTCGGGACAAAACAAACCAAACCAAACCAAACGCATATACAGCGTCCCTGCGCCGATCCCGCGATTCGAGCGGGGCGGACCGGGGCGGGTATGAGTATGAATTTGAATAGATTGGTAGATCGTCGTTACTTGAAAGACGGTTTTGCGCTCGGTTGAGTTTATTCAAGAGTACACGAATACAAATTTAACAGATACACACTTCCAAAGCAAGCTTAAATCCCTCCCCTTCTTCACCGCGATACCTCCCTTACATCCACGTCCCTGGACTCAGACTTACCTTTCCATTCAATCACGTACGGAAGTAGGTACTCAAAACAAGCTTTCGGCTTTCTTCTATTGCTCGGAGTCTTCCAATTCGCAATCCACTCTAGGCCGTGCCTCCCGCTCCGCTCCCGTCTCCCATCCCATTCCCAATCCTACCTCCTTTCTGTCTTATCCGAACTCGCCCTTATCCTTTGTCCAATTGGGAACCCCGGAAGTCCTCGCCTGTCTACCTGCTCTTCTCACGCTTCTCAGTGCAAAAAACCCTAGTACAGGGCTTAAAGAGGTTTACAGTATCTTTAAGATAAGGCAGGCCCTCCCGCTCCCGAGTCCCATTCTCACCTTACTTCTCCGATTCCCCGTGCCAATTGGGTGGCCCGGAAGTGGCTCGCCTGTCTCTAAAGCATGGTACAAGGTCCAGAGAAGCGGATGCGGATGCGGAGAGGGGAGGGGAGGGGATTATTAATCGATGGGCACTGGGAAACGGAGCATGATGTCTCCGTGATTTTGGGAGGTGGAGGTACATATCACGGATCCTTGAAGTTTTGTACTAGTATTGAACTGGTTTTTCCGCACGATTTCTTATTCTTATTTATAATGAAAGAAAGCCTGAAACGATGAGCTCGAATCGCTGGCATAGCTTTCTGTTTCTTCCTTCTTTATGGAAGTTACCTAGTAATACCACTTTTAAACTGAACCAAACAAACGAAACGCAATCCCCACACAATCGCATCATACCTACCTACACATACACATCCAAGTATCCAGTCCCCCAAAAAGCCATCCCACATTCGCTAAACCCACCACTCCCACGCATTTCCGCACCTCCCATGTCAGCTCGTCGCTGATTCGCTCCTGTGAGAAAGATAACAGGGATGTGAGCGCCACTTCCGCACAGACTTCAGAAAGGCCCGATACCGATATTGGGTACAGTATGCGCGCCGAGAATGGTTCGGTTATCGGTAAGGTGAAGAGGATCGGTGTAGTGGCACGGGGGGAGGGGATAGTTGTGCCGGATGGGATGGGATGGGATGGGATGGAGCTCGCATTCGCTTATGTAGGGTTACATACGGAGGGTATCGGAACATACGGTACTGTGATGGAGATGGAGATATAGATGGTTGGTGTTGATGATCTGGTTTGGGCGGAGGGAGGGGGGCAATGCAAGAAATAACTTTAGCGGGGTGGAATGATATCGTGTCGAGACGGGTGGTGCCGTTGCCAAGATCTTGCTAGGCTGGATGGGATGGGATGTTCCGCTGTTGGAGGGTTTGGGAAGGTGGAAGGTACAGGTACAGTTGAGTAGATGAGGGGAGGTGGATCAACTGCGCTGCGCGGTGGGTATATGTAGAGGTCAAGGGGAGTTGAACGATGAGATGGGATGGGATTATGATGTGCGATTTG
>Ga0302325_10033057_pt1 | contig 10607 bp, 6 predicted proteins | sample Palsa_T0_2_FD_201948 | JGI IMG/M metagenome (GOLD analysis project Ga0302325, IMG submission 201948) | Peat permafrost microbial communities from Stordalen Mire near Abisko, Sweden - Palsa_T0_2 | ecosystem: Environmental > Terrestrial > Soil > Palsa > Peat permafrost | place: Sweden: Abisko...
CAGCCTATGTCAGCGTCGGACACAACAAAAACGCGCTGCAAAACTCGACGGGTTCGTCGATGCGTGAATATCGAATGACTTCCCGGGCGCCGGATTGGACCGCGGCGTCCTCGAAGCCACCCTTCGCAGCCGACTCCACGAGTATCGGAGCCGAGGCGGACAGCCGGGGCCGTGAGACCCGCCCGGCCGCTCCGCAATCGGCGGCAATGTTCAAAAACGCACTAGCGGTGTTGCAAAATCGCCGCGGTGTAAAGTTTACAATCCTACTGTTAGTGTGGCATCCGGGTGCCCTGTCTATAGGTAGTATGGCATACGACTTGCTCGTGTTGAGCCGGAAATGCGCTGGGGGTTTGAAAAGAATAGCCGCTCGCATATTATTGAGCGCCGACTCCGTCGGCCAAGCAGGCATCTTGATTCTATAGCAGGCATATGAGCGCAGCTTTGAGCACATCACCGTACACCGCCAAGCGCATCGCTGCGCGCGAGCCGGACGCATTGGCCGTTCGCGAAGTTGATAATCTCGTTTCCAAGCTGCTCAGCGAAATCAAGCTGCCTTACGGCCCCTCGCTTACGAAGCAGGTTCTCGGTCAGCTTTCAGACCTGAAGCAGATTCTGTCGGCCGATTATAATGAGGTTCCTGCGCTGCCGTCCAAGCCGCTGGCCAAGGAGTTGGCGCGTATCGTCGCGACCGACATCAAGCAGCACATCCATACGTATGGCGGCCTGACTGATCTCGGCAACGAGGAATTGCTGGGTCACCTGGGAAAACTGTTCGGTCCGCGCCAACTGGAGTTGCGCGCGGAGCCCTATACTACGGGCGCCGGGCTTTCGCTGCGTGGATTCTATTGCCGGGCCGACGTCGGCAAAAAAAGCAAGTTCGTAATCTTCGTCAACACCGCGCATCATCCCGGCGCGGTGGGCGCAACGCTCGGTCATGAGCTGGGTCATTTTATCTACGGCTCGCTCGTCGGCGAGAAGGCGGCGCACACCGCTTTCATGGAAGGGGCGTTCTCGAAACATCTGTCGGAAGGGGATGAGCTGTTTGCCGATAGCCTGGTGGCGCTGGCGGCTTACAGTCCGGAACTAATCAAAAACATCGGGGGTATTAGTCACCTCAAGCCGGGTTCCTCCGACGATCTCTTCAATCGGATAAAATCCGCCTACAACTCGATCGGGCCGCAATACGACCTCGACCTCAGCAAGGGCAAGTCGGCGACCTTGCGCGTCCGCTATCTCACCTCGATGGCGCATTTCTTCAAGCTGCGCTGCGCGCTCCACAAGTCGTTCGAAGTCTGAGTCTCGCAAAAAAGGGGACAAAGCGGCCGTCCGTCGGAGTAGACGGGCGGCATCGTTTTATCTGGCGGCCGCCTAATCGCTAGAGCGCTGCGTACATCGCGTTGAACAGCGCGGCTGCCCGGCCGTCGATCAGCGCGTCCGCGCCCATCTGGTTCATTGTGTAGCCGAAGCCGACGCGCGCATCAGGATCGGCAAATCCCAGAGACCCGCCGGCCCCCGGATGACCGAAGGTGCGCGGATTCGGCCCGATCGGCGCGACCGGCTGATTGAGCGCGAAGCCCAGTCCCCATCGCGAGACCACGCCCAGCACGAGATCGGGTCCGTTGGCCTGCTCAGTATGCGCGCGCTTGATACTGCCCGGGGTCAGCACGCGATAACCGTTCAGCTCGCCGCCGCAGGCGAGTGATCCATATAATGATGCCAGCGCACGCGCTGTGGCATGGCCGTTGGCAGCGGGAACTTCCGCGCCGCGCCACGCCCGGCTGTTGACCAGCGCGGCATCGATGACCGGCCGCGGATTGGCGATCGCCTTGTAGGTCATCGACTCGGGATCAACCGACATCGTGGCAATCTGATCGCGCTGGTCCGCCGGGGGCGGCGGCGCGGTCATCAGTTCGGCGATTCGCGGATCGAAACTCGCGTCCACGCCGATATGGATATCGAGCCCGAGCGGACCCGCTATCTCCTCGCGCAGATAAGTGCCTGGCGTCTTGCCCGTGATCCGCCGAATCACCTCGCCGACCAGGTAGCCGAACGTGATCGCGTGATAGCCGTGCTTCGTCCCCGGCACCCACCACGGTTCCTGCGCGGCGAGCGCCGAGCACATCACGGGCCAGTTCGAGTACGCATCGATCGGCAACTGCTTTTTCACAGCCGGCAGTCCGGCACGATGGCTGAGCAGATAATTTACCGGGATTTTTTCCTTGCCAGCCTGTGCAAATTCCGGCCAGTACCTGGACACCGGCGCGTCGAAGTCGAGCTTGCCCTGATCGACCAGCCGATGGGCGCAAATGGAGGTGATGCCCTTGGTCGTCGAGTACACGTTGACGAGCGTGTCGCGCGTCCACGGTTTCGTTTTCGCCTTGTCGGTGTAACCTCCCCAAAGATCGAAAATCGGTTGGCCATCAAGGGTAGCCGCGACCGCGGCGCCAACTTCGAGACCGTTGTCGAAGTTCGCCGCAAAAGCGTCCCTGACATTCTTGAACCGCGCGTCGCAGGTGCCTTCGATCTTCACCGCCATATCAGTTCTCCCAAGGTCGCGATCGCTCTCCACATACCACGCGATCCGGACCGCCACCAAGGCCTGCCACGGCGGCGGTTTGCAGACGCCGGTTGAAATTACGTTGTCGCCTGGAGCACCAAAACTTTCTGTTTAGTTCGCTGTAAGCTTGTTTAGCTAGTCACAGCTTGCGAGTTGCTCAGGCAGATGGATCAAGCCGCCGACAGATTCGTCCCCCGAGCAGAAGGGCAGGATCCATCGAGCCACCGACAGTTGAGCAAAACTACGGCGACGGGATCACCACCACTGCGCGCGGTTGACTGAAGCTGTCACTGCTGAGCGTGCTCAGCAGATTCCCGTCCGTGTCATAGACGGTGATGGTGTTGCCGATAGTGTTGGCCACAAACGTCACAAATACGCCAACGTCAACTCTCATTTGATAGATGCCCGCGGGGTCCCCGAGGCCACTGGCGATGGTCCCTTCCGGCGATGGGTCGCCGCTCGTCAGCGGCGTCGGGTAGGTAGTCAGCTTACTGCTACCGTTGTTCGCCACGGACAGGAGAAACGGATAGGTCTCTTCCAATGCGATCCCAAATGGCATGTTGAATCCCGTCATCGCCCCCGCCAGGACAACGGCGGGCGTCGCATTGCCGGAGTCGCCTCCGCTGTAGACAGTGACGCTGTTGGTGAGGGGAGTGTCGCTGGAGGTACTGCCGGCGTTTGTCACGTAGATAGTGTTGCTATTGGTGACATCGATAAAGAGCCCCTTGGGTCCGTTCAGCATCGTGTTGTCGACGCAGCTGCCGGCTTGAGAAGCGGTGCAACAGGAATAAGGAATGCCGCCGGTCTCGCATCTGCTGTTGAACTCGCCGGAGATCGTGTTGAAAGGGGCTGAGTTAAGCAGCCCGGTGCTGCTTCCCAGCGCGAGGAATCCGGTGACGCTGCCATAGCCGTTTGGACTACTCCCGTTGAAGCAACCGATTCCTCCATCGAGGCAGCTTCCACCCTTGACGTTGGTCACGTAGATATCCTGGCTCGAATCCAGCGCAATCGAGCTGGGGAATGCGAGCCCGGTGAGGTCGTTGCAGTCGCCGTTCCCCGCGCTCATGCAACATGCGTAAGGCGTCCCCATCCCGGTGCACTCCCCGTTGAATTGGCCCGCGATAGTGGCGATCGGAGATTCGTTGAGCAGCCCGGTGCTGCTTCCGAGCGGCGGATAAATCGTGATGCTGCCGTAACCCCCTCCTCCGCCGTTCGAGTTGGCTACGTAGATGTTGTTGTTCGAATCCAGCGCGATGCTGTCCGGACCACCGAGGCCAGTGTTGTCAACGCAGTCGCCGGTCCCGGCGCTCGAACAACAGTCATAAGGTTCCTCCAGCCCCGTACAGTCGAAGTTGTTTTCGCCCGCGATGGTGGCGAAGGGCACTGCGTCGGGATTGTTGGTGCTGTAATTCTCGTGGAAAAAATAAATCGCATCGGCCTGGATATCCGCGACGCCGAGTATGACCGGCGTAGGGGTTGTCGTCGGCGTCGCCGTCTGCGTTGGAGTGGCAGTGACAGATGCGGTTGCGGTCGCGGTCCTCGTCGCGGTTGCGGTCCTGGTGGCGGTGGCAGTCTTGGTCGGGGTCGGACTGTCTGTCGCAGTTGCCGTCGGCGTCGCAGTTACCGTCGTGGTTGCTGAGGTCGCGGTCGCAGTGGCAGTCCGCGTCGCCGTCCTGGTCGCGGTCGCAGTCATGGTTGCAGTCGGGGTCGGTGTCGCCGTTTTGGTCGCAGTCGCGGTGGGTGTCGGCGTGGCAGTTCGCGTTGGGGTTCTGGATGGAGTCGGTGTCGGAGTCCTCGTCGCAGTTGGGGTGGGAGTCGGCTTAAGGCCCACCGCAACTCCTTTGAGCTTCACTTTCTGCGGACTCTTCTCTGCATCATCAGTGATGCTCAGCGTTCCCGATTCCTTCGTGCCCTGGGTTTTAGCTTCGCCGGTCGGATTGAACGTCACAGACACCGTGCAGGTAGCAGGCTTTGCCGCCAGCGTCGATCCGCAGGTGTTCGCGGTCAGATCAAAGGGTCCGCTCGGTGTTATCGACGTGATGCTTATCGCGGAGCCGTTGGGATTCGACAGCGTCACCGTCTTGGCCGGCGATACGGTATCCACCGTAGTCTTGTCGAAGGACAACTCTTTCGGCTTGATGCCGATCTTGAGACCGGCCGCCGAAGCGGCCAGCGGCATGACCAGGATGAGGCCTACGAGAATCGCGATGACGGCGCGTTTTCCGGTGCCCATTGTTCACCTGGCGCCGCCGGCGAGAGAGCCCGGGGACGCAATAATGATGACGTTAGAGTTTCGATCGCGACCCCCAATCACAAATGCGCCACATCCTCGCCGGTTTCAAGCACATTCCGTCATCGCCGCTCAACAAATTGTTTCGCGCGGGCGACGAGCCGCCGGTGTTTCGTGAAATCTACTTGATTGCCGCTCCCGTCGGCCGGTCGAAACCGGAACCGCCGATAGTATTGATCACGTTGTTGTTATTGCCCGGATCGATCTGAACGACATCGCCATTGCCGGCTCCGTTGAAGTTCACCGCGAAGACGCGGCCGGTGGCGGGATCAGTAGCGATGCCCACGAGCTCGAAGAGTCCGGTAATCGTCGAGGTTGGCGCAGGACCGCCACTCGCGCTAAGCGGGAACACATCGATCGTCCCATCGTTGTTGGTCACATAGAGGGAAGTCGGCGAAGCCTGCGGATAAAGCAGCACCCCCTCGACGATATCGAAGCCAGTGCTGCCTCCCGAGATCACGGTTGACGGAGCCAGATTCTGAACGCCCGAAAGGCTCCCCGTCGAAGCAAACCAAAGCAGACTGCCGCCGTCCGGCCCCTCGTTTGAGACCCAGATCCCAAGACTACCCTGGAACGCTATGCCCGACGGCTGGTCGAGCTGCGTCATATCTCCGGTGATAGTCAGGGTGGGCGTCTCGTTGAGGAGCCCGGTGCTGCTACCCAGCGGAGCATAGACCGTAATACTGCCCATCGTCAGCGGGCCGCCAAGAGAGTTCGTCACATAAATGTTGTTGCTCGAGTCCAGCGCGACGTTGGATGGGTAACGGATACCGGCATTGTCAACACAGCTGCCGGTGCTGGCCGCGGTGCAGCAGCTGTAGGGCGTCCCGGACCCCGTGCAGTCGCTGTTGAACTCGCCCACGATAGTCGCGATCGGTGCTACGTTCCCGCTGGCGCCGGGGGCGAAGATCGTTACGCTGCCAGTGCTATGCGTTCCGCCGTTTTCGTTCGCCACATACGTATTTCCAGCGGTATCGAGCGCGACGCCGTACGGCTCGCTTAGGGTCGTGTTCGAACCGCTGATTGTAACGCTCGGCGTTGGCGTAATCGTGCCGCTCGGCGCAATCAGGGGCGACAGCGGATATTCGACGACGCTGTCGTTGCCGTAGTTGGTTACATACAGTGTGGCGCTGGTTGTCGCCGAGGGGGTTGCCGTCGGAGTCGCCGTCGTGCTGGGCGTTGAAGTTCGTGTCGCGGTCGGTGTTGGCGTCCGGGTCGCGGTCGCAGTCCTGGTGGGCGTAGCCGTGGGAGGCGGCGCGATTCCGAGTGCAGTGCCCGTGAGCTTCACCTTCTGCGGACTCTTTTCCGCATCGTCAGTGATGGACAGCGTTCCCGATTCCTTGGCCCCCTTGAGTTTAGCCGCTCCCGTCGGATTGAACGTCACCGACACTGTGCAAGTCGCAGGCTTGGCCGCCAGCATCGAGCCGCACGTGTTCGCGCTCACGGCAAAGGGTCCACTGGCAATGGCTGAACTGATGCTTATCGCCGAGCTGTTCGGATTCGACAACGTCACGCTTTTAGCGTCCGACACCGTATCCACCCGCACCTTGCCGAACGACAGGTCTTTCGGCTTGATGTCTATCTTCAGTCCGGCCGCCGATGCGATCAGCGGTGCCGTCACGTAAAGGACTGCCAGCAATATCGAAGCAACCGTGCGTCTTCCGGCGTTCAAAGATTAACCTCGCCGCCGCAGGGATCGAGCCCGCGTGCGCGCCAACGATCTGCCGCAGTCTTCCGCAGAGCCTATTTGACTGCAACCCCCGCCGGCTCGTTCAAGCTCGGACCGGCGATCGTGTTGATCACCTTGTTGTTATTAGACGGATCAACCTGAGTGACGGTGCCAGAGCTGAAGTCCACCACGTAGACGCGGTTCGTCGCTGGATCTGTAGCGCCGGCTCCGGGCTCCCCGCCAAGAACGATAGTCGCACTGGGAGCAACATTGCCGTTGGCGGTGGTGGGAAAGATTGAGACCGTTCCGCTGTTGTCAAACTCCCATACCTGGGTTGGAGAACCCGGGGGATAGAGCATGATTCCCTGCGCCATATCAAAACCCGTGTTGCTGCCCGCAATCGTGCTCCACGGCGCCCAGTTCTGAAGTCCCGTGCTGCTTCCAATCCCCTCATACTTGGTAACGCTGGGGCTCAGGTTCGAAACCCATATCCCGGTTGTACCCTGCAGAGCCACGCCGGACGGTATGCCGAGCCCCGTCATGTCGCCGGTGATGGTCGCAGTGGGCGACTCGTTGAGCATCCCGCTGCTGCTTCCCAATGGAGGATAGACAGTGACGCTGCCGTTACTCGAGCTCCCACCGTAGTAGTTCGACACATAGATGTTCCAGCTCGAATCCAGCGCGACGCCGGTAGGATATCGCAGACCGGTATTGTCAACGCAGCTGCCGGCGGCCATTCCTGTGCAGCACGCAAAAGGAACGCCGGCCGCCGTGCAGGCACTGGTCAATTGACCGACGATTGTGGCCATCGGAGCTACGTTGCCGCTGGCTCCCGGTCCAAAGATGGTGACGCTGCCAGTGCCGCTGCCACCTACTCCGCCGTACTCATTCACAACGTAAGTGTATCCGCCTGAATCCTCGGCCACGCCAATTGGACTGTTCAAAGTCGTGGCGTCACCGCTGATAGTAACGCTGGGCGTGGGAGTGATCGTACCGGTCGGCGAAACCAACTCGGAGACCGGGAACTCGACGATGCTGTCGTTGCCGTAATTGCTGATAAACAGCGTGGCGCTCGAAGTCGGCGACGCGGTCGGCGTCGGCGTTGAAGTCACACTGGGAGTTGGCGTTGGCGTCGCGGTCGCAGTCCGCGTCCTGGTCGGCGTCGGGGTCGAGGTGGCGGTCGCGGTTGCGGTTGATGTTGCAGTCGCGGTCGCCGTGGCTGTCGGAGTCTCTGTCGCGGTCGGCGTCCGCGTCGGAGTATCAGTTGTAGTCCTGACCGGAGTCGAGGTCACAGTCGCCGTCGCAGTTTTGGTCGGAGTCGCAGTGGGCGTCGGCTTATTGCCGACCGCGATTCCCGTGAGCTTCACCTTCTGCGGACTCTTTTCCGCATTGTCGCTGATGGTAAGCGCTCCTGACTCTTTCGTACCGGTTGGCTTCGCGGGGTCGACCGGAACGAAGATCACCGAGACCTTACAGGTCGCGGGCTTCGCTGCCAGCATCGCAATGCAAGCGTTCCCACTAACCGCAAAGGGTCCGCTAACGGCGACCGAATTGATGGTTATCGCGGATTTGCTCTCATTCGAGAGCGTCACCGCCTTCGGCGCCGACGTCGAGCCCACATCCACCTTGCCGAATGACAGCTCTTTCGGCTTGGCACTGGCTTTGAGGCCGGCCGCCGATGCGACGAGCGGCGCGGTCAGATAGATGATTGCGAGCAGGGTCGAAATGACGGCACGGCTTCTTGCGTTCAAGGTTCACCTCGCGCCGCCGGGAAAGAGTCCCGATGACGAAAATACGGTGTCGCAGAATGGTGTTTTGAACATTCGCGCTAATTTGCACCAAATTCGCAAATGATGCAAATGTCAAGTTTAAGCCCCAATTTAAAGTTTAAAGCCCGCTCTGACACTACATCCAGTGTTTTACTTCGCTTTGATGCGAAAAAACCTTATGTTTCCAAAAGCTTACACAATGCTTACTATGTTGAAGCTGGCGCTCGCTTTAGACGGAAATCCATGGCTTCACCGACTACTTTTGCCAAGGCCAGCCGCTTCGTCAGCCGTCTCTACGGCCGGATCTTCTCGGCGAATCCTTATCCGCTCTACAAATTCCTGCGCACCCGCTACCCGCTGCTGCGCACGCCTATCGGATTCTGGATTTCGACGCGCTACGCCGACTGTCATAGCGTTCTGCGCGACAAACGCTTCCTCGCATTCGATCTCCGCGCGCTTGACGCCTTCCCGCCCGACGACGGCCTCAAATCGATGCGCGAGGCGCTCGAGCATGCGATCGTCTTTCGCAATCCCCCCGACCACACGCGCCTGCGCAGGCTGATGACGACATTTTTTTCGCCGGCCGTAGTGAACGGACTGCAGCCGAGGATTCAGCACATCGTCGATTACTTGCTCGACGCCGTCGAAGCACGCGGCTCGATGGATCTGATCAAGGATGTCGCGTTTCCATTTCCGATCGATGTGCTCGCCGAGGTGATGGGCGCCGATGACGCCGACAAGCCGATGTTCCGCGACTGGATGCGCACGCTTGGCGTGCCGCTCGATCCTGTGATCAGCGCGAACGACCCCGGCGTCGAAGTACGCCAGGCGATCGCGGACGTGCGCCGCTACTTCTCGGATCTCGCCGCGGACCGCCGCAAGCATCCCCGTGAAGATTTGATCAGCATCATGGTAGCCGCCGAAGGACGCGGCGACCTGCAGACCGAAGAGGAGCTCATCTTCAGTGCGATGTTCACGCTGCTGGCCGGCCACGAAACGACGATGAACATGATCGGCAACGGGATGCTCGCGCTGTTCCGCAATCCCGCTGCGTTGGCGCGACTGCGATCAGACCCGTCGACGCCAGTGATTGAATCCGCGCTCGACGAGTTCCTGCGCTTCGACAGCCCGGTGCAGGTGACGTTCCGCACGGCGAGCGAAGACATCGAACTCAGCGGCAGAACGATCCCGCGCGGCGAGCACGTGGTCGTCTTCCTCGGTGCGGCAAATCGTGACCCGCTTCGATTTGCCAATCCCGATCAGCTCGACATCACGCGCGCCGACAACCATCATCTGTCATTCGCCGCGGGCCCCCACCGATGCATCGGCGAGGTGCTAGCCAAAGTCGAAGGGCGTATCGCGTTCGAGACGATTCTGCGCCGGATGCCGAAGCTCGCGCTGGCCGACCCGAACCCGAAGTGGCGTCCAGCAATGAGCCTGCGCGGCCTGCAATCCCTGCCGCTAACTTTTTAGGTTCCGGTTCCCCTTCCCGCGCGGGAAGGGGTTAGGGGTTAGGTTCTTCGGCTTCTTTACAGCGAAGCGTACACCGCGTCGATTAGCGCCGTTGGGCGCGCGTCGATCAACAGCCCCATCTGCATCTGGTTCATCGTGTAGCCAAATCCGATCTTCGCTTCGGGATCCGCATATCCGAGCGAGCCGCCCGCGCCCGGATGCCCAAACGATTTCGCATTCGGGCCCAGCGATGCGCCCGGCTGCGACATCATGAAGCCTTGCGAGAAGCGTGTGCTGAGCGTCAACACCGCATCGGGTCCGTACGATTGCTCGATCGAGCATTTTGCGATCTCTTCTTTCGACATCACGCGCACGCCGTCGAGTTCGCCGCCGCGCGCGAGCGCGCCGTACAGCCGCGCCAGCGAGGTCGCGGTGGCATGCCCGTTCGCCGCTGGAATTTCCGCCGCGCGCCATTCGCGCGAGTTGACCAATCCCGGGTAGCCGAGCACCGGTGGATTCATGAAGGCCTTGCCCGTGATCGATTCCGGATTCTGCATCGCCTCGGCAAACACGTTCGGCGTTCCCGGCGGCGGCGGTGGCGCGGACTGCAGTTCTGCGGTTCGCGCATCATGCTTCGCGTCAAGACCGATATGAATATCCAGACCGAGCGGACCAGCCAGCTCATCGCGCAGGTACACACCGGGCGTCTTGCCCGTGACGCGTCTGATAACTTCACCGACCAGCCATCCGAACGTGATCGCGTGATAGCCATGCGTCGTGCCCGGCACCCACCACGGCTCCATCTCCGCCAGCGCCGTCGGGAACGTGCTCCAATTGAAGAGCGCGCTGATCTCGAGCGGCTTCCGTACT
>Ga0302325_10033058_pt1 | contig 10607 bp, 8 predicted proteins | sample Palsa_T0_2_FD_201948 | JGI IMG/M metagenome (GOLD analysis project Ga0302325, IMG submission 201948) | Peat permafrost microbial communities from Stordalen Mire near Abisko, Sweden - Palsa_T0_2 | ecosystem: Environmental > Terrestrial > Soil > Palsa > Peat permafrost | place: Sweden: Abisko...
TCAAGGAATCGTGAGGAACAATGACCGGGCATCGCCGACCCGCACGTGCTTTGCACACCGGCGACACGAATCAAGGCTATCTACTTCAGCGAGCTCATGTCGATCACGAAGCGGTATTTCACGTCTCGCTTAAGCATGCGTTCGAACGACTCATTGATCTTCTGGATCGGAATCACTTCGACGTCAGCCGTGATCTTGTGCTGGCCGCAATATTCGAGCATCTCCTGTGTCTCTGGCATGCCGCCGATCATCGAGCCTGCAATCGATGCGCGCTTGGTAATCAGCGAAAACACGCTAACAGTTGGAGGCTTTTCGGGCAAACCGACCAGCGTCAGCGTTCCGTCTTGCTTCAGCAGGCCGAGGTATGGCTCCAGGTCGTGCGGTGCCGAAGCCGTATCGAGAATAAAGTCGAATGTGCTCGCATGCGCTTTCATCGCATTGGCATCCGTCGAAACCACAACTTCATTCGCACCCAACTTCAGCGCGTCCTCTTTCTTCTTGAGCGACGTGGTCAGCTGCACCGTATGCGCGCCGAAGGAATGTGCAAACTTGAGGCCCATGTGGCCCAGCCCGCCGAGGCCCACAATGCCGACCTTTTTGCCTGGACCCACTTTCCAGTGGCGCAGCGGCGAATAAGTTGTGATGCCTGCGCAGAGCAGCGGCGCAACCGCAGCCAGATCGAGATGTGCAGGAACGGTGTGGGCGAAGCGCTCGTCTACAACGTAATTATTCGAGTAGCCACCCATGGTGATCGAGCCATCCACGCGGTCCTTCGCGGCATAGGTCAGCGTAGCGCCTTCCACACAGAAATGCTCTTCGCCTTTTTTGCACGGAGGGCAGTGACGACACGAATCAACAATTACGCCAACCGCAGCGATGTCACCAGCCTTGAATTTTTTCGCAGACGTGCCAACAGCCGTCACGCGGCCAACAATTTCGTGACCGGGAACCAGCGGATAAATGGACTGGCCCCACTCGTTGCGCGCCATGTGCAGATCGGAGTGACAGACGCCGCAATAGAGAACCTCGACCGTAATTTCCGTGGCGCCGGGCTCGCGTCGGGAGAAAGCAAATGGAGCAAGCGGCGACTTATTGTCGGACGCGGCATAACCTTTTGAAACTGGCATGAGAACGAATCCTTTCCGGAGAAGCATAAATCAACGAGCCGGTCTGCGAAGGCCTTGGAGCACACTCGACTCCTCGTTTTCAGAGTTGTTTAGTGGAGAGGATCAGAGACGACGGGCAAGAGCCACACGCGGAATTCCCTGCAAATCGGGCCGAAATTCGACTTCGCCGAATCCGACGCCGGTCAGAAGTGAACTCACAGCATCGCGCTGGCCGCAGCCGATCTCCTGCACGATCAATCCGCCTGAAACGAGAACGGCAAACGCGGCAGGGATGAGCTGCCTATAAATGTCCAGGCCATCTTCGCCCGCAAACAGAGCCAGAGCCGGTTCGAAGTCGCGCACTTCGACGGCAAGCGAATCGCGATCGACGGCTGGCACGTAGGGTGGATTCGAAACAACAATGTCGAACTGTTCCGCGGCGACGGGAGCCAATAGATCGCCCTGCAAAAAACGAATACGATCCCCGACCCCATTCCGCGTCGCATTCTCTCGCGCTAAATCCAGAGCGGCTTCCGACACGTCAGTCGCCGCGATGCGAGCATTCGACAGCGCATGCGCCAGCGCCACAGCAATTGATCCCGATCCGGTGCCCACATCGACGATGCGTTGTTCGGCGAATTGCGGAGCCAATTCGAGTACGCATTCGACCAGATGTTCCGTCTCGGGGCGGGGAATCAGCACGTCGTTAGTGACGCGAAAGGGCAACCCATAAAACTCGCACGCACCGGTAATGTACTGGATCGGCTCGCCCTCAAGCCGACGCTCCAGCAACACGTCGAAGTGCGTCGCTGCCGCCAGTTCAAGCTTGTCGCTCGAGTGCGCGAGAAACGCCGAGCGGCTCAGGCCTGCAGCAAACAAGAGCAGCGTCTCTGCATCGCGCCGCGCCTTCTCGGGATGCGGACCTGTCTCTAGTTGGGCTGCACCCTTCGACACCCACTCCCGCAGAGTCATCAGGCAGCCTGGGCGCCATCGGACTTCAGCTGCTCGGCCTGGAAGTGCGCAATCAGCGCATCCACAATCGGCTGCAGCCGGCCCTCCATAATCAGGTCGAGCTGATGCATTGTAAGTCCAATGCGGTGGTCGGTAAGCCGGTTTTGCGGGAAGTTGTAGGTGCGGATCTTTTCGCTGCGATCGCCTGAGCCCACTTGCTGCTTGCGCTCCTTGGCCAACTCGGCATTCTGCTTTTCCATTTCCACTTCGTAGAGGCGCGAACGCAACACGCGCATGCCCTTTTCGCGATTCTTGATCTGCGATTTTTCATCCTGGCAACTGACCACGGTATTAGTCGGCAGGTGGGTGATGCGCACCGCAGAGTAAGTCGTATTTACCGATTGGCCGCCTGGACCTGACGAACAGAACGTATCGATGCGAATGTCTTTGGCTTCGATCTTGATGTCGACTTCCTCTGCCTCAGGCAGCACCGCAACCGTAATCGCCGACGTGTGCACGCGCCCCTGCGTTTCTGTCGCAGGCACACGCTGCACGCGATGTACGCCGCTCTCCCACTTCAGCTGCGAGTAGACACGCGCGCCTTCGATGATGGCGATCACTTCCTTGTAGCCGCCCACGCCGGACTCGGAAAGAGACAGCACCTCGACCTTCCAGCGATGCTGCTCGGCAAACCGCGTGTACATGCGAAACACCTCGGCCGCAAACAACGAAGCTTCGTCGCCGCCTGTGCCTGCGCGGATTTCGAGGATCACGTTCTTCTCATCGTTCGGGTCCTTGGGCAGCAGCAGGACCTTCAGCTCCGCTTCCATCGCAGACTCGCGCGGTTCGAGCGCAGCGATCTCTTCCGCGGCCATGGCGCGCATATCGGCGTCGGCTTCGGCCAGCATGGCGCGAGCTTCAATCAGGCCCTGCCGCACATGCTTCAGCTCGCGATACTTCTCCACCGGCTCTTCAATCTCGCGCAGAGCCCTGGCGGTTTTGGTGTATTTCTCGTGGTCATTGATCACTTCGGGCTGCGCGTATTGCGCTTGCAGCTCGTTGTAACGCCGCTCCATTTGTTCCAGACGATCGATCATGGGCCCTCCGGGCTCTTGTGTTTTGGAGTCGTTGTGTGGGATTGATGCAGAGCGCAAAACAAGCATGGGCGGCGGGCGCCGCTAGAGGAGGGCCGGAATGGGCTGGTGAAGATACATCACTGCATTTCTATTTTAGCGCGCTTTCATCCTAAGAGATGAGAGTTTCGAGGTGAAGGATTCAAGGTGTCATTACATCACCGGCACCACCAACCGCGAAGGATGGTCTGAATCGGAGTAGACGACAATCGTCGCCTTCTTGTAGTCTCGCGGCTTTGCCGTCATGATATTCGGCACAAACGTTTGCGGATTCCGATCGTAAAGCGGAAACCATGTGCTTTGAATCTCCACCATCACCGTGTGCCCGGCCTTGAAGACATGGTCCACATCGTGCAGGCTGAATTTGTATTCCCGGACTGAACCCGCCTGTAAAGCCGCCGGCTTTTCGAAGCTCGTCAAATACCGGCCACGAAAAATCTCCTCATTGGTCATCAACTGATAGCCACGCATCTTAGGATCGGGATCGTTGTCCGGATACTGGTCGATCAGCTTCACGACCATGTCATTGTCGGTACCCGTGGTTGAAGCGAAGATGTCCGCGATCACTTCGCCGGTCGCGACCAAATCCTCAGTCAACACGGGCAGCTTCCACACAGCCACATCCTTGCGGCCAGTCACGAAGCGCTGATCCTCGGTCATCCAGTTGAACCACTGCGAGCCGTCGGAATAGGTAGGCTGTATTGGTCGATGACGATACGGAATCGGATTCGCCGGATCACTCACGTAGCTTGTCTTTTCCTCCGCCGTCGCTTTATTCCAGCTCAGCGCGCCGGCTCCGCTGAGATAGAGGCTTGTTGATTTCGATTGAACCGGCGGAAAGTGTGAATAGTACCTCCAGGCATTCGAGCCTGTCTGAAAACTGGCCGTGTCCTCGAGATCGAAGCCGGGCTCGTCCTTCAGATAGTGGCCGAAAAACTTCGCTTCGATACGCGCACGAAACTCGTTGCCAATCGATTCGCCGTAGTCAATGTTACCCAGGTGCCGCGAGGACGAGCTCCAGTACCCGTGCCGCCATGGTCCAAGCGCGAGAAAATTTTCGCGCTTTTCGTCGCGTGGTTCCAACTGTGCGTATTCCTCTTGCGGTCCCCACATATCTTCCTGGTCGTAGTAGCCGCCTACGCTCAGTGTCGGCACAGAGACAGTATCCAAATGGCGCTCCACGCCGCGCGAGGACCACACTTCGTCGTACGCCGGGTGTTCGAGGAAGAGCTTCCACGTCGGTAGCAGTTTCGATCCGGACTTCTTGACATCTTCGGCAAAGGACCCGCGCTCCAGAAAATAGTCGAATCCATCGCGTGGCTTTCCATCCTTGCCTTTGCCATAGTCGAAATTGTCCGACGTCTCCCGGTTCGTCTCCATTCCGAGCACATAATCGTGCCCATAGGTCTGCCGAAACGCCCCGTTGTGAAAGAAATCGTCGCCCAACCACACGTCGATCATGGGTGCCTGCGGCGAAATAGCCTTGACCGCAGGATGTGGATCGATGCCCGCCGCCATGGCCAGAAAACCGGGGTAGCTGGTGCCCACCACACCCACACGCCCGTTGTTGCCCGGCACGTTTTTGATCAGCCAATCTACGGTGTCGTAGGTGTCCGTGCTTTCATCCAAACCTTTCGGATCATGGTGATCCACCATCGGCCGGCTCATCACAAATTCGCCTTCGCTCTTAAAGCGTCCGCGAATATCTTCAGCCACATAGATGTAGCCCCCGCGCGCCAATTCGGGCCGCTGCGCGGAGAACGATCCTCGCGTAGTACCGTTCACGCCATACGGAGTTCGCTGCATCAGGATGGGCAGTGGCCCCGTGATATCGGCGGGCTTCAGAATGACCGCATGCAGCTTGATGCTATCGCGCATGGGAATCATCACTTCGGCGCGCTGGTAGTCGTGAAAGACATGATGCACGGGCTCGCCGGTGCGCCGATACACAGCTTCGGGATCGTTTGAAGCCACCACGCTCGCCCCTTTGCCTGTGGCATCAAGGGTGAACCGCATCGTCGCCTTCGACTCCGGCTGGCCAAATTCCGTGGCCGAAATGGGGTTCAGCTCAGTCGGAATCAGTCGGTCCGATTCGACAACGAGCTTTCCCTCGCGCACATAAAAGCTGAACGGCGTGTCGGGATCGTTCGGATTCGTATATTCCCCCGTGAGCGACTGCAACTGCGCGGCTGTTGCATCCGAAGCCGCATGCGAAGTGGCCCGTGCTGGAACGATGATCGCGGGCGCCAAAGCGAAACACAAGCCGGCAAGAGCGCCAGGGCTAACAAACAAGGCAATTTCCTCCTGAATTCTTGCTAATGCGAGTGCCCATGATGGCCATGGCCCGCGCTGCTCGCCATCTCTTCCATCGGCACCACGCAGCCTTCCAGTTCCCCGCAGCCGATGTGCTCAAACTGCACCGTGGTGTGCCGAATGTGATAGTGCTCGCGCAGCACATGGTTGAGTTTCACCAGAATACAGGTGCTCTCCGATGGGGGAATGTCGGCAATAGTTACGTGGCAGGCCAGTGCATTCGACTGCGATCCGAGGCACCAGACGTGCAGGTCGTGCACGTTCACCACTCCTTCCACGGCCTCCATGCTGGCGCGAATCTCGCCCAGCGAAACCCCGCGAGGCGTGCCTTCGAGCAGAATATTCAGCGTCTCGTGCACAATCCCGATGCTTGACCAGAGAATGAGCGAGGCGATCACAAGCGAGAGCACCGGATCGATCCAGTTCCTTCCCGTCAGTAAAATGCCCGCACCTCCGGCGATCACCGCAGCCGTCGAGAGCGTGTCGCCTGCCATGTGCAGGAAAGCGCTGCGCAGGTTCACATCGCGCGCCACGCCCCACAGCAGCGCCGCGATTACGCCATTCATTACCACGCCTGCAGCAGCCACCGTCATCATAACTTTCGGCTGCACCGTTACCGGCGCGCCCAAACGGTGCACGGCTTCAAAACCAATCCAAACCGAGATCGCGATCAGGGTCGCTGCATTGATGAAAGCAGCCAGCACGCCGGCGCGTTGATAGCCGAATGTCTTGGAATCGTTGGCGGGGCGGGTCTGGAAATAAACGGCAACAAAGCTCAGCAGCAGGGCCAGAAAATCGGACATATTGTGGCCGGCCTCGGACAAGAGCGCCAACGAGTGAGCCCGCAGTCCTGCCACAAAGGTGACCGCCACATAAGCCAGCGTGGCGACCAGCGAAAAACTGAGCACGGTCTGCGTCCGGTTTGCACCCGGTCCGGTGGGCGCGGCATGGACATGCATAGAGCTAGTGTACTTTGGGTCAGGGAATATGCGCTAACCGCAGCGTGCGGCCGCTAGCGCTGTCTCAACTCGCCTGAGGACTCTTTTCGGCCGCATCTCCAGCCACTTGGTGTGTGCCGGCCGACAGCTCAGAAAGCGCGACCCGCAACCCCGACCACTCTTCTGCCACAACGATGCTGTTTTGCGGGCTGCCCGGCAAATAGCGCACCGAACAGGGAAAACCGGCACGCACCTCGGCCGGGTCGACCACTCCGCCCATGTGTGTGATTTCCTGCGAGCACTCATATTCCACCCCGCCAATGCGGTAGCTGTACTCGAGCAATGTCAGCGTGCGCCCTTCGGCCGGCATCTCGCGCACATCGAGCAGCATGCCGTCGACCAGCCGCCCCGTCAGCGCCAGATTCAAGCGGCGTGCCCGTTCAATCTCTTCAGGAGTGGGGCGATGGCGACGAAACCACCAAACAGTGCCAGCTGCAGCTGACGCTACCACGACCACCGCGAAGGCGGTCTCCCATGTGCTTGGCTTGAAGAGGATCATTCCGAGGCGGGAGTCCAACCCGGGAGTTTCTATCTTAAGAATACCGCAGGTGAGGGTGTGCGGCGTGGCCGCGAGCGGTTTGCCTGTTAACCGCGTGTGAACGCCTGTTGGCCGGGAGTTGCGTTGAAAGCCATGGGTCGAAGGGCTACACTCCAGCAGAAGGAGCACGTGATGCAGATTGGGGTTCTCGGATCGGGCGATGTCGCCAAGGTTTTGGCAGCCGGGTTTTTGAAACACGGCCACACGGTGACCATAGGCTCAAGAACTCCAGAAAAGCTTGCAGACTGGGCCGCAAAGAACAGGGGATCCCAGGTGGGCACGTTTGCGCGTGCTGCGGAGTCCGGCGAGCTGCTCGTGCTGGCCGTCAAGGGAACCGCCGCTGCCGATGTGCTGCGTCTGGCTGGCGCCAAAAACCTGGCCGGGAAAGCAGTGATCGACGCATGCAATCCCATCGCGGATGACGCTCCTGTCAACGGCGTTCTGAAGTTTTACACCAGTTACAATGAATCGCTGATGGAGCAGTTGCAGCGCGAGTTTGGCAACGCGCATTTCGTCAAGGCGTTTAATTCGGTGGGCAATGCGTGCATGATCGATCCCAAATTCGAGGGCGGCAAACCCACCATGTTTATCTGCGGCAACAACGAAGGCGCGAAAAAAACCGTAGCCCGCATCTGCGATGAGTTCGGCTGGGAGACAGCCGACATGGGCGCGGTAGAAGCGGCGCGCGCCATCGAACCGCTTTGCATTTTGTGGTGCATTCCGGGCTTTCTGCGCAATGAGTGGACGCACGCATTCAAGCTGTTGCGGAAATAAATCGGTCTCGCCCGACGGGTTTGCACTGCATTTTAGTTCCTGGCGGTAGCTGATTTGACCCCGCAACCCGCGCTTCCGTATCCTCGGGTCGGTATTGCGCGAGCGGCGTTTCAACTGTTTCAGCGCCAGTGAATCTGAGCCCAATCAATCCGCGAGAGGACAGCGTCGCATGAGCACCGCCGCACCAGCCGCCACCGTCGGCATCGCCGCGAAGCCGCTCCTGGTGCGCCGCGCGGCTGTGCTCGGCGCGGGAACCATGGGCTCGCGCATTGCCGCTCACCTCGCCAACGCAGGCATCCCTGTCTTCCTTCTCGACATGGTGCCGCCGGGCGAAGGCCCGCGCAGCCGACTCGCAACAGCCGCTCTCACTGCGCTCGCCAAAGCAAAACCAGCAGCGTTGTACGAGCCAGCATTAGCCACGCTCATCACTCCCGGCAACTTCGACGACGACCTGCCCAAGCTCGCCCAATGCGACTGGATCATCGAAGCCGTCGCCGAGAACCTCGAAATCAAGACGGCTCTCCTACAGCGCGTCACTCCGCATCTGGCGGCCCAAGCAGTCCTCACCACCAACACTTCCGGTCTGCCTGTACGCAAAATCGCTGCCGGCCTTCATGCGCAGCGCGACCGTTTCTTTGGCACCCACTTTTTCAATCCACCGCGCTACATGCGTCTACTCGAAATCATTCCGATGGAGGAAAGCGATCCCGCCGTCGTCTCGGCCTTCGCCGCCTTTGCCGATCGCATTCTGGGAAAGCAGATTGTCTTCGCCAACGACACCCCGAACTTCATCGCCAACCGCATTGGCGTCGCCGTCATGTTCACGGCTGCCACGCTGATGCTCGATCAGGGCCTCACCATCGAAGAAGTCGACGTCCTCACTGGCCCCGCAATCGGCTGGCCTCGCACCGGTACGTTTCGCCTCGCCGACATGGTCGGCATCGATATTCTTGCGCACGTCGCAAGCAATTTTCCCCAGGGCGCAGTGCCGGGCCGCTTCTCTGAAATCCTTTCTGAGATCGTCAAGCGCGGTTGGCTCGGCGACAAAGCTGGTCAGGGTTTCTACAAGAAAAGCCGGGGTGCTGACGGTAAAGACGAGCGCCTCGTCCTCGACCTCAATACATTCGAATATCGCCCCACAACCAAGCCAGCATTGCCCGCTCTCGAAATGGCAAAGAACGCCGCTACGGTCGAAGAGCGCCTCCGCCTGCTGCTCGCCAACGACCCGGCCAAAGATAAGGCCGCCAAATTCCTTTGGCCATTTCTCTCTTCGCTCTGGAATTACGCAGCGGACCGCATCGGCGAAGCCTCCGACGATGCGCCCTCCATCGACGCCGCCGTGCGCGCCGGCTTCAACTGGGAACTCGGGCCATTTCAAATGTGGGATGCGGCGGGTCTGCGCGAGACTGTCGCCCGGATGGAATCGCTCCAACTCCCCGTCTGCCGCGCAGTGCGGAGTCTTATCGATTCCTCACCAAGATCAGAAAAAATCTCCTGGTACTCGCTTGACGGCCCGCAGTGCTTCAACCCCACCAAGGGTGCGTGGGAGCCGATCCCGCAGCAGCCCGGCCACGCTCGCGTCGCGGATTTCCGCCGCTCGCACGGGGTTGTCCGCAGCAATCCCGGCGCTTCGCTCGTCGATCTAGGCGACGGCATCGGCTGCATCGAGCTGCACTCCATGAAGAACGCCATCGGCGGAGACGTCGTTGCGTTCACTACCTCTGTCCTCCGGCAGGATTCCGATGCCGTTCGCGATTTCTCCGCCTTCATCATCACCGGCGACCGAGACAACTTCAGCGTCGGAGCCAATCTACTGCAGCTTCTACTCGTGGCGCAGGAGGGCGAGTGGGAAGAAGTCGATGCGGCCATTCGCGGCTTCCAGCAGATGACCGCCGCCATCAAGTTCTGCCCGCGGCCCGTCGTGGTCGCGCCCTTCGGCCTCACCTTCGGAGGCGGCGCAGAGATCTGTCTCCATGCAGCGCGCCGCCAGCCCCACGCCGAAACCTACATAGGCCTCGTCGAATCGGGCGTCGGCCTCATCCCCGGCGGAGGCGGCACCAAAGAAATGCTGCTCCGCGCTGTCGATGCCGCTGCGGCGCTTGCGCCTCCCGATCCGCGTGATCCTCCTTCACGTTTTGCACAATCGGCAGAATTGGCAGCTGCACTCAAGCGTTCGCTCGAGACCATCGCCATGGCAAAAGTTTCCACCTCTGCCGCGGAGGCCCGCTCGCTCGGCCTGCTTTCGCCCTCTGACCGCATCACCCTCAATCGCGAACGCCTGCTCCTCGACGCCAAATCGTTGGCCGCCGAGTTAGCCGCGTCGGGCTACACCGCACCCGTTCCGCGCACGCAGATTCCAGCACCCGGCTTGAATGCATTGGGCGCACTCGAGACTGGCATTTTTCTCATGGGAGAAGCTGGTTACGCTTCCGAGCACGACCAGAAAGTCGCACGCTGGGCCGCGTACATTCTCTGCGGCGGCCGCATCACAGCGGGCACGCCGGTCACGGAGCAATATCTACTCGACCTCGAACGCGAAGCATTTCTCTCCCTCTGCGGCGAGCGCAAAACTCAAGAGCGCATCGCCTTCACGCTCAAGACCGGCAAGCCGCTGAGAAACTAGGCCATGCAATGAGGCGCGCGGGACTCAACCTGTTGGCCGCGGCACTGCTCCCTTGTGCCACGTCTTCGCTCCATCCACAGAGCACGCCCACAGAGGATCCCAATCAACTCACCGAGTCCGGACGCACGGTGGCCGCCGGCCACTCCGTCTCTTATGTGATTCATCAACTGC
>Ga0302325_10033059_pt1 | contig 10607 bp, 5 predicted proteins | sample Palsa_T0_2_FD_201948 | JGI IMG/M metagenome (GOLD analysis project Ga0302325, IMG submission 201948) | Peat permafrost microbial communities from Stordalen Mire near Abisko, Sweden - Palsa_T0_2 | ecosystem: Environmental > Terrestrial > Soil > Palsa > Peat permafrost | place: Sweden: Abisko...
TTTCACAACCCGCAATATCCATGGCGGATTGGGCTCTTGGAATTTCTTCCGACATTTACACGAGAAAGCCTCCATATTGGCCACTCTCTTAACTGGAAGGGAAAAACTCGGAAGCATGATCGCACGCGATTTTAACGGCAACGCCGGCAAGAAATGGCAGGCGGGCTCCGTTTCGGCATGGCGTCATCCGCGAAGCTGTTCGGTCCGCAGCTACCAATCTCCGGCTTACTTCGACAATCGGGCGCGATGAAAACTACCCGGCTCAGAATCGCGGAGCGGTTGGCAAGCGCCCTGGCTGTGCTTGCCGGCGCTACTGTATTGCTCGGTTGGGTGCTGGACATGCCGGTTCTCAAGTCTATTCTTCCTGGCCTGGCGACGATGCAAGCAACCACTGCGCTGGGCTTCATCCTCTCTGGCGTGGCCTTCTGGCTTGGCGTTCCACAGAGGATAACGGGCAAGGCGAAGTTTGTAGCCGTGGTTAGCTCGGTACTCGTGCTACTGACTGGCGGCTTAACGCTCGTCGACTATTTATTCAGCTCGAACCTCGACCGCAATGAGGCGCTATTTCAGGACACCGCTACCACGGCCATGTCGTCCGTGGGGCGCATGCCGCCGAACACGGCGCTGGCGTTTGTGTTTCTCAGCACGGCTTTGCTGCTGCTGGCGGGCCCGTCGAGACGCGCGCTCCGGGCTGCGGTGGTTTTGCTGGGCGCGCTTACCGCGCTGCTGGGTTTGTTCGCCCTGTTGGGCTTGAGGGATGTTGTCAAGTTAGGCTACGGCTGGGGCGACTTGACCAGCATGACCTTACCCGCAGGCGGGTTGTTCCTGTTGCTGGGGTCGGCGTGCGCGGCGCGCGCTTGGCGCACTGCGGAAGCGCAACTGGCTATTAGTCGTCGTCTGTTGGCGGGATTTGGCCTCGGGCTCGCCCTGTTCGTCGCCTTGAGCATGCTGTCCAACAGGAGCGCGCGGGAACTTGCCGAGAAGGACGATTGGGTGCGGCACACGCACGAGGTGCTAGCGGGTATTCAGCGAGTCAATTCCGATCTTCTCACTGTGCAAACGGCGGTTCGCGGGTTTGTCATCTCCGGGCGCCAGGATTTTCTAGCTCCCTATCAGGATGCGCGCCGGGCACTGGAAGACGACGAGCGGACGTTGCGCCGGCTGACGGCCGACAACCCACGCCAGCAGCGACGGCTGACTACGTTGGAGGATCTCATTCGCCAGAGCCTGGCCTACTCCAAAGAGACGCTGGATCTTCAGCGCCAGGGCGGCTTCGCGGCGGCCGCCGCGTCGATATCAGCGGGCGGTGGCCTGGAGATCATGAAGGAGTTTGCGGCGGTCATCGAGGCGCTGGAGCGGGGGGAACAGGATTTGCTCAGCCGGCGCCAGGCGTCGGTTCGCGCTCAGACGGCGCGGACGTTTTTCATTCTCTCGATCGGCACGTTCATTGGTCTCGCTTTGCTGCTGACGGTGCTGTTTTTTCTAAACTCCGAGGCGACTGAGCGCCGCGAAGCGGAAGCCATCAGCCGCTTGGGTGCTGAAATCGTCAGATCTGCCGGCGACGCCGTGATCACGCAGACTCTGGCAGGGATCATCACCAGCTGGAATCCCGGCGCGGAGCGCATCCTCGGCTACAGCGCGCTGGAAGCGATTGGCCGTCCGGTGCTGATGTATTTTCCCGCTGAATGCGTGGATGAGGAGACGGAGATACAAGCGAAAATTGGACGCGGTGAGCACGTGGATCACTTCGAAACTCTGCGGCTCTGCAAGGATGGCCGCATAGTAAATGTGTCGGTTACCGTCTCATTGCTCAAAGACAACAGAGGGCGGATCGTTGGCGCCGTCAAGATTCTACGCGATATCAGCGAGCGCAAACAGTCCGAGGAGGCTTTGCGCGCCAGCGAGGAGCGCTTCCGGACAATGGCCAATTCGATTCCTCAGCTAGCGTGGATCGCGCGCGCCGACGGACTCATCTATTGGTACAACAAGCGCTGGTACGAATACACTGGCACGACCCCGGAACAGATGGAGCACCGGGGGTGGCAGACTGTCCAGGACCCCGCGGCGCTACCGAAACTCATGCTGAACTGGAGAGACGCGATCAACGCCGGCGAGCCGTTCGAGATGGAATTTCCGCTGCTTGGCCGCGACGGGAAGTTCCGGGCCTTTCTCACGCGGGTCCAGCCGCTCAAGGATGGAGAGGGGCGAGTGGTGCAATGGTTTGGCACGAACACGGATATCCATGAGTTGAAACGGATGGAGGAATCGCTGCGCGCTTCGCAAGCGCGGTTGAATTCGACGCTCGCGGCCGGCTCTATCGGGACATGGACTTGGGACATCGTCAACGACCGTTTGGCAGGAGACGATTTCATCGCCCATATGTTCGCAATGGACCCAGCCGCGGTGGCGAAAGGCCTGCCGGCGGAAGTCTATATCCGGAAGCTGATGCAGGAAGATCAACCGATTGTAGAATCGGCTTTGGCGCGCGCCATTCAGTCCTGCGGCCATTTCCACGTCGAATTTCGAGTCCCGCAAGAAAACGGCGAACTCAACTGGCTGGAAGCGAAGGGACGGGTGGAAGGCGACGCGGCGGGCAACGCGCTGAATTTTGATGGCGCCGTGATGGACATCACCGAGCGCAAGCGAAGCGAAGATCGATTTCGGCGGCTGTTCGATTCCAACGCGCAAGGCGTGATGTTTTGGAACAGGAAGGGCGAGATCACCAAAGCCAACGACGCCTTCCTGCGTATTGTTGGCTATAGCCGCGAAGACCTGGAGGCGGGGCGTATCGATTGGGCGGCCTTGACGCCGCCGGAATATGCTCACCTCGACCAGCGTTCGCTGGACGAAATCGCCGCCCGGGGAATCGCCACGCCGTATGAAAAAGAATACATCCGGAAGGACGGTTCGCGTGTACCGGCCCTTCTGGGCGCGGCCATTTTCGAGGACAGCCCGGACGAAGGCGTCTGTTTCGCGATCGATATTACCGAGCGCAAACGGACCGATCAAGCCCTCCGCGAGAGCGAAGAACACTTTCGCTTTCTGAATGATCTGTCCAAGGCGACGCGCACGCTGGCCGAGCCTGCGCCGATCATAGCCGTGACAACCCGCATGTTGGGAGAACATCTGGCCGTCTCGCGCTGTGCTTACTCAGGTGTCGCGCAAGACGGCGAGAGCTTCTCCATCCTGCACGACCATTCACCCGGTCTCGCGAGTGGGGTGGGCACTTACCCGCTTTCGCTTCTTGGGCCGCAGGCCGTCTCGATGTTCCAGGGCGGGCAGACTTTGATCGTCCGCAATTTGGAAGCGGAGGCTTTGCTTGGAGACTGGGCGAACATGGTCCTTCCCATGGGCAGCAAGGCGATAATCGTTTGCCCAATCGTAGAGGACGGTGTCTTTCGCGCTGCGATTGCGGTGTCTCAGACGACACCGCGCGAATGGAAATCGCTCGAGATCGTCCTGGTGCAGGATGTCGTGGAACGTTGTTGGGTTTTGGTCGAGCGCGCGGCCGCGGAAGAAAATATTCATCGGATCAATGCCGAACTCGAGCAGCGGGTGGTTGAAAGAACGGCGGCGGCGGAGGCTTCCAACCTGGCCAAGAGCACGTTTCTCTCGACCATGTCTCACGAAATTCGTACTCCCATGAACGCCATTCTGGGCTACACCCAGTTGATGTTACGGGATCCTCTGCTGGGAGCAGACGCGCAAACGAATCTCCGCATCATTAACCGCAGCGGTGAGCATCTGTTGGCCCTCATAAACGATGTGTTAGATATGTCCAAGATCGAAGCGGGCCGGCTTGAGCTCAATCAAATGACGTTCAGCCTTTCCAGACTATTGGACGATGTCGCCGAGATGTTCCGATTGCGGGCTGAGGCGAAAGCGCTGCGATTCGAAGTAGCCGTTGATGGGGTATCGGCGCCGTATATCGTGGCGGACGAAGCTAAGATACGCCAGGTGCTGATCAATCTCCTGGGAAACGCCATCAAGTTTACCGAGCGCGGCCACGTGAAGCTGCGCGTCACTTTGTCTCAATTCGACCAGAACAAGGCATGGTTTTCAGCCCGCGTTGAGGACACTGGTTCGGGCATTTCGGATGACGAACAGAAGAAGTTGTTCCAGTCGTTCAGCCAAACCAAAAGCGGCATTAATGTGCAGCAAGGAACCGGCTTGGGGCTTGCCATTAGCCGGGCGCACGCTCGCCTGATGGGAGGGGATCTGAGGTGTACCAGCAGCATCTCCGGCGGAGGTTCCGTATTTCAGTTCGAGGTTCCCGTGGAACGCGGGGACGCGAGCGTTGCCATCCGTCGGAGTTCTCGCCGGCGCGTTATCGGCATCCGGGCCGGACAAGAAGCCGCCCGAATCCTCGTCGCCGACGATCTGATTGAGAATCGGGACTGGCTGATGAAACTGCTTTCCGCCATCGGGTTTTCAGTACAGTGTTCCGATAACGGCGAAGCCGCCATCCGCGACTGGCGGAGACTGGCCCCTCGGTTGATCCTGATGGATATACATATGCCGGTGATGGACGGGTTAGAGGCGACGCGCAGAATTAAGGCGGAGCCTGGCGGAAAAGAAACAGCCATCGTTATTTTGACGGCGAGCGTTCTTGATGAAGATCGGCGAAAAGTCGGACAAAGCGGGGCCGACGATTTCCTGGCGAAGCCCTGTCGTGAAGACGCACTGCTCGAAAAGATAGGTGCCCTTCTAAACATTGTCTATGACTATGAGGAACTGGGCGAGGCCAGCGGTGAACGTCATGCGCTGACGTCGGCGTCGGCCCTCGGCACGAAGACGCTTGCAAGTCTCAAACAACTGCCCCCTGAGTTGATCGAAGCACTGCGGAATGCGACGGCGGATGGCGATAAGAAACTACTGAATAGCCTAATTGCCAGTGTGGACCAGACCAACGATGCCGAGTTCGCACGCGATCTGCAGAATCTTGCCGATAGCTATCAATATGACGCGCTGACGAGTTTGCTGAACGGGAGATGACTTGGCAGCTGGCGGCGTTGGCAGCAGCCTATATCGCGAGAAACGCCTGTGCGCGCCCGCCCGGCATGGCGTTGCCGCTGTGCAGTAATTGAAGTGGCAGGGTGCGCCAGCGAATTACGGGCAGCTGGTGGCCAAATACCAAGATCGCCTTTGAAGGTCCATGAGGTTTCATTTGTTAACCGGCTTCGCCACCAGCGAGATTGGCGAGCCGATTCACTCCTTCGCAGGCCAGTAGCCGGCGCCTACGGATCACGCCCCAGCTGCGCATCCTGTCGGCGCCCGCGCGAGACGCTAGCCGCCGATCCATTTTCAGGATGTGTATCGTGTTCCGCAGCCGACTATTGGCCTATGACGGGTAAGGGTTCTGGCTCGCGCAGAAGCGACTCTCCAAAAGGGTGGTTTCGTTGGTTGCCCGGCCGCGACGGACCGGCGCGTAAGTTGGAGGTCCTATCAAGCGCAGCTGTTTGTTGGCGGCGGGAAGTCCCGGCGCGCCAGCCAAGGCATCGGCAAATCGTGGATCGCCCGGCGGCTTGCGATTGGCCCCACCTTCCGTGCGCCGCATCTTGGCGGGATAGCGAGGAAGCTTACCTGACAATTTCGCCCGAAAAGACCGAATCGAAAACGAAGCGAATCGTCGATGTCTCTTGCTCCGAAGAGAAAGCAATGAGGTGGTACTGCTACCTCTTCCGGGCCACGTGCATATGTTTATGATTGCATGAGGTCTGCCAGACAGTCGCTACGTTGTTGAGGAAATGCCGCGGGCGATGCGTATGGCGCACAGCCCTTCCAGAGAGGCGCAACCATGAAGATTCGTGGACCGAAAAGGGCTGCAAGATCTGTCAAAGATCAGACTCAATGAGGCGAACGCCTTACTTCAACTCGGGTTGTTCGACGGCGCGTATTATCTTGCCGGTTTCCCGGTGGAGTGTGCCCTTAAGGCTCGCATCGCGAAGGGAACGCGCCAGTGTGAATTCCCCGAGAGGAATAAGGTGGAGTCTAGGGGCGCGATGTGAACGACAAACGTTCAGCTTTTCAAAATTGTAGCTCAAGGGTTTGGGCTATAAGTTGGCCCCGCGAAGCTGCCGCCGGCGCCGCTGGCACCTGCCGTGCCCGGCTGCCGGGAGGCCCGGTGTTGCCGTTTGGCCCCTGATTCCCTGTGCCGGCAAACACATCGCCAGATGTGCCTGGTGCGGGATGCTAACGGCCTCTGGATGGTTGATGGTGAGCGTGATGAGCCCGCCCAATGCAGGGCGGGCGTCCTCACGAAGACACTAATCTCGCGGGATTCGCCAGGTAAGAGATCCGGGAACACGTCGATCATCGGGTCCAGCCCATCCAGACGATTTACTTTCCCTTCGGCTTCCTGGCCGCGCCGGGAGCCTGCCCGGCAAGCGGCCAAACGTGAGGTGGCTCTGTTGATGAGCGCATCACCAAATCGTTTCTGAGGGCGGTGAGCTTTTCTGTGTGGAGAATTTCCCTCAAATCCGCGATGTTTATTGAGATGCTACGTTCGTTTGAGACGGCAACGCCATCGGCATTTACATCCTGGGCAGCGCCACCTATTATTTGTGCAATTCTACGCTCGAACTGGTCCAGCCTATCTTCGATTTCGTCAGTTAACCATAGGGCCCACTTCTGGCGGATTAGGGAAAACCTGCTTGTATCGAGTGGTTCCTCTGTGGTTCCATCCTGGATTAATGTGTTGAGTGCCTTGTACACCTCTTCGAGGTACTCCTCACAAAACGCGACGTGCTTGTCGAATGCCACGGTAGCCATGTGGGAGGTGGCACCTACTAAAAAGGCGTTTTGGCTTTCGATCAACTCTCTGCTCTGCTTGGCCTTCTGTCGTTCGATCGATCAGTCGCTGAGAAATTTTGACAACGGTACGGCTATCGCTGACCCGAAGAAGCTTGCGACGACCGTTAGCCAATCCATGGAGCCACTGGTTAACGAATCCCCACGGTGCTAGTCGCAAAGTTCGCAACCCACTTTTCAAAAAAGACTTCTTCCGCAGCTACCGCTCCAGCGTAGCCTGCATCTCGATAATCTCTCAGAATCCGGTCAGTATCTTCCCCGCTTGCGACGACAATTTCAGCGCTTTTCTTTGGATTGTTGAGTAGATGTTTGCGGGCGCGTTCATCAACCGACAGCAGGCTGTAACCGCATATCACTACCCGAGCAGCCGATTCCAATGCTTTCGTGGCCTGCCACCACAGCTTATTCCAGAACTCCTCATATTCAATTCCGGTGTTTGGCGCAAAGTAAAAATCTTTTGACCGCGCCGGAAAAATCATCACCGGCAATGCCGCCCCGCCTCTCCCAAAAGCCGGATCGACCGCGTCGTCGTATCCCAAAAAGGAAAGCTCATTCTTTGGTATCACTGGACGTGCCCCTAGGGTGTTACCGATCTTGAATGCCGAAGATCCTGACGTCAATCCACCAAACAGCAGCGCAAGCCAGTTCGTGCTGCCATGCAACTTCAGTACCTTTGTAGCCGACTTTCCGGGAAGGCCTTCAATCGGAAAACCGTAGCCATCGCCCACTTCGAACTTCCCCGCCATCCGGAGTTCTCGCTCAAGAGAAACGTCGTAATTGAATGCGATAATGCAATCGCCTGGAACTACGACGTTTCTAGCGAATTCCCGATAAGCCGAAGAATTCAATGCCACGCCTCGCTGAATCTCACCAAACCACGCACGCACAGCGTTCTTAAACACGCCGTATTCGTTAGCTACGAGGGTGCGCCTGGTGCGCTGCTCGCGCGATCCATTCTCATACTGGTCAATAAGATTATGTATCGCTGTCACCAGATCTTCAACGTTCTCAGCGGGAGCAAAGGTCTCTTCAAGGAAGCGAACTGTCGCCGGGTAACGCGCTGCGTAGGAGTCCGGGTCATGGGTTGGCCGCTTCATCCACTCGAACAACTCCGAAGCCATTGTCTTCGCCAATGGGTATCCAGCATCGCGCGACGAACCAGCTCCAAGGACATAAGTTGTCATCTCTCGCTTCCTCTCTACCAGTCATTATAGTTATGAGGTGCGTGTCCGCGCCAAGGACACATTTACCCGTTGCGCATCAATCTCGCGGGCTTCGCCATCCGCAGACCGAGCGCCTCGACCACCTTCCGTAGCTAGTTTCCGGCGCAAAATTCCAATTCCCGCCACTCCCTGACGGTCGTGGTTCTGTAACTCATTGACGGATCTCGAGGATGTTTTTCTGAGCCGCGCACGCGAGTGAGCGGTTTCTGGAATTTTGCGCCGGGGACGAGCCGATCGACCTACGTGATCGGTCTCCAAGACCGGCCATCTCGCTGCAGCATTGCATCAGCCGCCTGGGGTCCATAACTCCCCGCCAGATAGTTCGGGAAACTCTTCGCGGGGTTGTTGCCCCAGAAATCCAGCACTGGTTGCACACGCGCCCAGGCGCCTTCAATGTTATCGGCACGCTGGAACAGGGTTGCGTCGCCGATCATCACATCGAAAATCAGTGTTTCGTAACCAGTGGAAGGCCGCGCACCAAAGTAATCTTCGTACTTGAAATCCATACGCACCTTGCCGAGCTTCATGGCAGGGCCGGGAATTTTCGCGCCGAATTCCAGCGAAATTCCTTCGTCGGGTTGGACCCGCACCAGGAGCCAGTTCGGCGCCAGGATGGCATCTTTCAACAACATCGCCGGCGTTTCTTTGAACCGAATGGCGATTTGCGTTTTGCGGGCGTTGAGCCGCTTCCCCGTGCGGATATAAAACGGCACCCCCGACCAGCGCCAATTTTCGATATTCAACTTCATGGCGGCATAAGTTTCCACGGTCGAATCCGGCGCCACGTCCGGTTCTTCGCGATAGGCGATGGCCGGTTTATCGCCAATGGCGCCTTGATCGTACTGGCCGCGGACGGCGCACAGCGGAATGTCTTCCGGCCCCAATTCGCGAATCGCCTCAATGACTTTCGCGCGTTCGGTGCGAACCGCGTCGGCACTGAGGGAATTCGGCGCTTCCATGGCGGTGAAGGCCAGCAGTTGAAACACGTGGTTGGGAACCATGTCGCGCAACGCGCCGGTCTTTTCGTAAAACTTTCCGCGTCTTTCCACACCCACCGTTTCCGCCACGGTAATCTGAACATGATCAATCCGGTCGCGATTCCAGATGGGCTCAAACATGCCGTTCGCGAAACGGAACATCAACAAGTTCTGCACCGTTTCTTTGCCGAGAAAATGATCAATGCGGTAAATCTGCGTTTCCTCGAGCACGCTCAAAAGTTGTTGGTTCAGGGCTTCGGCCGATGCCAAGTCGTGCCCAAACGGCTTTTCCACCACGACGCGCCGCCAAACACCGTTGGCTTCCTCCGCCAGGCCCGCCTTGCCTATCTGCTGCGCTGTAGACCCAAAGAAACGGTCCGCCACGGCCAGGTAGAAAAGATAGTTGCCGCCCGTGTGTTTTTCCGAATCGACCTGGGCCAGCTTTGCTTTTAGCTTTTGATAACTGTCCGGATTGTTCAAGTCACCCTGCACATAGAACATGCGGTCTGACAGCCATTTCCATTTGTCCCGATTGACCGAGGCGCTGCTATCGGCGGCTTTGACAAATTCAGCCACCATTTCGGAGAGTGTCTGCTTCCAGGCCTCTTCGCTCGCATCAGCCATGTCGAAGCCTACAATGGCAAAACCTTCCGGCAACAAATCCGTGCAGGCTAAGTTGTACAACGAGGGAACCACCAGGCGTTTCGTCAGATCGCCGGCGCCACCGAAAATCACCATACAGCAAGGCGGGGCCTGCTTGGCGCCTGTCCGTTTATCGATAACCATCGCTTTATTCTCGCGTACCGCGTTTCTTCGTTCTTACTGGGCCAGCAGCCGTTCGCGATCTGGCTGAGTCAAACCGCCGAGCAACTCAAGAAACACGGCGTTCGTCCAACCAAAGCCCGCCTGGTTCGCGCTGTAGCCAAAATGAATGGCTGTGACATTCGATCCGCCGTTTACCACGTCGTATTTCTCCACGATGTATCCCATGCGTCGATACTCGCGCTTCACGAGCGAGAGAAACTTCATGGAGATTCGTTCGGCATCCGCGTTGTAGCCGTAGCGGCGCAGACCCTCAACGGCGATCATCTCGAGCGGCGCCCAGCCGAAGGGGGAATCCCATTGATTGCCACTCTCCAGAGTGCTCGTACGCAAACCTCCCACCTTCTCAAACAGGGGCAAATTCTTCACAATGCGAGCCGCTTGCTCCTGGCTGGCGATGCCCGCCCACAGCGGGTAGAAGGTGGTGAGAAAGGGATAACGGCGAACGCGCTTGTCGACAAAGTCATAGTCGTAGTAAAGGCCGTCTTTTTCATCCCACATGAGGTTGTTGATGGCGCGCGCTCGCAGGCCGGCTTTAGCAATCCAGCTTGCGGCCTCGGGTTTGCGGCCCAGTTCGTTCAAGATTTCGGCGGTTTGCATCTCCGTGAGATAGAGCAGGGAATTGAGACAGACCGGATTGTAGTGGATGATATCGATATTGAATGGTCCAAAACGGTTAGAGGGATCGAAGCCCGATTCGCGCATGGAGCGATCGCCTTTGTAGAAAAGCATGGTCAGCTGGTCGGTCTTTTTGTCGTAATACTGATCCAAGCGG
>Ga0302325_10033060_pt1 | contig 10607 bp, 12 predicted proteins | sample Palsa_T0_2_FD_201948 | JGI IMG/M metagenome (GOLD analysis project Ga0302325, IMG submission 201948) | Peat permafrost microbial communities from Stordalen Mire near Abisko, Sweden - Palsa_T0_2 | ecosystem: Environmental > Terrestrial > Soil > Palsa > Peat permafrost | place: Sweden: Abisko...
GTCCTGCCACTTCTTAATCGCATCATAATCCCGACACTGGTGATTTACCTCAAAGTCTGGGAATGGGTGTTCAACCCCATCCGTCCAAATATGCGTGTAAACATCCGTGCTTGCCTGGCACATGATATTCTGAAGAAGATACTCTATGCAATGTGAGAGATGCAGGCGATGCATCTCCGTAGTATCGTTATATCCTCCAGGATATGATTTGCCATAATAATATTCGAAATATGCTTCCCGTCGCAAGGCGTCCAGACAATGAATTTGGTGAAAAACGTCCACTCGGCCAGCATAAGCTTCGGGTCCCAGACCAAAGCTCTCTGGGAATCTCACTGCGTCGTCTGGATCTTTCCCAATTGCTGTTACCTCCTCGCGAGTGAGAGGGATGAGACGCAAATCACCGAGTCTTTGCCAAGCCAAATCGACCTCACGGCTGGGGTCTTGTCGATAAATGCTCAATTCATGTGGCAGAAGAAGTGTTGCGTTCATTGCCTTGCTGATAACTTGTATGTCGACCGAGTTCAATAGGGGTGCTAGTATTGAGTCAGGTCTTCTTTCTTTATTTCATATTAGAGACTGACTTACACGACTGGGAGACTTGTTTAAGTACCCAATTCCGTTCCATAAATATATTGCTATTCATGGCAAGACTTAATGAGAGGAGGGCCAAAGACACCGCAAAGAGAGCAAGATTTAGCCATCCATAATATAAGTTCCATACACTCGAAAGCTGTTGCACAGCTTGTGAGAACTTGATACCGCGCGGATTCATAAACTTTGTCCCGAAGGACATGGAAAAATCGTCGTGCGATATTGAATTGCCAGTGGAAGACATAATTCATAATGCACAAGTTTCTTCGGCAGTTGTGCCTATCATTGCATCAAAATCATCTAAAGATGCAATATGCAGAAGAAATTCTGTCTTTCACATGTCAGATGCCTTGAGATAGAGGAGGTGCTGTCCTCCGCTTAGTTCAGACTGGTAAGATGCTGACTTTCAGGCTGACCATGTCACGTCAGCAATCTAAAAGTCATGCTATTTGCTTAAATTATGATGTAAGGCTTCCAATGCTGTTAGTTAGCCTTGCCACTCTGCTCGGGCTGCTCGGTCACGTTTCTGTTCAGCGGCACTGCGGGCAGGGCTTTTTCCTTTCTCTTCCCCTCGCTCATGGGTTCTCCCTCCCCCCGAAGGAAATTCCCAGTGAGGGGCAAGTGTGCACAGTTCTCAAAGCGATATATTCTCAGCTGACTCGCCAGCGTGCTCAGGGCTTAGGACTCAGGGCCTCAGCTCAGGTGAAAGCAGCGACTGCTAAGGTCAGAAGAAGAAAATGGGCTTTCGTAAGATCAGCTTCCGTCACATATTAGAGTGGTAAAATAGCAAATTAGTGCAAGACAAGAAAGACGTATTCATTCAATCTTTTGTTTTTCAATTCTGCTAATCGACTTTCGAAAACTACTATGGTAAACCAGAATGCCTAGGACTCTCCAACGCCTCTATGTTCATGGTTCCCATGCTTCCCGCTATAAATCTCGGGAGCACCACAGAAAGAAGAACATATAGTATTAGCTTCATACCAATTGCGCAGAGGTTCAAAGCGTCGACATTGTTTTGGTGGATCTTGTAGCCTCCATGCTGATACTTTAACGTCTTTGCTCGATGTATCGGACTCTTCTTCTAGCTCTTCTAGGAGAATCGGACCACTATCTGCCTTGCACTCAATAACAATCTTCAAGGCTAGGAGACAGTGATTGAGATGAAGGTTGAACTCGATTCTCGAGGTATTGATGTAGCCTGTGAAATCAAACTGGTCTTTGTAAATCGCTTCACGGATAAGGCTGATGCAGTGCATCTGATGGATAACTGGACGCAGTCTTTTGATTAGCTGCCTGCGAATCGAAGCTTGGTGGACTATTACATTCTGGCATTGCTACGAGAGCATTTTCATCCAATGGGTGTACCGGATGCAACCAAGAATCTTGAGGAGATTTGTTTAGCGTACTGAGACTTCCTCTTGGAAAAGACATCCAACCAACTGCGACATTCATCAGCTTCATCCTCTGATCTACTACTGAGGTAGGCCAGTGTTTTAACTTACGATCCCAGAGCCATTTCCAAGCATCTTCACGCTCTTTCGAAGGTGGCCCACAATATTCATGAGGGCAGGCCTCGGAGTCCAATTGTCTCCATTCATACTCGACAAGATTTGTTAATGGGCCTAGCAAAATTTAAATCAAATTCCCTGGTTGGCATGATTAAGGGTTTCTTACTCCACGGCTCGTTGAGAGTCAAACAAGCGCTGTCCATTTTCATTCGCATGACGATTTCAAACGCCAGAGATGCCATAAATAGCAGCACAGCTATCAACAAAGGCCATTTTGCAAGTCCGTTGCTATTACCTGGTATTTGTCGGGATGTCTGAAGTGTACCTCCAGAAAGGAGGGGCTCGCTTTGGAGAGGCGAAGCAAGCCCATCTTCAAAATCTGAACCGATCGACTTTTCCGAGTCATGGACAATTCTATAGCTTTCACCAGTAAATAAATTGAATCGACGTTCACTCAGAAACGGAAACAGGCGCTCGAAGAGAGACATATTGCAATATGATAATAGGTGTCCGCAATGACTCAAGGAAGGCGGGAGATCCAGAAGCTTGTCGACGAAGCACAGAAGACAAATCTCTGAGGCAAACGGTCAATGCTACCCGGTGTTGCAGCAGCCGAGAATGCTTACACTGTGAGCACATGCTCGTTTGGTGAAGTTATCGCTACTCGCTAAAGAAACTCATCATTGGGGGAGCTGACACGAGCTGACACTTACAGTAAGCAGCTACCTATGCACCCCGGGCTGTAGATCACTGCTCTATCAGCACTTTTGTCGCAAGTATTGCACTGTTTTGGAAAATACAGCTTCGCAAGTTATGGAACATTCTCTCTCTCGATAGTAACGTACTTAACCATATTCCAGCTCTAGGTCTCGATAAAAGACTGTCTAAAGATGGAAGCAAGATATTTTTCCCTCTTGTGTTGGATTTTTACCCTTCTATTCACGTTCGGTTCTTTCTTCACTGCTTTCCACGCCCTGACACTTCTCCCATCCGATGCTCTCTGCTCGAAAAGATGGTCTATATGGTCGCCAATAGATCGAGGGATGCAGCAAACATGGAGAATGTTCCCAGATCTCACACTACTCTCTACATCTGAGTTTTTCAAGTCCCAATTTCATGATGTCGATGCCGACGCCGCATGGGACAATTTTCTTCCCAGTAAGCAACTCTGAGGATTAATGCTGGCTGCAGCTCATTTACATTTGTCAAATTCAGAATATCCCATTGCAATCCCCAAATCACGGCTACACGACTTGAAATTGGCCTCAGATGTAACATACGTCCACCCGCCGCGAGTGGAATCGTCCGTTCTAGCAATTCCAGAGGTTTTTGTTCAACTCGAGTGTCTAAATCTACTTCGCCAGCATCTAGGACGATACACTGATGGGGTTGACTATAGTCACCGAGCAGCATTCAAAGGGAGAGAAGAAATAGTCATGCATCGAGCTGATTTATGTATTGAAAGGTTGAGAAATATGGTTATATGCTGGGCAGATCTAGGTACAATTTTGCAGCCGCTGGTAGAAAAGCCGGGCAAGGAGCCTCAAAGCTTACTTGATTTTGCTACTCGGCATAAGTGTCGCGACTTCAGTAGTATCAAAAAATGGACGGAAGAAAACGCTGTTAAAGCTGTGCGCATGGATGATGCGTGGTGGGGTGGTCGGATCTTTGAATGATAATACACTGTTTTATTTGAGTATTTTATGATTTTTTACCCATTTTTCTCCGAGTCTAGCGAGAAGATCCCACACTCATTTTAGGACCACTCTGAGAACATTCCCCTAGAAACCCTAGCTTAAAGCCTTTAAGCTGCACATTACCAAAAGTGATTGAGAAGATTACAAAATGGTTCACGTGTTCTTTGCTGCAATATGGCTTGTGTGGTGCATAAGCAATGACCTCTTACTGTGCTGACAGTAAGCCGAAGTAACTCGCGATTTAATGACATTGGGTAAGCTAAACTTGTCGCCGAGGAATCAATTATTGAGTTTGGCAAGATTTCGGCTCCGAATGGGAGAAATTCGAAGGTTCACAAGCCGCCGTACCCAAACCAATGGTGAAAGAATTCCCGTTTGGCCTTTCACATCGCGATTATGTTTTGGCAAAAAGAGACCCGGTATCAGCCCGTTGATTCTGGGGACGATGTGGTCAATCAAACTCTATTCAAGTCGTCGTCTTCAAGACTCTCGAGTTGGATTGGGTCGATATCGGTTTTTTTATCTTTGATCTGCCTTGTGGAAGGGTTCACTCTGATGGTCCTTTTCAATCGAACAAGAGTAGCTTCCTTGTCCCAACTCGAGAACTATGAGAACGTAAGTTCTTACTTAGCCATTTATATCTCTGGACGGAATTCAGATGACTGACCTCCTCACAGAACTCTTTTGAAAAGACTCATTTCATAGAGGATGTCAGGTTCAAACATTTGCATACCGTGCAGGAGGTTGAGTGGGCCTGGAGCACATATGACTTGCGTAGGCATTCATCCGATCTGGCGCGCCACAAGCATATCTGACATTCCTCTCCCCAACAGCAGATGCAGGCTTTGTTCATATCTCAAATCCCGAGGCCTTCGACCTACAGCCAAATGATAATGTCGTTCCCGGAATGAAAAATATTTATATGATATCTGCTTTTCACCAACTTCACTGCTTGCAAGAGCTTCAAAAAGCTTTCGTTCAAATGGATAGAAAAAATAACACTAGCTCACCAGGAGATGCGACACATATGAATCATGCATCTCACTGTTTTAACTACCTCCGCCAGGGAGTCTTGTGTGCAGGAGACATGGCGCTGGAAGGGCCTGATCCAGTTGCAGTCCCTGGGGAAAGCCCACTTCGGGGTTGGGGCTCCACGCATTCGTGTAGATCGTGGGATGCGGTACTTGACTGGCGGGACGAGCATGCAGTTCCAACAAATACATTTTGAAACCGAGATAGACATAATAACACTGACAATACAATCAACCTTGAAAACAGATTATAGCTGTCAAGAACCAATCTTTCTCGCCTAGCATTGTCCTATCTCAACGTATCCCATTTCTCGAGTTCCGCCACTACTCCCTGCAGCATATCACGTTCCTCTGCTTGATACTTCCTGAATTTCCCATCCCCCATCTTCTCGATAAGATCCGAGGTCGTCTTCAGAAGATCTCTAGCTTCTTCTCCCCTCCCCTGCTTCCAAATGCTTCGAATGAGCGTCCTTATCGTGCCAAAAGCCTGTGGCGAATCTGGTCCAAGCATCTCATGTCCCTGCATGAAAGGAAGAACTTCTCGGGCAAGAGTTTCTGCTTCCATATACAGACCGTGCTTTTCTTTGAACGCAGCCATCATATTGACACCAGACATGTTTCGATTTCCGTCTTTCCCGCTTTCCATGATTATGCGCAGAGTATCCTCCTCCTCAGGAAGGTCAAGAAACTTTTGCATAGTCTCGATCCCAATCATCAGTCGTTGCCATTCACTGTAATCAACCATGCGGAGTGGCTGAGGGGAAACCTGGGCCTCGCGTGCGGCCAGCTTTTCTCGAAGAAGTCTCAAGAGGAGATGAAGTTTCTGGTCCTTATCCAAAGTGTCATCCAGATTCATATCCTCCACCTCCGACTTCGAGAAGCAGGTGAGGAAATTTCGGGCTATGGTGATGGTAGAGTCCGGTTGTAGGTCCGACCAAAATGGGATATTTGGTACATCATAATCCCAAGAGAACTTGGTCTCTGCAGATTTCTCCGGTCCAGTATTTGCCAAAGTAGGCATCTGAACGGGAAGAAGAAAACTCGTGTGTTGATATTAGGGAATTAAGGAAAGAGTGCTGAGGAAATAGCTCGATGGCAAGGAGAGCCTGATAGGGCCCTCAATTAACGGATTCGTGGTGTGTTGAATTTGAGGGAAATAATTTTAGAGGTCAAGGTCGCGGCTTCGGAGCCGAAGGCCTTTCCAGGGTATTTAAAGCTCAAAGCTGCATCACGTGCTTTCAATGACTTGTTTGTTTTTCGGCGGTCTCAAAGACGCCTTTCAAGTCAAGGTTTCAAGTAAAGTTGCGGAAATTTAAACTGTGTCGCAGCACAAGAGTTCATAGAGGAGGTAGTATAATACGTAATTCAATAGTTCAATTCTTTCTGTGGTTGAATTATGCCCCTTAAGATGTAGTACCCTCTTCCAGAGGGTGGTCTCGCCAATATTTGAACCATAGATTGCCTGGAAACAACCTCCACAGGAACTGGATGTCCTCTTCTGGACTATTATCAAACCCTGACGCGTCAATTATTTCCTGCGCCTTCTCGGGATTAACATTGAAATCCCACTCCCCAGCCGAATGATCCCTTGCCCACTGCTGTATCTTCGAGAAGTCTCTACAGGTATGCGTGGTCGCTAGGCGTGGGAAGATACCGAAATTGGCTGGAACATTGACGTGGAAAGGGATTGGTGCTACATCTGCATGGCACATCAATGCCTGACGTATTGAGTCTACGCAGTGGTCCCAATGGCGGAATGCATCAGTATCACGGTTGATACTTCCATTTGGATATTTAACCTCATCAAGCCCACCATAAACCTCAGGATAGAGTGTCATTCGCAGATCATTTAGGCAATGTAATTCATGCCAGACATCAAGCTGGACTAGATACTCATCTGTTCCAGGGATTGCAAGTGTTGGTGACGGTAGTCTCTTCGCCTCTTCTTGCGAAATCTTGGAGATGCCAACTAGACTGGTTAGAATGAAATTTCAAGGCCCCTTACGACGCCGTCAAACAGGCTGGTCTTACTCACAGTTATACAGATCACTCCACAATTGGTCCGTCCTTCCATCTGCAGTTGGGTAACCCATATACTCGGTCAAATTGAACAGTGCCGCTCTGAAATGGTGCTTCTCTATGTATTCCACGGCCTCATTCGCAGGTGCTATGAAGAAGCATTCGATGTGAGTAATATTCAAATGAACCTCAAGGATGCTGGGTTAACTCACACCATACGCCCAGACTTGGATCAACATTCCGTTGTCTCATAGAGAGGAAAATGACTGAGACCCAGAGTATCGTGATCGTAGTATAGAGCGCGATGATATGAGGCAGCGAGTAGACGAGTGACTTGCGATCTCTCGTGAGAAATCGATATCTAAGAAGATCCCGATTCTCCTCATCATCTGAATCTTCCGCATCATAATGATAATCTGGTCTCAGTGCCTTTTCGGTCTTGTTCGCCATAGCTTTAAGCAACACCAAGATCGATCAAAAAACAAAACAAAAAGAAGTTGAATGAGTAAATGTTTCGAAACAGTTATCAATTGACTGCTCGGATATTTGTGAAACGAGGACACAGAAACAGGTATCGTGGGGTCGATTAATCCTGGAAGCCGTTAGTGGTAAGCTTCAAAGTCATGATTGCTGACAATTGTCTTTGATTTTTGCTGACATTTCAACTTTTCGTTGCTGACAGCTGGGCGTAATCAACGTAAGAGCTACAACGAAGCATGTGACAAGTGTTTGGATTACAGTTTACAGAAATCAAAACAATTGCTGCTGACAGATGACACGAAAATTCAAGGTTGAGGCCAAAAGGCTACGGAAATAATCCATAGAAAAGTCGACCTAGAGACGCTCAAGTAGGAATTCTTTCCCTGATTTAGCAGCTCTCTATTTGATCCAAATTTTCAGACAATTTTCTCCATCAATTTTGCACGGTTCGAATTCTTTCAAACGTCATTATGAAGGCCGCTATTCTCGTCGCCGCCTTTGCTGCTCTTGCAGTCGCAGCTCCAACCCCTGCCCGTAAGTAACCACTCCATCCCTGGAGAAAATAAGTTTCAATTAATAACCTCTTCTGTTTGACAGCTCACGGAGGGCACAAGGCAGTTAGAGAGACCACTGTCGATGAGATTTCCGAAGCTTTGTACGCCAGCTGGGGTCTTCCCGACAAGAAGACCAAGCGTGAGACTACCGTCGACGAGATTTCCGCGGCTCTTTACGCGAGTTGGGGCCTTCCGGATAAAAAGCGTGAGACTACCGTCGATGAGATTTCTGAAGCTTTGTATGCCAGCTGGGGTCTTCCAGACAAGAAGGCAAAGCGCGAGACGACCGTTGATGAGATCTCCGAGGCTTTGTATGCTAGCTGGGGGCTACCAGACAAGAAGGCATAAATATGAGGCGGCATGATCCCGTCTCCAGCTATATAGTTGAAGGCGTCAAGGATACTGAGAGTCTCAAGGATTGAGATGCACGTGAAAGGGTAATTCTCATGGCAACTAGTGTAGAGTTTGGATCGAATTTAAATCCACATAGTTGCCCCTCTCTACTCAAGTCGTAACTTTTCCTTCTCAAGACTATTCTTTCCGAAATTTTTGTATTTTATATATTGTTTCAAGACGTATTGCTTGGTATGAATGGTAGCTTGAAGTGCGAATCTTTCGAAGGCACTTACTAAAAGGATGACTAGTCAGCTAAGATACTAATTTCAATAAAGTTTCCTTCCTGACAAATGTGAGTGTTCGATTTTGTCCTTGAGGCTGCTTCGGTAAAACATATCATGCATTTCACAAAATACCAGTTCTTAATAAGGTTCTTCAAGAACAGTATTTCAATTAGTGTGAGGTCTCGAATTTCTCTCCAAGATGCGGGTATTCCCACTTTGCGAACTTCACATTCCTCTACATTCATGGGGAAACCTAACATTTCCATGAATCATCTTGAATGAGACATTTAGTCCCCCTGTTTGTGTCCAGCAGTACCCCACTCCACCGCTCCCCTGTCCTTGCCGTCTGCCCGTGGCACTGCTAATGTACCGTTGTATCGTTCGGAGACCCAATCCCGGACCTTAGCAAAGTTTCGGCAAGTGTGTGGCCGGTCTGAATCGATATAGTTCTGGTCAATACCGGGATAGAAGCGCGATGGGACAGGAGTGAGGTCACTGTTGCACATAATAATCTGTCTCAAGTGATCAATGCAGTGATCCCGATGCATTATCCCGTGAAGCCGGCTATCTATCGGGTAGACTTCCGGGTAGTACGCTTTACGAAGATGATCCTACAACAAGTTAGAGTTACTTTAAACTTCGAAGGCATAGGACAAGTAGCTGAAGTATCAAACAAGGATTACGCTTTCAAAATGGGAAGTATTTACTCACCAGACAGTGGAGCGAATGCATCACATCGAAACTAAAATGAGTACAACAGAATTCAGTGCTCGCTCAATTTCTTCAAATACTTAGAGTTTGCCTACGCTGCAGCGTATCCTCCTTCTTTTGGTGCCCAATACTCTTTGTATTCTGGACCCCATGCATCGCGAGCTTCTGATTCTGTGAGGAGGAAGAACCGGCCTATATCATGATCAGTCATTGATCCGGAGATAAATAGGATAGACATTTTAAACTTGAATTCCGCAAGTATGAAAGTATCTCACCCCAATGAAGCAATTCCCAATTCCTATCAATTTGCCGGCTTGGCTCACCAGTATACTGCGACTCCTCATACTCCGGCTCGGGCACGTATTCTGTGCCATCTTTTAGGAAGCTTGGGCTTCCCTCGAACCACTTCTCTGCGACTTCAATAAGATGCTTGGCAGGCCCTACGAGAAGAGAATCTCATGTATCAGTGATTCAGCTACATTCATACCAGAATCCGTACAAAAAAGAGTCCAACAGCATCGAAACTTACCCAGTTCATAATGGTAGCCTTTCTCAAACGAACCTTCGCGGCGAGGCCAGTACAATTGAACGCGAACGCCTAGCAATATCGACAGGGTGGCGAAAAATATAGTCGTTGTTACCCAGAAGCTTAATGTTTTGTGAAAGCTGACATGCTGGTGGCCCCGCCCAAGCTCTTTCTCCGATATGGGTGCGGGGCAGGCACTTTCGGTCTGTGGGAGGCTGCTATAGAATCTTGAAGGAAAAAACTGGGCCATCTTGAACCGTTGTGAAATGGATAAGATCGAATGCCATGGAGAAGAAGAAAATTGACAAAGTCACTATGCTCTGTTGGAGCTGAATTATAATTCAAAGCTTATTAAAATGATTTCATATTCTCTCTGTCGTCCAGGTTGCAAGCTCAGCTGGGCAGTGTGCTTGGATTGACGGGCTCACCGCTTATGATTTCTAGGCGTCGGCCGACGCTGTGTTACAGTAACTTCTGTTCCGAGTGCTGACTGCATTCACTTTCCATATACTGATAGCTTGGCGACATTCTGAAAGATATGACGAGAGACGACAATTCGTATTTACTGACATCTCGCGCTGACAGATTATTATTTGTAGTTTTCTCTGAATTTATGATTGGTGTATGCAACACCGTCAGCGTCTTCCCGTATGCCGTAAGATCGGCACATGCTGAAAGCTGAACATTTAGCGTTGCCCTTTTAGGTTTTTTTTTCGCCGAGAAGGTTCCTGTAGCACAATTAATACACCGCTGCTGTCGCGTGATGAGCAGGAGCATGTTATATAGCTAGGAATCTTAAAGCGGTTCTCTCCTTGAAATGAGCAGCAACTCGGCCAAGATACCATTGAGAATCGAGTTTGATATTGA
>Ga0302325_10033061_pt1 | contig 10607 bp, 7 predicted proteins | sample Palsa_T0_2_FD_201948 | JGI IMG/M metagenome (GOLD analysis project Ga0302325, IMG submission 201948) | Peat permafrost microbial communities from Stordalen Mire near Abisko, Sweden - Palsa_T0_2 | ecosystem: Environmental > Terrestrial > Soil > Palsa > Peat permafrost | place: Sweden: Abisko...
CGGGAACTACCTGTCCTACGTTCGCGAGCACAACCTCTATGTGCGCCGGTTGCGCGACAGCAATATCGCGATTCGCCTCACCGATTCACAAGCGGACACGGTCCTCGACGGTGAAGTCGACTGGGTGTACAAAGAAGAACTCGATGTGCGCAGCAACTACTTCTGGTCGCCTGATTCGCGCCACGTGGCTTACCTGCAGATGAACGAGAGCTCGGTACCGGAATACCCCATCGCGGACTGGATCCCCACCCACGCCACGGTAGATCGGCAGCGTTATCCGCAACCGGGTGATCCAAATCCGGCCGTGCGGTTAGGCGTGGTGGGCGCCACTGGCGGCAAAACCAAGTGGATCAAGCTGCCCCTCGAAAGCGGAAGCGATTACATCCCGCGCTTCGGTTGGCTGAATTCCCAAACCCTGTGGATCGAGGTCCTGACCCGCGATCACAAAAAGTTAACGTTGTATTTTGCCGGCCTCGCGGGCGATCAGACGCAGCCGGTGCTCACCAAGACGGACGAGAGGTTTCTCGACGGGTCCTATGATTTGAACTTTTTCGGTTCAAACATCCTGCTTACCGGCTGGCGCGACGGATACAACCATCTCTATCTCTACGCCTTTGATGGAAACAACCCCCTGAGCGGGCCAGCCAGCCTGGTGAAGCAGTTAACCAGCGGCCATTGGGAGGTGGGAGATGTTGCGGGCGTGGACCAGGTCACCCGCAGTGTCTATTACCTGTCCAACGAAGGGGACCCGCGGCAGCAACAGATCTGGGAGATTGGTTTGAACGGAGAAGGCAAGCACCAGGTGAGCCAATCGGGAGAATGGCATGAACCGGTCTTCTCCCCTAACACCAATTTCTTCGCCGATGTGGTTTCCTCGACCATGACCCCGCCGGTGATCGATATGTGCCGCCACCAGACCGAATGCAAGACGATCTGGAAGGCGCCGCTCGACGCCCTGTTGACGCCGCCGCTGGCTGTCGAGTCGAAGGCCGCGGATGGAGTCACGACGCTTTATGGGAAGCTGGTGTTGCCGCCAGGCAAGACCGAGACGGCCAGTGTGCCCTTGATTATCAATCCCTACGGCGGCCCGCACGCCCAGGCGGTCACCGGGCAGTGGTCGGCGCGCGAGCGCCTGTTTGACGAGGTTCTGCTGCAAAGTGGGTTCGCCGTGCTGCATGTCGACAACCGTGGGATGGCGGGGCGAGGCCGGGACTTTGCTCAGGCCGCCTATCATAACTTCGGCCCCGTGCAGTTGGGCGACCAGATCGCGGCTTTAGATCAAACGCTGCATGCGTATCCCCAGCTGGATCCCAGGCGCCTTGGTTGGTGGGGATGGAGTTGGGGCGGCACCTTCACCCTCTATGCCCTAACCCACAGCGACCGTTTCCGCGCCGGCGTGGCCGTCGCCCCAGTGACAGACTGGCAGAACTACGACTCCATTTATACCGAGCGCTACCTGGGTCTACCGTCGGCGAACGCGGATGTCTATCGCGATGACTCGGTGGCGAACGCCGCCGCCAATCTCAAGGGACGCCTGCTGCTGATCCAGGGAACGGGAGACGACAATGTGCACTTTGAAAATTCCATTCAGTTCATTCAGCAACTGATCGACGCCGATCTGCCTTACGATTTGCAGCTTTACCCGCGTAAGACCCACGGCATCGACGGCGCCGAAGCCAGCGCTCACCTCTTCGCCAGGATCCGGGCACACTTTCAGTTTTATCTCGAGTCACCGATCGCGGACGACATCGCGACACAGCCATGAGCCACGATTTGGTGCGCGGCCATGCCACGCTGGGCGAATTCGATCTGACGGTGCTGACGGATGGCACCTATCTGCTGGATGGGGGCGCCATGTTCGGCGTGGTGCCGAAGCCCTTGTGGGAGAAGCGCGCGCCGGCCAATGAGCGCAACCAGATTGTGCTTGGAACCAACACGGTCGTGGTCAGCACCGGCAAGCACATAGTGGTGGTCGAGACGGGTATCGGCAACAAGCTGACAGAGAAGCAGCGGAACATCTACGAGGCCAAGCAGCTTTTGCCGCAGAGCTTTTCCGCAGCTGGGATCTGGCCAGAGCAAGTGGACGTGGTCATCAACACCCATCTGCATTTCGACCACTGCGGCTGGAATACGACCCGGAACGACGATGGCAGCATTGTGCCCACCTTTCCCAATGCCCGCTATTACGTGCATCGGGGAGAAGTGGAGCACGGCCACCTGCAGTTGGAGCGCGATGCGGTCAGCTATATCAGTGACAATTACGATCCGCTCATCGCCAGCGGGCAGATGACCCTGATTGATCCGGGGAAGGATGGCGAGGAGATTGTCCCGGGCGTTTCGGTGGAGCTTTTCCCCGGCCATACCTCGCAGATGATGGCAGTGATGCTGGATTCGGGGGGAAGGCGTGGCTGCTATATCTCCGACCTGATTCCGACCAGCGCCCATCTGGATGTGACCTGGGTGATGGGCTATGACCTTGACCCGCTCACCTGCATAGAGCAGCGCAAGCGCTTCCTGGCACGGGCAATTCCTGAGCAATGGCTGGTTCTTTTCACCCACGACCATCATCATCCGATGGGCTACGTAGAGTGGGGCCCAAAGGGTAAGCCGCAGCTGAAGGCATACCCCTTCAGTCCAGCTTGAGTGGATGGAAACCCGCTGCGCTCGAAAGCGCGATTTGGAGAGGCCGAGGCGGCCCACTCGCCGGCAGGGTCACTTCCACCCAGAGGTCCTGACCGGGCTTGACCGGGAACGGCAGCTGGGCGCGATCTGGAATAAAGAGCACCTCTTCGCTGTTCAAAGTCGCGCGGTCGCAAGGTTTACCCTCGACCAGAGTGACGGTCTCCCGGCCGTGCGGAGTCACCGTAGGCAGCAGTTTGCCGTCACGGGCGTTCAGCGATACATTCCACTGCCGGTTGATAGGGCCCCGGTAATATTGCGGAAACGGGCGGGCTGCTTCGCGAGGCAGGCCGCACGCATCCAGCAGCAGCCGCAGGGCGAGATAGCGGCCACGCAAGGGAAGTTCCGGATCGACTTGGGTAGCCCGGGTCCAAACCCGCGGCCGTGTCTCTCGTTCATAGAGATATTTGCCGGCCACGCTCAACACCAGGAGGAGCTGCACGGACAAAAGGATAAGTCCAGGCCGAATGACTCTCATGCTTCGACTCCCATGCCCGCGACGATCCGGCGGCGGGTATATTCAAGGGCCCATCCCCCGGCAAGGAACAAAATGCCGAGAACGATCAGTCCCAGCGATCGGTCGAGCTTGTTCATCACGTTACCGAAGTAAAACCACATCACCGTGAGCGCGAAAGTCACCGTTCCATAATTGACGAGCGGCTTCGCGACCAGCCGGATTCCCCACCAAACCAGGAAAACCGCAAGAGCTGCAACCATCGCGTAAGCCAGCAAGTTGGGTTCGCTATGCTGCCAAGTGTGGCTCCCAACCTTCTCGATAAGCTCGGTCTGAGCCCAAGGGAGAGCCCATACCACTCCCGCAACCACCAAAAGCGGAGCCCAGCTCTTGCGGTCGAGCCAACAGCCGGCAGCAATGGCGAGTACCGCCAGCGCCCACGCGCAAATTCTGTAGGAGAGCGGCAAAACGTCGCTGTACTCCGCATCGCTCCAACCTCTGGAGAGGATCAGGAGATTGAGCGGTAACAACAAGGCTCCCACAGAAAACAGGATGTAGAAGACGGCGCGGCGACGGCCATGTAAAAAGGCGGTGAAGTAAGCAGCGCTGATTAGCGCGAGAAAGCGCGCCATGTAGGTCGTCGCCCCGCCATAACCGTTCGCTCGATCGAGCCACTCGCACGAAACCCATGCCGGCACCAGCAAAAGAGTCAGGCTTTCCTGGAACTCATCGCGCAGCAATGCCCAGCCGGCTGCGGCACACAGCGCCCACAGCATAACCGCTGCCGGCCAGTGCTCCTGCATATTAAAGATCTGCCCCACCAGCGCGATGGCCGCTCCCGCAGAGATCGTGCCTACCGCATGCATGGCAGTCGCAAAGCCGGGAAAGTGTGTGCGCGTGATCAGGCCAAGCCCGTGGAAAAAGCCCAGCATGGCGAGCACCAGCAGCAAGCGGACCAGCGGCGAGACCCTGTCCCAATGGGCCGCGACGAAAAGGAGCACCCCGGCGCCGAGGAGAATCGCGCCCAGAATCAGCGCAATCAGCACCTGCCAGCGGCGGCTGCTGGGCTTGGCATGAGCTTCTTCATAAGCCCGGATGGCCGCAACCGTCGGATCATCGAGCAGACCTGCGCCCTGCCAGCGTCTTAGCCAGATTTCCGGTTCCTGCATGGGGTGGAGTAAAGCAGAAGAGGATTATTTTTGACAACAAAAAACACAGACCGAACGAGGGGTTACGGCGGATCGAGAAATGTAAAAGCCTTTAGAACACTTGGCGGTGAAAGACTTCGTCCTTTTCCTTGCACGGCGAACAGGTCGCGCCGATTCCGCAACCCATCAGTAACGCAGCGCCAATGGTGATGACGATTGCCGGGCCGTAGGACTCAAACTGAGACCACAACTGGGCGATGGTGTGAAAATGTAGCGGGTGCATAAAAGTTACCCCACGTCTTATGAAACCCTAATGCTGCCTCTTGGTTTCCTAGGATACAAAATATTTTCTACGCTTGCTTCCGTTATGGGAATCAGTGCGTCCACTTCCCAAAAGTACCAATGGCACAAAGCTTAGCATCGCTACAGAGAATGCGATACCGGTAAAGCCGGTCTGATGTGACTACCGTGTCAACCAATACGTTCCGAATGGGAGATCCCCGCCTGCAATGGCTGTTTCTGGATCTCAATTCCTATTTCGCTTCCGTGGAGCAGGAGCTGCGCCCCGAGTTACGCGACCGTCCCATGGCTGTCGTGCCGCTGGTGGCCGACACCACCTGCTGTATCGCCGCCAGTTACGAGGCCAAGCGCTACGGAGTACGCACCGGAACCCAGGTCGGCGAAGCCAAGCGGCTATGTCCCGGGATCATTCTGGTCGAGGCTCGGCATGAGCTCTATGTGGACTATCACCATCGGGTAGTGGAAGCGGTCGAGTCCTGTGTTCCCGTGACTTCGGTCATGTCCATCGATGAAATGGCTTGCCGCCTGTTGGGCCGGGAGCAGCCTCTGCTGGCCGCGCTCGAACTGGCGCGCGAGGTCAAAGCTGCCGTCCGCCGCAAGGCTGGGGCCACGCTTCGCTGCTCCGTCGGTTTGGCCACCAACCGCTATTTGTCGAAAGTGGCTTCCGACATGGAAAAGCCGGATGGCCTGGTGGCCCTGACGCCCGATCTGCTGCCCGACGCGTTACTGGCGTTGACCCCACGTGATCTTCCGGGCGTAGGCGCGCGCATGGAGAAGCGGCTGCACCAGGCCGGAATTCGCAGCATGGAGCAATTGCTGGCGCTGGATCGTGAACAAATGCACCAGGCTTGGGGCGGAATAGGCGGGGAAAAGCTATGGCACTGGTTGCGCGGCGAAGATTTCGGCGATCCGGAGCTGGAGCATCAGAAGTCGATTGGCCACTCCCACGTTCTACCCCCGGAGCTGCGCACGCCGGAAGGCGCCTATGCGGTGGCCAACAAGCTGCTGCACAAGGCCGCGATGCGGCTGCGGAAAGCCCGGCTTTGGGCTTCGCACATGACCTTGACCATCCGTTTTGCAGTCGGTAGCTCGGCCGCGACCTCCAAGCACTCCTCCGGCATTCACCAGCAGCCCTGGACGCAAGCGTGCTCACTGCTCGAATGCCAGGACAACCAAACACTGGTGGAAGGGCTGCAGCATCTATGGAGCCAAAGTCCGGCAGGGCGGGGGCAGAAGAAGCCGTTCTTCGTGGGCGTTTCGCTCGGCAACCTGGTTCCCGACCACCTTCACACCCTGAGCCTCTTCTCCGGTCTTGAGGAAGAGGGAAAAAGGACGCGCCTGTCGACGACCATGGATCGGGTGAACTACAAATACGGGACCAATACTCTGTGTTTTGCCAATATGTTGCTGGCGGGGGCAGCGGCTCCCACCCGCATTGCTTTTTCCAGCATTCCGGATCTGTTTTGACTAGCGGGTATCGAGGCCGGCTGGCTCCGTCTCCTACCGGCTATCTCCACCTCGGCCACGCCCGCACGTTCTGGATCGCACAGCAGCGCGCGCAAGCCGCCCGGGGCACACTGATCCTGCGCGACGAGGATCTGGATCCCCAGCGCGCGCAGCCGCACTTTCGCACAGCCATGATCGAAGACCTGCATTGGCTAGGCCTCCAGTGGCAGGAGGGACCGGACGTGGACGGGCCCTTCGCACCTTATACACAAAGCCAGCGCTACGGCTTTTACCGTGATGCCTGGAGCCGCCTGCTCGCTGCCGGCTATCTCTATCCCTGCCGCTGTTCACGTAGGGATCTGGCAATGGCCGTCCAGGCTCCGCACGACGATGAAGGAATCTATCCCGGGACCTGCCGCCCAGCCACCGCCCAGGTTGGGAATGCAGCTGAGCCCGCCGGCGCAAATTGGCGTTTTCGCATTTCTGAAGGCGAGGTCATCGAGTTCGAAGATGGACACTTCGGTCGCCAGCGGCTGGTGGCGGGCGAAGACTTCGGCGACTTCCTGGTATGGCGGCGCGATGACATTCCCGCCTATCAACTCGCCGTCGTAGTGGACGACGCGGCCATGCGGATCAGCGAGGTGGTGCGCGGAGCCGACCTGCTGAAATCCACGGCGCGGCAGATTCTGCTCGCCCGGGCGCTCGGTGTTCCGTCGCCCGCCTGGTATCACTGCGATCTGATGCTGGACGGGCAAGGTCAGCGGCTGGCCAAACGGCATGACGCACTTAGTTTGCGCCGGCTGCGTGAGCAGGGAAAACAGCCACAGGAGCTGCTGGCCAGTGCTTTAATGGTGTAAAGAATCTCTGTGGCCTCGGACTTCGCCCAACTCGTAAAGCAGCAGGCGGACATCGTCCGCGTCGTCGGCGAATACATCACGCTGAAGAAATCCGGAGCTCAGAATTATGCCGGCCTGTGTCCTTTTCACGGGGAAAAGACCGCTTCTTTTTCAGTGCATGCCGTGCGCCAGTTTTACCACTGCTTCGGTTGCAATGAGGGGGGCGATGTTTTCTCCTTCGTGCAGAAGATCGAGAACGTCGGCTTTACCGAAGCGGTAAAAATCGTCGCAAAAAAGTGCGGCATCCCCTTGCCCAAGCGGGAATTTGCCACCCCGGAAGAGGCGGAAGAGAATCGCCAGCGGGGCAAACTGCTCGAGCTGCACGAGTTGGCGACTACCTGGTTTGAAGAGCAATTGCGTTCCGCGGAGGGCGCCCGGGCGCGCGAATACCTGACCGGCCGGGGTTTGACCGCAGAGGCCATCGCCAAGTTCCGCATTGGGTATGCTCCCGACTCGTTCAATGCTCTGCGCGACCGGCTACAGCCCACGGCGCCTCCCGATCTCCTGCGGCTCTCCGGCCTGTTTTCTGCCAAAGAACAGCAGGACGGCTCTGCCGGACCGCTCTATTCCCGTTTTCGCAAACGGGTCACGTTTCCCATCTGCAATGAGTCAGGGCGGGTCATTGCCTTTACCGCGCGGGCGCTCGACAGCGATGAGAAATCCGGCCCGAAGTACATGAACTCACCGGAAACCCCGCTGTATTCAAAAGGCCAGGTTCTGTTCAATCTCGACAAAGCGCGGCAGGCGATCCGGCAACAGAACTTTGCCCTGCTGGTGGAAGGCCAGATGGACTGCATCACCGCCTACATGGCGGGGATCCAGAATGTGATGGCCACCAGCGGCACCGCCTTTACCGAGATGCAGGTGCGGCTGCTGAGCCGCTACACCAAGCGGCTTTTTGTAAACTTCGACCCCGATGCAGCGGGGGCCAATGCCGCAGAAAAGTCGATTGCCCTGCTTACCGAAGAGGATTTCGAGGTCAAGGTGGTCACCCTCGACGGAGGGCTCGATCCCGATCGCTACATCCGCGAACGCGGCATCAAGGAATATGTGGGTGCCGTGCAGGCCGCCAGGCGTCATTCCGATTACCTGATTGACCGCGCGATGCAGCTTTTCCCACCCCGGACCGCCGAGGGTAAGAGCAAGGCTCTGAATTACCTGCTGCCCCACATCCGGCGCATGCCAAACCGCATCGTGCGCGACGAGTTTGCCGCCGACGCCGCGCAGAAGTTGGGCATTGACTCAGCCTTGGTCCGGGAGGAACTGCACCAAGCAGCCCGCAAGCGCCGGGACGAGGTTAGGCCGGCCGCAGGCGCCACTCTGAACGAGGCGGAGAGGGTACTCCTGCGGGCCGCCGCATCCCCTTCCGGAAGCCGGGTCTTCCTCCGCCTGGCCGAGGCCTTAAGCAGTCAGCCCCAATCCTTTGAAGGCCTTGCAGTCACACCTGTGCTGACCCTCCTGCGCGACCGCGGATCTCTGGAACCGCTAGCCGCCGTATCCGATGCCCGCCAGCGAACCCTGCTGGCCCAAGTCCTGTTCCGCGAGTCCGGAGAGGTCGAGATGGCTGAAGTAGAAGCGGCTCTGGAATCATTGAGATACCGCCGCTTGGAAGCCTTGCAGCGCCGGGTCCGAGCAGACATCGCGGAGGCCGAGCGGCGCGGTGATTTGGCCCAGCTGGCTGTCTTTATGGCAGAAAAGGTCAAAGTGGACCGGGAGATGCGGGAGGTTGACACTTAATATCCCGAATGAAACCGAACGGAAGATTCTACATCTAAAGGGTAGGCTTCGGAGAAGGAGGGGGTTGACGTTCCGGGATCGGCCCAGGAGCACACCTCGATCCATGATATTCTATAACTCTTTGAAGGACGTGCGTCTACTTGCCCAAACGGTTTATGAACCGTCCGGAATATGCCCTTAGCGGCTCGCATAGCACCCTGTCCTTTCTGAGCACGGACCGATCCGAAAAATAATGCACGGGATAGGATTTGCTTGGCTATTGAAGACAAGTACGAAGAAGACATTCAGAAACTGATTGATGCGGGTAAGGAAAAAGGTTACTTGACCTACAACGAGGTCAATGACCTGATTCCTGGAGACCTGCATTCACCGGACGATCTCGACGATCTGCTGACCACCATCGGCACCCAGGGCATTGACGTGCTCGAGGGCGGGCCCAAGTTTGGCGCGGATAAGTTCGAGAGCGAGGGTGAGGAGGGCGAGGACGTCGAACTCGACCTCACGCCGGGCACACTCGAGAAAACCAATGACCCCGTTCGCATGTACCTGCGCGAAATGGGCACTGTTCCCCTACTCACGAGAGAAGGCGAAGTAGAAATTGCCAAGCGCATTGAGCGCGGGCAATTGCGGGTACTCAAGGCGATTTCCCGGTCGCCCATCGTCATTCGCGAGATCGTCGCCCTGGGCGAAGACCTCAAGCGTGGCGTGCGCAACATCAAGGAAGTGGTGATCTTCGACGAGGAAGAGATCACCGAGGAAATTCTGCAGGCGCGCATCCGGGTCACCATCGGCCGGGTGGACACGCTCATCAAGCACCAGAAAAAAGCAGCTCTGATGCTGGAGAAGCTGGACACCATTAATCCCAAGGCGAAAGCCCGGGAACATCGCAAGACGCGATGGATGATGAACCGCGAGCGGGTCGAAGTCTCGCGCATCGTTCGTGAACTGAAGTACACCAACGCGGAACGCAAGCGGCTCCTGGACAAGGTCAATAAGACCGTCGACGCCATGCGCATGCTGGAGCGGCAGATCAAGTCGCTGGAGCAGAAGCACGATCAGTCGAAGAGCGAAGAGCTGCGCAAGGAGTATCGCCGCCAGCAAAAGAACTGCAAAACCGACCTGGAGAAACTGGAGCAGGAGGCCGGCGTTTCCATCGCCGAGCTGAAGCGCACCCAGCGGGAAATGATCCAGGGCGACATGGACGCCGAGCAGGCTAAGCGCGAGCTGATCGAGGCAAACCTGCGCCTGGTGGTTTCCATCGCCAAGAAGTACACCAACCGCGGTCTGCAGTTCCTGGATCTGATCCAGGAAGGCAACATCGGTTTGATGAAGGCGGTCGATAAATTCGAGTACCGTCGCGGTTATAAATTCTCGACCTATGCGACCTGGTGGATTCGCCAGGCTATTACGCGCGCGATTGCCGATCAGGCCCGGACGATTCGTATCCCGGTGCACATGATCGAAACCATTAACAAGCTGATCCGCACTTCGCGGCAGCTGGTGCAGGAGCTCGGCCGCGAGCCTACCTCGGAGGAGATCGCCCGCCGGATGGATATTCCGGTGGCCAAGGTTCGGAAAGTGCTGAAGATCGCACAGGAACCGATCTCGCTTGAAACTCCGATCGGCGAGGAAGAGGATTCCCACCTGGGCGACTTTATTGAAGATCGCCAGGCGGTTTCGCCTTCCGAAGCGGTCATCAGCGTGAACCTGAAGGAATACACCTCCCAGGTGCTGCGTACCTTGACCCCACGTGAAGAGCGTGTGATCAAGATGCGCTTCGGCCTGGAAGATGGCTCCGAGCACACCTTGGAAGAGGTGGGTCAAAGCTTCCAGGTGACCCGCGAACGGATCCGGCAAATTGAAGCCAAGGCGCTGCGCAAGCTGCGCCATCCTTCCCGCTCCCGCAAACTCAAAGCCTTTGTCGAAGGCGTCCGCGAATAATGCGGA
>Ga0302325_10033062_pt1 | contig 10607 bp, 7 predicted proteins | sample Palsa_T0_2_FD_201948 | JGI IMG/M metagenome (GOLD analysis project Ga0302325, IMG submission 201948) | Peat permafrost microbial communities from Stordalen Mire near Abisko, Sweden - Palsa_T0_2 | ecosystem: Environmental > Terrestrial > Soil > Palsa > Peat permafrost | place: Sweden: Abisko...
TTCGAGGTGGTGGCGACGGTCACCCTGGGCGAGGGCGAGGTGACCGTCGACTTCACCGGCACGGCGCCCCAGTCGGGCGGGGCGGTCAACGCATCGTTCTCCCAGACCCTCTCCGGCGTGATCTACGCCATCCGATGTCTTGTCGACCCGTCGATACCCATGAACGAGGGCTGCTTCCGGCTGATCCACACCGTGCTGCCGGCCGGTTCGTTGGTCAACCCCAATCCCCCTGCGGCATGTGGAGGCCGGATGGTCACGGTGGCGGCCGTGGTGGAGGCCATTCTGGCCGCCCTGGCCGGCCCCCTGCCGGAGCGGGCCGTCGCCGCCAGCGGGCTCGTCCACGTCTACACCCTCTCGGGGGTGCACCCCTCCGGGGAACGATGGCTCGTCCTCGGCTACGAATTCGGCGGCATCGGCGCTCGCCGGGGCATGGACGGCCCCGACGCCACGGGGGCGTACTTCCTCGGTGGGCGATCGGTCATCCCCCAGATCGAACCGCTGGAAGCACAACTGCCGTTCGTGGTCGAACGGTGTGGGCTGATCCCCGACTCCGGCGGCGCCGGCCAATGGCGAGGCGGGCTCGGGGTGGAAATGTCCCTCCGCATGACCGCTCCCGGGGTGCTGACGGTCCGAGGGGATCGGATGGTGGTTCCCCCTCCGGGAACACTGGGCGGCGGTCCGGGGACGGCCGGTTCCTACGCCGTCACGAGGGCCGACGGCCGGCTGGAGCAGCTCAACTCCAAACAACAGAACGTTGCGCTCGAGACCGGTGACGTCTTCACCATCCGCACGTCGGGCGGTGGAGGGCTGGGCCGGCCACTCGAGCGCGCTCCCGCCGCAGTGGCGGAGGACCTCCGGGAGGGGCGTGTCACCGCGGCGGTGGGTGCGGGTGCGGTGGATGCGGTGGGCGATTCGGAGGGCCGTCGGCGATGACCGGCCACGGCGCGGGGCGCCGCTACTTCATCGGGGTGGACGTCGGCGGCACGTTCACCGACGTCGTCCTGGGCGACAGCGACGGCGGGCTGGCCGAAGCAAAGGCGGGCACCACGCCCGACGACCCCCGCCTCGGTGTGGTCGCCGCCATCGGCGAGGTGCTGGCCGCACACCGGGTCGATCCGAGCCAGGTGTCGCGCCTCGTCCACGGGACGACGCTGGCCACCAACGTGATCCTCGAAAGTCGGGGCAGTGACATCGCCTTCGTCACCACGGCCGGATTCGGCGACATGCTCCGGCTCGGGCGCGAGTCCCGCCAGGACGACGACCGGTTCAACCTGTTCTTCCAGACGCCGGCGCCACCAGTCCCCCGGGCGCGCACCTTCGAGGTCATCGAGCGCATCGATGCCGGCGGCACTGTCGTGGTGGCCCTCGATGCCGCCCATGCGACCGACGTGGCCCGCCGGGTGGCGGAGACCGGAGTGCGGGGCGTCGCCATCTGCCTCATGCACGCCTATGCCCACCCGGCTCACGAGGAGATGGTGGCCGCCGCCTGCCGTCGCGTGCTGCCCGACGACGCCTTCGTCATCACTTCGTCCGAAGTGTGGCCGGAGATACGGGAGTACGAACGGGCCATGACCACCGTCATGTGCGCCTACGTCGGCCCGGTCATGGCCCGATACCTGGCCGGCCTGGAGACCCGACTGGCCGAGATGGGGATCGGGTGCCCGATCGAGATCATGGAGTCGAGCGGGGGAGTGATGTCCGCCTCGCTGGCCTCTCGCCGGCCGATCTACACGGTGGAGTCCGGCGGGGCCGCTGGGATCATTGCGGCCAGCCTGGTGGGTGGGCTCATCGGTGCCGACCGGGTGCTCTCCTTCGACATGGGAGGCACCACGGCCAAGACCGGGATCGTGCGCCAGGGCCGGCCCGATGTCACGCACGACTTCCATGTGGGAGGGAAGGGCGGCAGCGGCGGCCTGCGCCGGGGACGTGGTTATCCGGTCAAGATCCCGGTGGTCGATCTGGCCGAGGTGGGCGCCGGTGGCGGCAGCATCGCGTCGGTCGACTCGGGCGGCGGGCTCCGCGTCGGGCCCAGGTCGGCGGGCTCGATCCCGGGACCGGCCTGCTACGGGCGGGGCGGAATCGAGCCGACGGTCACCGATGCCAATCTGCTCATGGGCTACCTCCGTGCGGGCAATCTGTCCGGTGGAATCTCGCTCGATCCCGAGCTGAGCCTCAAAGCCATCGAGTCAGCAATCGCCGGTCCCCTGGGCTTCGACGCCGCCACCGCCGCCGACGCCGTGCACAACGTGGCCAACGCCAGCATGGCCGCAGCCATCAGGGTGGTAACCGTGCAGCGAGGGATCGACCCCCGGGACTTCACCCTGGTCGCCTTCGGCGGCGCGGGGCCCCTCCACGCCGTCGAGCTGGCCGACACCTTCGGCATCGGCCAGGTGGTCATCCCGAAGGCGGCGGGCGTGGCCTCGGCCATCGGCCTCATCACGTCCGATCCGACGGCGGAGCGGATCCTCACCCATATGATGCCCGCGGACACCGCCGACCCAGCCGTGGTCGCCACCATCTTCGCCGAGATCGAGGCGCAGGCCATCCGCGAGCTCCCGGGCCGCGAGGGCGATCTGGTGGTCGAGCGCGCGGTCGAGGTCCGCTTTTTGGGACAGGCCCATCAGCTGACCGTGCCGGCTCCGCCTGGTCCCGTGTCCAAGGCCTCGATCACCGAGATCACGCAGGCCTTCGTGGACAGCTATCGCCACACCTACGGCATTGAGCTCGACGCCCCCATCGAATTGGTGAACTTTCGGGTTCGGGTGGCACGCCCGGTGGAGAAGCTCGCCCCGCTCCCCCATCCTCTCGCTGAAGCCAGTACTCCGGATCCGTGCGGTGCGCGGCCGGTGGCCTTCGCCGGCGCCGCGTTGGCCCCGTGCCCGCTGTACGTGTGGGAGCAGCTTGCGCCCGGGTCCCGCGTGGTCGGTCCCGCCGTCATTGAGGGGTACGACACCACGGTGGTGGTCCCGCCGGGTCATGTGGTCGACAGCGACCGCTGGTGGAACCTGCTCATCCGGCCGGTGCCGGCGTAGCCCCGAGCGGCAGCCCGAACGTCTGCAACTCGGTGTAGATCTCCATACCCTCGACTCCCATCTCCCGCCCGACGCCGGACTGCTTGAAGCCGCCGAATGGGAAGACCCAGTCCTGGCCCTGACAGTTGATCCCCACGTGGCCGGTGCGGAGCCGGCGGGCCACGGCCAACCCGGCCTCCTCGTCGGCGGTGAACACGGCGCCGGCCAGTCCCAGGTCCGAATCGTTGGCTATCCGCACGGCGTCGTCGACGTCGTCGTAAGCCATGAGTGACAGCAGAGGCCCGAAGACCTCCTCCCGGGCGATACGCATGTCGTTGTCGACGTCGGCGAAGACGGTCGGCTCCACGAACCAACCCCGCTCCAGGCCCTCGGGACGCCGCCCGCCGTAGACCAGACGCGCCCCGTCTTCCTGACCGAAACCGATGTACTTCTCGACGATGTCGCGCTGGCGCTCGGAGACCAGGGGCCCGATGAACGTGTCGGGATTGAGCGGATCCCCCACCACCAGCTGGGAGACGTGGGCCACGGCGCGTTCGACCACCTCGTCGTAGCGGGAACGTGGAATCAGCACCCGGGTGAGCGCCGAACAGGCCTCCCCGTTGAAGAACAGCCCGAAGGTGAGGGCGGTGGGGAGCCCCGTGTCGAGGTCGACGTCCTCGAGCAGAATGGCGGCCGATTTGCCACCCAGTTCGAGGTTGACCCGCCGCAGGTCGCGCCCGCAGTCGGCGGCGATCAGCGCGCCGGCGGCCGTGCTGCCGGTGAACGACACCCGATCGACCCCACGGTGCTGGGTCAGCGCCACCCCCGTCTGCCGATCGCCGGGCAGGATGTTGACGACGCCCGGCGGAATGCCCGCCGCCTCGACGGCCTCGGCAACCCGGAACGAGGACAGCGGCGTCTCCGGAGCGGTCTTCACCACAATGGAGCAACCGGCCAGCATGGCCGGCACCGCCTTCATCAGAATCTGCATGACCGGCCCGTTCCAGGGCACCACCCCGGCCACCACGCCGAGCGGGCTGTGACGGACCAGGGCCGGACCGGAGGCCCCGGGTCGTCCCGGTCGGATCTCCTCGACCTGGTAGCGCCGCCCCAGTTCGACGTAGTAGTCGATCAGTGGGAAGGAGCTGCTCCCCGACTGGAAGCAGATGGGGATCCCGGCCTCGAGGGGCACCAGCTGGTCCAACTCGGGGCCCAACGGGGCCAATGCCTTCCCGACCCGCTCCAGTGCCTCGGCTCGCTCGACAAAGGAGAGGCGGGGCCATGGGCCCTGGTCGAACGCCTTGCGTGCGGCCATCACCGCCGCCTCCACGTCGCCGGCGGAGGCCAGGGGAACCCGCCCCACCACGTCACCGCTGGCCGGCGACCGCACCACCAGGACGTCGGAACCGACGGGCGCGACCCAGTCGCCCCCGATGAACAACCGGTCGTATTCGAGCATGGCCCCTCCTCACGGGATGCAACAGGTTCAAGGAAATGAGTGTCGTGTCGGCTCGATCATCCGGCCGCGATGAACGAGGCGGCCCGCTCGCCGATGGCGATGGCCGTCAGGTTGGTCGGCGCCCTGGTGATGCGGGGCATGATCGACGCGTCGGCCACCCGCAGGTTGTCGATGCCGTGCACCCCGAGCCGGTCGCCCACGACGGTGTCCCCGTCGTCGGCCGGGCCCATGCGACAGGTGCCCACCGGGTGGTACCACGGAGCCACCACCGCCCGGACGTACGCCGCCACGGCCTGGTCGTCGGCGAGATCGCCCGCGAAGAGCAGGGTGTCCCCCACGAAATCCGACAGGGCGTCGTGCCCGGCCACCGCGGCACACCGTCGTACCCCTTCGACCAACCGCGCCACGTCGCCAGGATCACTGAGAAGGTTCAGGTCGACGCTCGGGGTTGCAGCCGGGTCGGCTGAGGTGAGCCACACCCGCCCCCGCGATTCGGGCTGATGCACCCCGCACGTGAACACCACGGTCGAATCCACCCCGAGCAGCGCCTGGAAATCCGGGGACCCTCGCAGATCCCAGTAGTTCATGAGGGAGAGGAACATGTCGTTCACCTCAGTCCCAATGGTCGAGGTGTAGCGGGTCCCCAGTTGATACTGCGGCTCGGAGAAGGGCACGGTGTGCACTCCGGGCGCCATGAAATAGAACACTCCCGGGTGGTCGGTCAGGTTGGCGCCCACGGCCTCGTTGGCGACGGCGGTCTCGATCCCCAGAGCCGCCAGTGCCTCCGGCGGGCCGATGCCCGAGCGCCACAACAACGCCGGGGTCTGGATCGACCCGGCGCAGAGCACGACCTCGCCGGCGCCGATCTCCTCGAGGGCGCCGTCACGCTCGACCACCACGCCGCTGGCGCGCGAACCGGACAACACGACCCGATGCGCCAGGGCGCCGGTGCAGACGGTCAAGTTGGCACGATCCCCCGCCGCCTGCAGATAGGTGAGGGCGGTCGACATCCGTCGCCCGTCGGAGCGGTTCATGGGGAACGATCCGACGCCGGTGGATGTGGGGTCGTTGTGATCGTCGGTCCACGGGTACCCGAGGGCCAGGCAGGCCTGGCGAAAGGCCATCTGCATGTCCACGAGCTCGTCCTCGTGCCACCGCACGATGGGCACCGGACCGTGGTCGCCGTGCACGACGGATGTGGTGCCGTAGTCAAGGTCGTGCTCGAGCCGACGGTAGGCGTCCAGCATGGGCGGCCATCCCCACGAGGGATTGCCACGGGCCAGCCATCCCTCGAAGTCCTCGGGAGCGCCCCGAAACGCCAGCGCCCCGTTCACCGAGGAACCTCCGCCGACGAACTTCCCCTGGGGATAGTCCAGCTGTCGTTCCCCTGAGACCTGGGCGCGGAGACCCCAATCCCGGCCGGTGGTGGCGAAGCTGACATTCGACAGGAGATCGGCCTCGCCCTGCAGCGGCGAACCGAGACCCGCCTCGAGCAACAACACCGACCGCCCGGGATCCTCGCTGAGCCGGCAGGCCACCGTGACCCCCGACGAACCGGCGCCCACCACCACGACGTCGACGAACACTGCGCCGCCCCCTCACTCGTCCCGGAGCCACCGTCGGGCCATCACATGGGCCACGCCGGAGGAACATCCGTGCTGCCCCGGATTGTAATTGACCCAGGGTCTCCGGGCCGTGGGCGTTCCGGTGCGATCGGTGCCACAACGGTACGATGCGGAGGGGGTCGGGCGGGGCCGGGTGCGTCAAAAACAAGGGAGGGGACATGGGCGAGTTCGATGGGAAGGTCGTGCTGATCACCGGGGCCGCCCGGGGTCAAGGACGGAGCCACGCCATTGCCTTGGCCCGGGAGGGGGCCAACGTGGCGCTGCTCGACATCGCCAACGGCGAACGGACCCACCCACCGGCCCGGGTGGCTACGTCAGAGGACCTGTCCGAAACGCTGCGGCTGGTCGAGGCGACCGGGGCCACCGCTCTCGCGCTCCCTTGTGACGTGCGGGACGAGACCCAGGTCCAACAGGCCGTGAAGGAGAGTGTGGCCGCGCTCGGGGGCCTCGACTTCGTCATCGCCAACGCCGGCATTCTGGCCAAGTACCAGCAGTCATGGGATATCCCCAGCGAGGACTGGCGGGGGTCGCTCGAGACCAACCTGACCGGTCAGTGGCTGACGCTGAAGTACACCATCCCCCATCTGATCGAACGAGGCCCGGGATGCGCCATCATCATGGTGTCCTCGGGGGCGGGCATCGACGCCTTCCCCTTCGGCAGCGACTACTGCGCCGCCAAGCACGGCGTGATCGGCCTCGGGCTGACCTTGGCCAACGAGCTCGGGCCCTACGGGATCCGCCTCAACATGCTGGTCCCCGGGGCCCAGGACACGCCGATGATCGACTCCTCGGCCGAAGCGAACGGATTCGAGCGCCGGGTCCTGATCGACCAGCTGAAGAACCTGGACTTGTTGGGGGCGGGCGCCATGCGACCCGAGGAGGGAACCACGCCGGCGGTGCTGTGGTTGCTCAGCGAGCGGGCCAAGTGGGTCCACGGCACCATCCAGGTGATCGACGGGGGACTCAACGCCAAGGTGGCGCTCACCGGAGCCGGCAACGAAGCACGGTAACGGTCATTGGATGGTGTACCCGCCGTCCACCACGAGGGCGGCGCCGATCATGAAGGACGCTGCATCGGAGCACAGCCACAGCACGGCCGCCGCGATTTCCTCGACGTCGGCGATCCTCCCGATGGGATGCAGCGCGGCCACCTCGGCTTCGTGGGCCGGATCACCCCCGATCCAGTCCTCGACCATTTTCGAACGAGCCGTACCCGGGCACACCGCATTGATGCGAACACCCGAGGTGGCGTATTCGAGGGCGGCGGTCTTGGTCAGGCCGATCACGCCGTGCTTGGCGGCCACGTAGTTGGCCATGGTGGGGAATCCGATGATCCCGGCGCCCGAAGAGGTGTTGACGATGGCGCCGCCGCCCTGCTCGAGCAGGGCGGGGATCTCGTACTTGAGACAGAGGAACACGCCCGTGAGCATCACCGCGATGCCCTGGTTCCAGGTCGCCTCGGGCATGTCCACCACGGTGGCGCCGCCACCCACAATGCCCGCATTGTTGTGGGCGTAGTCGAGTCGACCGTAGCGGTCCACGGCCGCCGCCACCATGGCGCGGACGTCACTCGAGGCGGACACATCGGTCCTCAGAAACGACGCGGTCCCCCCGTCGTCGACGATGCCCTTGACCGCTGCTTCGCCGCCTTCGACATCGATGTCCGCCAGGAGCACACTGGCCCCCTGCGACGCGAACGCAGCGGCGGTTGCCCGTCCGATCCCGTTGGCGGCCCCCGTCACAATGGCGACCTTGCTCTCGAAGCCCGGCATGCGTCCGTGTCCCCGATCAGCGCCAGTACGGCGCGGCGGCGTCGTGAGCCTGCCGGGCGAACTCCTCGTAGGAGAGCTGGCGCAGTTCCTCCGACATGATCTCGACCCCCACCATGCCGTCGTACCCCTTTTCGTCGAACGCGGCGACGAACCGTGCCAGGTCCAGCCGGCCCTGACCGGGCAACGTCCGACGCTGCAGCATCTCGTAGGCCAGGTCGTCGGATTCGAGGGCCGGGTGATCGGAGAACTGCACGAACGCCACCTCGCCCAACGGCAGCGCCTCCAGGTCGGACCACTGGCTGGGGCCGTGGAAGAAGTGCCAGGCGTCGACGACCACGCCGGCATCGGGAAGTTCGGCCCGCCGCAGGACGGCCCGCGCCGCGTTGATGTCGGAGATGGGCAGGTTCGGGAGGAACTCGAGGCCCACCCGGGACCCTCGGGGCAGGCGGGCCACCGCGGCCTGGTAGTTGGCCACGGCCTGGTCCGTCGGCTCGCCGGGAAATCCGCTCATCACGTAGTCGGGTTGCAGCACCTCGATGAACCCGGTGAACTCCTCCGCTTCGGCCAGGGTCGCCCGCTCGTCGTCGGTCACCACCAAGGCTTGGAGCTCCATGCAGCGCAACCCCTGGTCAGCGATGGCCGCGGCCAACTCCTCCACCGTCCCCCCTTGCGCAATGTGCCTGCGTAGGGACCACACGTCGATGCTGAATCCTTCGAAGCCGGCGGCCGCCGCTGCCCGCACCTGGGCCACCAGCTCGACCGGGCGGTCGTCGATGAACGGCGACCACTGGATCGACTCGTAGCACAGCGTCGTCACGAATCCCCCTCTGCTCTGAACTCAGAAGGGGTCGACCAGCATGTGTTGACTCAGATCCCCCACGTGGTCGCTGAACATGTGGCGGTGCGAGAAGTACCACGCACCATCTTTCTTGACCAGGTCGTCGCGATAGCGGCCCACGATCACCGGCTGCAGCGGGAAGGTGTCCGTGCGCATCAGGACGGTGAACGAGGAGCGCGCCGTCGCCGTCAACCCGTCGTCGGCCACGTCGACGATGACGTTGGTCATGGCGTGGCGGGTGTGCGGCGTCCCGTTGTCGGGGAAACGCCGGGTGAAACCGTCGTACATCTGGTAGGCCTCGTCGCGGCCATGGACCACCCGCTCCGGGCTCTCCTCGAAGGTGATGGTGGCGTCGGCGAACAGATCGGCCAGTCCCTCGAAATCGCCGGCATCGATCCGCTCCGCGTAGGTGTACAGGAGCTTGGCCACCGCGTTCTCGTCACAGCAGCGGCATGATTCCGGGACTTCCCGGCGAGCCTCCGTCATTCTCGTCCTCCCCATCGACGGTCGTGTTCATTGCGCATCCCCCAACCCATCAACCGAAGCCGTGCGGCGGCCCCGGCCAGCGGGCCGAACGTCACAGCGAGACCGATGGTAGCCCCAGCAGAAGACGAATGCGTACGGTCCGCCGAAGCTCGTGGCGCGCTGCTACATTGCGGTCAGTAAGGGGGACACGATGGGTATCGCTTCGGGAACGACGTCCGCAGAGGAGATCATCCGAACCCTGTCGACTCCTCCGTTCCCTCACGATCCATACCCTCTCTACGCGGAGCTCCGTGCGCTGGCGCCGGTCTACCGGAGCGATTCGGGGATGTGGTTCGCCACCAGCTACCAGGCGGCCGCAAGCGTGCTGCGGTCACCGGCATTCGGGCAGGGCGAGGACGCCAAAATGATCAGCCAGGACCCGCGCTACGCAGACAGCGCCGTCCTCCAGGCACTGGGACAGATGATCACGTTCATCGATCCCCCCGATCACACCCGCTTGCGACGGCTGGTGTCGCGCGTCTTCTCGCCGCGGGTGATCGAGCAGCTTCGTCGCTACGTCACGCAGGTGGTCGACAAGCTGCTCGAACCGATGGCGCGGGATGGCGGGGGCGACCTGGTCACCGGCTTCGCCGACCATATCCCGGTCACTGTCGTCTGCCACTTGCTGGGCGTCCCGCCGAGCGACCATGCGCAGTGCCGGATGTGGAGCGAAGAGGTCGGGCTCTCCGTGGAGCCCGGCGTCTCGGATGAACAACTGAAGCGGGCCGACCGCGCGCAGCTCGAGTACGACGCCTACTTCCTCGCTCTGGCGGCGGAGAAGCGGCTGCATCCGGCCGACGATGTCATGACCCTCCTCACCCAGGCCGAAGACGAGGGGGACAAGCTGAGCGAGCAGGAGCTCGTCTCCATGGCCACCGAGATCATCGGCGCCGGCTCGGAGACCACGCGCAATCTCATCGGAAGTGGCATTTTGGCGCTGCTCCGCCACCCCGACGAGCTGACCCAGTTGCGTGCGGATCCCGACCTCGAACGGAGCGCGGTCGAAGAGCTCCTCCGCTACGAGGCTCCGGTGCAGACAGCCGTGCCGCGCTTCGTCCTCGACGACGTCGAGCTCGAAGGTGTCGCGCTGCCCGAAGGGGCCATGATCGGGGCGGTGATCGGAGCCGCCAACCGCGACCCCAAGCGCTTTGCTCAACCGGATCGTCTCGATCTCGACCGGCCCGACAACCTGCCCCTGACCTTCGCCCCCGGCATCCACCACTGTCTCGGAGCCTCCGTGGCCCGCCTCGAGGGACAATTGGCCATCGGGACTGTGGTCCGCCGTTTTCCGGTGATCGAGTTGCTGAACGATGATCCGCCGATGCGCGCCGCTTGCGACCTCGGACCTAACCCGCGTGGCCCGTTGTCCCTACCGGT
>Ga0302325_10033063_pt1 | contig 10606 bp, 10 predicted proteins | sample Palsa_T0_2_FD_201948 | JGI IMG/M metagenome (GOLD analysis project Ga0302325, IMG submission 201948) | Peat permafrost microbial communities from Stordalen Mire near Abisko, Sweden - Palsa_T0_2 | ecosystem: Environmental > Terrestrial > Soil > Palsa > Peat permafrost | place: Sweden: Abisko...
ACCTGGGCCGGACCCTACGAGCCGGGCACCGCCTACGTGATGGCCCACCACTCGATCGGCGACGTCGGCGACGGCCACCTCGGCAACTGGGGCTTCCAGGAAGGCGGCATGGGCGCGGTGGCCGACGCGATCGCCAGCGCGGCGCGCGAGAACGGCGCCGAGATCAGGACCGGCGCCAACGTCGCCAGGCTCATCCTCAAGAACGGCAAGGCTGCAGGCGTGGAACTCGAAAACGGCCAGCGGCTGACGGCCAAGGTCGTCGTCACCTCGCTGCACCCGCGCACCGCGTTCCTCGAGCATGTCGGCCGGCCGAACCTGCCCGACGACTTCGTCGCCGACATCGAGCACTGGAAGACCCGCAGCGGCGTGGTCAAGATCAACCTCGCCCTGTCCGAACTCCCCGACTTCACCGCCGACCCGGGCACCAACCAGCAAGAACATCACACAGGTTCGGTGGAGATGGCGCCCACCATGCCCTACATCGAGCAGGCCTTCCAAGACGCGCGCGAGGGCCGTCCCGCCACGCGCCCGTTCAGCGACGGCGTCATCCCGACCACGTTCGACAAGACGCTGAGCCCGGACGGCACGCACATCATGTCGCTGTTCACCCAGTGGGTGCCGGCCGACTGGAGCCAGGCACCGCACACCGCCGAACTCCAGGCCTACGCCGACCGCATGATCGACTGCTACAACGAGGTCGCGCCGAACTTCAAGAGCTCGATCCTGCACACCGACATCGTCGGGCCCTATGAGATGGAGCACGACTACGGCCTGGTCGGCGGCAACATCTTCCACGGCGAGCTGTCCCTGGAGCAGCTGTTCCACATGCGCCCTGCGCCCGGGTTCGCCGACTACCGCACGCCGGTGCCCGGGCTGTACTACGCCAGTTCGGCCACCCACGCGGGCGGCGGGGTCTGCGGCATCCCCGGCATGCAGGCGGCCAAGGCCGCGCTCGCCGACCGGCGCGCCGCCGTCCGCCGCCGCCAGCGCCGTTCATGACAGCGCCGTTCATGACAGCGCCGTAAGTGATCACCCCCGCCCACGCCGTCCGTGCGATGCTGCAAGCACGCAGCATCGCGCTGGTCGGCGCCAGCGCGCGGCCGGGCAGCCTCGGCGCCCGGATGGTCGCCGAGGTAGCCAGGAGCCCGTCCCGGCCGCGCACCTACCTGGTCAACCCGCGCTACGGCACCATCGACGGCGCGCCCTGCCTGCCGGACCTCGTCGCCATCGGTGCGGCGGTCGACCTGGTGCTGCTGGCCGTGCCCGACGGCGCGCTGGAGCATCAGCTTGACCAGGCCGCACGCAGGGGGGATCGTTCGGCCGTCATTTTCGGCAGTGCCTTCGACCCGCCGTCCGGCCCGCGCGGGCCGCGGGACCGGCTGGCCGCGATCGACCCGCCGTCCGGTCCGCCTGGGCTGCGGGACCGGCTGGCCGCGATCGCCGCGGCGGCCGGGATGGCGGTGTGCGGGGCGGGGTGCATGGGGTTCGTGAACGTGGCCCGCGGCCTGCGGGCCATCGGGTACGTCGAGCCCGACCCGGTGCCGGCCGGGCCGGTCGCGCTGATCACCCACTCGGGCTCGGTGTTCTCCGCGATGCTGCGGGCCCGCCGCGGCTTCGGCTTCAGCCTCGCCGTCTCCTCCGGTCAGGAGATCGTCACCACCGCCGCCGCCTACGCGCGGTACGCGCTGGACATGCCCGAGACCAAGGTTCTCGCCCTGGTCCTCGAGGCGATCAGGGACGCGCCGGAGCTGCGCGCCACCCTCGCCCGCGCGCGGGCCGCGGACGTCCCTGTCGTGCTGCTCAGCGTGGGCGCCTCCGACGCCGGCCGGGCCATGGTGTCGGCCCATTCCGGTGCCCTGGCCGCCGCCGACGGCGCCTGGGAGGCACTGTCCGCCGCGTATGGCGTCCACCGGGTGCACGACCTAGCCGAACTAGCCGACACCCTCGAGCTCTTCAGTGCTGGCCGACCCTGGGCTGGCCGACCCTGGGCCGACCGACCCAGGGCCGGCCGCCGCCGGACGGCCCAGGCGACCGGCATCGCCACCGTGCACGACTCCGGCCTGGAACGCGCGCACGTCGCCGACCTCGCGGCCGGCCTCGGCATCCCGTTCGGCGTCCTCGCCCCGTGCACCACACAGCGGCTGGCCGAGGTCCTGGACCCCGGCCTGACGCCCGCCAACCCGCTGGACGTGTGGGGGAGCGGCCGCGACACCGAGCCGCTGTTCACCGAGTGCCTGTCCGCACTGGCCGCCGACCCGGCCGTCGGCGCGGTCGCCCTCGCCGTCGACCTGGTGCCCGAATTCGACGGCGACGACTCCTACCCGCGGGCCGTGCTCGCCGCCGCCGCGGCCACCGCCAAGCCCGTCGCCGTCCTGGCCGGCCTGCCGTCCGCCGTCGACCCGGCCGCCGCCGCCCGGCTCCGCGCGGCCGGCGTCCCCGTCCTGGAAGCGACCCGCACCGGCCTGCTCGCCCTGCGCCACCTGCTAGACCACGCCCACCCCCCGTCGCCGCCCGCCACCCCGGTCCCGTCCGCCACCCCGGTCCCGTTCAGCCAGACCCCCTGGCCGGAGCTGCTCGCCCGCCAGCCCGCCGCCCCCGTCCTGTTCGACCTGCTCCGCGACTACGGCATCCGTGCGGTCCGGGCCGAGCCGGCCGCGACCCGCGAGCAGGCGCTCAAGGCCGCCGCCGAGATCGGCTACCCGGTCGTCCTCAAGACCGACGAGCCCGGCATCGCCCACAAATCCGACGTCGGCGGCGTCCGCCTCGGCCTGCGCGACCCCGGCGCGCTGGCCGCCGCCTACGACGAGCTGACCGCCCGCCTCGGCCCGCGCGCGCTGGTCTGCGAGACGGCCGCGCTCGGTACCGAGCTGGCGCTGGGGCTGGTCCGCGACGCTTCCCTCGGTCCCCTGGTCGTGGTCAGCGCGGGTGGGGTTTTCATAGAGATTTTTTCCGAACGGGCCGTCGTATTGCCCCCGGTCACCAGATCGCAGGCCCGGGCGATCCTGGCCCGGCTGCGTGTCGGCGCGCTGCTGGCCGGTGCCCGCGGCCGGCCGCCCGCCGACCTCGACGCCGCCGCCGACGCGATCGTGGCCATGTCCCGCCTCGCCCTCGACCTCGGCGAGACCCTGGACGCCATGGACATCAACCCGCTGATCTGCGGCCCCGCCGGTGCCATCGCCGCCGACGTCCTCGTGGTGCCGCGATAATCGCCCTTCACATGGGACAATTGCTTTCATGGAGACTGGTGGTCTGCCGCCGCGCTGGAGCGAGTATGCGCGTCGCCTGCCGTCCTCCCTGGAAGACCTGAAGGGCCCGGCCGCAGGCAAGATTGAGCTGCCGCTGCACGTGGCCTGGTCGGGACGGCGCGTATACGACGTGGGTGACACCGAGCAGCGCCTCGTTCTATACGCCCTGCTCCTGGCGGAAGCGCAGCGAGAGGACCTCGAGCGGATACTGCACCGGGAGTCGCTGGTCAGCATGTGGCCCCGCCTGCGGCGGCTCCTCGGTCCGCACGCCCGCCGGGAGTGGGAGCAGAAGCTGATCACGACGGCCTCCCGGTGAGCCTGGATGGGCTGCCTCCTGACCACTTGCACGCGCCTGGCATGACCGTTTCGTGATCCGGGACATCATCGATCTGCACGCCGTTGCCGGTACGTTCTCGCAAGCAGACCTTGAGGCCCTTGCCCGCCGTCATGACCCGGACCTTGACCTTGAAGCAATCCTGGATCATCTCGCCGGAGTGAGGTCAGCCTTGGCCTGCTCCCAGTCGATCCCCTCGAGCGAGGCATCCACCCGCACCGTCATACCTGGAGTATGCCCGGTCCGGGGTGCAGGCAGGGGAGTCCATCACAGACTGGTGACTTGGTGGCTGGCCGCTGCCGGCACCGCTACGATCGCTGCGAACAGGGTGGATAACGGGAGGGGCGGGGACTAATGGGCCTGGCGGAGCCGATGGGTCGTAGACGGGCGAGACGGAACGGCTCCCGGCGGCGGACCCCGATCGCGGCCAGGGCCGCCGTGCTGACCGCGCTGGCCGGCCTGCTGGCCGCCTGCGGTTCCTCCGGGTCATCCGCTGGCTCAGGCACTTCGGCCAGCGCGGCCGCTACCAAGTCGGGCACGGCGTCCACCGCCTCGGCCGCGTTCGTCAACATCGTCGAGCCGTTCGATCCGGGCCACCCGGCCGAGATGAAGACCGCCCCGGCCAGCTGCAGCAGCGCCTCGACGACGATCGCCATCGAGCAGTGCTACGAGAACAAGACCGAGAACACCGACGTGGCCATCGACGCCGCGCAGCTCGTGAAATACCAGAGCGCATCAGCCGCCGGGCAGACGACCATCCTGGCCCAGGACAGCGCCTGGCTGGCGGCGCGGGGTCCGGTCTGTGCCGCGGCCTTCAACACCGGCGGGACCATCGACGCCATCAGCGCCGCCAGCTGCCTGCTCGCCGAGAGCACGGCCCGCCTGGACGCGGTCAAGGGAATCTCCCCGCCGGTCACCAAGCTCAAGTTCACCGACAGCCAGGACCCGAACGAGATGTCCTGGTACACCACCCCGGAGGGTTCCCGCATCACTATGACGAGCACCCAGGGGGACCAGACGGGCGGCGTCATCATCGCCTGGACGATCATCGGCGGAGCCGACGGGTTCGTCGTCAACCCGAAGCAGTTCTACTACCAGGACGGGTCGTTCACTGACCCGGGCATCGTCGGGCCGCCCGACCCCACCTACCACCGTGTCGCGACCGGCAAGGAATTCCAGTTCGGTATCGACTACTCCAAGCTGCGAGACGATCCGAACAAGTCGCAGGCCGGCTCGGTGTACCTCTACGCGCCGGGCAGCCCGGCGGCCGAGTGGGGTGCGCCCTAGAGACCCAGCCGACGTCCAATTGGCGAAGCTCCCACGATCGTAGTAAAGATGTAGCATGATGGTATGAGTCCTAAGCAGCGCCTCTCTGCATCGGTCGATGCCGAGCTTATGGCTGCCGCCCAGCAGGCGGTGGCCGATGGACGGGCCGAGAACCTCAGTGCGTGGGTTAACGATGCGCTGCAACTGAAGGCTGACCACGACCGGCGACTGCGCGCACTCGATGACTTCCTGGCTGCCTATGAGGCCGAGCACGGAGAGATCACCGAGGACGAGATGCGGGCTGCCGCCCGCCGGGCCCGAGAGCGGGCCATCGTGGTCCGTAGCGGGCCAGACGAATACGAGCCGACGCCGCGCGGCCGTGGAGCGGCCTGATGCTTGTACTGGACGCCGGGGCCTTCGTGGCCGTGGAGCGCGGTGACCGTGACGTCGTGGCGCTGGTCAAGCGGGAACGCCTAGCTGGCCGTGTGCCGGTGACCAACGGCGGTGTGGTCGCCCGGGTCTGGCGTGGCGGAAGCGGGCGGCAGGTTCCTGCGGCCCGGCTGCTCGCAGGCGTCGAGATCGTGCCCATTGACAACAGCCTGGGCCGGCGCGCCGGAATGTTGCTAGGTCGTACCGGCGGCGCTGACGCCATTGGCGCCGCGGTGGTGTGCCTCGCCGCTGACGGCGACGACATAATTACCTCAGATCCTGGCGACCTTCGCCTGCTGGCCGAGACAGCCGGAGTTCACGTCGAGCTCATCCCGGTGTAGCCGCTTCCCCGCAGTTCGATCAGCCGCTGTGCGTTGCGCATGGCCAGCGCGATCACCGTCTCCATCGGGTTGATGCCGATCGGCCCCGGGAACAGGCTGGCGTCGGCTACGAACAGCCCGGGCACGCCGTGGAACTCCCCGAAGCTGCCGGTCACCCCGCGACGCGGGTCCGCGCTCATCCGCGCCGTCCCCATCAGGTGAACCGAGTACAGCTGTATTGACCGCCTGGGCACCGGCCGGGCCAGCAGCCGCCGCAGCTCGCCGGGGCTGCTGATCTCGGGGGCGCCGTCGAAGGGCAGCAGCACCCGGCGCGCGCCGGCCGCGAACAGGGCTTCGGCGGTCAGTTCTACGCCGCGGACCGCGCGGGCGGCGTCGGAGTCGGTTAGCTGGTAGCTGACCTGCGGGCCCAGGCCCGGGACGTTCCGTATCCGTCCGGTGCCGGTGTCGGTGATCAGCGGTCCGGCGGTGACGATGCGGTTGTAGTCGGCCATCAGCGCGCCGAGTTCGGTGCCCCAGGCCGGCAGGATCCCGGCCAGCATCGTGGGGGTGAGGTTCACCGCAGTCAGCACGATGCCGTCCGCGGCGAACTCGCGGACCTGGAAGGCCTGGTGAACGCCGTGCCAGCCGGTGACGTCGGTGTCGAAGACCGCGGTCACCACGGCGTTCGGATGCAGTGACAGGTTCCGGCCCAGCTGCCCGGACGCCGACCGCAGCCCGGACCGCATCAGCAGGGCCGGGGTCTGGATGGCACCGCCGGCCACGATCACGGTCCTGGCCCGCACGCTGATCTTCGGCCCGGTGCGGCCTCCGGGCCGGACCACGTGGCCGGTGACCCCGCTGACCGCCGGTCCCGACCGGTCGACCCGGTCCACCCGGCAGTCGGCGAACAGCCGGGCGCCGAGTGAGAGCGCCCGCGGCACGCTGGTCACCAGCATCGACTGCTTCGCGCCGGTCGGGCAGCCGCTGTTGCAGCTGTTGGTGCCCGCGCAGTGCAGCTGGTTGCGCCGGTTCGGGACGATATTCCAGCCCTTGGCGTCGGCGCCTGCCTTGAACAGGGCCGAATCGCGGCCGACCGTCTCGGAGTCCTGCCGCCCGACCGACAGCCGGGACTCCGCCCGGGTGAAATACGGGTCCAGGTCGCTGTCCCGGATCGCCTCGATTCCCTCCTGCTCGGCCCAGCGGTCGAGTACCCGCGATGGCGTCCGCCACGACATGCCGCCGTTGACCACGGTGGACCCGCCGACGCAGCGGCCCTCGGCGTAGAGCACGGACGGACGGCCGAACGTCATGCCGCCGCCGCCGTCCCGGTACAGGGTCCGCAGCGCCCGGCCGGTCTCGGCCGTGAACGACTCGGTGGGGTGGTAACCGCCCTCCTCGAGCACGACCACGTCCACTCCGGCCTCAGCCAGTTCGGCCGCCATGGTCGCGCCGCCGGCCCCCGATCCGATGATCACCGCGCCGCATTCCAGGGTCAGGTCGCCGGCGATGTCGGCCTGGCTCGTCAGCCCGCGAGGCACGCTCATCGCTGGCCCGCGCCCGCGCCCGCATCGGGGTTCGCGCCCGCGCCCGCATCCGGGTTCGCGCCCGCGCCCGCATCCGGGTTCGCGGCTCGCGGCGGTGTCTGCTCGCCTAGGCGCCGCGCCGCCTCCCCGTGGGCGCGGATTTCCGCGCCGTAGGACTCCAGGCGGCGCCGGGACACCGCGGCGATGTACGGCGCCGGGTCGTAGCCGATTTCCCGCTGCACCTCGGCCAGGTCGTAGTAGCACATCGTGACCACGCCCTTGAGCCGCCTGGCCAGCTCGCCCGCGACGCCGGGCCGCCTCAGCAGCGCCCGGACATAGGCCTCCGCCACCCGGTCATCCAGGCGGGCCAGCCGCCGCCCCCGGGACGGCGGGTACAGGCGCGCCCCCTGGTCCAGGCCGATCAGCGCTGCGGCCAGTCCTTTCCTGGCCGCCGGCGGCAGAGCGCCGAGCATCAGGCCGAGCTCGCCAAGCACCCGGTCGGTCCGCGGGCCCGCGCGCACCCCAGGCGGGCAGACGATCTCGGCGAACCGCCGGGCGGCCTGCCGCAGCGGGGCGCTCAGCGGGGCGCTCAGCGTGGTCGGGAGAGCCGGTTCAGGACGGCCCGTCGGCGCGGAAGATGGGCCAGCCAATCTCGGTCCTCCATTTCGCCTGGTCCGGGGTGTCGGCGAGGCCGCACAGGTAATACTCACGCATGGGCCCGTCGATGCTGATCTCGTGGGCGGTGACGTAGCCGCCGAGCTCGCCGTAGCTGAGGTCGTCATCGGCGAGGGGACCGTGGTGCGTGATGATCGCCAGCTCGGCCTCAGGGACCAGGACCGGCTCGACCCGGCCGATGGCACGCACGGCCCCCTCGACCGGGATGAACACGGTGGCCTCGCCCCCGCCGTACTGGAATAGCTCGCTCGCGTACAGGCCGCCGCTGGGACCGGTGGCGCGCAGACCCTGGGCGCGGACGCTAGCGTGCAGCTCGCCGAGGGCACCTTGCCACCAGGCCAGCACATCCTCGCGGTCGATGACCGCCGAAATGCCGGCCGCCGGGGCGGCCGGCACGCTGCGATGCTCGATGGCGACCGCGTCCGCCGGGCGCAGCAAGTTGCGCAGCGAGTCGACCGCGGCCCTCGTCTGCGCCAGCTCGGCTTCCAGCCGGTCCAGGTGCGCCGCGATGAGGGCGTTGCGCGCCTGCGCGTCGGGCGCGTTCAGCACCGCCTTGACTTCGGCGACCGGCATCTCCAGGTTCCGCAGCCTGCGGATCACCTGCGCGGCGGGGACCTGATCGCCGCGGTAGTAGCGGTAGCCCGTGTCGGGGTTCACCGTGGCCGGCTCGAGCAGCCCGACCTGGTGGTAGTGGCGCAGCGTCTTCACGCTCAGGTGAGTGATGCGGGAGAAGTCACCGACGGTCAGCCCTGGTGTCACGACGCCATTGTCAACCCTCCCCTTACCGGACAGTCAAACGACGAACGTCCTCTTGACCCTCCGGCGAAGGGAGCACCGAGGCTGGAGTCATCACCCCAAGAAGGAACACGAACTCTCCAAAGGAGCACCTGATGACCAGCACCACCGCCCTAGACAACACTGTTACCGAGCACCTCGCCGCCGTGAACGCCTTCGACGAGGACGCCATCGTGGCCACCTTCGCCGACGACGCCCTGGTCAACGACGCCCATCGGGAGTTCTGGGGCACCGACGCGATCCGCCGCTGGGTCAAGAAGGAGATGGTCGGCGACCACGTGACCATCGAGGTCACCGAGGTCGTCGAGCACTACGGCGACACCATCGTCCGCGGCCGCTACGACGGCGACTTCGACAAGACGAACCTGCCGGACGAGCTCATCCTGACCAACTACTTCACCATCCGCGACGGCAAGATCGTCAGCCTGATCGTCATCCGCAACACCCCGGCCAGCTACTGACGGCCCGGCAGCCCCCGCGCGGCCCCAGACGTCCTGCGGCCCCGTGTGGGCTGCGGGACGGCCGAGCTAAGGTCGGCAGAACAAGCCTCCCTGTCGCCTGGCCTGCCGCGGGGAGCAAACGAGAGGCTGCCCTCCTCGGCAAAAGTCCTGTGCAGATGGCTAAATCATCATTGTGCGTCAGGAACCCCTCTATTCGGGGTTTCCTGACGCACAATCATTCGAAAACTGACTTCTTTGTGAAGCGAGATGCCCGGTGGTGCTGGAGCGACGGCTTGCCGCACCATCTCGCGGTCGGACAGGCTAAGAAAGACCCAGCACGGAGGATTTGTGGACCAGTCATTCGGCACGATGCGGCTGCCTGCCACGCCGGACGCTGTCGCCCCTGACGGCTCGGACGTGCGGGTCCTGCTGCAGCTCGGCCGGGGCGGGATGGCTCACTTCGAGCTGGCGCCAGGCCGCGTCTCCCGTGCCGTCGCCCACCATCACGTCGAGGAGATCTGGTACATCGTGGGCGGCTACGGCCAGATGTGGCGGCGCCAGGGGGCGCGGGAGGAGACCGTCCCGCTGGAGCCCGGCACCTGCCTGTCGATCCCGGCCGGCACGCATTTCCAGTTCCGGGCCGCCGCCGCGGGTCCGCTCGCCGCCGCCGCGGGTCCGCTCGCCGCCGTCGGCGTGACGATGCCGCCCTGGCCGGGCGACGACGAGGCGTATGAGGTGACCGGCGCCTGGCCGGCGGAGCCCCCGGGTCCGCCGGCCTGACCATGACGGCGCAGCAGGTCAGGTACGCGCCTGCCGAACCAGTTCCGCGGCGCGCAGTTCCGCGGCGCGCAGTTCCGCGAGGTGCTGGGGGCGAGACCTTCGATGCGGGCCGGATGCATGGTTGCCGTCCTTACCCGGGGTCGGGTTCTGGGGCAGGCCGGGTGAACGGCATCTGGACCTCGAACACCTGCTGATCGACGTCGGCGATGTCGTCCACTTCGTGGATCCACACGTCGCGTCCGGGCCCGGCGGGCTTGTAGCCGTGCGCGCTAGCCCACCGGGCCATGTCGTGCAGCACGACGGGGAAGATGCTGGCCGCTGGCCCGTTCCGCACGGCGACGATCGCCTCGATCTCGGGCAGGACCAGGTACGTCGCCGGCGAGGGAAGCTCGGCCGGCGGCTCGGCCACTGGCAGGCCCACGTAGACCGTGATATCCGCGTCTTTGTCCTGGTCGAAGAAGACCAGGTAGGGACCCGCCACCTTGACCTGCCGGGGAATGCCGAGCTCATCGAACTGCACTCGCGACCGGTTGACGGCGGGAACGATGTGTTCGGTTTCCCAATCCGGAGCTAGCGCGCTGATGGCGACAACGCCCATGGCCGGGATCTTCTTGACCGTGATGTCATCTGCTGGCATGGTGCCCTCTCTCGCGATGTAGCGGAGCCGCGCTTCGACTCCGAGCAGCTTGTTCTTCTGTGCCTGGAGTTCGGTTTCCAGCTGAGCGCGCCGGAGCATGAGCATGCCCTGGAGTTCGTCCAGGGTGATTCCGTCCAGCATCCGCCTGATCTGCGTCAGGGA
>Ga0302325_10033064_pt1 | contig 10606 bp, 4 predicted proteins | sample Palsa_T0_2_FD_201948 | JGI IMG/M metagenome (GOLD analysis project Ga0302325, IMG submission 201948) | Peat permafrost microbial communities from Stordalen Mire near Abisko, Sweden - Palsa_T0_2 | ecosystem: Environmental > Terrestrial > Soil > Palsa > Peat permafrost | place: Sweden: Abisko...
CGCCAAGTGTCAGCGAGGCGTCGTCCGCGAGGCTCACGGAGCGAAACAGCGTGCGCTCTGGCTCGTAAATCTTGCGGAGATCACCAACGATCACCAGGGTTCCGTCGTCAGTGCCAGGGTTGCCGGTTTGCGTGTCCGGCAGACCCGCAAAGACGAATACCCATGGTAGGCCGTTTTCGAATAGCAATTTATCGAATGCCCGTTGCCCAATGAACTTTTGGCTGGCCGCCACGGCCGCGGATGGCGACCACGCTTGCACCACTGGGAAGACTTCTCCCCCCTGTTTTATGTTTCGGCTCTCGTAAACATTACCTTCGTAAATCCCGGCAGTTCGTCCCTGGCCTTGGGCACGCATGGACGCGATCACGCCGGCGACCCGATCCTCCGAATTCGCGATCCAGCTTTCCGTGTCCCAAACTCGAACGGGCCCATAGGGGCTGCGGCGATTCATCCACTCGGGAACCAACGACGGATCGGCAGCCAACCCTTGGTAGTGAATGCTGATAAAGTCCAACCATTTCAAAAAATAGTCTGAGCCGTCCGCGAAAAGTTTGTCGCGGGCGTTGGAAGACGAACAAGTTCCGCCGATCAGCACCTGCACTCCTGCGCCCATTCGCGCATCCTCGATGCCCAAGGCCATACTCGTGAACATGTCCCGATACCGCGGGATGTCGGCCTGCCACCCCGAAATGGATGAGGCTTCCCAAGGTTCGTTCCACAATTCCATGGCGTTTACATTACCCCTGGGCCAGCCATATTTCGCTGCAGTATCCGCGACCCAGCGCCGGAAAGCCTGGTCATACTGTGGAAGCCAAGCGCGATCATCCTTGGTATCCAACATCTCGTTCTGCGTGGAAAGCCACGGACGAGGACGACCAAGGGGTTGTGCATTAAAGCCTTCACCGGCACCGAGCGTGAGCATCACCGTGACATCGTGTTTGCGAGCCCAGTCCATGTAACGCTCCAGAACGGCTCGGTCTGTGGCGGATTCCGGCGCGTTTTCCAGATCGAACGAAGCGCCCATGCGCATGCCTTTGATCCCCAGTTTTTCAAAGAGCACGAAAACCCCTTCGTTCATGAACTCATCCCACGTGGTATCCAGCGCATAGGTTGGAAATTGCACGCGTCCGGCATCGGGTTTCAACACGCGCGCCACCGCCGCCGCAAAGGCGCGCCCGTGGCCCGGGAGATCGGCAACCAACGCGTAACCACCAAACAGTTCTGGAATTTGCGGCTGCACGACTACATCGACCGAAGAATTTGCGGGCACATCCACGGTAATAGGAACCGAGCGCTCGACCGCTATGCGGAACACGTGCGGAACCCAGACATCCCCGGGAGGTACGCTCGTGCCATAACGGATGACGTCGATTTTTCCTTTTACTTTCCAGGCTTCGGCGCGTTTATTGGAAAAACGCAGCGTGATTTCGAGGGCTTCGCCTGGCCATAGTGCGTTGGCCATAGTAGCTTGCCCCGCTCGCACCTGAATTTCCTGAACCGCGAAATCCGTCACGGTCTCGCTTTGCGGAAGACCGAATGCCTCTTGAAATCCCGGCATGCCTTGGCCGCTCTTCATTTGCGCCGAGCCTGCGGGCGCGTTATACGTCGCCGCGGCCACGAAAGCAGCCATCACCAAAGCCCACCGCAAAATGCGGTCCCTAAACACCTTTGGCGGTGAGCCACTCAATTTGCAGTTCCTGGGATGGCCTGGAGTAATTGCCAATGCTTTAGACCGTAAGGAGAAGGAGCTCAGGACCGTATATCCAAATCTGGCTGTGCGCTTTCGGCAGACTTTCCCGTTGTTGCGCAAGGATTTGCTCCTTCATCTCCAGACTCTGCGGATCACCAGGTGCGATGGCTAGTGCGCGCTCGACCGACCGCAGCGCCGCTGGAAATTGCCCGCTTTGCAGATAAGCTTGTGCAGTTATGAGTTGCAAATCCTTATCTGGCACCTTACTTTGTGATTGAAGAATAGCGATGGCCGATTTCGGCTGAGACTCTCGGAGATATTCCATGGCCAGCGCCTTGCGAGCCTCGATCAAGGTAGGATCGATTTGGATGGCCTGTTCCAACTCCGGCACCGCCTCAGTTCCCCTCCCTTGCGACAAGAGCAGAATGCCGAGCGCCGCGCGCCCATCCGAAGATACTGGCTGGAACCCCAGGTATTTTCGGAAAGCCGCTTCCGCTTCCGCGCCACGCCCCGTTTGGGCGTAGCACATCCCTAGATCGAAGTACGCCTCATAGTAAGTCGGCAGGAAGGCGACAATCGATTCGTAATGCGTGGCGGCTTCAGCGAAATTACCGCTCAACAGAAGGCGCTCCGCTTCACCTAGATCATTCCGCAACTTCCGGCCCTTTACTTGCTGGGCTTCCTTCTCATCGCTGAGGCGTGTGACCATATCCGCGTATTCCTGTGCCTTATCGGCCTTTCCCTCGCGGCGGTAAATACCTACCAGAAGCAGTGGAGCTTCCTTGGCTGCGGGGTCAATACGAATGCATTCGAGCGCATCCGTTTCGGCGGCGGCGTAATTCGCCAACTGCTGGTACGCCCGCGCACGCCAGTAATACCCCTGAGCGTAATGCTCAATTTTCAGCACAGCATTAAACGATTCGATACTTGCTTCCGGCTCACCGTCTTCCAGCAGAAATCGACCGTGCAGCATTTGGACTAGGGCGCCATCTTTCGGAGAAGACTTGGCCATACGCAGTGCTTTGTCAAATTGCGCGGCGGCCTTCTGAGGCTGACCGATTTCTCCGTAGACATAGGCTAAAGAAGCGACTACGACCGGATCCTGGGGCACGACTTTTTCTGCGCTCTGCAAAGCCTCAAGCGCGGATTTCATATCTTCCCGATCGATGTACATTTGGGCCAAGGCCTTCCAGGGGCCCGCATCTTGAGGAGCTAATCTAGTTACTTTTTTCAATTCCATTTGGGCTAGGGGCAGATCCCCCAACACATCCGAGCTCAACGACGCGTGCAGTTCGAGGGGCCTAACAGCGTCCGGGTGCGACTGCAAAAACTTCTGGAGCTCCAGGGCCGCGTCAAAGGGTTGTCCGATTTGAATCAAGGACTCAGCGTGCAACACGATGCCCTCCACCGAATCCGGGTGGCCATTTCTGTATTCACGGAATTCGCGCTCCGCGTTCCGCCAGTCACCTCGTTCCCCGTAGGTTCGGCCGAGTTGGATCTGCTGGGTCGAAGGCGTTGACCTGGCTTGAGATCTCGCCTTGGCGGTTTGAGCCTCGGCGGACACCCGCAGACAGCCCACAAAGAGAATAGTCACGGCAAAGTCAGCGAATAAAGTGCGTCGTCCGCGAATCATAATTGACTAGGCCAGCTGTCATTATATGGCTGCGCGGCCAAATGTGAAACGCAAGGGTCGGATCAAAAGACGAACTTTAGTGCCAACTGAATGTGCCGCTGTTGATTGGCGGTGCCTAAGATGTACCCGAAATTGGGATCGCTAAACGAAGAATCGTAATTCCCGAGCCCTGGATGATTAAAGATGTTCAACCCTTCCATTCGGAATTGCAGATAACGGCTTCCATCGGAACTGAAGACCGGGAAATTCTTGAGAATGGACAGATTGCTGTTCCACGAGCCTGGATTGCGCATCACACCAAGCACCGGCGGAATATTCCCAATAGTGAACATGGGAATTTTGCTGGAAGAGTCCAAGACAACGTCGGCCCTGGAGAATGCACTTACGTTGCTCGCGGATACTCCGGTCGACCCGATTCGGGCCTGGGATGCATTGGTGAAGCCAGGGTTGATAAGATCCTTCAAAGTCGCTCCTGCGGCCAGAGAGGGGTATTGCTCGAAAACCCCATATGCGCCCTGATTGGTGGTGGGGAATCCCCAGACGATCGGCTGGCCTGAGTGCCAAACAGTGAAACCCGAGGCTTCCCACCCGCCTATGAACCCGTCCAGCACCTTCGCTCCGAGACTAGACGGCGAACCGAGATAGGCCCTTCCGCGCCCCACCGGCAATTGATAATCATAGAACGTGGAGATACGGTGGGTTTCGTCGGATGGATCCGTACCATAAGTGCTGCGGAAAGTGTAAACGCTTTGGGGAATGACGCCTGAAGCTCCGTAGCCGGCCGCCGGACCGGAACCTAATCCAGAGTCCGAGCCCCCGACGTCGTCGATCAGATGTGAAAAAGTATAGTTGAAAAGCAATTGGAAGCCGTCTGAGAAGCGCTTTTGCACTCGAACGTTGAGCCCATTGTAATTCGAGGTGCCGGCATTTACGCCCTGCACCTGAAACAGCCCAAAGTAAGGCCACAGACTCTCCAGAGCACCCAAGGCCACCGTTGGACCATTGTTAGGACCTTGGCCAGCGAACGGGTTGGCCACCTGCGTTTGATAAATCTGCGAATTCTGGCCGGTAGGTCCACCGGTATAGAGGGATGCGGGAAATCGGCTCGGAGTATCCTTCGCGAGTAAGGAACTGCTGTGGTTGCCCACATAGTCCGCCTCGAACAAAACTTTCCAAGGCAGTTGCTCTTGAAATCCAAAACTCCAATCGGATTCCATGGGCATATGCAAGTACCGACTAATCGCGCCGCTCGACGTCTGTCCCAAATTGGACGCCAGATAATTAGCGGTCAGGTTATCCCTCGTGGGTTGCGTGATCTCCAGCGCGGGATTCACGAAAGGCATCTGCAGATTCTGCAAACCAGTCTGCGGAACGGACACCGTTTCTCCGAGCGCCTGCTCGGGATTGCTGTTCGCCTGCGCGGTGTAGTTTATGCCTGGGCTTTCCGCGAAAGCTGCCAAGCTGCCGGAAGTTGGTAGATAGAGAATGGAGTATGAACCGCGCAACACCGTAGTAGGAGTAAGTTGATATGCCGCACCTAAGCGAGGTGCAAAATTCCAAGGATGCCAATCGTTGGCGTCGCCGGATGGATGTTCGGAAGTTCCTGGTATCCTGATCGCTCCGGGGGCGAAGGTGCCGTTCGCTACCCAGTACGGTGTAGCGACCTGGCTGGGATTTAGTCCCGCGTTGGTGAGAGCGGTGCTGAAACTGTAGCCGGGATTAACCACAAAACCGGGATTGGCTTTCGGATCCCAAATCGTCAACTGATCGTTTTTGTCCCTAATCGGCGATTCCGTCTCCCACCGCACGCCCAGATTTAGGGTTAGCTTCCTGCTGACCTTAAAATCGTCTTGCACAAACGACGCGTAATAATTCAAACGGAAGTTCCGGCTATAAGGCGAAGTGATTTGCAGCCAACTGTCGACACCCAACAGGAACTGTCCCAAACCATTCGCATTTCCCTGCGGACTCCAGGACTGATCGAAGTTTGAATACGGACCGACGGCCTCCGCGTCAACAAACATGGTGGTGCTGGAGCTGTTATAGAAGTTGTCGTAATACCGACGCCCTTCATAACCAAACTTAATGGAGTGCCGTCCAAGAATTTTCGTCAGCGTCGCGGAATACTGAGCGGTGGTCGAATTAAATGTTTGACTACCGGCGCTATTAAATCCGTAACTGCCCCCGGCATTGGCTCCCGGGACATTCTGATTTTGATCGTCGATCCCGTTGAGACCTATGATGTTGTGCGTGCCGAGCAAAGATAGAACCTGTGAAGAATAATCAAATTTCGCGTTGCTGAAGTTTCCGGGTAGCTGACTTCCTGTCGAAAATGGGGAAAAGTTTCCACCCGCCCGCAATTCGAGAAAAGTAGTGGGGTTGATGTTCCACTGGTAGCCCAAGGTGGGCGCGAACCCCCCGGGTGTATCGGTTAAGCCGGTCGTAGGAACGCTGGGAATCACGAACCCACTCTCGTTATACCAGCTCGCCCGAGAAAGATGGAAAAAGAGCCGCTGGTTGTCGGTAATGACCTGATCTACGCGGATTCCCCAAAGGTTTATGTGTTGGGCGTTGGCTTGAAAATATTTATAGTTGTTGCCCCCTGGGGATCCAGCTATGGGTGTATTGTTGGGCGCCGGAAGCAGCGCCATATAGGCCTGGACCGTCGGATCCAAGTCGGCCGTGGGGATAATATTCCCGAGTTCAGTGGTGCGCTGGTAGCCTTGGCTGCCCGACGGTGTCGCTACAAGATTCGGATACGAACTACCGAGGAAAGGATCCCAGACGTCAGCAGTAGGGTTAGTGGCGCTGCCAGCCACGCCGTAATCACTAAGGTTCCCCATTCGCTCCGACATGGTGGGAATGCTTATAATGCCTGCGTTGCCGTTCGAGGAATTGCGCACCCCTTCGTAGTTTGCATACCAAAATGTCTTTTTTCTGCCGTCGTACAGATGTGGTAAGAGTACCGGTCCGCCCACCGCAAACCCAAAATCGTTAGTTTTGAAGTTCGATTTCCGTGAGTTGCTCGCATTGTTGCCCCAGGTATTTGCGTTATAAAAAGGCTGCTGATTGTACTCAAACAATTGACCGTGTAAGCCGTCGGTGCCGCTTTTGGTAGTCACCGAGACGGCCCCTCCCGAAAGACGGCCATACTCTGCGGAAACGCCATCCGTGACCACCTTAAACTCAGCAACGTCGTCGTAAGCGGGCGTCGCCACGCTCACATTGTGGCCCGTGTTCGTCGTCGCCGGAACACCGTCGACGTAATATTCAATACTTCCTGTGCGGCCGCCGTTGATCCTGGTATCGGCTTGGCCGGAATTTGGTCCGTTACCACCAATGCCGAGTCCCGTTCCCGCCCTCGCACCACTGCCCTGAACGTCGCCCGATAGCGTTAATAGAAGGAGCGGATCACGATAGATTCCGCCTGCATTGTTGGACGGCAAAGTTTGAATCATGCTGTTGGTGACCACCTCGCCCAGTTCGGCGTCTTCGGTCCTCAATTGCGTACTCTCTCCGGTGACGACCATCTTTTCCGCTACGTCGCCAACCGTAAGCTTAAATTCGAGCCCAATGCGGTCTTCAGCCTCTACGAGAATCTTGTCTCGCACCTCCGTCTTGAAACCTGCGGCCTGAACTTCAATACGATACTCACCAGGATTCAGGGACAGCGCCTCAAAATAGCCGGCGCCATTGGTGACGAAGGGCAAGCGCACCCCGGTCGCTATGTTGATCACTTCGACTTTGGCTGACGGTACAACGGCTCCCGACGAATCAAACACCCGCCCATCGATGGCCCCAGTGCCAGTCTGGGCCGCCGCCCAAGGGGCAATGATAGCCAAGCAAACCGCAAGGAAACACACCAACTTGAATCTCATAGAGCTCCTTCGCGCCGACTTCCGCACCAGGAAAGTGGCAGCGAGCTTCGAATAAATTTCATTTTTGCGCGTGGCAATTTGCACGGATGTCACCCCATTGCTGCGCATGCTAGTGTCTTTGGATTAGATAGTCTGTAAGAATCGCGCGACAAATCTCTGACAAAATCATCCAAAATCATCGGGTGGGGGAGCGAAAATCGTTATTTCCGTGACCACCAATCCGGCCCCAGACAGCATTTTCGTCGATTACTGGCTTCCCCTTCAACCGTTCGAGTTCACCCTCAGTAAAGGCGTCCTCTTAAGCGCTCCGAAACCCAAACAGAGCGTTTACTCGGGATATGACGGCCTTTGAAGCCGTGTTGTTCGGCCGCGTGTCCAAAGTACGTAAAAAATTGTCAGCACGTATGCCGCGATTCCAAGAATGTACGAGCGCGCCAGCCCCCAATGGTCCGCAATTCTTCCCTGCAGAATCGGAAGGATGGCACATCCCAGGAATCCCAGCGTCAATACGCCGGAGGCTTTGGCGGTAAGCGTCCCCGCGTCCTCGATCCCCAGTGAATAAAGGGTCGGGAAGAAAATAGAAACGAAGAACCCGAGTAGCAGCAAAGCCGCAATGGCAGGAATCCCCCGGCCAAACGCGATCAGCAGCAAACAGAAAATCGCGCCCGCCAAGTGAGCAAGCAGATGTCCAGAAGGTTTGACCCTCTTCTGGACTCGCGAGGCCACCAGCCGCCCTAGCGCAAAAAGAGCAAAATACAAAGTGAACATCTTCTGAGACTGTGAAGACGTCAGGCCCGGACTTCCCGGCTGTTCCAGATAATTTCTGAAGAAGCCGAATAGGCCTGCTTCAAAACCAAGGCATAGGAATATGACCACAAACGCGAACAAGATCTTTGGATTTGACCAAACCGAGGCCCCAGGCAATGAGGTCTCCGTTTGCACACCCTGGGGCTGGAATTTGCGCTCTGTGTTTGCCAGAAAATAAGCGGCCAGCGCAGTCGCCGCAAGCACCGCCGCTAGAACCAGAAATAAACCGCGCATATAGGGCAGTTTGCTGGACACAACGATCGCAGTTGCGGGAATAATCAGCGAAATGGCAGCGGGAGCTATGATCTGGGCAATGGCGCCCAGGGCATTTCCCAAATTCTGGCGACTGGAAGCGTCTTTCGGCCGGCCCAGCAAGCTAAGTAGGGGGTTTCCCGCGACCATTTGCGCGGTGAATCCACTCCCGATCAGGAAGAAACCTAAGAGCACGATTTCATATCTACCCGAATTCAATCCTGGAACCAGGAGCACCGTGCCCACCGCATATAAGGTCATGGCTATCGTCAAATAGTGACGGTAGCCGACTCTTTCGAGCGTCGATCCGATCACCAGAGCCGCAAGGAACGGTATGTTCTTTGCAAAAACCGTATACATTTGCTGCTGGTAGTTGAGATGGAAGTATTCCTTGAATTCGGGCAAGAACACGCCTTCAAAGCATTGCGTGAGGCCGCAGAAAAAATAAATGAAATACACGAGATACAGGAAAGCGCGAACACCGAGCGGGCTTTCCTCCGTTTGATCGTCTGCCATGACTCTGTTCGCTGTTTCGCGGAAAGTTCGCTTTCGGCTCTCGATCATTCGCCCAGCGGAGATGGCTCATTTACAAAAGGCTCGTTGTCCGCAATGATCGCTCTAGAACCAATGTCGTTTTTTATCTCCACGCCGTGGAACCCGTTGTTGCCGCGAACAATTGCGCTGCGCACCCCGCCGCCCAGGTGTATAGAAGGGGGTTGCAGCTGTGCGGCGGAGCGCCCCGGTGAATGGCCGGGTGTTCCCTGTTTCTCAATCCCGGAGAAAGTACAGTTTTCAATTTGAATTTTTCCACCCTGCGCTTCAATGGCGTACAGCTTGGTATCTGAATCATTCGAAAAGTAGCAATCGCTCAACGACGTAAAGCCATCTCCCCGCACTACCACGTTGTGCTCCACGGGTCCCCAGAATCCGCAGTTCACAAAACGCACATTGCCTCGGGCACCCTGCTCGATGACCACCTGCGTGCTGCGCCCCACGCGATGACTGTCAAACTCGCCGTTGGTGATCAGCAAGCCCTGCGCTTGAATCTGCTCCACAAGAACGGCCGTCGCGGTCGCGTCCGCCCCAATACCTAAAAACTGCCCGTTGCAAGAGCCGTTTTCCGTCTCGATGAAACGGTAGCCAACGCTCGCGGGAAACACGAAGGTGTTGCTCACATACTCCCAATCTGATCTGCCGAAGACAAAGGCTTCAAGATTGCGCTGCATGAACGCAAACACTTTATCCCAATTACCATGAAAGGCTGGGCCGGCCCAAAAGTGCGAATGAAACTGCACGTCCTCGATCCTGCCGATATCTCCCGTCCAATCCACGTAGATTCCCCGGCGCAGCACGCATCCATTGACGCGCACGATGCGATGCCGGCCGTTTTCGGTCGGCCCGGTTCGAATGCCGTCGTAACTATTGATCAGCGTCACGTCCGCCACGGTGGAGTCAAACGATACTTCGCCCGGGTGCGCCGGATTGCCGCGAATCTGAACGGTCCAGGGGTACGGCTCGATGTCCTCCACCTTTTGTTCGGGATAAAAGATCGTAATGTTGGTGAGCGACGTCGAACTGCGCATCTCAATAAACGCGGTGCCTGCTTCGTTTCCGCGGCCTTCCGTGGGCATTAGAATGGAACCCGTCGCCGGTTCCCACGACATTGGAGAAAGATTTAATCCGGACAGGTGCACGCCCATCTTTAGCTCAAGGTGCCCTCGGCATAGCCACCGTCCCACCGGAACCCACACGACCCCGCCAGATGCCGCCGCGGCGTCAATCGCTTTTTGGATTGCGGACGTATCGTCCGTCTCGCCATCCCCTACGGCGCCATACTCTCTTATGTTGTAGAAACCGTCCGCGGCATTCTCCGCAGTACTTTCTGTGGAGGCAGCCGACCGGCCTGCGGGTGGATTCGCGGACACCAACAGTACCAGGCTCATCACAGAACATACCCGAGACATTTTGCGTGCCAGCAACCGGCCCCCTGCTGGCGTACAGAATAAAAGCGATCACCCCGTAAATCTATGATGAGTTTCATTCCGATATAAGAAAGCAATCACCCGGCACCAAGTCCGTGGCCATTGATCGCCGGAGCGGTCCTTTTGTTCGAAAGCATTACCCTATTCTTACAGAACCCACGATGCGAATCCGTCATGCTCTGCTGTCCCATTGGGAGAAACCGATCTTCATGCTCTGTAAAACGCTCCGGGCAGCGTTGATCCTGCTGCTATGCAGGTTCTTTTTACCGTTTCCAGTGGCCTGCCAGGGGCCCAGCCCGGCTATTGACAACGAAGAAGATAGAATATCCTCCATGCTCTCCCGCTTGAGTCTTGAGGAGAAAAT
>Ga0302325_10033065_pt1 | contig 10606 bp, 2 predicted proteins | sample Palsa_T0_2_FD_201948 | JGI IMG/M metagenome (GOLD analysis project Ga0302325, IMG submission 201948) | Peat permafrost microbial communities from Stordalen Mire near Abisko, Sweden - Palsa_T0_2 | ecosystem: Environmental > Terrestrial > Soil > Palsa > Peat permafrost | place: Sweden: Abisko...
GGCTGTCCCGGTTCGTCTTCCCGGCCAAGGACTCCAAGACCGCGCTCGATCAGATCGGCGCCGACGTGCACGCCGCCGCCCAGCGCTTCGCGCTGCGGGGGGCGTTCCCGGCCGGGCTTAGCCAGCCGGAGGCGCTGCGCCGGTTCCACTCGTTCTACGGCCACCCCGACGAGGTCATCGCCGCGCTCAGCCAGGAGCGGGTGCTGCCGGTCGCCACCGACCTGATCACCCAGTTCAACCCGGCCGTGCCCGACCACGACGCCGCCATCCGCGCGCTCGAGCTGATCGCGACCGAGGTGGCGCCGGCCCTCGGCTGGAAGCCGACGAACGCGGCGCCCTAGGCCCGCCCGGTCGCCACCGCCGGACGTGCCGTCACCGGCGGGCCCGCCCGGTCGAGGGTGGTGAGCTTGGCCAGGACCCAGGGCGCCTCGGGGGCGCCCAGGGATGCGAGCACGGCGTGGGCGCCCCGCCATGCCTCCCGTGCCTGGTCGGGCTGGCCGAGGGCGAGCAGGCCGTCGCCGAGGCTGGCGAGCGTCATCCCCTCGCCGTAGCGCATGCCGTTGCTTGTGCACATCTCCAGCACCTGGTTGAGGTACTCCATGCCCTCGCCGACGCGGCCAAGCTCGATCAGCACCTCGCCGATGCTGTGCAGCGTCGCCGCGTGGTCGTGCAGCACCTGCAGGCGCGCCCGGATCTGGCTGGCCCGCAGGTAGTAGTCAAGCGCCGAGTTCAGGTCGCCGGCGCCCTGGTACACCGCGCCGACGTTGTGCAGGCAGAATCCTCGCCCGGTCTCGTCGCCGACCTCGGTGTAGAGGACGAGCGCGTCGGTGAACCGGCCGATCGCCGATTCGGTCATGCCCGAGGCCATCGCGATCGCGCCGATGTTCAGCAGCGCGATCGCCTGCCCGCGCTTGTCCCCGAGGGCGCGGCTGATCTGAAGCGACTGGTCCAGGCAGTCGGTCGCGGAGGCGAACTGCCCGAGTTTGAGATACGCGCCGCCGAGGTTGTTCAGCAGCCAGGCGGTCGCGCTCTCGTCCCCGGCCGCGATCGCGGCGGCGAGGCCGACCGCGGTGGCCGTGACCAGGTCGGTCCAGTAGCCCGACCATTCGCAGAAGCCGCGCAGCAGCCGCGCCAGCTGCGCGCAGATGCCGTGCAGGCCGAGGGCGGCGGCCAGGTCCACCGCTTTGATCAGGTTGAGCCGCTCGCCCTCGAGCCAGCCGAGCGCGGCAGTGACGTCGGCGAAGCCGGCCGGCTCGGCCCCGGCCGCCAGATCCTCCAGCGGGAACGGGCGCGACAGCATGCCGAGCGCGGCGACGGCGGCGCGCAGGCTGTGCAGGTACCAGGTGAGCAGCCGGTGCAGCGCGCTCCGCTGCTCCTCGTCGGTGTCGTCGGCCTTGGCTCGTTCAGCGGCGTAGAGCCGGACCAGGTCGTGCATGGTGAACTGGCCGAGGGCCGGGGATTCGAGCAGGTGGGCGTCGACCAGCGCCTCGGCGGCGCGACTGGCCTCCGCTTCGGGGATGCCGGCCAGCGCCGCCAGGGCGGTTGTGCTGAAGGCGGCGAACCCGGCCAGGCCGAACAGCCGGAACATCCGCCCGCCCCCGGGGAGCGCCTGGTAGCTGACCTCGATGCTGGCCCGCACGGCGAGGTCCCCCGTGGTCAGCTCGGCCAGGCGCCGCTGCTCGCCGGCCAGCAGGCCGCTGAGGCGGCCGACGCTCCAGCCGGGCCGGGACGCCAGCCTGCTGCCGGCGATGCGGAGCGCCAGCGGCAGCCCCGCGCAGGCGGCCAGGACGCCGCGGGTGCTCTCCGGCTCGGCCGACAGGCGCCGATGGCCGACGATCGCGGTGAACAGCGCCTGGGACGCCGCGTCGTCGAGGACGCCGAGCCCGCAGAAGGACGCTCCGGGCAGGTCGGACAGCATGGTCCGGCTGGTGACGATGACGGCGGCGCCCCCGCCGCCGGGCAGCAGGGGCCTGACCTGGGCGGCGCTGTGCGCATCGTCGAGGACGATGAGCATATTCCTGTCCGCGAGCAGCGTGCGGTAGCGGGCGGCGCGCTCGGCTTCCGTCGGGGGGATGGCGGCGTCGGGGAGGCCGAGGTCGCGCAGGAAACGAGCCAGCACCTCGGTGGCCGGCAGCGGGCTGGCGGCGCCGCCGAGGGCGATGAACAGCTGCCCGCCGTCGAACCCGGCCGCGACCTGATGCGCCACGTGCACCGCGAGCGCCGTCTTGCCGATCCCGCCCTGCCCCGCGATCACCGCCAGGCCGACCGCGCCCGGCTGGCGGGCCGGACCCGTCAGCAAGCCGCTGAGCCGCGCGACTTCTGCGTCCCGGCCGGTGAAGTCGGGCAGGGCGGCCGGAAGCTGCCTGGGCTCGCGCGCGGCGGCGAGACCGGGTCGGTCGGGCGCCTCGGGAGGGTGCCCGGTCGTCTGCTCGGCGATGGTCAGCGCCGGATCGGCGACCAGGATCTGCTGGTGCAGGTCCTGCAGCGGTCGGCCGGGGTCGACCCCGAGATCCTCGCGCAGGACGCGGCGTGCCTGCTGGTAGGCGGCTAGCGCCTCGCCCGGTCGTCCGCCCCGGTACAGGGCGAGCATCAGCTGGGCCCAGGTCCGCTCCCGGTGCGGGTGGGCGACGACGAGCCGGCGCAGGTCGGCGGTGACCACGTCGTTCTTGCCCGCGCGCAGGTCCGCCTCGACGCGAGCCTCCAGCGCCTGCGCCCGCAGCTCCAGAAGCCGGGGCGCCTCGCTCCGCTGCAGCAGCGGCGACGGGACGTCGGACAGCGGCTCGCCGCGCCATAGTCCGAGCGCATCACTGAGTATGGAGCCGGCCTCATCCCAGGCGCCGGCGCCGGCCGCCGATCTGGCCGCGCCGGTCAGCCGGATGAAGCTGTCCAGGTCGAGCTCGTCCGGCCGGACGTCGATCAGGTAGCCGGGCGCCCTCGTGATGATCCGCCCGCCGGCCGGCCCCAGCAGTCGCCGCAGTTTCTTGACGTGGCCCTGCAGGGTGTTGCGGGCGGAGGCAGGCGGCTGGTCGTCCCAGAGCGCCTCGATGAGCGAGGCCGCCGCGACGATCTGCCCGGCTCGCAGCAGCAGCGTCGCCAGCACGACCCGCTCCTTGGTCGGCAACGCGGCGACCGTGTTCCCGGCCGCCGCGCGAGTTGGCCCCAATATTCCAAACTGAATTCGTTCTGGTATTGCCAACAGAGCTGGCTCTGGCGCTCCGAACTCCGACACGACTAATCCTCGCGATCCGTCACCCGATGAATTGCCGCTCATGAATTCACTGATACCTGAGTAAACAATATAGGAGCGGAACATCTATACGTCAGGGAGAGGCCAGCGATCGGCCAGCGGCCCGTGGTTCCGTTAGGTGCCCGCGGCGCCCGGATGCCGTGGCATGACACCTGGGGCTGTCCTATGAGTGCTCGGTGGTTGCGGCTCTTTTCGATCGTCCTCGCACTGTGCGTCGTGGCCGCGTCGCTGGTCACGGCGGTCGTCCCGGCCGCGAGCGCGGCGGCCACGGCGAACCAGCTCTGGTCGCCGTTCCCGGTGGCCAAGACCGCGTCGGTGAAGGGTCATCCGCTGGCGAAGGGGTCCCACCAGCTGACGGTGCGCGAGCCGGCGGGCGTGTCGGCCCAGGAGTACCGGCCGCTGGCGGCGCCGGCCTGGCCGGCTGCGGGCAGCGCGGTCGCCCACCTCGGCGGCGGGGCGTCGCCGTGGTCGGCTGAGCCGACGACGGCCGCGTCCGGGGTCTCCGTGCCCGCGCCCGCTGAGGCCGGGTCGCTGCCGGTGTGGGTGTCGGCGGCCGCGGCGGCTTCGTCCGGGCGTTCGGCCGACGGAGCCGACGCCGTCGGCCCGGCGCCGGCGGCGGTGCGGGTCACCATGGCCAGCCGCAAGGCGGCCCTCGCGGCGGGCGCGAGCGGCGTGCTGCTGAGCCTGGCCCGGGCCGACGGGACGAACGCGCGGGCGGCGGTGGCGGTCCGGCTGGACTACGCCGGGTTCGCGGGCGAGTACGGCGGCGCCTGGGCATCGCGGCTCCGCCTGGTGGAGCTGCCCGCGTGCGCGCTGACCACCCCGAACATGGCATCCTGCCGGCGGCAGACGCCGCTGGCGGGCGAGAACGAGGCCGCCGCCGACCAGTTGACGGCCACGGTGCCGGTGACGGGGTCGGCGATGGTGGTGGCGGCGACGTCGACCGCCGGCGGGGCGGAGGGCAGTTACGCGGCGACGTCGCTGAAGCCGTCGGGGACCTGGGCGGTGCAGGACGGCGACTTCGACTACAGCTACCCGATCACGGTCCCGCCGACGCTGGGCGGGTCGGCGCCGTCGGTCGCGCTCACGTACGACTCGCAGTCGATCGACGGCGAGACGTCGGGGACGAACACGCAGGCGTCGTGGATCGGGGACGGCTGGGACTACTCGCCCGGCTTCATCGAGCGCTCGTACCAGCCGTGCTCGCAGGACGGCATCTCCAGCTCTGGTGACCTGTGCTGGGGCGGCTATAACGCGACGCTGTCGCTGGGCGGGGTGTCGTCGCCGATCGTCCGCGACGACGCGACCGGGACCTGGCACCTGCAGAACGACGACGGCGCCACCGTGCAGGATCTCAGCGGCGCGTCCAACGGGGTCTGGAACGGGGAGTACTGGCTGGTCACCATGCCGGACGGGACGAAGTACTACTTCGGCCAGAATCACCTGCCCGGCGGCAGCGGCACCGACGCCGCCACCAACTCCGCGTGGGGCGAGCCGGTCTACAGCCCGGACTCGGGCAACCCGTGCTACAGCTCCGCCTCGGGGGCGGCGTCTCAGTGCCAGATGGGGTACCGGTGGAACCTGGACTACGTGGTCGACCCGGCCGGGAACCTGACCGAGTACGACTACGCGACCGAGACGAACTACTACCAGATGGGCGGCGGCCAGGGGACGGGGGCGCTGGCGCAGTACGTGCGGGGCGGGTACCCCACGCAGATCTCCTACGGGTGGCTGCTGTCGCAGGCGATCGCCGGGGCCAAGCCGGCCGCGCAGGTGGAGTTCGGGGTGTCCCAGCGGTGCCTGACCTCCTCCTCGTTCACGAACTGCGCGTACTCGAACCTGAGCTCCTCGACGGCCAGCTACTGGCCCGACACCCCTTACGACCAGAACTGCGACTCCACCGGCACCTGCACCGTGGACTCGCCCACGTTCTGGTCGACCGTCCGGCTGACGTCGATCACCACGCAGGTGCTGGCGGGATCCTCCTACCATCCGGTGGACAGCTACGCCCTGGCCCAGTCGTTCCCGCAGGCCGCCTCGACGCCGGTGATGTTCCTTGACTCGATCCAGCACACCGGCGAGGACGGGACGGCGGTCTCGCTGCCGGCGGTGACGTTCACGCCGACCGAGATCGACAACCGGGTCGACGGGCTGGTCCCGGCCGCGCCCGGCCTGTACCGGCCGAGGATCTCCGAGATCGCGACCGAGTACGGCAGCGACATCGGGATCACCTACGCCGCGCCCGCCTGCTCGCGAGTGAACGGCACGATGCCGTCGTCGGCCGCGTCGAACACGATGCCCTGCTACCCCGTGTACTGGACGCCGACCGGCGAGGTTTCGCCGATCCAGGACTGGTTCATCAAATCCCTGGTGACGCAGGTGGACGTGGCCGACGAGACCGGCGCGGGCTCGCCCGCGCAGGTGACCAACTACTCCTATCTGGGCGGGGCGGCCTGGCATTACGACGACTCGCCGCTGACCGAGAGCTCGCAGCGGACGTGGGACCAGTTCCGCGGCTACGCGCAGGTGGAGACGACCACCGGCGCCGCCCCCGACCCGATCACCGAGTCCGTCAGCACCTACCTGCGCGGGATGGACGGCGACAACAACGGATCGGGCGGCACCACCTCGGTGAGCGTGACCGACTCCGTCGGCGACTCCGTCACCGACAGCAACTGGCTCTCCGGGCAGGTGCTCGAGACCGACACCTACACCGCGGCCGGCGCGACGGTCGACGCCAAGGAGGTCAGCGGTCCCTGGACCTACACGCAGACCGCCAGCCAGGCGCAGCCGGACGGGCTGCCGACGCTGACGGCGGAGATGCCGCACACGTCGGACTCCAGGTCGCTGGCGCTGCTGGCCGACGGCAGCTGGCGCACCGTGCGGACAAATACCACCGACAACGCCGACGACCAGGTGACTGAGGTGGACGCCCAGGGCGACGGCACCGCATCGGACCCGGAGGTCTGCACCAGCACCACGTACGCGTCCAGCACGGCCAACCCGATGATGCAGTCCTACCCGTCGGAGGTGACCGCGGTCGCGGGCCCCTGCGGCGCCACTCCAACCGCCGCTAACACCGTGTCGGACACCCGCACCTTCTACAACGGGACGGGCAGCGGGTCCCTCACCAGCATGGGCACGCTCGGGACGATCGCCGGCGACGGCCAGGTCACCGGCACCCAGGTCATCTCCGGCTACAGCTCCTCGGGCGCCCCGCAGTACCAGGCCAAGAGCGCGGCGACCTACGACGAGTACGGCCGGCAGCTGACCTCGGTCGACGCCAACGGCAACGTCACCTCGACGTCGTACTCCCCGGCGGCCGGCGCGCTGCCCGCCAGTTCGACGGTGACCAACCCGATGGGCTGGAAGACGACCACGACGCTGGACCCGGGCCGCGAGCAGCCGCTGACCGTCACCGACCCCAACGGCGAGGTCACGACCAAGGCCTACGACGCGCTCGGCCGGCTCACCGCGGTCTGGCTGCCGGGCCGCCCCACGTCCGAGTCCGCCAACGACACGTTCGCTTACACGGTCACCGGGACCGCGCCCACCTACACCGCCAGCTCCACGCTGCAAGAGGACGGCGCGTACGCCACCAGCACCGACATCTACGACGGCATGCTGCAGCTCCGCGAGGAGCAGATGACCCCGGACGACGGCCAGGCCGGACGCCTGATCACCGATCAGTTCTACGACTCGCACGGCTGGACGGTGAAGTCGTCAAGCGACTACTACGACGACTCAAGCTCGGCGCCGGACGGCTCGCTGTTCGTGGCCGACGACGACACGGTGCCGTCGCAGACCGTCACCCGGTACGACGGCCAAGGGCGCCCGGTGGCGTCGGTGCTCTACTCGCTCGCTCACGAGCAGTGGCAGACCACGACCGCCTACCCGGGCGCGGACGAGACCGACGTGACGCCGCCGCCAGGCGGGACCGCGACGTCCACGTTCACCAACGCGCTGGGCGAGACGACCGCGAGCTGGGCCTACGACGACTCCGCGACCCCGACTGGTCACGCGGGCGACGCCCGGGTGACCAGCTACGCCTACACCCCGGGCGGCCAGACGGCGTCCGTCACCGATAGCGCGGGCAACGCCTACCGCTACACCTACAACCTGCTCGGCCAGATGGCGTCGCAGACCGACCCGGACTCGGGCGCGACCAGCTACACCTATGACGCGGACGGCAACCAGATCTCCAGCACCGACGCGCGGGAGCAGACCCTGGTATACGCCTACGACGCGCTCAACCGCAAAATCGCGGAGTACTCCGGCAGCGTGAGCCCGGCCAACGAGCTGGCCTCGTGGACCTACGACACGCTGGCCAAGGGCCAGGGCACGTCATCCACCAGCTACGTGGGCGGCGCGTCGGGGTCGGCCTACACCGAGGCGGTCACCGGTTACGACGCCGCCTACCAGCCGACCGGGACCTCGCTGACGATCCCGGCGGCGGAGGGCGCGCTGGCCGGGACCTACACCACCAGCGACACCTACACCCCGGTGACCAGCGAGCTGCTCTCCACCGCCTACTCGGCCGACGGCGGCCTGCCGGCCGAGACCACGCACTACGCCTACGACACCGAGGGCCTGCTCACCGCCATCGGCGGCAGCACCGCCTACCTCGACGCGGTCAGCTACGACCCGTTCGGCGACGTGCAGCGCACCACCTCGGGGCTGTACGGCTCGCAGCTCGCGGTGACGTCGGCCTACGACGCGGCCACCAATCGGCTGCTGCAGACGACCGACAGCGTGCAGACCGGATCGTCGGCGGTGGACACCACCAACTACACCTACAACGACGCCGGGAACATCACCTCCGTCTCCGACGCTCAAAGCGGCGGCCAGACCGACACCCAGTGCTTTACCTACAACGACCTGAACCAGCTGACCACGGCCTGGACCGACACCGCGGGCACCAGCACGTCGGCGGCCCCGTCGGTCGAGGGCATCGGCGGCTGCAACTCGGCCGCGCCGTCCGCCTCGACGGTCGGCGGGCCCGCGCCGTACTGGGAGTCGTGGACCTACGACCCGCTCGGCGACCGCACCTCGGAGACGGTCGACAGCACCTCGGGGGTGGCGGCCGACAACGTCACCCAGACGCTGAGCTACCCCGGCGGCAACGGCACCACCGCCGCCAACCAGCCGAGCGCGGTGTCCACCGTCGCCACCACCGGTCCCGGCGGCAGCACCACGACCAGCTACGGCTACGACAAGGCGGGCGACACCACCTCGCGGACATCGACGTCGACCGGGGCCAGCCCGCCGGCCGGGCCCGACCAGTCGTTCGGGTACGACCCGCAAGGCGAGATCTCCTCGGTCACCAGCACGTCCGGCGGCACGTCGCAGACCAGCGACTACCTCTACGACGCCGACGGCAGCCTGCTGATCCAGCGCGACCCTGGCAGCACCACGCTGTACCTGGACGGCGGCGCCGAGGAACTCCAGCTCAACACCTCGACCAGCGCCGTGTCGGGCCTGCGGTACTACGCGGAGCCGGACGGTACGACCGTGGTGCGATCGTCGGCCGGAACGCTCAACTACGAGCTGGCCAACCAGCAGGGCACCGACACCGAAACCGTGAACGCGTCCACCCTGGCGGTCACCCGGCGGTACTACGACCCGTACGGCAACCCGCGCGGCTCGCTGCCGTCGAGCTGGGTGGACAACCGGGGCTTCCTGAACCAGCCGGCCGACTCCGCCACCGGCCTGGATCTGCTCGGCGCGCGCCAGTACGACTCGGTCACCGGCCGCTTCCTGTCCGTCGACCCGGTCTTCGAACCGGGTGACTCGCGGCAGATGGGCGGCTACAGCTACGCGGCCGACGACCCGGCCAGCGGTTCCGACGCCGACGGCGCCATGTTCATCGGCATCGGCGGCATCGCTTGCGGCAACACTCCCACCGCCTGCTCCAACAACCCGGGCAACAACGGTGGCGGTGGCGGTGGCGGTGGCGGCGGTGGCGGCGGCGGTGGAGGCGGTGGCGGCGGAGGCGGTGGCGGAGGCGGTGGCGGAGGCGGCGGTGGCGGCGGCGGTGGCGGTGGCGGCGGCGGGTCGTCGCTCGGCACCGGGTGCTGGGAGCCGGGCGGCGAGTACACCTGCGGCGCGCCCGGCAGCAGCCCGGAAGCCCCGTCGGTGACCGCTCCGGTCTACGTGCCGCCGAAGCAGCCGGCCGAGGCCACCCGGCCCGCCGACCCGTATTCGTGCCAGCGTTTCGGTCTCGGCTGCAATCCGGTGCCGGTCGCCGCCGGCAATTCAAGCGGCGGCGGCGGCTTCGGATCCTTCTTCCGCAAGGCGCTCCACGTGGCCGGCAACGTGACCGGGGTCAGCGCGATCGTCGGGTGCGCCGAGCACCCCTCGCTCGGCGGGTGCGCCAAGGCCGCCCTGGCCGTCGGCATGGACGCGAGCGTGCTGGCAACCGGCGGGGCCGACTCCGCCGGGGCGATGGCGGTGGACGGCACGCTCGACGCCGCCACCGACGTGACGGCTGACGCGACCGTGGACGCGGCGTCCGACGCCGACAGTCTCGCTGGCGCGACCTGCGGCGGCGCGTCGTTCACGGCCAGCACCGGCGTGCTGCTCGCCACCGGCGCGACCATCGCGATCAGCCGGCTGGAACCCGGCGACAAGGTCCTGGCCACCAACGTCGCGACCGGCAAGACATCCGCCGAGCCGGTCGCCGCCGTCCTCGTCCATCACGACACGGACCTCTATGACCTCACCGTCAGGTCCGGCGGCCGAACCGAGGTCATCCACACCACCAGCAACCACCTGTTCTGGGACCCGTCGCTGCGCGAGTGGGTCCAGGCGTCCAGGCTCCGGAAGGGCGAGCGGCTCCGCACGCCCGCCGGAGCCACCGCGACCGCCGACGGCGGCCGTGTCCCGGCCCAGCGGGACGGCTGGATGTGGGACCTCACCATCCCCGGAAACGGAGACCACGACTTCTACGCACTGGCGGGAACCGCTCCCGTCCTGGTGCACAACTGCCCCAACGGGGAGTCGGCCTCCTCCGGCCCTGGCTCGAGTATCGAGCCCGTGGGCACGACGCGCCTTCCAGACACGGGGGCCGTCGTGAACGGCCTGCCGAAGATGTGGGAGCCCTACTCGGACGAGGTCACGGCTATCACCGGGTCACCGCTGGAACCGCCGCCTGTCTACCGCTCACCGGAGTCGCTCGGCGGCCCCCGGTGGAAGCAGATCCTGTACCGCATCCAGCAAGTGTGGCACGACATCGGGACATAGCCCCGTGAAAGGGAATACATGAAAGTCCGTTGGCACATCGCGGCCACGATCGCCCTGGCGACGATCGTGGCCGGAGCGGCCGCGCCCGGCCTGGCGCGGGCCGCGACGGCAGACTAT
>Ga0302325_10033066_pt1 | contig 10606 bp, 6 predicted proteins | sample Palsa_T0_2_FD_201948 | JGI IMG/M metagenome (GOLD analysis project Ga0302325, IMG submission 201948) | Peat permafrost microbial communities from Stordalen Mire near Abisko, Sweden - Palsa_T0_2 | ecosystem: Environmental > Terrestrial > Soil > Palsa > Peat permafrost | place: Sweden: Abisko...
GAGGCATCCCCGGACCAGCCGGAGAAAACAGCATTTGGGCCGGGAGAGGCGCCGATCGAAACGACGCTGCCTTGAGGGTACCAGACGGTGCCCCCGGGTGAAACCGATCCGTTGCCCTGCACGCCCGTGGTGAGCGGGAAGCTGGGGGGCACCACGATCACCGTCGCCGTCGCCGCGGGCGAGGATTGGTGATTGGCATCGCCGGTATCAGTGACGCTCACCGAGTAGGTCCCGGCCGCTGGAAACGTTACGGTGAGTCCGGGGCCGGCTCCGGAGGCGGCTCCGCCCCAAGCGTAGTTGCCGGTGGCCCCTCCTGAGGCGGTGAACGCGACGCTCTGTCCCGCTGAAATCGCCGAAGAGGCAGGCGCGAGCGAGATGGGGCCCTGGGAAGCCGGCAGGACAGACACGGTCACGGATCCGTAGGTCGCCCAGGGAAAGTTGGGTGTGACGATCCGTGCGTAGAAAGTCACCGCCCCCACAGCCGAGGGTGTGAACGTATGGCTGCGCTGCGTTTGCGGGCTGCCGTCCTGATCCGGGCCTGCGGGTGTGCCCAGCGGACTGTCGATATTGGTCCCGCCTAGCACGTCGTTCGCCCCAGGGCTGTAGTTAGCATGAATGGTGGTGGTCGCCCCATAGGAGATCGTTCCATCATCGGCCCAGATCGCTGCCGAGGGCGGCAGTGGGGGATCCGGCTGGACCTGGAGGCTTTGGTCCGCAGTGCCTGAAAGACCAGCGGTGTCGAAAACCACCGCGTACAGCGCGACCGTCCCAGCTTGGGTGAACGCGCAGGGATTGCCTTCGGTATCGGTCGGCGACGTGGCGAAGGGTGTTGCTCCGAGCTGGACCCACGTGGCCCCTCCGTCGGTCGAATATTCCAGGATGACCGTTTGAAGCGGATTGCCCCCCGGAGCCGCGGTTGCCGTGGCGCTCAGATAGGCGCTCTGATTCACGTTAAGCGACGAGGGCGCAGCGATTGTGATTGAGGGAGGCGACGCAGGGGGCGGGGGTGGCGGAGGAGGGGGTGGCGGCGGCTGGGAGCCGGGAATCGGGCCGCCTCCGCCGGCATCCGAAGTGCTCGTCCAGACCGTGCTCGCTGCCGTCGAGGGGTCGTCGACCTGGTACGACCAGAAGCGAAGGGTGTAAGCGCCCGGCGCGGGTCCCGATAGGATCCAGGTGCCGTTGACAAACCCATTCGCGGCCGTGCCGCCGCCGCCTGATATGGCAAGGGCCGAGCCCGTGGCGCCAGCTTGTCCTCCTGAGGCGGATACGCTCGGGCTTCCATTGTCCAGCCCGCACGTCAGGGTCGCGATCAGCGATCCGGAAGAATCGATCAGGTCAATTCGCCCGGGAGCGCTCTCCGTGGACCCGGGATTGTCGTCGCAAGACCATCCCACGGAAAAATTAAGGGCGTAGCCTCCGCCGCCAAAGGTGACGGTCTCATCCGAAGAACTTGAGGATTGAAGGCTGCTCCCGCCCTCGAGCGGCTCGCAGACAAGGGCGGCCAGAAGCGCGAGAGTTCCAGCGATGGCTCCACGGGCTTTCGATGGACGGCTCATGGCCCGACGAAATCAGCGCGGCGTTAGAGATCAGTCAAGTCGAATTAACCGTGTTATTTAAATTTTACGCCGCTGCTTCTAAGCGCCTTTCGCGCGCTCATCTGCTCCAGCACGATGAAGGTCCCGTCAAGGCCCCAGAGGCGGCGCCACTGCGCGCGGAATGGAGCGCGGGCACGCCACGGAGGTATGAATTCACGGCGCTTCCAGAGGCTGAGGCCCGCGATTGATTCCGGAACCCCTGCGATCCAAGCGGCCAGGCGCAGCAGGTTCCACTCGCCGAACCACCACCGCGGAATCTGGCCGTCCGGGGTGATCGGCATCGCTATGCCCAGCCGGTAAAGCCAGCGGCCCTCCGCCGGTACGAAGCAGACATGAAAGGGCGGGAGCGTGCGAAGGCGTGCCTTTGAAAGGATGGGACGCTCCGTATAGCTGACGGCAGTGGTGGGTCCTCCGGGTCCGCTCGAGCGCGTCACCTCGGGGGTCCGGCGTTCACTGAGGAGGCGCGCGCTCTCCTCGGCGCACTCTTCCGAGGCTGACTGGCATATCCACCGGTTCCTCAGATTGGCAAGGAGGGCGGATGCCCGCTCGCGTCCACCGTACTTGATCCAGAGCGCGTTCTGCGTCTGCGAAGCGCCATACATCGCTCCTTGGGCTTCGCGCACAACGTCGATCTCGCAGTCGGCGCGAACCGCGTAGCGCTGCCATTCGTCCTGTTCGACCACAATCACATTGCTGCGGGTCCATGCCGGGTCGCTCCGAGCGCGGTCGAATCGCTCCAGGATGATACGGTATACCAGATATTTTAGGAGCGTTGTCACGTAGCGCCGTCCCACGGCGTGGCGCTGCGGAAGTGCGAGGCAGACGATCGCTCCGCGCTCAATGTCGCGCAGATCGAATGTGCTGGTCGTGCAGAAGATCTCGGCGATATCGGGTTCGACGTAGGGGCCGAGCAGATTGTGGACGGTGCTTCGGACGCCGCCCAATTGGTCCGGCGGCTGGCTCCAGTAGTTTTCTTCGAGGCCGCGGCGGGCATCGAGCCACGCCCGGCTCTGGGCAGTGACCTCGGACCTTGGATCGGCTTCAAAGGCCGTGACAACCCGCCGATAGGCGCCTTCCGAGGTCAGAATCGCGTCGAGGGCAACCAGGTTGCAGCCAAGGCCCGATTCGGCGAACCCCTCAGAATTGACCGTCAGCCGCAAGAGGCGGATGCCTGCGGCGATCTGCTCCCTCGCCTGGGTGATAAAAAAGTCATCTGGCTGGCGCGCGTCCTCAACCGCGAGACCGGTATCGACAAGAATCTGCGCATACGTGGCTGCGGGCGTCTGTCGGTCGTGCAGAAGATTGAGGCGCACGGCGGGTTTCCATTCCGGCCCGGCATGCGAGGGCCGAGCCGCCAGGAGACGCAGGTCGGCGCTTCGTTCGTGGTGTCGGAGCAAGGTGCCGACGGTCTCCCATTCATTGCCTTTTTCCCCGCAGACGAGGCCGCCCCATGGGGCCGTGCCCTCAGAGCCATTTGAGGCGCTTGCCGCGGTTCCACGTTCGTTCACGCAGAGCGAATATAGGCGGGGAAGCAGACAGCACTGTGTTTTTCCGGAGCCGGTGGAACCGGTGGTCAGTCCGCCCCGGCATCCGGCCTGTCGGTCGACGGGAATGCCCGCATAGACATACATGGCGCCCGGAATCCGCAAAAGGACCGGACGGCGTTGCTTCGGGCCCAGAAGCAGGTGCGCGATGAGCGCCCAAGCAACCGGCTGATTCCAGCGGCCGCCGCCGGGAAGACTCCTTCCTCCAAAGGTCCAGGGAGCCAGCCAGCCTCCTCTCTGGAAGAGGTCGGCCAGAGTGGCGGCCGCGCCGGCGATCAGAAGCGATTCAATGATTCGCCGGGTGATGTGGAGAGCGTACTGCGTGCGGGTCACGCACGCAGCAGCATGGGGCTTCGACGTTTAAGACAAGTCTAAATGAACGCGTCAGAAGCGATATCGACGGAGCTGAAGCAGGGCAACCTCTGTTCGGGGTCCGGGCGGCCGTCAGCGCCAACGGCCTCCGACCCACGCCCAGCCCCGAGGTCCGCGGTTCCAATATCCGGCCACCCAGACCGCGTTGCCGTAAGGCCTGTGCGCCCAATATCCGCCGGACCACGCCCAGCCCCCGACGCCCCAAACCCAGTTGCCACCGATCCAGACAAATTCGGGACCGGGTGCGGGAGGCAATCCTTCGGCAATCAGCGGAGGCGGTTGTGCGGAAACCAGAGTGTTTGCGGGCGGTGGGGGTGTCGACGCCTCGGCTCCCGGGCTGGGAGCCGGAGTTGGGCTGGGAGCTGCGGGCGGCGGAATCGCTTGCGGCGCGGCCGCAGTTGACGGCGACTGGGTCGGCGGAGGCGGTGGAGGGAGGGGAGTTGCCGGGGCCGAAACAGACCAGACTCCATCTACCCAAACCCAGCCACCGCTCCCCTGAACCCAATGGCCCGGCACCCATACCGCATTCGGCTGGGGCGGGATCTCCCATCTGCCGGTTGACCAAATCCAACGGCGTCCATCCCAGACCCAGTGGCCAGCCACCCAGACGTAGCCCGTGGAGGGAGGCACGGCGACCGGTTCCTCGACGACCGTGGTCGGAGGCGCTTGGTAAACGACCGGGCCGGGACCCGCGATCGGGATGCCGACCCGAAGACCGACCGAAACGAAGGCACGCGCCTGTGCGGAGGCCAGTGCGAGAAGCGACGTGAGAAGCAGGAGTGGTTTGGCGTTCATAGGGAAGAGGCTGGATTCGTCCGACAAATAGAGATCCTGGGAAGTTCCGTGCGAGATGGGAACAAAATCATCCACAAGGGCCTAACGATCAAAGCGGTACTACGAGGCGAAACTTGGTTGAGCCCGGCTCGGATTCGACCAGGGCGAGGGTGGCTCCAATTTGTCGGGCGAGAAGCCGCGAGAGAGCCAGTCCCAAGCCGGTTCCGCCGGGCCGACCACTGCGTCCCGGCAAAAAGAGGGTGCGGCGCATCGATTCGGATATGCCGGAGCCCTCGTCGGAAACGAGCACGGTGACAGCGCCGTTCTGGTTTTCCAGAATCACGCCGACCTTACGACCCTGGGGCGTAGCCGATATTGCATTCTGGATGAGATTGGTGGCAATCAGGCAGAGCATGCTGCCGCGATGGCTGTCGATCGCCTCATCGAACTCTCCAGAAACTTCTAGCAAGACCCCGCGATCGGCCGCGGCGGGAAGGTTCCGCCGCCGGATCACTGCGGCGATCTCACGTCCAGAGATCGAATAAGAGATCTGGCCTTCCATGTCGGCCAGCAGGGCCACCGTTTCCCGCACCATCTCCTCGATGCGCGCCGTATAGCTCTCCGCGGACTTCCAGTCGCCCAGGTCAAGAGAATCCATTGGCGCTTTCGCGGACGCGCGATGGGCGATGACAGAGCGAAGCCCGGCTACGGATCCCTGCAGGCCATGAATGAGGTGAGAGGTGATCTGACCCAGCGCGGAGGCTTTGGCGGCCAGGCCGAGTTCGAAGTTAGCCCTCGCGAGGCTCTCATTGCGCTCGGCGATGAGCGCCTGGGAGCGACGGATCACCGCGGCCGCTCCGAAAAGGACAAGACCGATCAGGCCCGCGCCCAAGGCGACGGTAACAGCGGTCTCGCGGTTGAATCGGTGGTCGACGAGCGCGAGTTCTAGGGCAAGCGGCCGGGCATCGATGTAATATTGGATGAAGCCGAGGATTCGGGCGGGATCGCGGCCGTGCAAAGGCAGCAGGACTTCAAGAATCGGCAGAGCCCGGGTCCCCTCCCTCCCCGTTGTCCCCGAGAAATACCGATCAAGGGGAAAATCTTCAGTGTAACGGCTGACGGTCTGGCCAGCGAGCAGGGTAGGGTAGTCCCCCGCGGGAAGATCTGCCAGAAGCAGTGAAGCGGGCGCCGATTGCAGCCGATTGCCCTCCGCATCGAAAATGGCCACGCCGATCATTCCCTCGCGAGCGGCGCTTCGAAGGAGCACGGGAACCAGAAGCTCCTCCGGTCGAATCGGGGTCCTTCCCGCGGCCGCTTCGCCTTCGGCCAATTGCTGCAGGGCCACCGGGAAGAGGACGGCGGCATCGCGGTCGATCAGCTTTTGGCGAAACAGAGCTCTCTCCTCCGCCCGGAAGGGCAGGACCGCACCCACCAGGATGGCGGTGAGGAGCACACCGGCGGCCAGGGTGGTCAGGACCAATCGGGGATCCGAGCGATGCATCGGCTTTGGGGCCGGGCCGCCCGCTTACGGGGGGCTTGGTCCCAGCTTGGCTCCTGGGAGCGGAAGGGCGAGCTTTTCCACGGCGCCGTCGAACAGCAGCCGGCGCTGTTCCGGTGAGAGACCGGGCTGCAGAACAGCCGTCGAATAGTCCCTATAATCCCAATACACGCGCAGAGCTTCGCGCGCCTCGGTAAAATCTCGCAGAAGGGCATCGGCATCACCGCCTCCGGCGGGGCCGCCTTGGGCGCGCGACCCTGATTCGGTTCCGGAAAGGGAGCTTAGGCGTGCGCGTGCGTCGGCGGCCTGCCTGGCAAGGTCGGCATAAATGTCCGCGTGGGCCGAGGCAAATGCGGTGATTGCGGCGCGGATGCGATCGGCCAGCGGCGGATCGTCCGCCTTTGCGGGCCGAGTCTTAACGGCCTCGATTTCGGCTAGAAGGGAGCTCTGCAATGCATGCTTTTGCTTGCGGTACCGATCGATTTGATCGGCCAGCGAACGAGGCATTCCCTGCAGGTCCGGCGTTTGCGCGGGATCCCGAATGGCCGAAAGGCCGGTGCGAATCGACTCGGCAAGCTCTTCGAGGTGGGCGATAGCGGGGCCCTCGGCTTGATCGAGCGCTGACAGAGCCTGTGCCCGGGTTACCTGGGCGGAAAGCGGACCCAAGAGTGTGCGGTAGAGGCGGATTTCAATCCCGTACCTGGTTTCCCGAAATTCACGGATCTGAGCGGCGAGCGGATCTGGCAAGCCTGGGGCGATTCGAAGCCGCGCCGATTCGGGGAAGAAGTAGAAGATCGGGTTGGTCGCGCCGGCCGCAGTCGACGACGACTTCGCGTTAGGTTCATCCGCCAGCTTTAGGGCGATTCCCTCCAAGAGCCTTCGCTGGGTCGCCGAGAGGTCGGCGCGGTAGGCCGCCTGAAGTCTGATCATATCAATCCGCTGATTCACACTGAGATCGGAGGGGCGCTCCAGCACCTCGAATCGTACTTCCCAACGACGGAGTTCCGAATAGGCGGCCTCGCGCGCCGCCAGATCCCGGCGGATTGCCTGAGCATCCTTTTCCAGTGCCGCCACGCGGGGCGTCTGTTCCAAGGCGAAGGCTGCGAGCACGCGGAGGCGCGCATCCGGAGCCAAATCTCGTGTGGTGTCTATGCGGGCCCTCAACTCGGCCTGCAGAGCCGTCTTGGCGGCGCGGTAGGTTGTGAGCCTATATTCCAATTCATCGCCGATCGCGTTCTTCGCGAACTGGGTGCTGAGCGGCGCATAGAAAGGCTCGTGAACGTAGGAGGCCAGGGCGGCCGGCGCCGGCCATGGATCCGAACGTGCGGGCGACTCGGGAACGGGATCGCCCAGGACAGGGGGGACCGGCGGCAAATAGATAAGAAGCGGACCCACTCCCCGGGACACGGCCGTGTCCGCGAAGATCGGCGGCAGAGCGAGGCTCATGCCCGCCAGCAACCACAGGGTCCGGCGAGGGCGCACCGGGACTTCCTATTTCTGGCCGCTCAGGAGCATCTGTTTGGCCCTCTGAAATTCATCGTCGGTCAGGACGCCCTGGTCTTTAAGCGTCTTCAGTTTTGCCAATTGATCCGCTAGGCCGGGGGCGGGAGCAACGGTCCCTGCCGGCTGAGCGACGGCGTAGGACTGCATCATGGGGTTTATGGGCGGGGATCCGGGCGCGTTGCCTCCCACGGGGCGGTTATAAATGTCGAACAGTTGCGCGAATCGGCCAAACGACTCGACCTTCCCGTCCACAATGCGGACCAAGTACGGCTGGTCGCTACTGCGATTTCCTGAGACGAAGCCTTGGGAGTCGGGAACGAGGTAATACGTCAGGTATTCGATATTTCCCTGGGCGCTCATGCTGTCGGGTTTGCCCAGGATCGTCAGCACCTCGGGTTTGGACATGCCGATCCGGATATCGTCGAGCTTCGTGGCGGCGGCGCAGCCGCCGAGAAAGGCGCCGAGGAGGACGAAAATTGGGAGCAGCGGAAGGTTTGCTTTTACAGCCTGAATGGTTCGAAGAGAAGGGATCATGCGGGAATAATAGCAGTCCGTGTGCCCTCTGTTCGACAAAATCTTAAAGATAAGCTATAGAACAGATTAAGCAATTTTTGGTGCGAAAAGGTTTCCGCCTGCCAGAACGCAGCTGGGTCTAGTGCCCCGGAGAATGCCGGATTTGCTTGGGGTGCTGGGGCTAGGCAACCAATGCCGGCAGCCGGCAAACGCGGCCCAACAGCGCCAATCAGGATCCTATCCCTGGCCCGAACCGGGGCGATGTTGCTCGAGATGATATCGGATGAAATCGCGGGTGACGCCGAGGCGGCGGGCGGCTGCGGATACATTGCCCCCGGTGGCCCTAAGGGCCTCGGAAACGAACGCATCGGTCACCCATTCGAGGGAAAAACCGGTTTCTGGAAGAGCCCAGGCTGGATTTTTCCAGGACGGGCCGGTCGCGGCGGCCGCGCTTGGATCGACGGAAATGCTCGGAGCGAGGTGGGCAAGATCGAGGTGATCGTCCTCGGCAAATATAACCGCCCGTTCCAGCTCGTGGGCGAGTTCGCGCACATTGCCGGGCCAGCGCCCGGCCGCCAGCCTAGCCTCCGCGGCGGGTGTCAGCCGGATTTGCCGACGGTTGTGCCTGGCGGTGATTTGCTCCAGGAGCGCTCGCGCGAGCATGACGATATCCGCGCCGCGTTCGCGCAGGGGTGGAATCCGGATGTTGAGGAGGTTCAGCCGATGGAAGAGGTCCTCCCGGAAATGGCCTCCGCGAACCGCTTCGGCGACGGGCTGGTTGCTTGCGGCCATCAGGCGGACGTCCACCGTCAGCTCTCTCGAGCCGCCCATGCGCCGGATCCGGCCCCCATCGACCGCTAGGAGGACTTTTGCCTGCACTGCCGATGAGAGCGAAGTGATTTCGTCGAGGAAGAGGGTTCCACCGTCGGCCGCTTCGAACAATCCGATTCGAGCGGTCTTGGCGTCGGTGAAGGCTCCGCGCTCATGCCCGAATAGCTCGGTCTCGGCGAGCGCGTCGGGGAGCGCGCCGCAATTGACATGGATGAAGGGCAGGCTCGCGCGTGGACCGCGGGCGTGCAGCCAGCGGGCGAGGGCGGTTTTGCCCGTGCCTGTTTCGCCCTCTATGAGGATCGGGGGGAGATTGCGTCCGAGCTTGTGCTCGGTTGCGAGGATGGCATCGAGTTGCCGGCGAACACCCGCGAGGCCTTCTCCGAAGATGAGGCCCGAGTCGGCGCGGTCCGGAGGCATCGTCCGGTGCTGTTCGCGGCGCGCGGCCGTTCGGACGCGGTGGGCGCGAAGGAACGCGAGGACGATTTCGTCGGGTTCGAAGGGCTTCGCCAAATAGTCTGCCGCGCCTAGTTGCATGGCCTCGACGGCGGGTTTGAAGCCTCCGAAGGCAGTCATCACCACGATCACGGTCGTTTCGGGAATAGTCCCGTCGCGAAGGAGTTCCAGCGCCTCGCCGTCCGGCAGGTGCAGGTCAAGCACGGCCAGGTCGAATCGGATACTCGCCAGGAGATTTCGGGCCTCGGTGAGGCTGCCCGCTTCCGACACGTGGGCGCCGGCGGCGCTCAGATGAGCCGCCAGTCGGCGGCGGAGCAGCGGGTCATCCTCGGTGACCAGCGCCTCGCATCCCGGGGGCAAGCCGGCGGGCTGACCAGCGGCCTTTTGCGGGGATCGAATCATGGCCCGGGGGGGGGGGTGGCGGGATCAGAGCGTGCGTCTGAAGAGCGCGGTCGCGGCGGCCATCGCCAGCGTGGTGAATACGAATAGGAACGCGAGATCGCCGGTGATCGCCGAAAGGCCGCTGCCTTTGAGCAGCACTTCCTTGAATCCGTGCACCGCATATGTGAACGGATCCACCCGTGTGATCACGCGCATCCACGCTGGAAAGGCATTGATCGGATACACCGCGCCGCTTGGGAAAAAGAGCACGGTATTCAGCATCCCGAAGAGCGCCCGCGGCAGGAGTGGATCGTTCATCCGGACGACAAGCAGGAACATCATGCTGATCAAGGCGAGGGCGGTCGCCACGACGAGCAGAAGCGCGCGCGCGAGCCGCGCGGGCTCGAGCGCGCCCGGAACACCGGCGATCAGCGAACCCACCGTCACCAGGACCAGGCCCGCGAGGATGCCCTTGGCCACGCCCGCCAGGTTGAAGCCGAGGATCAGCTCGAACTTGGTGATGGGCGTCACGAGGTAGCCCTCATGAAGCCCCCGGGCCTTGTCGTCGATAAATATGATGCCGCCGCCGATCATTGCCGACACGAAGATGGCGAGGACAATGGTGCCGGGCAGCAGATATTGTATATAGGGAACGTAGGGATAGATCTCCACAACGGCCAATGTCGGAAGCGCGGTCAGGCGGACGGAGCTGGATTCGGCTCCATAGGCGTCTAGCATGCCGCTGGCGGTGGCCTCCATCGTTCCCGCGGCGAACTGGTCGGTATTGTCCTCGATGAGGGCGATCCGCGGATTGTCCCGAGCCAGCCGGCGCCGCGAGAAATCAGGAGGGATGTTGAGGATCGCGTTGATCCGGCCTTCGCGCAGGTCGTGCAATGCGGTGTTGGTATCGGTATAGGCGATCGGAGTGAAGGTTCGGGCGTTTACGGCCACCGCCTGAAACATCTCCTTGAGCTTCGTTGCGGGCACCCCGTGGTCCTGGTCGACGATCCCAACCTGGAGATTCTTGATCTTTCCGCCAAAGGCGTAGCCGAGCACGACAAGCTGAACCAGGGGCATGACCACCGACATGATGATGAGCGCGGGGCTCCGCCGAAAACGGCGAAGGTCTCTTTCGATGACGG
>Ga0302325_10033069_pt1 | contig 10606 bp, 9 predicted proteins | sample Palsa_T0_2_FD_201948 | JGI IMG/M metagenome (GOLD analysis project Ga0302325, IMG submission 201948) | Peat permafrost microbial communities from Stordalen Mire near Abisko, Sweden - Palsa_T0_2 | ecosystem: Environmental > Terrestrial > Soil > Palsa > Peat permafrost | place: Sweden: Abisko...
AGCGTAGGCAGCGAGACATTCACTTCGAGCTTGGGCAGCCATTCTTTATCCTGAGGGGCGACTTCGGCGTCCAAGTGGTTTTCGGCCAACTCGGCAACGGGCACGCCGTGCGCGTCGACGGCTTGCACGGCCCACGCCAGGTGGACCTGTTGGTCCTTATTCTGCGTGTAGCCGGAGATCCGGCTGGTGAAATAGACGATCTGTCCGGGCCGGTATTCAAAGGTTGCGGGGTTGGGAGGGCCGCCATCGATATCGCTTACAGCGGAATCGACGAGTTTCAGCGCGGGCGCCGCGCAAAGGGCCGTGGACGCAAAGACGGCTAGCAGAACTCGCTTCATGAATATAGTCTACTGCCTGGCGCGGGCCAAGGTGGGGCATGCTTTAGCTTTCCCCTGCCTGATCTACAGCGACTTAGCGGAATGGCAGAAATACGATCGAGTCATGCCATTCCAGCGCTTGCGACGCAGCCCAGGCCAACAAGAGCGATTCGACGACGTCGCCGATGGCGCTCCGCTGCGGAACGATGAACAGGCCCGAATTGGATTTCCCGGCTGCCAGCCGATCCCTGAAGTGTCGAGTCATCGTCTTACGATCATGCGAGATGACAATCCTCCCCTGCCGTGCCGCAAGTTCGAGGATGACGGGATCCTCGGTCCCTCCTAGACCAGCATTCTTGACGTCCAATATGTCGATGGCAGGCTCAAGAGATTGTAGGCCTTCGATTATGGCGGAGTCCAGATCTTCGTCCGCTAAGAAACGGACTAGCGCTTCGAGCTTATCTGGCGGCGAGCCGTCTCAAGGCGCGCGAAAAATTCGGGGTTCGTTTGGCTTAGCGGCGCCGCGGATTCTTCGAGTTCGCGCTCGCCTTCAGAGATATAGTCGCCGATCGCCTGCTCATTCTCCAGGTAATAGGCGATGGCGCCATATACTTGCGATAGCCTCAGCGCCGGAAACGACTGAACGATTCTGTCGGGAGCCGCCCCTTGCTGGAAGCGAATCACAACGGAGTCAAGGGATACGCGGCTTCCCGCTACATAAAGGCCGCCGTTCCGCTCTTCGATGTAGGGAGATAATGGATACGCCATGACGGCTCCTGGTTTTAATGTACCATCGGCTCGGCGCTAACCCAGAAAGTGACCTGGGCGGGCGCTTTTAAGGTAGCAGCGTTACCTTCCGCGGCGTCATGGGCGGATCGTGGAAGAAATCTTTCATTCGCGTAGGGTACCAGCGCGAGGTGTAGACATAGCCCTTGTCGCTTATGATTTCTACTGCGGGCGACCCATTCGTCTCCATTCCGAAGACGCCCCGAGGGTTGCCATTTTCGTCCACTAATACGAATTTTTGGGCGCGCATCTCGGCCGGCGGCGCGGCCGGCGCTTGTGCATAAACCGAGACGGGAAGCCAGTAATGCGAAGCGAGGCCGCCTAAGAACCCGGCGGCAACGGCGAGTGCAATCGTAAGGATGGTTCTCATGCCACCATTCTAGAACCGCGCGCCGGCGCGGTGCGGCTAGCCAGCGGCTAATGCGCTTCCCGCAAGTACTTGCCTGTATACGAGCGCTCCACCGCCTCGATCGCTTCCGGCGGACCTGCCGCTACCACCTCTCCACCGCCGCCGCCGCCTTCGGGACCGAGATCGATCACCCAATCGGCGGCGCGGATCACGTCCAAATTATGCTCGATGATCACCAGGCTGCCGCCGTTGGCGATGAGTCTCTGGAAACTTGCCAGCAGCTTGGCGATGTCGTCGAAGTGCAGGCCGGTGGTGGGCTCGTCGAAGATGAAGAGGGTGCCGGCGCAACTGGATGCGGCCAGATGGGATGCCAGTTTGACGCGCTGCGCTTCGCCGCCGGAAAGCGTCGTGGCCGATTGGCCCAGGCGCAGATATCCCAGGCCGACGTCGTCGAGCACCTTCAGCTTTTGCACGATGCGCGGGTTCGCCGCGAAGAACGTCATGGCCTCGCGCACGGTCAGTTGCAGCATCTCATGAATGTTGAGGCCGTTATAGCGAATTTCAAGAATGCCGCTCTTATAGCGCGTACCTTTGCACTCGTCGCAGATCAGCTCCACGTCGGCCAGGAACTGCATCTCCACGGTGACGGTTCCATCGCCCTGGCAAGTCTCGCAGCGGCCGCCGGGGATGTTGAAGGAAAAATGCCCGGCCGTGTAACCGCGCTTTTCCGCCTCGCGGGTAGCGGCGTACACGGCGCGGATCTGGTCGAACGCTTTGATGTAAGTCACCGGGTTCGAGCGCGGGGTGCGGCCGATGGGCGATTGATCGATCATTACCGTGTTGACGATCCGGTCCGCGCCTTCCACCTTCTTGCATGCGAGCCGGGGCGCTTCGGGCTCGGCGCCCGCCGGCTCATCGAACAACTTTTCTCCGGCGCTCTCCCCGGCTTTATGCAGCGCCTCGAGCGAGCGGAAAATTACGTCGTGCACCAGCGTCGATTTGCCGGAACCGGAGACGCCGGTTACCACCACCATCATGCCCAGCGGGATATCCACGTCGATATTCTTGAGGTTGTGGACGCGTGCGCCAACGAAGTGCAGGATACGCCTGGGATTTACTTCGCGGCGCTCTCGCGGCGCCGAAACGTGAAGCTCGCCGCGGAGATATTTCGCGGTCAGCGAGCCGTTGCTATTGGCCGTCAGCTTGCCAAACGGGCCTTCGAAAACGATGTGGCCGCCATGCTCGCCCGCGCCCGGACCCAGGTCGACAATGTGATCGGCCGCGCGCATCACATCGGGGTCGTGCTCTACCACCACGATGGTATTGCCCAACTCGCGCAGTTCTTCGAGGATGCGAATCAAGCGCCCGGTATCGCGGCTATGCAGACCGATGGACGGTTCGTCGAGCACGTAGCAGGCGCCCACCAATCGTGAGCCCAACGAGGTCGCCAGCTGGATGCGCTGGGCTTCGCCGCCGGAAAGCGTGGAGGCGATGCGATCGAGCGTAAGGTAGTCGAGGCCGACGTCGTTCAAGAACTTCAGCCGCTGGCGGATCTCGACGAGGATCTTGTCGGCAATGGCGCTTTCTTCGGTGGAGAGTTGAAGGTTCAGGAAGAAGCACTGCGCCTCGGCGATATTCATGCGGACTATTTCCGCCAGATTTTTGCCGCCGACGCGCACGTAGAGCGCTTCCTTGCGCAGGCGCGCGCCTTTGCACTCGGGGCACAGCGCGTAGCCGCGGTATCGGCTGAGAAAAACGCGCACGTGCATTTTGTATTTCTTGGTTTCCAGATGATCGAAAAAGCGGCGGATGAATTCGTAGGTGGTTTCGCGCTCGCCTTCGGTCAATTCGCAGAATGGAACTCGAAAACGGACAGCCCTACCGGCCTTTTTGAAATTGCCCAGCCAGGAGCGGTACTTCGGCTTGGTCCACGGGTCCACAGCGCCGTCGTCGAGCGAGAGGGATTTATCGGGGATGACGCGGTCCATGTCGAAATCGATGGTGTTGCCGAATCCCTGGCAGCGCGGACAGGCGCCGAAGGGGGAGTTGAAGCTGAAGAGGATGGGCTCGGGCGGCGTGAATTCCGTGCCGCAGGTTTTGCATTGGAACTTCTCGTCGAAGCGGATTTGTTCAGGAGGGCAAGCTAAAGCATGCCCCACCACGGAAGGAGTGCTCTCAACCTGCCTCGTGGTGGCGCTCTCGAAGATGATTTCGCCGGCTTCGCGGTAACATATTTCGATGGTGTCGACCAGGCGCTGGTGCATCTCCGGGCCAATTACGATGCGGTCCACCAGGATGAAAAGAGGCTTGGTGAAATCGATCTCGAGCAGCGATTCCGGCGTGGAGAATTCGAACAGGCGGCCGGATTGATAGAGGCGGTTGAAGCCCTTCTTGCGCAGTTCGAAAAGATGGTCGCGCAAAGACTGCGCGCCCGCGTACTCGCCCACCGCGAAGAGGGCATACCAGCGGGAGCCCTGCGGCAACTCGAGCAGGCGGGCGGCGGCTTCATCCACGGAATCGCGACGCACGCGGCCGCCGCAAGTGGGGCAAAACGTCTGGCCCACGCGGGCGTACAGCAGGCGAAGAAAATCGAAGCACTCGGTTGAAGTGGCGACGGTGGATCGCGGGTTGCGGCTGGTGTTCTTCTGCCGGATGGCGACGGCGGGAGCGATGCCGTCGATCTCTTCCACGTCGGGCTTTTCCATGCGTTCGAGGAATTGCCGCGCGTAGGCGGAGAGCGATTCCACATAGCGGCGCTGGCCCTCGGCATAGATGGTGTCGAACGCCAGCGACGATTTTCCGGACCCCGAAACGCCCGTGACCACGGTCAACTGGTTATGGGGAATAGAAAGCGAAATGTTCTTGAGGTTGTGGACCCGCGCACCTCGAATCCGGATGTAGTCTTGCACTGGAATTTTGTGGATAGATTCATTATAACGCGGGGTGACTACGCGATCACCGTTCCAGTCGCCCGGTCGACAACCGCCGCAATGACGCCCAACGTACCTGTGGCCAGGAGAAGCGGGCGTGCAGCCTCAGCACGACCTTCCGACTCATCGATCAGCAGGCCGGTGGCATTCGGCGACAACGCGAGGGTGATCGCTGCGCGTTCGGCGGGCTAATCGAGATCGGTCAGTTCCCGCCAACCAAACGCGGCGCCCACCGCGCGTTTCACTTCGATCCAGCGTTCGGGAGCAAGCTCTCCCGCGCGGTTCGTGAGAGAAAGCCGGGCGACCATCCGCAGGTTGTGACAGTTGGCGACACAGGTTTTGGGCAGCCCCTCGTCCTCGCCGAGAGGGACTTCGCTTGCAATCTGTAGGCGTCGTTTCGACTCAACAGCAGGACCGGGCGGCGGCCTGATGGTTCTCGCAGATCTGCCCACCAGATCTCGAATTGCTTCACTTTTTCCATTCCTCGGGCAGATGCCAAACATCTGAACCCTCCGAGGAATCCGGCTGGCGCCGATAGGCTTCGCGCATGCGATCCGTTTCCTGCCGGAAGATTGCGTCCTTGACCGCTTGCCGGATAAAGTCAGCGCGCTTACGCTTGGCGGCGGGAGCGATTCGGTCAATCGCTTTTAAGGTGGCTTCATCGAATTGGATGAGAACCTGTGGCACATGGATAAACTTTATCTGTGCTTTATATATAGCATGCCGTGTCTCGCTCGCTGGCGAGGCGAAGAAGGAACTGTTCGGGTACGATCCTCACACCACCAACAATCGCATGGAGCTCATGGCGGCCATCCAAGGGCTGCTCGCGTTCAAGGAACCGTGTGAGGTGGAAATCACCACGGACGCAGTGTACGTCCTCGAAGGCATCACGCAGTGGATCGTCAAGTGGAAGCGCCGCCAGTGATGGAATAGAAACTATCCCGTGCGCAATGCCGATCTTTGGATGGAATTGGACGAGTTGGCCGGCATCCATAAAACGAACTGGGTCTGGACTAAAGGCCATGCCAGTCATGAAGACAATAACCGGTGCGACTGGCTGGCGCAGGAGGCCGCGCGGACGCAGACCAGTTCCTGGCCCGATGGCAGGCCGCATGGGCGGCTTCGGCTGGATTTGGGGCGCGATTACGTGCCGCCGCGACCGCAGGCTAGTCTGTTTGAGGATGGCGAGGATGGGGACGAGAGTGAGTAATCGGCCTTCCGGGCGGTCGGAGCGGCTCGGAGGAGCGCCGGCCATGGGCCCGCGCCACTGCCATGCTATCCTGACGGCATACGACGGCTTTGCGGAATGCGCCCGCACACTCAACCTCTTGCCTCTCCGGGAAAGTTTGTAACTGCACGCCGCACGAAGCGCGTCTACAGATTTATCGCAGCCGGCGTTTGATTTTTTCTCATGTTCGAACTTCTGTTCAAATACCCGGCCAGCCTGTTTCATAAAGGCCAATTCGTCTTCCTGACGCCTTGGCCCTTGTGGCTTCTGGCGCTCGCCATCCTGGCCGCCGCCGGCGTGCTCTTCTGGCACGTCCACCGCAATCACGGCATGCTGTCGGGCGCGCGGCCCATCGGCATCTGGCTGCTGGAAACGGGGATGGTCGCGCTGCTGCTTTTTCTGCTGTGGCATCCGGCGCTCAGCGTGGCCACGCTTCGCCCGCAACAGAACGTAGTGGCGGTGCTGGTGGATAACTCAAAGAGCATGAGCATCGCCGATTCCTCGGGAACGCGCGAAGCGGCAGCCAAGGCCGCGCTCAACAACGGCCTTCTCAAGGGGCTCAGCGACAAGTTTCAAGTGCGGCTTTACGAGTTCGGCAAAGAGCCGGAGCGCATCGCGAATACCGACGCGCTCAACGCCAATCAGCAGGCTACGCGGATCGGCGATACGCTCGACCGGGTGATGGCGGAGTCGTCCTCGCTGCCGCTGGGCGCGATCGTGCTGCTCAGCGACGGCGCCGATAACACCGGCGGCATCGATCTGAATACCATTGCGGCGATTCGCCGGCAGCGGATTCCGGTCCACACGATCGGGTTCGGCCGCGAGCATCCTGCCAAGGATCTTGAGATTGAAGACGCCGTGGTGGCCGCGCGCGCGCTGCCCAAATCGCGGCTCACGGCCACGGTTACCTTCCAGAATTACGGTCTTTCGGGCGGCAAGGGCAAGTTGACGGTACGCTCCGAAGGCAAGGCGCTGGCATCGCAGGACGTCACCCTGAAAAGCGATGGCGTGATGCAAACCGAATCGCTGGTATTCAATGTCGGCGAGAAGGGGGTGAAAACCCTCGACATCGGGTTTGAGCCCATCGCCGGCGAGGAGAACCAGCAGAACGACCGGCTGACGCGCCTGGTGACAGTGGTGGACACCAAGCCGCGCATCCTATATATGGAAGGCGAGCCGCGGTGGGATTTCAAGTTCCTGCGCCGCGCGCTCGACGATTTTCCCGATGTCGAGATCGTCAGCATCCTGCGCCCTACGCAGAATAAGCTTTACGTGCAAGGCGCCAAGGATGAGCACGAGTTCGAAGATGGGTTCCCCTCCAAAGCGGACAAGCTTTTCGGGTTTCAGGGCATGATTATCGGCAGCGTGGAGGCGAATTACTTTACGCCTACGCAGCAGGGGTTGATCCGCGATTTTGTGGATCGGCGCGGCGGCGGTTTGTTGTTCACCGGCGGCCGCGCCACGCTTTCCGATGGCGGCTATCCGGGGTCGCCCCTGGAAGATCTTGTGCCCACCAAGCTGCCCGCTACGCGCGGCACTTTCCATCGTGATTTTTCGCCGGTGGAGTTGACGCCGGAGGGCGCGCAGAGCATGATCTGCCGTCTGGATGATAACGAAGCCCGCAATGCCGAGCGTTGGAAGAAGATGCCCGCGGTAGCCAATTATCAGGAAGTGGGCGAGCGAAAGCCGGGTGCTTCGGTGTTGTTAAACGTGATCCCTCCTGGCCGGCGGCCCATGCCGTTGCTGGTCACGGAGAATTACGGCCGCGGCCGCACCGCGGTGCTGGCCACCGAGGGCGTGTGGCGCTGGCAGATGTGGCTGCCGCATGACGATCGTACTTTGGCCACGTTCTGGCAGCAGATGTTCCGTTATCTGGTGACGGATACGCCGGGTCCGGTGACGCCGACCACGCCCAAGCAGGTGCTCGCCGACGATACCCGGGTACCGATCCGCGTCGAAGTGCGCGATAAGGAATACAAGCCGGTGACCAACGCCAACGTACAGGCGCGCTTCATCGGTCCGGATGGAACCTCAGCCACCATGGAGCTTTTGCCGGAGCCTCTCGAAGAGGGCATCTATTCGGGCGAGTGGACGGCGGAAAAGCCGGGTTCGTACGTGGCGGAAATCATCGCGGGCCGCGACCAGGAAGAACTGGGACGGGAAGTACTTCCGTTCCGCCGCGAGGACGGGGTGGCTGAGAACTTCCATACTTCGCAGAATCGCGAATTGCTGGCGAAACTTTCCGATCAAACCGGCGGACGTTACTATAAGCCGGAGGACGCGTCCAAATTAGCCAGCGACATTACATATTCGGAAGCGGGCATTACGGCGCGGGAGACGCGCGACTTATGGGATATGCCGATCGTATTTCTGCTGGCGCTGGGAATCAGGGCAAGCGAGTGGCTGTTGCGGCGGAAATGGGGAGTAGTATGAACATGATTCTGCCGTCATCTAAGGTGGGGCAGGCGCTTTCGCCTGTCAAGCTTTTGGTTTTCCTCGCCCTCGCCCTCTCGGCCCATGCCACCACCTTCTACGTGACCATCTCCGGTCTGGGCGGCGAGGCGGATTACGAGCAGCGCTTCAAAATGCTGGCCACCGATATCGATTCCAGTCTCAAGAAGGCGGGCGGCGATTCGAATGTGATCACGCTGGTCGCCCCAACCCGCGAGCAGATCCGCACGCGCCTCGGCGAGGTTGCGAAACTGGCCAAACCCTCGGATGCGCTGGTGCTGATGCTCATCGGCCACGGCTCTTTCGACGGCGTCGAATATAAATTCAACATACCCGGCCCGGATATCACGGGCGCGGAGCTGGCTACGCTGCTCGATCATGTTCCCGCGGAGCGTCAACTGGTGGTCAACATGACCAGCTCGAGCGGCGGATCGATCGATTTTTTGCGCAAAGCGAATCGGGTGGTGATTACGGCCACCAAGAGCGGCACGGAAAAGAACGCCACTGTCTTCGCCCGCTATTGGGCCGAGGCGTTGCGCGACCCTGCGGCCGATGCGGATAAGAACGAATCGGTATCGGCTCTCGAAGCTTTCCACTACGCGCAGCAAAAGACTACGGAATTTTTTGAGAGCCAGAAGCGGCTGGCTACGGAACATTCGGTTTTGGAAGATACCGGCAAGGGCGAAGGCGAGCACACGCCATCGCCGGAGAACGGCGAAGGGCGCCTGGCGGCTGCGTTTCCGGTGGTACGGCTGGGATCCAACGCCGCGGCCGCGCGCGATCCGGCCAAGCGCGCGCTGCTCGATCAAAAGGAACAACTCGAACAAGCCATCGACCAGTTGAAGTATCAGAAAGCGGCTATACCGGACACTCAATACAAGCAGCAACTCACGCAGCTCCTGCTGGCGCTGGCCAAGGTGCAGGGGGAGATCGACAAGTGAGCCATTTGTGGCTGCTGAGTGGGGCAGGTTGGCAGGGGTATGCTCGGGGTCCGGCCGATTCTCAATCGGCGTCTTTGATGCTGCTTGTATCTTGTGTTACGGCCAAATCATTCATCCATCCCAGGAAGGGACCAAAATGATCCAGCAGGGGCCGATTGCCAATCGGCCGCAGGTTAGCAACCTGCCCCACATGTTACGTATCCTCCGGCTGACCATGATCACGCTGCTTGCGGCCGTAGTTCTTCCGGCGCAAACTCTGGAACAAGCCAAGACGCTGCAGAAAGAGCGGCGCTACCTTGAAGCCAACGAAGTCTTCAAGCAGCTGGTGGCAGCGCACCCGGATAACGCCGATTATCGCGTGGCTTGGGGCCGGCTGTATCTGGAGCACTGGCAGCCCGACATCGCGCAGGATCTCTTCGAGGAAGCTCTCAAAATCAAAGCCGATGACGCCGGCGCATATATGGGACTGGCGCTCATTCAAGCCGAGCAGTTCGGCAGCAAAGCCGGCGAACTGGCGCACATGGCGCTGAAATCGGACCCGCACCTGGTGGAAGCGCAGGAACTGCTGGCGCGCCTGGCGCTCGAAGACAACAACGATGCCCTGGCGCGCGACGAGGCCCACAAGGCGCTCGAAATGGACCCGAAATCCGTCCAGGGTAAAGCCATTCTGGCCAGCATGGATTGGCTGGCGGATAAGAAGGATTCCGCTTGGGATCCGCACGACGCGCGCGGCTATGAGACGGCGGCGCACTTCTTCATGTTGAACCGGCGCTATCCCGAATCGATCGAGTTTTACCGGAAAGCCATCGCGCTCGATCCGGAGCTCTACACGGCGCGCTCGCAGATGGCGATCAACCTGATGCGCCTGGGGCAGGACGAGGAAGCCTACGCTGAGTTGAAATACTGCTGGGATCACGGGTTCCAGGACAAGCCCACCAAGAACACGCTGACGTTGATGGACAGCTACAAGAATTTCGTGACCTTTGAAACCCCGCACGCTATCTTGAAGCTGCACAAGAAAGAAGCCGAAGTGCTGCGCCCGTACTTCGAAGCCGAGGTGGAACGCGCCATCACCACCTACGAGAAGAAGTACAAAATGACGCTCGACCGCAAAGTGCAGGTGGAAGTCTATCCCGATCACGCCGATTTCGAGGTACGCACTTTAGGCATGCCGGGGTTGGGCGCCTTGGGCGTGACCTTCGGGCATGCCATCGCCATGGACAGCCCTTCCGGCCGGACTCCCGGCGAATTCCATTGGGATTCCACGCTGTGGCATGAAATGAGCCATGTGTTCACGCTCACCATGACCAACTCGAAGGTGCCGCGCTGGTTTACCGAAGGCATCGCGGTGCACGAAGAGACCGCGGCGAACCCCGAATGGGGCGACCGCCTGGGCCCCGAGGAAATCAACGCGATCAAAGAGCATCATTTACTGCCGATCTCCGATCTGGACCGCGGCTTCATCCATCCCTCGTATCCGGGGCAGGTGGTGGTCAGCTATTTTCAAGGCGGCAAAATCTGCGATTTCATCACCGAAAAATGGGGTTGGGACAAAATTCTGGCCATGCTCCACGATTATGCCCACGATGAGCAGACGCCGGACA
>Ga0302325_10033070_pt1 | contig 10605 bp, 6 predicted proteins | sample Palsa_T0_2_FD_201948 | JGI IMG/M metagenome (GOLD analysis project Ga0302325, IMG submission 201948) | Peat permafrost microbial communities from Stordalen Mire near Abisko, Sweden - Palsa_T0_2 | ecosystem: Environmental > Terrestrial > Soil > Palsa > Peat permafrost | place: Sweden: Abisko...
CTCATCGGTGGAGGGGTGGCCGAGTGGCTGAAGGCGGCGGTTTGCTAAACCGTTATACGGTTAACCCCGTATCGTGGGTTCGAATCCCATCCCCTCCGCCACCTTTACCAGATTCAATTAATTTTTTCAATGCCATAGTAGGAGAGATTGCTTTCTGACCCATGGTCAAACCCACAAATAAATGCGCGATGCGCGTAGACGCCGACGGGTGGACTAGCTCCGATTGGAGCGCCGGATGGGCGACCGACAGGCTCATAACCTGAAGGTCATAGGTTCAAATCCTATCCCCGCAACCAGATTTTCTAATTAAAACACCTGATTGAAGGTAACGCCCGAAGCGTCATTTGCTTCGGGCGTTTCCATGTCCGACCCATGTCCGAAAAACGCTCGTCGGCGAGTGTCCGGTTCCGTCCCCAAATAGCCCCGGATGTCCTCTTTTCCGCGTCTCGGTGCAGGGAGGCGCAGGCGCCGCCTAGCTTGTCCTGCAACTGCGTTGCGACATGGGCTGGAGATACGTAACCCGGCCCCCTTGCGCGCTTCAGCAGGCAGACGCTCAACCTCCTGGCTCCGCTCGCCCATCTGTAACACGCGGATCGCCTCGCGACCCTATCTATCTAGGTCCGCTCTGACATGGCAAGCGGTCGTCGCCAAAGGTCATAAAAGCGCCGCCAACGGACCCTCGCCGATGTCCAGGCCAATGGCGAGGTAGCGCCGATTCCGGCCGTTCAGGTGCTGACGACAGGTCGGCTCAAAATCGGCCCGAGGCGGCAATTCGTTGAAGGTGGCAACCCCTTTCTCGCCTTACCCCTAGCTAGCTCGCCAACGCTTGGTTCTCCGCTGAGCGCCGTCGCGAAGGTGCGATGTCGAAACCGCGCGCCCTGGGGGAGCGACTGCCTGACCTCGATACGCGAAGGACAGGGTTAGGCGATTAATGTCTTCTCGCCGCTCATATCTAAGAGACTGTGCGAATTGCCGCATCAGGTGAATGCCTCTGCCGCCGAGCGGAACGTCGCTGTCGCTAATCACAGTCGGCTGGGCCGGGGCGGCGACCCCAAGCGGATCAAAGGCATCGCCATGGTCTTCGATCGTGGCGACGATCTGGTCACCGCGCGGTTCGACGGTTAGGCGCACGTCCGTGTTGCGCGGGACCTCGTTCTCAACGTCGGCGAAGCCGAACCGGGCGATGTTGGAAAGCGCTTCCTCGAAGCATAGTTGGATCGCGAACAACGTCGACTGGGGCACGTCAAACCGTCGCCCCAATGTCTCGGCCCAGTCGTAGACGCGAGTCAGTTCCGAGGTTTCCGCCTGAACGACGAGTGCTTCAACCACGAGATCGCGCCTCCTGGCGGACAGCGGGAACGCGCCTAGTTTGAAACGACACCGATGGCAGCATCGAGGTCGTGAACGATCGAGAGGAGGGTGTCGATCCCGGTGGTGGTCAATACCTTCTCCACATCGGGCGTCGGCCCCAGGAGCACCATCCTGCCGCCGTTCAGGTTGATTGCCTTCGCACCCATAATAATCGTTCGGATCCCCATTGAGGCAAGAAAGGACACCTGACCCAGATCAACAATGACTTTCCGCTGACTACCAGAGACGACGCTAAATTGCAGATCTATCTTCTGAGCTCCAACTATGTCGAGCCTGCCCGCTAGATTGATTTTTGTGACGCCGTCGTCGAGCGTTTCGATCGTCAGTTCCATCGGGCTGCCTTATTGCTCGGGATCTAGCGGCCGTAACTCGGCGTCCGCTCAGCCGTAGTATTCAACACACACAAATGTGTAAACTATTTGACATACGGGCAATCAGATTTTTAAATTTTCTAAATCAATGGGCCGGTCTCAGGCCGGGGCTCGAGGCGATGCTGGAAATGAAGGTGGGCCTCGGCGGCGACCGATGCCATACCGGCTCCCTCCGCCCGGCGTTCCCGCGGTCATACGGCCGAGGAAACGAACCACCAGTGCGGTCACGTCATCGGAGGCCTGGGTCCCGGCAGCGAACTGGTCCAGTTCGGCTATCAGCGTGTCCAGCAACCCGTCGATCGCGATCGAACCGGCGGACGATAGCATCGCAAGCAGCCGCTCCTCCCCGAAAGCTTCCCCCGCGCCGTTGAAGCATTCCGCGACGCCGTCGGTGACCATCAACAGCCCATCGCCGGGTTTCAGAGTGATCATGAGGTCCCGGTAGTTTGCGTTCTCGATCAACCCAACCACGGGTGAAGCGCTTGCCGTCACCACCTCCACACGACCGCCCGCACGCAACAGATAGGGCATTACATGTCCACCACTGCAGTAAGTGAACAACCCCGTGCGCGCGTCTAAGATGCCGTAAATCACGGTGACAAATAGCGAGAGCGGGTTACGCATGATCAGTTGTCGATTAGCCTCCGCTAGGCAGGCGCCGGGTGCCATATCGCGTAGCGCAAGCTCCTGAAGCACCGTACGCACCAGCACCATGAACAGCGCTGCCGGTACCCCCTTGCCACTGACATCGGCCACCACGATCCCTAGACGGTCTTCGTCAAGGCAAAACACGTCGTAAAAGTCGCCACCGATCATATGAGCTGCGCGCATCAGCGCGTGGCCCTGGTAGCAGTCATGGCGCGGGAAAGCGGCAGGCAGGATGCTTTGCTGCAGGGTGCGCGCAACCCCCAGCTCCTCGTTGATCTGATGGTTGATCGCCTTCAGATCCCGCAGCGCCGCTTCAGCGGCGTCCCGGGCCGCACGAAGCTCGACTTCGCTCTGTTTTCGCTCGGTGACGTCGCTGTAAATGAGGACAAAGCCGCCGTCTGGTACCGAATTCCGGCGAACCTCGATAACCCTTCCATCTGGCCGCGTCCGTTCGAGGCGTATTTCCCGGTCGGTGCGTTCGAGGCGACGGCTGAGTTCTGCCTCGATGTCGTCGGTGCCGAACTCGCCGCGCTCCGCAAGGATCCGGAGATAACCGGCATAGCTCGGACGCTCTGCCAGCAGCCCGTCAGGAATGTCGAGCAATTCCTGGAAGTTGCGGTTCCACGCGGCCAACCGCAGGTGCTCGTCGAACATGACGACGCCGTCGCCCATATTGTCGAAGGTGACGCGCAACTCCGCCTGGCGTTGACGGACTTCCTCGAGCAGCCGCGCGTTTTCGATTGCGATTTCGGCCTGTGCGGCGAAGCTGCGCAGGAGGCCAATCTGCTTGGTTGTGAAGGGCCTCACTTGCTGGCGATAGATGCCGATCATCCCGACAAGTTCGTCGTCCTTCCTGAGCGCGACGGCCAGCAAGGTCAGGCACTGCGATACGTCGATCAGCTCGCGGTAGCGGGCATAAAGACGATAGGGCTCATCGTCTCGGCAGTCGGCGATATGGACGACATCCTCACCGCTGAGCATCCGTCCCATAACCGTGTGAGGCGCCGCGCGGAAAGGTGGCTGCTTGCGCAGCCAATCCGCAGCTTGCGGGTCACCGGACAGCGCGGTCACCCGAAACTCGTCGCCATCACGGATCCACAGGGCCCCGGTCGCCGCTTCACACAGCTGCATCGCCCGCTCGACCATCGCATCGAACACCGGCGCGAGGTCGCCGGGCGATGTGTTGATGACCTGCAACACCTCGGCGCTCGCGGTCTGCTGCTCTAGCGCCTCGCGCGTCTCGCTGATGAGCCGCGCATTCTCGATCGCGATCACCGCCTGCGCTGCAAAGTTCTGTAACAACGCAATCTGCCTATTAGTGAAGAGTCGCACCTCTTGGCGATAAATCACGAATATGCCGAGGACGGCATCATCTTTAACAATAGGGACGGCGAGGCCCGTCCGGGCACCGCCAAGGACAACAGTGGCGCGACGCAATGGACTTTCTCGGTGCGACTCGGACGCTGCCAAGTCTGCGACATGGACGTAGTTGCGACTTCGGGCGATATCACCTAGCGCTGCAGAATCTGCGCGTTCAATCGGGGTGGTGAGAAATTTCGCTAGCGCGGGGGGTACACCCCGCAGAGCGGCAGCGTGAAAGCGCTCACCGTGGTCACTCCACAAGATGCCAAACGCCGCGTCGCATAACCGCATCGCTCTTTCGAGGATCGCGTCAAACACCGGCGCGAGGTGGCCGGGCGACGAGTTGATAACCCCGAGCACCTCGACGGTGGCGGCCTGCTGGTCGAGCGCTTGGCGCATGTCGGTCAAGAGCCGGGCGTTCTCCATGGCGATGACCGCCTGCGTTGCGAAATTCTGCAACAACGCTATCTGCTTGTCAGTGAACGGCCGGACCTCCTGCCGGTAAGTCGTGATTGCGCCCAGCAGCACACCATCTTTGCGCAGCGGTACGCCGAGCAGAGTGCGTGCACCACCCAACTCTATTAATGCCCTCCCTGCCCGGTTGTCTTCTCCGTACCCCTCGGCCCGCCTAATATCGGTCACGTGGCCATAGGCGGCGCCGGCGAGGATCTGCCCGAGAGCAGTTCCCGGCGGTGCAAGCACAGGCATGCCAGACAGCAGGTCGGCATAGAGCTTACCGGCTCCACGCAGCGCCGTCGCGTGGAAAAACGTGCCGTCGTAAGTCCATACATGGCCGTAGGCGGCCTCGCATAATGCCATTGCCTTATCGAGCACGATGTCAAATACAACAGCCAGGTCTCCCGACGATGAGTTGATTACTTCCAGTACCTCAGTAATCGCGACTTCACGCGCCTGTGCGGCGTTGAGTTCCGCCGTACGTTCATCGAGCAACTGCCGCAGCTCTGCGATTACCCGGCTGAGATCGTCCATCAGGTCCCCATGTTACCCGGCTGTCGGGGTCACGCTTTGAGTGGTGGATCGACGACGGTGCCGCTGATCCGAAGGGGTCACGCGGTCAGCCTTCGGCGGCATGTAGCGGGCAGGCGCCGAGGACGACCAGCACAGGATTCGATGCGCCCATCGGAAATTCCAATCGAGACCTCGATCTGTCTCATAACGTACACATTTTCGTTATTAGGTACGACAAAGCCGGCGTCCTTGCGATGCTCAAATCCGGCGATCTCAAGCTAGCGTCGAAAAAGCTGCTGGATAGGCCCAAGCCGGAGCGTTCCGGGGGCAACCCATTGCGCCAAGATAATGTTTACCGCCACGTTGGTTTTGGAAGATGGGAAGTGGCGAGCAGCCGCAACGCATCGATGTTCCGGGAGTGCTGCCGAAGTAATCCTAAACGGGTGACCCTCTCAGAAGCGACATGGGCATAGTGGCTGGGTGAGGAACCGGCGACGGTCGACAAGCTCAATGCACGGTTCCACGCGCAGGGACCGAAGATAGCAATATCCGGCCGGCAAAATCCCGTTCCATGTGGAACAGAAATCCAGTTGTTGTGGGGTGTATGAACGGTTTGAGGACCTAAATGGAACGGCGGCTTCTGGACGCCCATGCAGTCGTTCCCTGTGCCGATTTTGATGTCGCCGATCGCCGATTCCGGCCGTTCGCGGCGCTCGCTCTAACCGACTACGACCGCGGGTTAACGGCTCGGCGGTGCGGGACCGGGAATAGGTCTGCTGGACTGGTCAACCGAAGTTTGATATTCCGCAAACGCCATTGACATTCGTCGTACGGCGTCCCGGCTGCTGACGCAGCTCGGCGGGGTGCCGGCGAGCCCATGGGGGGCCAGCTACGATGAAGCGGCACGTGGCGATCTCAGCGGCGGAGTAGACGCTCCAATTACGATGGCGACCTCGGAGCATCACATCATCCGGGAGCTCATCGCGCACGGGATCGCTTACTGCGGAGCAGCCGGGGTCGGCGCGATCATCCTCTCTCGGTATTATTGGCTCTTCGAGCGGTATACCGGTAGCCCGAGCGAAGCGCGGGATGCCTTCCTTACCTGCATCGTCATTGCCGGTGCCATCGGCCCGGCCATCACGGCGCTGCTCTTTTGGCTCCACCGAATGATCCGACCATCACGCAGCGGCTAACGCGGCCGGCGCGAGGCGCCACGCTCGTGCTGCTGTTGGAAACCGTCATTCAAAGGCCTTGAATGCCGCGTCGAGCGCGGTCCTCTGATTAACGTCCGGCGCAATCGGCACGACGAGTGGCGTCGTGATCCCGGCGGCGCGCCGGGTGCCCGCCGGTGCGTGAGCCACGGTCGGAGCCCGTGCCTGGCAAAACGTCGGCTCTGACCGGCCATTGCTCAGGCATCAGAAGGATGCTGAGCCGCCCTTTTAGCTCGACTTTACGAAAGGGCTCAAATGCGCCGATTCCGGCCGTTCTCTCGAAGGGAGGATCATCGCCCACTCTGCGCGTCACGCTAGCGTATCGTCTTGATCTGATCGTGACTCAGCACCCATATGTGCGCCGGCAGGGGGATGAAGTGGGCATCCTCGAGGTATTTTTCGTTGGTTTCATCCGGCGCGATTGCCCAGAGCAGGAACTTCCTGAGTGCTTGTGCGGTCTCCGGGTTGGGCTGCTTGGCTGAGACGATGGCATATTCATAATTGATGAGCGGATAGCAGCCGGCGCCGGGGGCGTTGACCAAAGTGATCCGCTCATCGAGCGGCGTTCGGGGGGTGAGCGAGGCCGCCGCCGCCTGCACCGACTCCGGCTTCGGCAGCAGAAACTCTCCGGAATAGCTCTTCACCAGGGCCGTGCCGAGTTGGGCATTCGTAATCTCGGTGTGAAAGCTGACGCCGATATAGGTGAGCGAGTAGGGGGTTTCCTTGATTTTCTGGAGCACGCCGGAATTTTCCTTCGCGCTCGCGCTGCCCGGCACGGGGGGCCAGGTGATCTCTGTGCCGAATCCGACATCGTTCTCCCACCAGGGTGTCGTGAATGTCAGGTACTGCGTGAAGATGAACGTGTCGCCCGATCCGTCCTCGCGATAGACCGGAATGATGTCCTGGTGCGGAAGCGGAACGTCAGGATTGAGAGAGGCGATCGCCTTATCGTCCCACTCGCGTATTTTCCCTGCATAGATGCCGGCAAGGACGGGGCCGCTCAGCTTCAGCGACGCCGTGTTGAAGCCGGGAAGATTGTAGTTGACCGTCACCGCCGAGATCGCCATCGGCACGTTGATGATCTGCGGGTATCGCCTGGCCTGCGCGTCCGACATGTAGGCATCGGATGCCCCGATATGCACGACCCCCGAAATCGCTTGCTTGATGCCCTCTCCTGATCCGGTGGCGCCAGTGGTTATGTGCACGCCGGGGTGGGTCCTCATGTATTCGGCGGTCCATATCCTGAACAGGGGGTTGAGGAGGGTCGACCCTGTCTCGGTCAAATCGACGTCAGCGCGCGCTGGCGCTGCGGCGAGCGTGATCATACCAAGCGCCAATGTAGCGGTGAGGGCACGGGTGTACCCGGTACGGCGCACGGGATTCAGGGGGTTGGTCACGTGACGCCTCAATATTGGTCGAGCCGGTCGAGCCGTGCGCCGGCCGTCTCGATCCTGAACAGCCACGTGACGGCCGCGCCCAGGATCGAGGCCACGACGAGGCCGTAGAGCAGCGTCTGGGTACCGATCGCGTCGAGTAGAATGGGGAAGAGGAACGCGGTCGCGACCGCCCCGATCTTTCCGACAGCCGCCGCAAAGCCGAGGCCCTTGCCGCGGATCGCCGTGGGAAAGACCTCTCCCGCCAGGAGGTAGGTTTGCGAGCTCGGTCCGAGGCTATTCATAAAGTTGAACAACATGAAACCCAAAAACATCAATAAGGTTCGTTTCTCGCCGGCAAAATCCAAGGAAACGGATGCCAGCAACAGGCCGGCGGCGCAACCTCCGAACCCAAAGATTTGCAGCGTGATTCGGCCGACTTTGTCGGAAAGCACCATCGCGCAGACGACGCCGACGATCAGCAGCGAGGTGATCAGGGCAGCCCCTTTGGCGGCCGCGATGTCGTTCAGGATCAAGTCGACGATGCTGCGGACATGGTCGGAATTCGCACCCACGGCCGCAGCCAGGATCGTCGGGGTAAAGATGCCTATTCCATAAGTCCCAAGGTCCTGCAGGAACCAAGGAACCGCCGCCAGAATCGTCGCACGGCGATTTCTACTGCCGAATAGTGAAGCGTAGGTCTGTTTGGGTCGAGCACCGACGATCGGCGGCCCATGATGCGCTGAGAGTTTGATGTGGGTCGGATATTGCGGGTTGCGCACCAACAATTTCTTCGTCGCCTGTTCGGCCTTCCCGATTTCGCCCCGCGCGGCAAGCCAATTGGCGCTCTCGACGATGTAAAGGCGACCGATCGTGACGAGCGCGGCCGGAAAGATCGCGGAGGCGAACATCCAGCGCCAAGCGCTGGTTTCAGGCACGGCCAACAGGACGAGATAGCCGAACCCCGTGCCACTCAGTGCCCCGACAGACTGAAAGACGAAGGCGCCCAGTACCAACCGCCCCCGGTGGGTGCTGGGGATGTTTTCGGAAATGATCATGTGCGCCGTGGGATAGTCGCAACCGAGCGACAGCCCAATCCCGAACAAGCAGATCACGAGGAAAATCACGTTCGTGCAGCATACAAGCGCCACCAGGAACGCAACGAATATGACCATCTCGGCAACGAACATGGGCTTGCGGCCGAAGCGGTCGGACAGTCCCCCAAGGCCAGCAGCGCCAACGAGAATGCCGAATAGGCTCGCTGCGCCGATGATGCCGTTGTCGGCCGGACTGATGTCGAACTCGTGCGTAAGCAAAGGGAGCGCGACACCAGTCATGAAGACGAGGAAGCCCGTAAAGAACTTGCCCGCGGCGGCAAGCATCCAGATAAGCCATTGCATTCTCGTCATCGGTGCCGACCGGAGCAGAGTTCCGTCAGCCCACATCGGCAGCTCGTCGATGTGGTCCTGCACCGACTTTGCGCCTGGTTCAGGCGCTGGAATGTCGACCATGCCCGGAAGCTCCCCCACGTCCACGTGCCTTTTCAACCGGGGGTATCATGGCGCTTTTTCCATTGTTCCGTGAACGTTTCGAAATGGGCGTCAAGCGGGGGCGGCGCTTGCGGCATTTCTCTCCAATCTCGCTGGCGCGGAACGGAACGACGGCTCCCAGTCCGGGAGCTACCGAAGACCGGTTCGGGGCACGAGCTGCCGCGACTGCTCGCCGAGACGGGCGGCCAATGAGGGTCAATATTGGTCGTCAGCGAAGGTCGGGTCACGATCGGTAGCGGTCGTCGCTTGACGCCCCAGCAGTTGGGAAGATTAACCCTCCATTCTCTGTGCGCGTTGACGCCTCTGCGCCGAAACCGGCCGTCCAGCTGCGCGCGGATTAGCGGCTGAAAATCGACCTCTGAGCCCTTCCTCCCCGCGCCGCTGGCGCAGTGCCGCCGGAACCCGAGCGGATCAGTCCAAGCGGACGGGTGCCAACGGAGTACGCTTGAAGGGTCGCGCAACAGTTCCGCGTCTCGCTATACTCGGACGGGGAGGTGCCCAGCGTGTCCGTCCAGCCGGTAGAGCGCAAACTTGCCGCGATCTTCGCTGCTGACATCGCCGGCTATAGCCGGTTGATGGCGCGCGATGAGGTCGGCACGCTCGCCCGGTTGAAGGCATGCCGCGCCATCGTCGACAAGCTGATCGCGTCGCACCAGGGCTGCATCTTCAATACCGCAGGTGATAGCGTCGTTGCCGATTTCGCCAGCGCTGTCAATGCCGTCCAATGCGCTGTCGCGGTACAGGAAGCTATAGAGAAGACCGTCGGCACCGCCAGCGAGCCAATGCGGTTCCGTATTGGCGTGCATGTCGGTGACGTCATGGTCGACGGGGAGAACCTGCTGGGCGACGGCGTCAACATCGCCGCGCGGCTGGAGGCGCTGGCTGAACCCGGAGCGATTTGTGTCTCGGCTACGGCGCGCGACCATATCGGCAACAAGCTACCGCACGCCTTCGATTATCTTGGCGAGCAGGAAGTCAAAAACATCGCTCAGCCGGTCCGGGTGTACCGGGTGCAAGCCGAGACGTCGGCTCCACCGGCCGCCGCCGCTCTGGCATTGCCTGACAAGCCGTTCATTTCTGTCCTGCCTTTTGCCAATATGAGCGGCGACCCGGAGCAGGAATATTTCGCCGACGGCATAGCCGAGGACATCATCACGCTGTTGTCCAAGTCGCGCGGCCTGTTCGTGATCGCACGCAATTCGACCTTCACCTACAAGGGCCACGCCGTCGATGTGAAGACGATCGGCCGCGAATTGGGCGTGCGCTACGTGCTCGAAGGCAGCGTGCGCAAGGCCGGCAACCGCGTGCGGGTGACCGGGCAGCTGATTGAGGCGGCGACCGGCGGGCACCTGTGGGCTGAACGCTACGACCGCGACCTCAACGACATCTTCGCGGTACAGGACGAGATCACCGGCAGCGTCTCGGCCGCTATCTTGCCGACCATGGAGCGCAGCGAGCGCGAGCGCGCCGCGCGCAAGCCGCCCGACAGCCTCGACGCCTGGGAATCGTACCAACGCGGCATGTGGCACTTCTTCAAGTTCAACCCGACCGACAACCAACTGGCGCGCCCGCTCTTCGAGCGAAGCCTGCAACTCGACGCGAATTCGGCGCTGGCGCTTGCAGGAATGGCGCTGACCTATCTTTGGGAGGCGTGGCTGTTCCGGCCGATGGATAATCGTTCGGCGACCGTATCGATTGCCGCCAACTATGCGCGAAAATGCCTCGCGATCGATCCGACAGACGCGATGGG
>Ga0302325_10033071_pt1 | contig 10605 bp, 12 predicted proteins | sample Palsa_T0_2_FD_201948 | JGI IMG/M metagenome (GOLD analysis project Ga0302325, IMG submission 201948) | Peat permafrost microbial communities from Stordalen Mire near Abisko, Sweden - Palsa_T0_2 | ecosystem: Environmental > Terrestrial > Soil > Palsa > Peat permafrost | place: Sweden: Abisko...
AGAAGGCGTGGGCTTCCTCGTCGTTCATGATGTCACCTTCCGTCCTGGCGGTATTGCCTGTCAAGCCAGCCGGGCGCTGGGTAGACCCCGATTGGCCGGGCCTTATCCGGTGTTTTGCCCGGACAGGGCGGGACTGTAAGCACTTGGTTGCCAGGTACTTCGCCCGTCAGGAGCCAATGGGCAGGCTCATACTGGGCCGCATAGAAACGAGGGCTGTCGTCCCAGACGTCGTAGGCATCAGGAAGACCAAGCCCAGGGTGTTTGAACAGGTGAGCGATCTGGTCGTCGACCTCGAAGGGGTCGGAATCGTCCAGGAGCTCGTAATCGAACCGCTCCCAGTCAGCCATGATCACTCCGTTCGGCGTCCACGTGATACATTGTATTACATGGAACTTACCACTGCGATGCTCGCAGACGGCGCCCACTCAGTCGGAGGCAAGCTATACGTACTCGGCGGACAGTGGGACCGGCTGTTCGTCGCATCCTTCCCGACCCAGCATCCCGCCCTGGCCCTGGTCCTGGTCCTCCGAGTCGAGTACACAGAAGCTCTCACCCGGGTCCACTTGAAGATAGAACTCACCCTTGACGGGCAGTCCTGCGACGTAGGCGCGGAGGCCCGCTTCGAGACCGGGCACGCCCCGGGCACCGTCCAGGGGGCGCCGACGTTCGTTCCAATCGCCGTCCCGTTTGGCAATGTGCCGTTCGCAGCGCCCGGACGGTACGAATGGGTCATCACGGCCGACGGCTCCGAGCTAGGCCGTGTTCCTCTGGAAGTTACGCATGGCATGCTCGCCGTCGCTCAGCCCGTGGGCGGGTTATACGAAGCGCTAGCGCCGGAGGCGACCCGGGCTGCGGGGTAGTCCTGCCAGCCCGGGAAGCTGCGCCCCCGTCCGTCTCGGCCGAATCTGACCGCGAGGCACTGACCGGCCGTGGCATTCTGGCCGGATGCAGTGGCACTGGGGGAACATCGGCAGCTTCCTTGCAGGCTTGTCGACGGTCGCGATCGCGGTGGGCGCGCTGATCCGCGGCCCGGCGGTGGTCCGCTCCTGGCTCGACCGACAGGCCGCCGACGCCGACGAGGCCCGCGCCCGGGCGGAGGCGCTCCGCGCGGAAGCCGAGGAACGCGGCCTCGAGCGGCGCCGTACCCTGCTCGGCTGGTCGCCCGGCGGCGTCGAGACGTACACGACGGCGCTCGTCACCGACCCGGCCGAGCTGGACCGCGCGGCGGCCGAGCTGGTCGCCGACGACCCGACGAGCTATGTCGTGCTGCGCGTCGATGAGGGCAACGGCAGCGTGAACCGGGCACGTGATCTCCGGGCGCTGATCGATCGCCAGCGGTACCTGTGCCGTCTGCCGACCGACGCCGAGCGTGAGGCGCTGGAGAAGGGCTTCGAGGTGCTCGGCGTCCAGGTCGCCGGCCACTGGCCCCGCGCTCGCTCATAGAGGGGGCGCCGCGGGGACACCTCCATAGGGCGGCCAGCGGGGACACCTCGATGGGGGGGCGGCGGCGGCTTGTGTATAGGGTCAGGCTTGCGTTCCGGGCGGCTGAGCGGCCTTGCGGCGCCTGAGCTCGGCGCGCAGTTCCGAGAGCCGGGCCAGTTTCGCCTCGTACTCCTTGAGCTCCCGCTCGGCGCGGCTCCACTTGCACAGGGCGTCGAACTCGGCCGGGGTTCCCCTCGCCGACTGGTAGCCCTCGGCCGCGTCGTGCAGGGCCAGCTGCAGCTCAACGTGCCGGGCCTTGATCAGCACCTGCGGGGCGGCCCCGCCGTGGCAGCGGCAGACCAGCGTGCCCGGCACGGCGGGGGCCTGGCACTCCTCGCCGTCGCGGCGGTGGGCGGTGCACTGGTCGCGGCCCTTGCGAAGCGGGTGCTGTCCGTCGGCCTCGCGGTCCTCGTCGTCAAGCGCCTCACGCGCGCGTGCGCGCGCCATGGGGTGACGGGCTTTCTCGCTGGACGGACGGACCGCCGGGTTTCCGGGCGGCGTGCAGTCCGTCGATGAACCGGGTCACCTGGTCGAGGACGCCCCGGGCGTTGGCGACGGCCTCGCCGGGGCTGCCGGGGTCGGCGAGGCGCATGCTGGCCCGCGACGATGGGCTGCATGCCATCGACTTGGGGGAAGGTCACGTACCTGGCCGTGGGCGGCCGGAGGCGGGCTTCGCCGACGAGCAGTTGCTGCTGGTGGTTAGCCACCAAGGACGCGGGGTGGTGGACACGGCCTCCGGGGAGCTGGTGGCCAGGAACCGGGATGAGGGCGGTTCCTGGTTCGATGCGGTCCGCAGGGCAGCGGCGGGGATCGGCCCGCTGGACGGTGCGTGGATCGGCGTCTGCGGCCTTGCCGGGGGCCGGCTGCCCGACGCCACGGCGGACGGCTGGAAGGCCGTCGCATCTGGTGGCTGCGTGACCGTCTCGGCACCCGGCCGCCGGCCGCTGCGGGTGAACGAGTGCGAGGAGATGCGCGCCTTCGGCTTCTCTCCGCACGGCGCCACGTTCGTCATCGCCACCTCGCCAGGCATCGCGATCTACCGCCGTCAAGACGAAGGACAGTGACCCGGCCCCGCCGGGCAGGGCACACAGGCAGGAACCCCGGCCGCCGCCCGCCGACGGGCCACCCAGCGCCACGGACATGCCGACGCCGCAGAGTCGTCGGTCACCGATCGCCGACTCGGCGTGGCTCAGTATCGGCTGCCTACGCGGCTGACCCTGCCCAGATGGGCCAGTTCTGCGTGTCCCGAGCGGCCGAGTGGCCGCCTTGCCCATCTGGTCGGCCTGCCTTCCCGCGGGACGGCTGCCACTGCTGCGCGTCCGTGACGCTCTGGCCGTCTGGCCAGGGTAAGGACGCTCAGCGGCCTGACTGGTACTGGCGGGTGATTTCGGCGGTTCCGGGGAAATCGGCCCGTTCAGTCCACAGGTCTGACAGAGTTGGCCGGTGCGTTTGACCGACCGGCTGAGCCAGCCGCAAAAGATCGTGATCGTCCTCGCCCTGGGGATGGCATTCGGGGCGGCCGGAACTTACCTCGTCGGCTTTGGGAACACATCCGCGGGCGGCTGGTACGCCTACGCGCCACTTTCCCAGACGCCCTTTACGGGAACGGGGATGTTTGCGGGCGCGAGGCCGCACGGATGGCTGCGCCTGCTCATCTGGCTGGCGCTGATCGGCCTGTGGGCGCTGCTTTCGGTCCGGGTACTGCGCCCCTCACCGGGACAAGCCCCGCACGACTGACGGCCTTCCGCTCATCAGCATGAGCGAGCGCTGACCGATGATCCCGGTTGACGCCCAGATCGGCCAACTCTGCGCGGTTTCCGGGCGACCTCGTCATACACCTGTCGCCGCGCATAGCGGCGGCACTGCGCGCTGATCCTGGGTCAGGATCGATCACGCAGCATGACTGAAGCTCCGGACCGGTGCGCGTCGATCGCTGGATTTACTGGCGATCATCGGCAAACCCTTCCGCGCCGGGCAGGCTCAGTCGCCGTGGTCTGGGCCGGGCGTGAAGCTGCTAACCGTGTGGCTGACGAGCGCATCGTACTGGGCCTTGTCGGCGGTCGGGTAGGTCCATGCCAGGGCGTAGATCACCGCGGGGTAGACGATGTCTCGCTCGTAGAAGATCGCTCCGCTCGGAGTGGTCCCGGAGACGGCGATCACATCTCCGTTGAGGTAGTCAAGCGTTACATCATCGCCATCGGACTGATAGGCCGAGACCAGGGACGCCAGATCCTGCGACGGCGTCCAGTTAGGGGTGTTGTTCGAGCCCGAGGCCGTCACGGTGGCGGTTCCGGCGCTGTTGGTGAAGCTTTCCCCGTCGCGGTCCACTGGCAAGGATCCCGCCGTGTAGCCGTCCGGAATATCGAGCGAGAACATGAAGCGCTTATTCGTGTACCGGTAGTAGCCTCCGCTGGGCTGGCCGGGGGCGCGGCTGGCGATGTCGGCGGACACCGCCGAGTACGCGGCGTTGGCGAGCTCGATGCCTCGCATGAGATTGGTGTGGAAGCAGGCCCCGGCGAAGGACGCGAGCGGCTGCTGCGCCACCTGGCTGCCGGCTGTGAGGCCAAGCCAGACGCCGACCTGGTCGGCGGCGCCCCGGATCGGGTTGAGCTGGTAGTTGCAGGTGGCGTTTCCCGTGGTCGTGGCGTCGGCAAGCGCTGATCCGGGGGTGACGATCATGTCGCCGACGTCGACCGAGGTGGTGTCCCATGGCAGCGAGAACCAGCCGGGGTCGGGCAGCTCGAAGGTGGTGTTGCCGGCCAGCGCGGTGAGGCGGATCTTCGACGGCCATGGTTTGAGGGCGGCCAGCTCAGGTGACCCGGCGCGCAGCGCGACGCCGGCGGCGGATGCGAACGCCCGGGCCGGGGCGGGCAGCGTGTCGCACACCGATCCGGTCTGGATGTCGCTGGAGGCTAGCTGCCCGCAGGCGGCCAGGATGAGCCGGATGACGGCGAGCTCGTCGCTGACGGATGCCCCGACGTCGATGCCCGTCGCGGCGAGCAGGGCCGCCACCGAACCGGTCTCGGGTGTCCCGAACGTCACCACGCTGCTGATCTCCGCCGACCTGTCCGGGCCGGTCGCGCTGGGGTGGGTGGCGGCGTAGCGGGCGATGAGGCCGCCCATCGAGTGCGCGACGATGATGACCTTCTGCCCGCTGGCGCGGTAGAGGCAGTCGATGACCTTGCCGAGGGCCGGGCCCAGGTGGGGGTCATCCACCCACCGCGCCGAGTAGGGGTGGTAGTCGAAGGTGAACACCGCCGCGCCGGGGATGCGCTGCAGCTGGCCGATCAGCGACCTGGGGATATCCGGGGAGAACCCGGGCACGTCACTGAGGTCAATGTCATGCGAGAACGCGCCTGTCCGGGCCGGGGTGTTCGTGTCCTGGCTGGTCCACCCGTGCACCATGATCACCGGCACCCACGTGCCGTTCCCGAGCGGCTGGGGAGTGATGGGCCCGCCGCCGGGCAGCGTATCCGACTTCAGTACCGGGGCGAGCTGCACGGTGTCCTGGCCCAGGCCGAGCGCCGCCGCCCCGCACTGAGCTCCCCAGCCGGCCGGCCCCGCGGCCGGCGCGGCGGCGGCGGCCGATGCGGCGAAGGCTCCCCCTGCCAGTACGCCGGCCGACACGATGATCGTGGCGAGCAGCCGCGCGGCTCTGCCGCGCGACTCGCCCGGGCACCCGGTTGCCCGCCTCATGACGCGCTCGCGGACGGTACCGCGCCCGCTGGCGGGGAAGCGGCCACCGGCACCGTCGCCAGTACCTTCCACCGGCCTCCTTCGCTGACCATGATCGCGTCGTAAGTGACCGGCGCGCGCCCCGGCACGGCGACGGTCACGAGCATCGTCCCCCCGCCGACCCCGTCCGGCGCCCATGACTTCTCATAGGGCGTCACGGTCGTGCCCGGCGGGATCGCCTGCCGCGCCCGGCCCGCCACCTGCCCCTGCGCCCCGCTCGCGACTAGCTCCTGGGGATCACCGGGCAGTTTCCGCAGCGCATCGGCCACCTGGTCCGCGTCCGCGGCGCCAGCCGCCGCGACGCTCGCGGAAATAGACGGCACGCTGGCCGGGGCGGCAGCACCGCCGCTCCCGCCGCCCCGCATGACAAACACGATCCCCCCGCCAGCGATCACTGCAATCACGCCGGCACACAGCACCAACACAGCGGCACGAGAACGCCTCATGAGCCATCCCCCCATCCAGACGTCAATTTAAGGATGCGCCGACAGGCCGCATAATTCACGCCCTTTTCGCGGGAAGATGCCCGACCTCGTCCGAGCGGCCATGCCGATCACCCTTACGCGAGCAGACCAGGGCGCGCGGCCACGATGAACCAGCCCGCTGACCGGAAATAGCCGGGGAATCTCCAGGCGAGAACTATTGACAGGAAGACGCATGTCAGCGGCGCGTATTCGGCAGACGAGACGAACCGCGAGCGCATAACCACAAGCGCATAGGAATTCGGACCCGCGACGTTTGCCCACGCACGAGCGGTCGGTACCAGCATGCCGGCGAGAACGTGACGCGCCAGATCAGCCCGTTCTGCACTGCTAATCCGCCGGTCCACGAGGGTGCTACCGCCGCGCCGATCGGCGGCTACGCGCTGGTCCGGAGATCAGAGATGATCACGCAACGTCAGCGAAAGCCGTGGAGCGGGCACGCGCTTGCCGATTCGGCTCGTGCCGTCGTAGGCGCAGCGAACCGAACGGACCTTGGTCAGCTCAGACCGCAAGGCTCCAGCGAATCCCGCCTTCGCCGACATACGCCCCCCTAGTGATCCCGGCGCCCGGGCGGATACGCGGGCTAAATTAGGTGGGCCGCCCCACGGCCGCCCAAGCAGAGTTCGAAGGCCGGATGACCTTCAGGCAGGCGCTGGCCGCGCCGGCACCGTCAGGCCGGCGAGGCGGAGGCAGCGGGAGGCGGCACTGCCACGATGTGGTTCTTATACGCCGACGCGACCCATTGCTCCAGCGAGTTCCCATTCGGCGGCGGCCCCTGCCCGGCGACTTGTGAGTTGACCAGGACCACCAGTTCCATGTTCAGCGGCAGGAAGAACGCTTCGCCCTGCTCCTCGTAATCTGACTCGCCGGTCCAGCCGCCGAACTTGACGTAGTAGGTCCCGAGGTTGGTCCAGACCGGAGGAGCGTTGATACCGAAGCCGTCCTCCAGCATCGCCTGGGCCTGGGAGGGGGTGACGATGGTGCCATCGCGCCGGAACGTCCCCATGACCTTGAGCACCTCATTGACCGACATGTGATATCCGGCTCCGCCGCTCATGTACGTCATGTCACCGGAATTCCAGCCGCGGCCGGTCACCGGGAAGTCGTAGGCCAGGGCGTCCGCCGGATCATGGGTGAAGCCCGGTCCGCTCACCCCCGAAGGCGCGAAGACCTCGTCGGCCACGTACGACTCGTATGCCGCGATCGTGCTGCAATCCCAGAGGCTATCGGGCGAGCCCTGCCATCCCGGAAAGACCCAGTCCACGGGAACGTTGCCGTTGACCGTGGCGAGCAGGATCCGGCACAACCCGTAGTTCAGGTTCTGGTAGTCGTAGGAGCCACGATTGAACGTCCCGACCGCGATCTGTTCCTTCATCCATTCGAAGTCCCCCCACTGGGGGGCTTGGTATGCCAGTCCCGACGTATGCCCCAGCAGATCGAAGAACCTGATGGATTCGACGTTGGGGCCCTTGACCCAGTAGGCGGGCAGGTAATCGATGATCGGCGTGGTCGGCTGGATCCCGGCCTCAAGCAAAAGTTTGGTCATCGCGATCGCGGTCACGATCTTGCTCAGGCTCGCGACGTGCATCCGGGTATCCGGTGTCCAGCCCTCGCCGCCGTCCCGTGGCTGCTTCGCCCAGTTCCAGCTGGGCTGCGCAATCGTCGAGCCGTTCTCGTTCAGCCCGATCGAATAGCCCGCGACTTTCCCGATCAGCGTCTCCTCCAGCTCCTGGATAAATCCGTTCGCGTCAAAGGTGTAGGCCGGCCCCGGCGCCGACGGCGCCGGGGCGGCGTCCTCGGCCGGCCCTTCTGCTCGTTTGTCCATCTCTTCTTCCCTTCCGCTCATCTCCCCGGACCCGGTCGGCCTTCGAGCAGCCGGAGCCGGGACCACGCCGGCCACCGAGTCGATCTCCCCGTCATCATGCTCCTTCTCGCGCAACTTCTACCAGCCGGGCGATCGGACCGAATACGATCAATTAGGCGGTTTTCGTTGGTCACGGGTGGGGTGTGGCGTCCCTTGCCGGATCGCTCCGTGTCTGGTTCACTACATTCCGGACGGCGATGGGTTGGTGTTCGCATCCATGAGGGGTGCCGGGACATGCCAGGGGGTGCACCGTGGCCAGTGGGAACACCGTGGGGCGGTACGTGTGTACCGTCAACCAGGTCGGCCCGGCGAGCGACGGCTCGGAAACTCCGGCTCCGGTCGTTTACATCAATCTGACCGATACTGCGGGCGCTTTCGAAAATTTCTGGTTTTATGCTGCAAACGGCGTTCAGCAACAGCTTCTCGATGTGGGGATTTCCGCAATAGCCCAGGGCAAAGACGTAGCGGTGGGCGCCCTCGAGCCCTATCCCGGTAACAACCCATATACGGAAGTCAGTCGCATTTTCGGATTTGTTCCGCCTGTGCCTCCGGTGGCGCCCATCGATTTCCGCATTGCTAATGTATCAGTGCCACCGACGCGTGCGGCCAATCAGTTTATTCTGGCTGTCAGCTGGGCAGGTGATTTCGACGATGAAGTTTCTTTCGAGGTAAACTGGCGGAGTACCGACGGAGGACCTAGCGGATCACAAAGCGCAGCGCCCGGTTCTGCCAATCCGGCCAAACCGGTCCCTGCTAACATCAGTCTCGATGGTGAGTTCACTTACGATCTCTATGTCGTCGCTGTCAATTCCGTTGGCAAGTCGGTGCCGTCCAACACAATTACGGTCGCGCTACCATATGGAACGCCTGCCCCGCCCCAAGTCTCTACTGCTGCGCTGTCGGCTGCGGTGGAGGCCCTGCCGCAGGATAAATCGAACTTTGGGCTTTTGATCAAAGGCAACAATTTCGATGCTAACGAGACGGTCGCGGTCGCTGTCGAATGGACGAGGCTGGCCAGCACAGGTCCCCATATGCTAGCCCCGATAAGTACTGACTCGTCCGGATCTTTTGAAGTTTGGTTCACCGGCGATAATTCAGATGGATTGTGTCCAGTCCTTGTAGCTCCCGGTCAGCCTCAGCCGGCTCAATTCTTCTTCGTGTGCGCTAGTGGTCAATCAAGCAAACAAACTGTATCTGCGAATGCTGGCCCCTTCACTTGCGGATTCGGCTAACTCGAACAGATAGGGAGACGAGCATGGCCTGGCATAACTGTCATGTCAACCAAGTCGGGCCGGCGAGCGACGGCACGGAGACTCCGCCTCCGGTCATTTACATCAACTTGACCGATGTCGCCGGAAGTTTCACGGACTACTGGTTCTTCATCGAGAACGGTGTCCAGGACCAAGCGCTCGCTGTAGCGATTGCCGCGATGAACAGTAACAAACAGGTGGCGGCGGGCATGGACCCGCCCAATGCCGGAAACAGCCCGTTTACGGGAATCTCGCGTCTCTACCTTCAAACGATTTGAGCAGCGTCGCGCTGATCTTACTGGTGGCCTGCAGCCGCAGGACCGGAGGGCGTGAGGGGTTTCGGCTGGGCGGCGAATGGTCTGGGAGGTTCCCGTGAAGTTCAGGGTGGCCGCGGCACTCGTGGCTGGCGCGCTGTGCGCCGCGGTCCTCTCGTGCTCGTCCGGGCCGGCCGCGACGGCGGGAGCGCCAGCGACGGCGGGAGCGCCAGCGGGCGCGCAGGCACCTCCGGTCACGGTGCTGACCAAGGGCGCGGAAAACGGCAACGGCGACATCTTCCTGGCCCCGCAGGGCGGGGGCCAGTACGGCAGCGGCCCGGAGATCGTCAGCATCGCCGGCAAGGTGCTCTGGTTCCACCCGCTGCCGGCGGGCACCTTCGCCAGCGACTTCCGCACCCAGACCTACCTGGGCAAGCCGGTGCTGACCTGGTTCCAGGGCAGCGGCACCGACGGCGAGGCTGTCATCGACAACGCCCGCTACCAGCAGATCGCCGCCGTCAAGCCGGCGAGGGGGTACATGCCCGACTTCCACGAGTTCCTGATCACGCCGTGGAACACGGCGCTGATCCTCGCCGACACGATCGGCACCGCGAACCTGACCTCGCTCGGCCTGTCCGCGCGCCAGCCGGTCCTGGACGGCGTCGTGCAGGAGATCGACATCAAGACCGGCAGGCTGCTGTTCCAGTGGGACAGCGCCGGCCACGTGCCCTACAGCGACAGCCACGCGCCGATGGGGCAGCCGGGCCAGCCGTGGGACTGGTTCCACATCAACGCCGTCCACCTCGACACCGACGGCAACCTGCTGATCAGCTCGCGCTTCACCTGGACCATCTACAAGGTGAACCTCCGCACCGGGGCGATGATGTGGCAGCTCGGCGGCAAGCACAGCACCTTCGCCGTCAAGGCCGCGCCCGGCCAGCACCTGGACAGCGCCGGCGAGATCTTCGCGTTCCAGCACGATCCCGAGCCGCTCGGCGGCAATCTGTACTCGGTCTTCGACGACGAGTCCGACGGACACTCGACCCTGTACTCGCCCAGCCGCGCGGTCACCATCCGGCTCGACCCAGCCGCCGGCACGGCGACGCTGGTCAAGTCCGTGAACCAGCCGGAGGGCCTGACGGCGACGCTGTTCGGGAGCGCGCAGACGACCAGGAACGGCGACCTGCTCGTCAGCTGGGGCGGGCTGTCCTACTTCTCCGAGTTCAGCCCGTCAGGAAAACTGCTCTTCAACGCCAGGCTCCCCGACGGCGTGAGCACCTACCGCGCCTACCGGCTGCCGTGGAACCCGGTCAGCTAGCGCGCCGTCCGCCAGGCGCACGCGGATCGATCCGGTTCCCGCCGATCATGAGGCACTCGACAGCTTGCGCGCGCGGGAGGATCTGGGCGGCGGCGAGTTGGTGCTCAGCACTGCCGACGGTACGGAGATCAGCCTGTCGTCGTCGCTGCTGCGGCTGGTTGTCAGCGCCGCCCGGCGATGACCCCGGGACTCCGGGGCCGTCTACACGGTCAGCGGCACG
>Ga0302325_10033073_pt1 | contig 10604 bp, 5 predicted proteins | sample Palsa_T0_2_FD_201948 | JGI IMG/M metagenome (GOLD analysis project Ga0302325, IMG submission 201948) | Peat permafrost microbial communities from Stordalen Mire near Abisko, Sweden - Palsa_T0_2 | ecosystem: Environmental > Terrestrial > Soil > Palsa > Peat permafrost | place: Sweden: Abisko...
CAGGCGCTCCATCTCCTCTTCGGCCACGGCCCCGGCGCGGCATCCGAACCACTCGCGCGCCAGACGGAACATGGCGGCTTGCAGGCGCCGGAGCTCGGGCGAATGCAGCGCGCGCCACTCGGCCCAGAATGCGAGGTTGTCCGCATGGGCTTCAAGGAAATGCGCCACCTCATATATATGGAAAGGCCGCGCGCTGCCTTGCACCACGTGCTTCAGCAGATGCAGCGACGCGAAGCCGAGGGCATCCACCTGGGACAGCGCGCCCATCTGCACGCCCGCTACTTCGCGCCGCACGCGTCGCGGCCAGAATTCCTCCACGCCCGGCGCGCGCAGCCGCTCCATGCGCTGGTTCCAAAACTGAAAGTGGATCTCCACCGCGATGGGAATCTCGGGGTCGAAGAAATCGCCGCGCCACTCCCATCCGGTCTTGCGGATCAGCGCGGGAAGATGGTCGGTAGAGAACCTCTCCATGGATTGCAGCGGCTCAAAGCCGAGCGCCATCACGGCATCGCGCGCCGCATGAGCGCACTCTTCGGGAGTATAGAGATCGATATCGTACTGGACGCGGCCAGCCGCGGTGGCGCAAAATTCGGGGCAGTGCGCCAGGCCCTTCAGCGCGAGGTAGTCAATGCCCGCGGCGCGTAACTGCGCGTCGAGTGCGCGGTAGAGGGCCTCCACGCGAAGCAGCCTTTCCAGGTTGCGCCCGGCGGAGGCATCGGTGCGCTCTTGCGCCCAGGGCGGCATGGCGTCGCGCGCGGGCGACGCGCGGAGCGGCAGCGTGAGTTGCGAGCGGTCGGTAAAGTCGAGTGCATCGCGCCATTCGGCATCGGTCAGGCGCGCCAGGTCTTCCAGGTTTGGATTGCGAAAGTGCAGCGCCGCCAGCGCGGCGGAAGCGCCGTGGGGAAGGCCTGCGAGATTCGGCCATGGGTTAGAGGGCATTGCTTACCGTGGGGCAGGCGCTTTCGCCTGCCAACCCCGCGCTCGAAAGGAGCGCCGGCTGAAAGCCGGCGGCAGCCAGGATTGGCTGCCCCACAAAGGAGCATCGCCGCAACCAAAACGGGAGTGGCATCTAGCGGCAGGCGGATTGACAATCCGCCGCAGGTTGGGCAACCTGCCCCACAGGTACAAAGCCTTCGCGGGCTGCAAAGTTGGCAAGCCTAGAAATCATAGCGCAGCACGAACTGCATGCGGCGTGGATCGCCGGAGCTGAAGATGCGGCCGAAGAACGGGCCAAAATCGGGATTCGGCCCTGGAATGCCCCAGTTCGGATGGTTCGCTAGATTGAAGCTTTCGGCGCGGAATTGGATGGCGCCGTGCTCGCGAATAGGGAAGCGCCGCGCCAGCGCCACGTCGAAAATATTGTTGCCAGGGCCCGGAATGGTGTCGCGGCCCGCGTCGCCATACGTATACGGCGCCGGCGCCGAGAAGGCTCCCGTGTTGAAGAATTCCGCGGACGACCGCAAACTGCGCGGCAGCGAAATAGACTGGCCCGGCACAATGTTCGGGCGGTTGGGCGTGCCCGAGTTCGCGAAATCGAGCGCGAAGTAGAACGGGTTGAGCGGCGTTCCATCCTGCAGCGTAACCGTTCCGCTCAGAGTCCAGTTTCGAAACGCTGCGAAGTGCGCGTTGGGCAGGCGATAGACATATCCTGCGGCGACGCGGCGTCCCGGATTGGAAAACGAAAGGCCGCGCTCCAGCCGGAGGTTGCCCTCGTCCTGCGCGCCCACGCTGTCGAACAGGCCGGGAATCACCGAATCGGCATCGTCAATCGATTTCGACCAAACAAAGCTCGCAAGCAGCGAGAGCCGCGCCGAGAGGCTTTTCTCCACTTTCACTTGCAGCGATTGGTAGGAAGAGTTCGCAATGTGCTTTCGCTGAATGATCTCGCCCAAATCAGGGAAGCTGCGCAGCGATTGCAGATCGCCTGGGCGCGGCGCTAGATTTTCACCTAACTCGGTGTGCGCCGGCGTATTGTACTGGTCGTAGCGGCCGAGGTGCGTGCCCTTCGATCCGGCATAAGCCAGCTCAAGCAGCACACGGCGGGGCAGCTCATGCTGCAAACTCGCCGTCCACTGTTGGACGTACGCGGTGGGCGCGTTCCGGTCCACGCCGAAGTAGCTCGGTAGCCCGCTGGTCGCCGTTTGCGCAAATCCGTTTTGCGTGGATAGCGCCGGCGCCAGGTTGCCGTTGGTCTGGTTCACGATGTTCGATTCGCCGTTCAGCGCCAGGTCGTAGGTTTCCACCGCAATTTCCTGGCTGTAGTAGATGCCATAGCCCGCGCGAAATACCGTGATCCCTCCCGGTATGGGCAGCTTCGGCAATTGCCACGCCATGCCGATGCGCGGCGAGAGGTTGTGGTAATCCGGATTCACCGCCGAGCTTACCCGTTGAAGCTGCGGCTGATTCGGCAGCGTGGAGTAATTGAGATTCAGCAGATTGTTGCGCGCCTCCGTATACGGCGCAGCGTATTCCCAACGCAGGCCGAAGTTCAACGTCAGCCGCGACGTCACCCGCCAATCGTCTTGCGCATAAGCGGCGTAGTCGCTCTGGCGCATATACGCCTGCCCCGAGCCGGTGGTGCGTTCGGTATTCTGCGGGTCGCCCAACAGAAAGTCCGCGAAGGGGTCGCCCGTGCCCACGCCGGAACCGTCCACGCTGGTGAACACCCCGGTATAGGTATACTCGCCGCGCGCCAGATTGCTTTGCAGATAGTTGAGCTGGAAGTGGATGAAATCGGCGCCGATTTTCACGGTGTGCCGGCCGCGCAGCAGCGTGAGCCCGTCGGTGGCCTGCCACATATTGTCGCGCTGCGTCTGCGGCAGCGTCGGCGAATCCGTCACCATCGAATAATCCGTCGCGTTGAAATAAGGCAAGCCGAAATAGAGCGGATTGGTGGGCGGATCGGCGAGTCCCAGTTCCTGCTCCACGTTCTGGTGAAACGCGCTGGCCGGCGCGTCGAACATGGCGAGGCGGGTGAAGGACAAACGCGCTTCGTCGATCCAGCCGGCGCGGCTCTTGGTGTAGCCAATGCCCACCTGCTGCGCGCGCACCTGCTCGGCAGTCGGCAGCTCTGGAAACGATCCGGCGATCGCGTTCGATTCGCCGTTGATGGTGTAGCGGCCCGTCAGCACGCTCTGGTCCGCAAACTGATGGTCGATGCGTCCCGATTCGCTGTCGGTGCGCGTGGTGTTGGGCGTCGCGTCCAGATAATTGCCCGCGGACGAGTTGCTGTTGGGCAGCGGCTCGTACTTGGCAAGGTAGGCCACCGCAATGGGGTCGAGGCGATTCTGCGGAATCACGTCGCCGGGAAACGGATTGCGCGGCACATTGCTCAGCGGGTCGTAAATGATGTTCTGGCCAACGAAGTCGCCGCTGCGCGTGGCTTGATTAGGCACCAGGCTCAGCGCCGCATTACCGGCGGCCTGGCGCAGACCTTCGTATATGCCGTAGAAGAATGTGTTTTTCAGCTTCGGAACCGGTCCTCCCAGCGACGTTCCGAATTCGTTCTGGCGGTAGACCAGGCGCGGCAGCGTGGGATCTTCGAAGTAGTTGCGCCCGTCGGTAGCATCGTTGTCGAAGTATTCGAAGGCGCTGCCGTGCAGTTGCTTGGCGCCCGATTTGGTGACCACCACGATGGCGCCGCCGCCCGCTTGCGGAAACTCCGCGGGCGCCTGCGACGACTGAATATGAAACTCCTGCACCGAATCCATGGGTGGATATACCGCGATGGCGAAAGTGTTGCGGTCGGTATCGTAGGCCCCGTCCAGCAGGAATGCGTTCATCACGGAGCGGCTGCCGTTGATGGGCGGATTGAGCGCCACCGATCCGCGCGTTCCCTCTTGCACGTCGTTATTGACGTCGTGGACGAAGCCGCCCAATTGCCGCGGAATGGCGCCCGGCCCCAGCGTCACCAGCGCCACTACATTGCGCGATTCCAGAGGCAGATCGGTGATGCGGTCGTTATCCATGCGGTAGCCGAGCGACGCATCTTCCGTTTGCACGGGCGAGACGGCGCCATCCACGGTGATGCGCTGATGGGAATCGCCCAGGGTGAGTTGGATATCCTGGCGCGCCTTCTGGTTGACTTCGAGCGCGATGCCGCCGGCTTCGAAATCGCGGAAGCCGTCTTTGTGCGCGGCGATGGTATACGCGCCCGGCGCAAGGCCCTCGAACGCGTAGTCGCCATGGGCATCGGTGACCGCCTGGCGCACGAAGCCGGTCTGCTTCTGCGCCGCGTTGACAGTGACGCCGGGTACGGCTGCGGACGATTGATCGGTTACGGTTCCCGCGAGCACCGAGGAGGCCACCTGAGCATTAGCGGAGGCGGCAACGAGGAACAAGAACAGCGACACGGCCGCTCCTTTTTCAACGGGCGCCCGGTAGCGCCGGCGGTCTTGCCGCCGGTTCTTCTGCGAGATCGCGAACGTCAACCAGAATCCCCGTAAAACACCGGGTTTAACGCTCTTGTGGAATACCACTCCCTTACGGTCGCGGCTCCGATCAGAGCCGCGCGCGTCAGCAAGCGGTTTTTCGCTACCAGTTATTCGCGTCATGCGGTCAAGCTTTCCAGGGCTTCAATGGCATCCTGTATCCGCTCATAGCGCAGCCGGTACGCGGGCGCATGCAGCAAGCGGCGTAGCGCCCTCTCATGCCGCGCCTGCGTTTCCTCGCTCTGACTCCGTGAATCTTGCATCATCTGTTCTAGTGCGCTCTCGACGCCAATCCTTTCCAATCCCCCGCACTTGCCGCGATCGAGAAACACCAGGCGCCTGACTTCGCACTGGACTGCGGTGCGAATCCCCGCAATCGACGTCATGGGAACCTCAATCGACAGCTTGCCAGTGGGACGCGCGCGCGTCGCGTAGCCGTCAAACTCGGGAAACAGCCGCGGCGCATCCTCGCGGAACCGCGCCTGGTGCGGCTTTCCCGTCACCACGCAGTCTTCGCGGTTCTGCGGCAGAACGGTGGCGTCGTCGGATACGAACGTCCAGCCGGAGCGGGCGCACGCGTAAGCCAACGTGCTCTTCCCCATTCCCGACGGCCCCCAGAGCAGCACGCCAACGCCGTTTCTTTCCAGGCACGCGGCGTGCATCGGCACAGCATGGCGTTGCGCCAAAGGCGTACCCGCCAGCGCCTCCAGATAGAACCACCGGAACCACGCATGGTCGGCGACGGTCCGTTCGGTTACCCACGCGTAGGCGAACAGCGCGTCAAGGTCGGCCAACGCATAATTCTCACGGCTGGCGACCACCGAATAAAGATGGCCCTGCAACCGGTGCACCGGCTGTGGGGAAAGCTCGCTTCCAGGCTGCACCAGCACCCGCAGGGTCAAGGGCGGATCGTCGTGCTCCGGTTCGTACATACCCCAATTCTCGGCTGCGGCATCGAGTACCTCACGCGAATTCGACGCGAGGTCCAGCCGGAAGCCGTAGGGATAATAGGCGCGCCGGAACGGCAACTCGATTTCACGCTTCAGGGGATCGGAAAGGGTGTGTTTAAGGTCTCCTGAGATTCTCACAAACCATTGATAACAGATGCATTAGGGCGAAGTAGTATAGGAGTTGTAAAAGACTCGTAAATTGATTCAAGCAGCGGGAATAGGCCCGTAAGGGGAATGCCTGAAGGGTTGCGTGATTGCCCCTATCCGCGGCGGCCCAACATGCCCTTGGACTTGATAGGCAGCCGGCTCACCACATCCGCAGGCACAGAGAAATTGTCCTCCAGCAGATGCGCCGGGTTCGCGCCGAGCCAGGCCGAAAGGGAAATCTCCTGGTAGACGCCGCTGTTAAACAGGATCAGCACCTCGGTCGGGTCCGGACCCAAAGAGTCGACGTAATGCCCGTATCCTTGCGGGATAAATGCAACCTGCCCGGGCCCGAACTCTTCGGTCTTCGCGCGCCCGTGCGAACCGAAAATGCCCACACGCGCGCGGCCGCGAATGTAATACTGCCACTCGTCGGCATGCGGGTGCCAGTGCAGTTCGCGCAGCGCGCCCGGTTCCAGATCGAGCCGCGACGCCGTCAGCGTGGTCTGAATGGGGAATTCGCGCGAGGAGACAATCCGCTCCGTGCCGCCTTCCAGCTTGATAGGCGGCTGATCGAGCAAGCGATACTTGTGCGAAAACTGCGCGGGCTGCAAATCCGCATTGCGCAGCGGCGGCGGCGCTGCCGGCGGAACCCTGCCGGTCCCGATGTATACCTCTTTCTTGGGGAACTGCGCCAGTTGCGCCGGAGAGAGATTCAGATTGCGCGCCACCACATCCGCCGGCGCGCTCGCAATCCAATCCGTCACGCTGAACGTGCCGAATTCGGAAAAGTGGCCGTTGTCGAACCCCAGCAGGAAGTGACATTCGCCCGGTCCCAGCCCTTGCAACGCATGCCCATGCCCGCGCGGAAAATACCAGGTATCGCCCACTTCGAAATCCGCCACCTCGGCCTGACCTTCGGGCGTGATCACGGTTACGCGGCAGCGCCCTTCCAGCATGTAAGCCCACTCCGCGGCAAGTGAGTGCCAGTGCAGCTCGCGCATGGCGCCGGGTTTGAGCCGCATGGAAACTCCCGCGATGCTTTGCGAAATGGGAAACTCAGCCACAGTGGCTTCTTTCGCCGAACCGCCCGGGCCAACCCAGTGAGTCTGGCTTTCAATGTCGTACTTGAAGTTCGGCAACTCGGCAAGCTTTGGCTCGTCGGCGGGCGCCGCGGATGCGGCCGCACTGGCAGCCATACCCGCCAGCGTCATATTCTGGAACATCTTTCTTCGGCTGATCGGCATAGATCACTCTTCCACTGGAGTATATCCTGGATTGAGCAATGACTTCTCCCACTGCGCTCGCCGCCGCCCGCGACAGCATCCGCGCCACGGAAGCCATCATCCGTCCTTATATACGCCGCACGCCCGTGATCGAAATCGCCGGCGCCGAATTCGGCATTGAGTCCGTTCGTCTCTGGTTGAAGCTTGAGTTGTTGCAGCACACCGGTTCGTTCAAGCCGCGCGGCGCATTCGCCGGCATGTTGACGCGCACCGTTCCGCCGGTTGGCGTAGTGGCTGCGTCTGGCGGCAATCACGGCGTGGCTGTAGCTTATGCGGCGAAGCAACTTTCGAAGCCCGCGCGAATCTTCGTTCCCACGGTCTCTTCGCCCACCAAGATCGCGCGCATCCGCGGCTACGGCTCGGACCTGGTGATCACCGGCGACCTCTATGCCGACGCGCTGGCGGCCAGCGAACAGTGGGCCGCCGAATCGGGAGCCCTGCCCATCCACGCTTACGATCAGCCCGAAACGCTGCTCGGCCAAGGCACGGTCGGACTGGAATTTGAAGAGCAGGCGCCGGGCCTCGATACGCTGCTGGTGGCGGTGGGCGGCGGCGGATTGATCGGCGGCGTGGCCGCGTGGTACGAAGGCGGCGTGAGAATCGTCGGCGTGGAACCCGAGGCCGCGCCCACGCTCTGGAACGCGCTGAGCGCGGGACGGCCGGTGGATTCGGAAGCGGGCGGCATCGCAGCCGATTCGCTTGCGCCCAAGCGCGTCGGCGAGCTGATGTTTCCCATCGCTCAAAAGTATGTCGATCGAGTTGTGCTGGTTCCCGACGAAGCCATTCAGAATGCGCAGCGCACCCTGTGGCGGGCGCTCCGCATCGCGGCGGAACCCGGCGGAGCGGCGGCGTTTGCGGCATTGATTTCGGGCCGGTATCAACCAGCCGCGGGCGAGCGCGTCGGGGTGTTGGTCTGTGGCGGAAACACATCGGCAGTGGACTTCGGATAGGCGATTTTCTGTGGGGCAGCCAATCCTGGCTGCAGCCGCCTTTCAGGCGGCTTTGGCCGATTGGCAATCGGACCTTGTTGGCAGTACCTGGAATGCAGTAAGGACGCCAGCACGGTCTATGGCTTTCCGCGTCGGTATGGCAAACTCCGGCCCGTCGTTCGTGACTTGGTTCCCGACCTATTGATACCTCGCTAAGCCTTTGTCGCGCATGCGTGAAATAACCACTGCCCACGACAACGCCGCACCGTGCAATTCCACTTAACCTACCGTTGAGTTTTCCCCATTTGACTCAACACTCGACGGGGCCTATCGTAAACTACAGTTCTATGAACACTCAGGAAATGCTCCTGCCGTCCGCGTTGACGGAGTATGCGGCTGGCTCCTTGGACGATTCTGTCCGCGCTGGCATCGCTACGCGGCTCGCCGCCGCCGAAACTCCGGGCGTCACCTGGTTCGCGCCGTCCCTCACCCGCGCCGGCGATGCCTTGTTCATCGCGTTCGAAGAAAACGGCGCGCCACTGCTGCTTCAATATGGTGGAACGGCGGGCTACTGCGGTCTCTCAAATCCCACCGAGATTGCAGGTCACGACTCGGGTCACATCGCCAAGGCGTATGTTTACCCATTCGCCTCCACCGATCGCGAAAACGTGGCCGCGTTCGCCGAGCGCATCGACCTCACGTTTCTTCCCCGCCCCCAGCGCGACCGGCCGGCCATCGCAGCCGGCAACCGCCACCCCGAAGTCAGCCTGCCTGCCGTATTCGACGCGTTTCGCGATATCTTACGCGAGACGGGGCGGAATCTCGCCAGCACTGTGCAGCTTTCAGCCACGCGCGAGATGACTACCGACGATGAAATCGCGCGCCGCAACGGCTTGAACCCCACCGCTCCCGGACACACTCGCGTCAGCATACGCCACCTCTACCACGCCGGGTTGTGGGCCGCCATCCGCTCCGGCTTCCGCTACGGATACACCGCCGAGGCCGATCACTTCATTGTCAGCGGGGCGAACGACGCCGAAATCGCGAAGTCGGTGGAATGGGTCAAGGAGGCGATTCGTCACGCCGCGGGCTACACCAAATTCACCACCGACACTTCGCGCGTATTCGATCTGAGCGCCGACGTGCGCCATCCGCAGCCGCTTTCGGAAACACAGATCGAAGAGCTGTTTCAGCAGCGCCTGACGCCTGATGAGCGCGCCTGGGTACACGCTGCCTTTTCTGAGCCGTTCGATTGCGGAGCGGCATCCTATCGGTTCGACGCGGCCGAGATCAAGCGCCTTGCCGTCAAGTTCGTTCCCAGTCTGAAGCTCAATGAGGAATTGTTCGATTCCATTCTCCATGCCCGCCACGGCGCGCAATTCGATTTCGAGCCGTCGCTCGACGAAGCCGAAACTCTGACCAGCGCCAAGGAACTGATCTTCTACATGCACTGGCTCAAGGAGCGCGGCCGCCCGGCGCAGTTGGTCCCCCCGAATCTGGGCTTCAAGAAGAGACAGGCGTATCCGGAAACGCGCGCGGCGCTGGAGAAATACTCGCATCACAAGATGTGGCCGGAAGTGATGCCGCGCGTGGATAGCGAATTCGGGGGCAACCCCATTCCTGAGCTCAAGGATCGTGTGCGCGAGCTGGCCGATGTCGCACGATTTTTCGACGGCACGCTCAGCATCCATTCCGGCAGCGGCAAGCAGCCGGAAGTGCTGCGGTCGATAGGCTCGGCCACGCGCGGACGCCTGAACTACAAGATTTCGGGCGAGCTGCAGCTCCAGCTTTTCGATGTGCTTTCCGCGGCGCGTGAAGGCTCTGCCGAGCGCGGCCTCTACGACCGCATGGTGGCGGCCTGCGAGCGTTTCGCCGCACACGGCGCGTTCGGCGAAGAGAGCGCGCTGGCCGCGCAATACCGCGCTTCCGGATACGGCTCGTATTTAGGCGACGCCAGTAGCGGCCGCGTAGATGGCAACCTGTTCCTGGTCTTCTGGCTGGGCAACATGGTAGGTTGCAAAGACGAAGACGGCCGCTTCTTTAAGCAGGAACTCGACGAGTTGCCTAACTCTGTAATCGAAGAGACTCGCCGGCGCAATAAGGAATACGTCAAATGGCTAGCCAGTCACTTATTTGGGCAGGGTATGCTTTAGCTTGCCCTCCGGGTTTTATAAGAGTGCTAGGCAAGCTAAAGCATACCCTACCAATATGTTGCACTGCTCTCTCCATGGCAGCTCAAGCCCAAGATCTGCGCCACGTCACTGAGCCAGTCATTCCTCCTTCTTGCGCCGTCCTGACCGCCCATTCCACCGGTCCGAACGACGCCGCTCCCGACACAAAACTCATTCAAGACGCCCTGGACCGCTGCCAACCCGGACACGCCGTGGAGCTGAAGCCCGATGGCGCAGCGAATTCGTTTCTATCCGGCCCCGTCCAGTTGCGTGCCGGAGTCACCCTCGTAGTAGATGCCAATGTGACGCTTTACGGATCAAGCGATCCGCGCGATTACGACATGACGCCCGGCAGTTGCGGCGTGGTCAACCAGGCCGGACATGGCTGCAAGCCGCTGATCGCGGGCAATCGAGTAGCGCACGCCGGAGTGATGGGCGATGGCGTGATCGATGGGCGCGGCGGCGCCAAACTCACCGGACAGAACGTCTCCTGGTGGGACCTCGCGCAGGAGGCCAAGGTCAAGAACCTGAACCAAAGCTGTCCGCGCATCATGATTCTCACCGGCGCCGACGATTTTACGTTGTACCGCATCACGCTAAAAAACTCTCCCAATTTCCATGTCTCCTATAGCGGCGGAAACGGCTTTACCGTTTGGGGAGTCATCATCGACACTCCTAAGACCGCAAGAAACAC
>Ga0302325_10033075_pt1 | contig 10604 bp, 13 predicted proteins | sample Palsa_T0_2_FD_201948 | JGI IMG/M metagenome (GOLD analysis project Ga0302325, IMG submission 201948) | Peat permafrost microbial communities from Stordalen Mire near Abisko, Sweden - Palsa_T0_2 | ecosystem: Environmental > Terrestrial > Soil > Palsa > Peat permafrost | place: Sweden: Abisko...
GCGCGAGTACGCCGAAGCTGTCTTTCCCGACATCTGGATGCCGAACCGCTCGGACCTCTGCTTCGCCACCACCAATCGTCAGGCGGCGCTGCGCGACATCGCCACCGGCGCCGACGCGGTCATCGTCATCGGTTCAGCCAACTCTTCAAACACGGTCGCTCTCACCAAGGTCGCCGAAGCCGCGGGGTGCCCTCGGGTGCTGCGCGTCAACAACGCCGTGGAACTCCCCGACGACCTCGAAGGCGTCGTCGCCGTGACCGCCGGCGCCTCCGCGCCCGAGTCACTCGTCAATGAAGTGCTGCGGATCCTGGACCCCACCGACGGGGTCACCGTCACGTCAGTGACCGTCGAGGACGAGTACTTTCCACCGCCCCCCGAACTGCGCGAAATGCTCAAGGCGCTTTCGGCCCTGGTGGACGTGGTCTTCCAGACCCCGACGCCCACGAGCTTCGACGGCCAGGCGGATCGCGAATACACCGCGGCCCAAGTGCTCTCGGCCGCGAGTCGATAGTTGAGAAAAGACCTCAGGTAGTATCGAGCGGTGAGTTCCTTCCCGAGCATGGACGTTTCGACGCGCGAGCAGTGGATGGAGATCGTGGAAAAGACCATCGACGCCCAACCGCGCGTCGCCCGCCAGGTCCTGGCGATGGTGAAGGGACTGAGCGACATTACTGACGGCTTCTCCGTCGACCAGATGCAACACGCCCTCCAGACGGCCACTCGCGCCGAGCGTGCCGGGGCCGACGAGCAGGTCATCGTGGCTTCGCTCTTACACGACGTGGGCAAGCTCATCTCGGTGCCCAACCACCCCAAGATCGCCGCGGAGATCCTCAAGCCCTACGTGCGTGAGGAGGTCTACTGCATGGTCGCGTACCACCAGGACTTCCAGGGTCGCTACTACTACGAACACCTCGGAATGGATCCCAATCTGCGCGAGCAGCACCGGGGTCAACCCTGGTACGAATTGGCCGAGCGCTTCGCGGACCAGTGGGACCAGAAGGCCTTCGACCCGGACTTCGAGTCGGAGTCCTTCGAACACTTTGAGCCCATGGTGGTCAACGTCTTCGCCCAGGCGCATTCGCTCTAGGGAGAACTGATGGCGAACGAAGACCTCGAAAAGCGTCGCCTGGCGCGACTGCGCACTTTTGCTATAGGTCAGGCGATGGAGCGTTTCGACGGCGACTACCCCGGGTTCAAGCCCGAAGAGACGGTGGCGTCGATCTGCGCATACGAAGAAGAGGGCAACATCGGCGACGTCTTGGCGAAGATGCCCGCCACCCTCGACGGACAGTCCTACACGACCCTCGTGGTGGTTGACGGTGGAGAAGACCGCACCGCGGAGATTGCACGCTCCTTCCCCGACGTCAAGGTCATCGCGTTCCCGGTGAACCTGGGCCACGGCGTGGCCCTGCAAGTGACCTACCGCTACTGCATCGAGCACGGGGTCAAGTACGTGGTGACCCTGGACGCCGACGGACAGAACGACCCCGCCGAGATCCCCCAGATCCTGGCCCCCCTCCTCGCCGATCGGTCCGACTTCGTGGTGGCGAGTCGCCGCCTGGGTGAAGACCAGACCAGCGATATCGTGCGCAAAACCGGCGTCCACTTTTTCTCCTTCGTCATGAACCGCATGACCGGCGCTCACTTGACCGATACCTCGACGGGGTACCGCGGACTGCGCGTGACGATGCTCGCCGACGTCATTGATCGCCTCACCCAAGAGCAGTATCAAACCGCGGAGCTCTTGATCACTTGCCTCAAGCGCGGTTGGCGCGCCAGTGAGGTCCCCACGGTGTGGTACCCACGGGCCTCCGGTACGACGAAAAAAGGTAAGAACTGGCTCTTTGGCTTCCGCTACGCCCGAGTGGTCTTTGGCACCTGGTGGCGAGAGCGCTAAGAAGTTTCGCGGCTGAGCGCGGTCGCGTAGGCCTGCTGGAGGGCCACCCGCAACTCCTCGGTCTTGGCGCTGATCTGCGATCGCGAGACGCGACCCTCGCCCGTCGGCGGCGCGATGGGCGGTCCCACCACGATGTGAATCTTGGCGAAATGGGGCAGTTTGGCGAGATGCGGCATGGCCCGGTCGCTGCCGGCGATGCCCACCGGCACCACCGTCGCGCCGGTTCTCGCGGCGAGAAACATCGCGCCCTGGTGCAGCGGCTCGACGAGAGGGCCGAATTTCCTCGTACCTTCGGGAAAGAGGACCAGCGCCTGGCCCCGTCGCAACACCTCTTCGGCAAGGCGCATCGATTCTCGGTCCGCGACGTCGCGATGGACCGGGAAGGCCCCTAATCGCACGAGGATCTTACCGAAGAGCGGGTGGTGGTAGAGGCCGTCCTTGGCCATGAAGAAGACCTTGCGCGGCGAGATGAACAGCGTGAGCGCGAAATCGACATTCGAGCGGTGGATCGGCGCTATCAAGACCGGGCCGTGTAGGGGAATGTTCTCGGCCCCTTCGACGGTCGGGTGAAAGAGGACCCGCGCCGCGCCCGAGATCAGCACCGCAGCCACGTGGTACAGCGGGGTCTTTTTGGGGTTTAGGACGAGGTCTTGAGTTTCAGGCATTGCAGGATCTCCTCGACCACGTCCTCGACGGCTCGTCCCGTCGTGTCTAGCACCAGCGCGTCGGGGGCTTGTATGAGGGGCGACGCGTCGCGCGTGGTGTCGGCCACGTCGCGCCGGGAAAGTGACGCCTCCCCCTCCTCGCCGCGACGTCGCGCCCGTTCTTCGAGTGACGCCGTGAGGAAGATCTTCATGGGGGCGTTGGGAAAGACCACGGTCGTGATGTCGCGACCCTCGACGACCGTGCCGAGTGGTTGCGCGGCGGCGAAGTCCCGCTGGCGCCGCACCATCTGCTCGCGCACCAAGGGATTGGCCGCCACCGTCGACACACCGACGTTCACCGCCTCGGTACGGATCTCGTCTTCGACGTCACGGGCATCCACGGTCACCCGCGGCAAGGTCGTCAGGGTAACGCGCGCGGCCAGATCGCCCACCGCCCCCGCGTCGGTGACGTCCAGGCCCTCGCGCAACGCCTCAACGGTGACTGCGCGGTACATCGCACCCGTGTCGAGGAACGACCAACCGAGCGCGGTCGCTAACGCGCGCGCCACGCTCGACTTGCCCGAGCCGGCCGGACCGTCGATCGCGATCACCTGCGCGCTCACCCGAGTAACGCTAGGTCGCGAAAGAAGTGCGGATAGCTGGACGCCACGCTCGAGGCACCTTCAAGGGTGCAGCCTCGTCCCGCGCAGCCCGCGACGGCACTCGCCATCACCATGCGGTGGTCCAACACGCTCGAGAAGGAGAAGTCGAGGAACTGGGACGCGTCACCGAGGCCCTCGACGAAGAAATCGTCGCCGTCCGACCACGCCTTCGCGCCCAGGCGTGCTCGACGAGCCGTACGTCAGCCCCCATGCGCGAGAGCACCGAGACGTACCCCACCCGCTCGGGTGAGGCGTCGACGCTCAGCACCTCCAACGTGGCGTCCCCGTGCAATGCTCCGAGTACCGCGAAGAACGCGGCCTGGGAGGGATCACCGGCGACGAACCAGTCATGGCGGCGTGGTCGTCCCGGCGCGAGGGTGATCGTTCGCCCGGCGTCGACGTCTTGTTTCGAGATGGTCAGACCCGCGTCGCCCAACATGTCTTCCGTGGTCGAGCGGGTGCGGACATCCTCGATCACCACGGTCGTGCCGTCGGCGACGAGTCCGGCCAGTAACACCGCGGATTTCACCTGCGCACTCGCCACGGGCACGTGATACTCAATCGCCCGCAGGCTGGCGGGACTTTCGACCTCCAACGGAGGAGTGGCGCGGTCGCCCCTCCCCCGCACCGTGGCGCCCATCAGGGCGAGCGGGGTGGCCACCCGGTCCATTGGGCGGGCCGAGAGCGACGCGTCCCCGACCAGTCGGTGCGTTCCGGGAATCGCGCTCACCAGGCCACAGAGCAGACGCATCGTCGTGCCCGAATTACCACAGTCGAGTTCGCTACCACTCGCCTTGAGCCCGCTATCGGGGCCAACAATGCGCACCAGTCCCTCGTCGTTGGTGATGCGCGCGCCGAGCTGCTCGAGTATCACGCGCGTCGCCGCAACGTCCTCGCCCGGTGAAAGACCGGTCACCGTGCTCTGTCCGCTCGCGAGGGCGCCCAGCATCAGCGCGCGATGCGACGTGCTCTTGTCACCGGGCACCCGAACAGAGCCGCGCAACTGACTCGGGTGCGCGACGCGCTCGAGGTCGCTCACTCGTGGCCGACCTGGTAGCCCTTGGCACCGAGCGCGTCAGAAAAGGCGTCGGCTTGGCTCGCGTCGACCGCCAAGAGCAGCGTGCCGCTTGAACCCTCGATGCCGTGGGCGATCTCGATGTCATAGATGTTGACGAGCATCTCTGAGGCGGTTCGCGTCACCGCGGCGAGGACGCCTGGTTGGTCACTCACCGCGACGCGTAGGTACGCCAGATGGTCCGAGTCCAAGGCGCGGCCGGGCAGTTGCCGTCGTGCCGACGCCGCGCGGCGCAGGTCTTTCGAGACCGCGTCGTGGTCGCCACTGGTCAGCGCCAGGCGCAGGGCGGCCAAGCGGTCCTCGAGGGCCTGGAGCGACTGGGTAATTGCCACGCGATTCTCGAAGAGCACGTCCGGCCAGATCGCCGGGTCACCCGCCGCGACGCGGGTCATATCGCGGAAACCACCGGCGGCGAGTTGGAGGAGCACCGCGTCTTGTTCGGCGACGCGGGTCGCCTCGTTCATCAGGGCCCCCGCGAGCAAGTGCGGCACGTGACTCGCCACCGCGACGAGGCGGTCGTGGTCGTCCGCGTCGACGGCGACGACGTTGGCGCCGAGTTCTCGGAGCACCCCGTGCAGCGTCGTGTACGTCGCGGGTTTCGTGGCGGCGGTCGGCGTGAGCACCCAGGTACATCCGCGAAAGAGATCGGCTCGGGCCCCGGCGAGGCCTCGCAACTCCGACCCGGCCATCGGGTGTCCGGCGAGAAAGCGCGGGTCGGTGACTTGCTGGACGATCGCACTCTTGACGCCGGCGACGTCGGTCACGATGAGCGCCGCGTTCGAGGAGCCAGCCAACACGTCGCGCACCGTCGTCGCGACCGTGCCGGCGGGGGTCGCCACCACCACCAGGGAGTGCGATTCATCGAGGATCGTGTCCTCGATCACCCCGGCGTCGAGCGCCGCCGACACCACCGCCGGGTCCTGGTCGTTGCCGCTCACTCGCCACTCGGCCGCCGACAGGGCGAGGGCGACGGAGGATCCGATCAAGCCGAGGCCCACGACGTGGGCCCGGCGACTACTCGGGGAGGTCATCGCGGAGGGAGTGCGCGTCGCGAAGATAGACGTGATGCAGGTCCCCGCGGGGTCGCGGGGTGTAGGCGTGCATCAGGATCCGCACGGTGAGGGGCATCGAACCGGGTACGGCGATTTCGCTCGCACAGAGCAGCGGCACGTCGCCAAAACCGATGCCGCGCGCCGCGGCCGCCGGGAACATGGCCGTCAGATCCGGGGTCGTGGTGAAGATGACGCTCACCACGTCGTCGTGGAGAACAGCGTTACGTTCGAGCATCGCCGTTAAGAGTTCCTGGGTGACCTCGGTGATCTCTTCGGACGTGTTCGCGACGCAGCGCGAGGCGCCGCGTATCCCTCGAAGTTTCTCAGAACTCATGAAGGCATCGTAGAGGCCAGCTCCTCGGTCATTCCAACGGCCTCCATCAATCGACGCACTTCACCGAGCGAGAGTTGACGATACGAACCCGGTGACAACGTGGCGTCTTGCAGTGGACCGATACGCGTGCGCACGAGCCGCGTCACTTCGTGGCCCACGGCGGCGCACATTCGCCGCACCTGGCGATTTCGTCCTTCGTGGATAACAATGCGGACCAGCCCCTCACTCACGCGCGAAACCTGCGCGACCGCGGTGACCCCGTCGTCGAGCTCGACCCCTTCGCGCAGACGCCGCAGGGCCCCCGGGGACGGGTCACCCTCCACTCGGGCGAGGTACTCCTTGGCGATGCCCGAACTCGGGTGCGTCAAGAGGTGCGCGAGACGACCGTCGTTGGTGAGGATCAAGAGGCCTTCGGTGTTCATGTCGAGGCGACCGACGGGAAAGATGCGCACCGGCGACTCCACCAGATCCAAGACCGTCGTGCGCCCTTGGGGGTCCGCGGCCGTGGTCACGACGCCGTCGGGTTTGTTCAAGAGGAAGTAGACCTTGCTCTGCGAGGTCGGGGCCATCTTTCCGTCGACACAGATCACCTGGGCCTCGGGGTCGACGCGATTACCGAGTTCGGCGACGTGCCCGTCCACCGTGACGCGCCCGGCCGCGATGAGGAGTTCGCAGGCTCGCCGCGAACCGTAGCCTGCTCGCGCCAGCGTCTTTTGGAGGCGCTCGCCGTCATCCACCTAGGTCACCTCGGTGTCGTCGAAACGCAGGGCCATCTCCTCGGCGAGTTCGTTGGCGGTCTCCACGGGCGGCATGAACTCTTCGATCGGGGGCAGGTCGTCCAACGTGGCGAGGCCCATCCGGTCGAGGAACAACTCGGTGGTGCCGTAGAGGATCGGCGACCCGGGCCCGGGCGCGCGACCAAGCTCTTCGATGTAGCCGCGCTGCTCCAAGAGCCGCACGACGCCGTCGACGTTCACTCCGCGCAGGGCGGTGATCTGTGCGCGCGAGACCGGCTGACGATAGGCGATGATCGCCAGGGACTCCAGCGCCGCCGAGGAGAGCCGGTGCGAGACGTCACGATTGGCGAACTTCGCGACCCAGGGCGCGACCTCCGGAGCGGACTGCATCACCCACCCACTCGCGAGCTCCACGAACTGAAAGCCCCGCCGCTCGCGTAACAACTCAGCGCGCAACAGGCGCAAGGTCGCCACGACCGCTTCGGCGTCGACGTCGACGACGTCGGCGAGCTCTTCGGGCGATATCGGCTCCAGGGCGACGGTCAACATCGCTTCGAGTTGCTGCTCGAGCGAGAACTCATCCCTCATAACTGTCCACACCTCCAAAGTCCAGACCCTGTGCCGAGTCAATCCACTCGATCTGCACGTCACCGAACGTCGCGCCCTGGCCGAGCGCCACGTGACCCAGCTTGCACAGTTCCAAGATCGCGAGAAAGTGCACGATGATCTCGATGCGGGTCGTCAACCCTTCGGTCAGGCGGCGAAAGGAGAGTCGGCCCCTCGCGGGTAACCACTGCGAGAGCGTGGCGACGGTCTCGGCGACGGTGACCGCGTCGACGGTGACGTGGTGCAGGCGCACGACTCGCACGGGCTTCTCCTCGATGCCCCGCAGGTAAGCGAGCGCCAACTGCGTCACGGTCACCCCGGCGAGCAGGTCCGGAGGGGCGACCACGAAACCGTCGTCGATCCCCCGCAAGCGAGGGTAGGCCCGACTGGCCCGCTCGAAGAGCGAGACGAACGCATCCGCCAGCGCCGCGTACGTGCGCAACTCGAGGAGACGGGCGAGGAGTACGTCACGCTCCTCCCAGCCTACGAACTCCTCGTCCAGTTCACCGCTGTCGCGACCCGGCAAGAGACGTTGGCTCTTGATCTCTAAAAGAATGGCGGCCACGAGGAGGAACTCAGAGAGGTCGTCCATCTCGAGCGTGGTCGCCTCGTCGCGCAGCAGGGCCACGAAGGTATCCACGAGCGGCGCCAGGGGTACGTCGAGGACGTCCACTTCGTGGCTGGTGATCAACTGGAGCAGCAGTTCTACCGGGCCGCTGAAGGACGGCGTCGTCACGACGAAGGTCACCGCTCAACCTTACCGTTGGAGCCCGGAAGCCATCTCCAATACGATTGAACGATGAAGATACTTTCCGGGATGCAGCCGTCGGGATCGCTGCACTTGGGCAACTACCTCGGGGCGCTGCGCCCGTGGGTCGAAGCGCAGAATGACGAGGCCTACTACTGCGTGGTGGACTTACACGCTCTCACCTTGGAGATCTCGCCCGAGGAGTTGCGCGCCAACACCATCGACCTGCTCGCGACCTATCTCGCCGCCGGCCTGGACCCCGAGGTCTGCTCGATCTTCGTCCAGAGCCACGTGCCCTACCACGCCCAACTGAACTGGTTGCTCGAGTGCGTCGCTACCTACGGGGAGCTCTCGCGGATGGTGGCCTTTAAGGAGAAGTCCGAGCGTCAGGAGGGCTATCGCGTGGGGCTCTTGACCTACCCCGTCTTGATGGCGGCGGACATCTTGCTCTACGAAACCGAGGAAGTTCCCGTCGGCGACGACCAGCGCCAGCACCTCGAGTTGACGCGCGACATCGCGACGCGCTTTAACAACCGCTTCGGCGAGACCTTTCGGGTGCCGGTCGGGGTCCAGCCCAAGGTCGCCGCTCGCGTGATGGACCTCCAAGAGCCCTCGCGCAAGATGAGCAAGTCGGTCTCGAGTCCGCTCGGGACAATCTTGATGTTTGACAGCCCCGCCGAGATCGAGAAGAAGATCGCCAAGGCCGTCACCGACACTGACGGCACCGTGCGCTTTGACTGGGACGCCAAGCCGGGCGTCTCGAACCTCCTGGAGATCTTCTCCAGTTTGAGCGGGGAGACGCCCCCCGAAGTCGCCGCGCGCTACTCGCGCTACGGCGAGCTCAAGAACGACCTCGCGGCGCTGCTGGTCACCACACTTGCCCCGCTGCGCGAACGCTACGAGACGCTGCTCGCGGACCCGGCTCAACTCACCAGCATCGCCGAGCACGGCGCGACCAAGGCCGCACGGGTCGCGGGCCCGGTGTATCAGCGGGCCGCGCGCGCGATGGGCCTTACTTAAAGAGCAGATTCACCCACCAGTTCTCCAGGTCGAAGAGCCAGTTGTCGCCGATGTGCGAGAAGGTGAAAAAGATGATGAGCAGGATGAAAAAGACCGGTAGCGCGCGAGCGCGTAGGTGGTAGTAGCGCGGCAGACTGCGCCGAGGTAGAAAACGCTCGATGATCGCCGAACCGTCGAGCGGCGGGATCGGGATCAAGTTAAAGACCGCCAAGACCAAGTTGACCAACCCCAAGTACTCGCCGAACTTGAACGTGCCTTCGCTGTTCGAGACGTGGATGGCGTACTCACAGATCGCCGCGCCCAGTCCCGAGAGCACGACGTTCACGGCGGGTCCGGCGAGGGACACCCACAGGGCCTGCGTGCGGGGGTTGCGCAGTCGACCGATGTTCACCGGCACCGGTTTGGCGTACCCGAAGGCCGGCAGACCCGAGAACAGCAAGATCGCGGGCATGATGATGGTCCCAAAGAGATCGATGTGCGCCAGGGGGTTCAGCGTGAGTCGATGCTGCTGCTTCGCGGTAGGGTCGCCGAAATAGTTGGCCACCCAGCCGTGACTGACCTCGTGGAGGATGACCGAGGGCACGAGGAAGAGGAACCAGAGCCATAGGTTCATCGATGGCTACCTCTTAGTCGTGGGCTCGGGGGTGGGCGTGCTGGTACTCGCGTTGCAAGGTCGTCACTGATACCGCGGTGTAGAGCTGCGTGGTGGCGATCGAGGCGTGCCCGAGCAACTCCTGGACCACTCTAATGTCGGCCCCGTGGGCCAGCATGTGCGTCGCGCAGCTATGGCGAAACACGTGCGCGCTGATGCGTGAGCGATCGATACCGACCGCCAAGGCGCGCTTGTGGATCACGAGGTCGATGCCCTGTCGCGAGAGGGGGCCCGCGCGCGCGTTCAAGAAGAGCTTCGGACTCTTCTTGGTGGCGGCCAAGGTGCCGCGCCCGCCCGGGCCGAGATACTCGAGCAGCGCCACTTTCAAGGTTGATCCAATGGGCACGAGACGCTGTTTTGAACCTTTCCCGGTGAGCAGTATCAACTCCTCGTCGAAGTCGAGGTCCGACAGTTCGAGCCCGGCGACCTCGCTGACGCGCGCTCCCGTACCGTAGAGCACCTCGAGCAACGCTCGATCACGGAGGTCAATGGCGTCGTTACCGGGAATTGAGTCGAGCAGTCGCCCGACCTCCTCTTCACCCAGCGGCTTGGGCAGCGTGCGACCCCGTCGGCCCCCCTTGAGTCGGGCACTGGGGTCAAGACTGACGTGACCTTCGTCGTAGAGGTACGCGAACCACCCCCGCGTCGCCGCGACCGCGCGGGCCACGGTGCTCGGCGAGCGTCGAGACTTGCGAAGGGAGTTGAAGTAACGCTCGAGGTCCCCGTCGCTGACGTGCGCCACGTCGAGGCGATGGGTCGTCAGCCAGGTCACTAACGCGCGCAGGTCTCGACGATACGCGGCGACCGTCGCGAGGCTTCGCCCCTTTTCGATGGTTAGCCATTGGAGGTACTCTTCGAGGCGAGGGTTAGGGCTCGTCAAAGAACGTCCCGAAGACCCGCTGCAGCGCAATGGCCGTCGTCGAGTCAATGGCCGGCGCGGCGCGCAGCGCGGATCGCAACGTGTCGGGCGACAGCCAGGCCACGCTCGAGGAGCGTTCTTCGGGACCGGCCGGGGCCCGTTCACCCTCGGTGAGTCCGCGCGCCTCGAAGATCGTCATCACCTGGTCGGTCCAGCCCGGTGAGTTCATGAATCGACCGAGCAGGCGCCACTCACTCGCCGAGAAACCCATCTCCTCGAGCAATTCGCGTTGAGCGGTCTCGAGCTCCGGTTCATCAC
>Ga0302325_10033076_pt1 | contig 10603 bp, 9 predicted proteins | sample Palsa_T0_2_FD_201948 | JGI IMG/M metagenome (GOLD analysis project Ga0302325, IMG submission 201948) | Peat permafrost microbial communities from Stordalen Mire near Abisko, Sweden - Palsa_T0_2 | ecosystem: Environmental > Terrestrial > Soil > Palsa > Peat permafrost | place: Sweden: Abisko...
TGAAGATCGTCGGAAATTGCGAGGGATGACGAGTACTGGCCGGGGTCATGAGCGCCTCCTTGCAGGGCCCGCGCCAGGGCGGCATGGGACTGGTCGAAACGAGAACTCAAGGTGCAGCTCGTTACAGCCGTTCACCGCTCCGTGGGATCCATCGCTCCGGTGATCGAGCTGCCCGCCAACGACGACTCGCACTCTGCGAACACCGTTGCCGAGCTTCGCCAATGGCTGACGGAAAGACTTGCGGCGCGAGCTCTCGAGCTCCCGCTCCTCCCGGACGTGGTGGCCCAGGTCATCGCATTGTCCACCTCGGGCGAGTCGGACGCACGCGAGCTCGCCGAGGTTATCCGTCGCGATGGCCCGATGTCGGCACACATTCTGCGCCTCGCCAATTCGCCACTCTTTCGACCGCGAACTCCGATTGTGTCGCTACAGCAGGCCCTCAGCCGCCTCGGGATGACGCAGATCCGGCAGATCGCATTTGCAGTCTCCTGCAAGCAGAGGGTGTTTCGAGCGCGCGGGTTCGAGCCCGAGGTTCGCGCCTCGTTTCGTCATTCGTTCGCGACGGGGCTCGCGGCTCAGGAGCTTGCGAGAGCGCGCCGATGGAACGTCGAGGAGGCCTTCCTGGCCGGGCTCCTGCACGACGTCGGTCGGCCCGTGCTGCTCCAGGCAATCGTCGACATGCACGGGGCCAACCGATCGCTCAATCGCAGCGCCGTGCTGGCCGTCGTCGCCGAGCTCCATGCTCAAGTTGGAGGCATGCTGGCGCAGAAGTGGTCTTTGCCGGCGCGGGTCGGCGAAGCGATCGCGTTCCACCATGCCCCGCACGCCGCCAAGGTCTCCACGCAATTGTCGATTCTGATCAGCTTTGCAGACGACCTCCCAGCTTGCGATGAGGAGCATCGACCCGAGGCTGCGGCCGCACTCCTGAAGCATCCGCTTTTGCCCCATCTCAATCTCTACCCGGACGAGGTCGCCGCGATTGTGGCCCGCGGAAAAGACTTTGCCGAGACTCTGCAGGCAGTCGCATGACAGCGAATCGCGTCTGGGAGGTCGTGGTCATCGGCTCGGGTCCAGGCGGCCAGAAGGCGGCGATTCAGGCTGCAAAGGCGGGGCGTCGCGTCCTGATGATCGAGCAGGAGACTCAGGTCGGCGGGGCGTGCGTTCATCGTGGGACCATTCCCAGCAAAACCCTCCGCGAGACCGCGATGACCTTCAGCGCCTTTCGCCGTAAGGGCGGCCAGGTGCTCGAAGTGAACCTGCCGGAAGACGTTCAGATCGCGGGTCTCAACAGCCGGCTCGATGGCGTGGTAGCCGCGCACGAGAAGTTCATCGCCGACCAGATCAAGCGCAACGGCATCGAGGTTTGGCACGGACGAGCGCGCTTCAAGTCGCCGCATACCCTCGAGGTGGTTTCCATTTCGAGGGGAACCCGCCGGGTGGACGCCAAGATCGTCATCATCGCGACGGGGTCCCGGCCGCGCAATCCGGAGCTCGTTCCGATCGACCACGAACACATTTTCGACAGCGACTCGATCCTCTCGATGCGGTATCTGCCCCGGTCCCTCGCGGTGCTAGGCGGAGGCGTCATCGCCACCGAGTACGCATCGATCTTCGCCACGCTCGGCGTGCGTGTGACGATGATCGACAAGAGGGAGCGCCCGCTCGCCTTTGCCGATACTGAAATCGTCGATCGCTTCCTGCAGACCTTCGCCGAAGCCGGAGGCCGATTTGTTGCCCGAGCGCAGGTCCGATCGGTGGCGTTCGACGGCGTGTCTGCGGTCGTCACGACTCTTGGGTCAGGCGAGGAAGTTTGGACCGAGAAGGTGCTTTGCGCCTTGGGTCGCGTAGCGAATCTCGAGGGCCTGTGTCTCGAGGCTGCCGGTTTGAAGATCGACGCCAAAGGTCTCGTACCGGTGGACGCGCATTACCGCACGACGACTCAGCATCTCTATGCCGTCGGAGACGTAATCGGGCCGCCTTCGCTCGCGGCGACGGCCATGGAGCAGGGTCGCCTGGCTGCGCGGCATGCTTTGGGTCTGGGCGTGAGCGATCTCGGTGCTGGACGAAGCCCGGTCGGTATCTACGCGATCCCCGAAATCGCCAGCTTGGGCATGAACGAGAGCGAAGCCCGCGCCCTCGGGGGAGCGATCGTCGGTCGATCCGAGTTTCGAGAGCTCGCACGGGGACAGATCGGCGCCATCGAGAATGGCTTGCTCAAGCTCGTGGCCGACGCGTCAGGCACGTACCTGCTTGGGGTACAAGTGATCGGCGAGGGGGCGTCCGAGCTCGTGCACATCGGACAGATGGCCATGCTGGGTCATCTTCCGATCGACACCTTCGTGGAATGCACGTTCAACTTCCCGACGCTCGCGGAGGCTTATCGCGTCGCCGCGTTGGATATCGTCGGGCGCCGTGCAGCCCAGCCCATCATTCGCACCAGTCAAGTGCGGATCGCAGGTTGAGATCCCCGGAACCGAAAAGTGAGAGACCCCCCGTGCTGGCCAAGCGTGCTCAAGAGCTGACGGACACTGCCCGGCCCCGGTCGGGCGTAGCCCCCGCACCGGCTCGCCGTGACGACGACGAGTTCGAGCGCGCCATCGACGCGTTCGCCGTCGTGATCCGCACTTTCGGTCGTTACTCGGTCGGCTCTGCAGCGGCGCAGGACGAAGCTCACAAACATTGCGAAAAGTGGGCGCGACACGTTCTCGTCGTGGGCCCGCGACCGGGCGATCCCGAAGACGCGAAGGGTTCGGCTCGCCGGGACTGGCAAGGATTGGGGCAGTTCGTGAGTGGGCTGAGGCGAGCCGAAAGCGAAACAGTCGCCCGCTCAATGACGACGCTTCGCGAGACGCTGGCGGAGTTTCTCGGCGGCCTTCGGTCCATCGTCAGCGAAGACGGTCGCGCCGAGCAAGACGTTCAAGCGCAAATCGAGCGACTACGCGCTGCCGTCGCCACGGAGAGCTTGGAGCAGCTCAAAAGGGAGGCCCTGTCCGTTTCTGGCGCGCTCACAAACGTGCTCGATGCTCGCAAGCATGCGCAGCAAACGGTAATGCAGGAGCTAAGCGGGCGAGTCAAGGACCTGTCCCGCGAGCTCGAGCAAGCGCGCAAGGACGGCGCCCAGGACGCCCTGACGAAGGTTGCGAACCGGTTGTCGCTCGACGAGTACATGGGCAAAGTCGTGGGTCTCGACGGCCTCTTCGGCAAGGCCACCTGTCTCTTGATGGTGGATATCGATCACTTCAAACAGGTCAACGACACCTTCGGCCATCCGACCGGCGACGACGTGCTGCGCCAGCTCGGCGACGTTCTGCACCGAACTTTCCCTCGCAAAACGGACTTCGTCGCGCGCTATGGGGGCGAAGAGTTCGCCGTCATTCTCCGCGACACCACCATGCGTGAGGCCGCGATTCCGGCCCAGCGGCTGCTCGCGGCCGCGCGCAGCGTGGCCATCGCGCGCGAGGGGGGGTGGAACATTTCGGTGTCCGTGGGCTTGGCGCAGCTTGCGGACGGAGAGTCGAGCAACCAGTGGGTGGCGCGCGCCGATCGCGCCCTCTACGCGGCAAAGAAAGAGGGACGCAATCGCGTCGTGGAGGCAACGTAAATGAGTCCAATTTCCAGTTCAGGTGTAACTGCGTTCAATCGTGCGGCAGACACGCTCGGCCGCGCGGTTTCGGACCTGGCGCAGCAGTCGGTCAACCCCAAAACCGATGTGGTGGGCGATATGGTGAGCCTCGACCTCGCAAACTCGGGTGCATCGACGGCTGTGGCTCTCGTCCGCACGAGTGACGAGATGCAGAAGTCGCTGCTCGATATCCTTGCCTAGCTGTTGAGCTCCCTCACAATCGCGCCACGATTAGGTTGGCCTGCGCCATGCACGGTGCCTGTACGATGGTACCTCCCAAGGCAATGCTGCGACCACTTCGTTGGACTATTGTGCCCTCATGAAGCGCGCGACGATCCTCGTCGTCGAGGACAACCCGGTCACTCGCCGGGCCATTCGAGACGCCCTTTCGAGCGCCGGCTACCATGTGGACGAAGAAACCACCGGGCGCGGAGCCCTCGAACGCGTCTCCCGGAGCGTGCCGGGTCTGGTCGTCCAAGACGTCTATTTGCCTGACATGGACGGGGTCGTCCTTGCCGAGCGGCTTCGTGCTTTGCACGGAGCGTCTCTACTACCAGTCATCGGTGTGGCCGGATTTCTGCCGCGATCGGTGGGGGCACGCGTTCTTGCGGCTCAATTCGACGACTTCATTGGCAAGCCGATCGACCCCGATCGCCTGGTGCATGTCGTGGATTCGCAGTTTCCGGTACGCGCAGCGACGACGCTGCCGCCCGCGTCTGGTCGCCGCGTGGTTCTCGTTGACGCCGACCCCACCCAGCTTCGTCTCGCCAACATTCGCCTCACTACCGCAGGTTACCGGGTAACCCTCGCGGCGAGCGGCGCCGAAGCGCTGGAACGCGCGCACGCCGAGGTGCCTGACGCCATCGTGGCCAACACGTTCATGCCCGCGATGGATGGTTTCGAGTTGTGCGTGGCCGTCCGTGAAGATCCGTTCTTATCGCACGTGCCGTTCATTCTCATGGCGACCGCCGGCATCGACGAGGCCGAGCTCGATCTGGCCCGTAGCGCAGGTGCCACCGCCCTAGTCGAGCGCTCGGCGGATTTTGACCAGGTTGCGAGCGCTCTTGCCATGGGGGTTCGTACCCAGAGCGCTCCGCCGCCGTCCTCTGGCTCCGATTGGCGGGCCGCGCATCTCAGCAGAGTCCTTCGCCAGCTCGACAGGCAGGCATCGCTCAATGCGTCCCTTCTACAGAGGTGCAGCCTTCAAGCTGCCGAGCTCTCGGTTCTCGGGGGCATCGCCGACTCGCTCGCGCGGCAGGCCGACACCGAAGGCGCGCTCGACGACGTGCTCGCTCGCTGTCTCGACGCCGGCGGGATCTCTGCAGGCGTCCTCTACCTCGAAGACTCCGACGGCCGCCAGCGGGTGGCTGGCAGTAGCGGTTACGCCGGCAGCCCGGAGGGTAGGGCGGCCGGGCTGTTCGGCCATCCAGAAGTGCTCGCGAGCGTCGTCCTCAGCGGCGTTGCCATCGCGATTCCGTCGGCCGCCATCGAGGAGAGCGCAGGGGCTGCAGTCCTCTCGGCTGCCGGGGTTTGGTCCGCGATGATCGTTCCAGTCGCGGCGCACGGTCGCTCAATCGGGGCTCTTTTTCTCGGGTCCAAGCTCCAAGATCTCACCGAAGAAGATTGGCCCGCGTTCGCCCGCACGGTCGCAGGCCAGCTCGGTCTGGCCGTCGCCCTCGCCAAAGCTTTTCGGACCAAGACCAGCACTCTGAGCGTGGTTGGCCCCGGTCGCTCCGGATGATCCTGCCGCCCGTTTGACGGAGGCAGTCAAGCTCTTGGCGCCGAAGAGGTGTTTCCTACGGCCAGAAAGCGGCCGAAGGGCCCAGCGCTGCTCGGCACGACTTTCGCGAAGGAGGTCCCAGCGCGCATCGACGCGTCACGAGAGAGGGCCGAGATGGATTGGAAGGACAAGGTCGTACTGCTCACGGGGGGGACGGGGTCGTTCGGGCGCAAGTTCACCGAAGCCATGCTCAAGGAGCACAGGCCTCGGAAGTTGATCGTTTTCAGCAGAGACGAGCTGAAACAGCACGAAATGCGCGCCAGCGGCCTCGATGACGCGATCTTGCGCTACTTCATCGGCGACGTTCGGGATGTCGATCGGTTGCGACGTGCGATGCGTGGTGTCGACATCGTCGTTCACGCGGCCGCTCTCAAGCAGGTCCCGTCGTGCGAGTACAATCCCATCGAGGCGGTTCTCACCAACGTCATGGGGGCGCGTAACATCATCGACGCTGCCGTCGACTGCGGAGTGTCACGAGTGCTCGCGCTCAGCACCGACAAGGCGGTCAGCCCCGTCAATCTTTACGGCGCCACGAAGCTCGTGGCCGAGAAACTCTTCGTCCAGGCGAACGCTTACGGCGGCGGTGCGACGCGCTTCAGCTGCGTTCGTTACGGCAACGTCGTCGGCAGTCGGGGCAGCGTCATCCCGTTATTTTTGCAGCAGCGTCGAACTGGGACGGTGACCATCACCGATCCGCGAATGACCCGTTTCTGGATCACCCTCGAGCAGGGCGTCCGCTTCGTGGTGCGGTGCGTACAAGAGATGCACGGCGGCGAGCTTTTCGTGCCCAAGCTGCGCGCGATGAGCATGATGGACTTGGTCAAGGTGCTCGCCCCCGACTGCCGTGTCGAGACCATCGGCATACGGCCCGGCGAGAAGCTTCACGAGGCTCTCATCTCGGAAGAGGAAGCTGCGCGCACGGTCGAAGTCGACGGCATGCTCGTCGTGCAACCGGCGCATCCTTGGTGGCAGCGCGAGAACTGGACGGGCGGCCGGCCGCTTCCAGCCGGTTTCCAATACGTGAGCAATTCCGACTCGACGTGGCTCTCGGTCGGGGAGCTGAAGCAAATGGTCGGAGAGATCGCGGCGTAGCCATGCTTCCGTATGGCCGTCATACGATCTCCGAGAGCGACATTCGCGCGGTGTGCGAAGCGCTTCGCTCGGATTGGCTGACCACCGGTCCGGCCGTCGAAGGGTTCGAGCGCGCCGTCTCCGAGTTCACCGGCGCCGAGCACGCCGTGGCTGTTTCGAGCGGAACCGCAGCCCTGCACGTGGTTCTCTCAGCTCTCGGTGTGGGCCCCGGGGACGAAGTTATCGTCCCCGCGCTCACATTTGTCGCGACGGCCAATGCGGCAATTTATTGTGGAGCCACGCCGATCTTCGCGGACGTCGACTCGAGGACGCTGCTCGTGGACCCGGCGGGGGTCGAAGCGCGCATCACCGCCCGCACCAAGGCCATCATCGCAGTCGACTATGCGGGCCAGCCCTGCGACTACGACAGGCTTGGGGCGATAGCCGCGCGCCATGGGGTCGCTCTGATTGCCGACGCATGTCATTCGCTGGGCGCCACGTATCACGGGCAAAAGGTCGGGACGCTCGCCGCCGCAACCGTCTTGAGCTTTCACCCGGTCAAACACATTACGACCGGCGAGGGCGGCATGGTGCTCATGCGCGACCCCGCGTTAGCGGAGCGCGCGCGCATGCTCCGAAACCACGGGATCTCCACCGACCACCGGCAGCGAAGCCGCCTCGGCACGTGGAGTTACGACATGACCGAGCTCGGTCACAACTATCGTCTGAGTGACATCGCCTGCGCGCTTGGCGCGAGCCAACTCGGCCATCTCCCCGAGTGGCTCGAACGTCGCCGAGCGTTGGCCGTGTCCTACGACACGGCGTTCTCCGGTTGCGCCCTCATCGAGCCGCTGGAACGCTGCGCCGATATCGACCACGCGTTTCACCTTTACGTCGTCCGCTTGACCCCAGCGGGGCTTCGTTCGGGGGCATTCAGAGCGCTTCGTGAGGCGGGCATCGGAGCGAACGTGCACTATCGGCCGGTCTACGAGCACTCGTACTACAGGCGGCGCTTCGGCAATCTTCACGGCTCGTGTCCGCGTGCGGAAGCGGCTTACGAAGCGATCCTCAGCCTTCCCATGTTTCCTCTGATGACCGTCAGCGACATAGACCTCGTCGCTTCGCGCTTGAGGCAATTCGCCGAAAGCGCTTCTCCGAGCGCCTCGGTGGCTTGACCCATGAGCAACGGGTCGATGGCGATCTTACTTCGCGCCGACGCCGGCCCAGGCATTGGAATCGGGCACGCCATGCGCTGTCTTGCAATTGGGCAGGCTTGGCGTGACAGGTCGGCGCGAGTCGTCTTCGCGACCCGTGAAGGCGCACCCGGCGTTGAAACAAGAATGCGCGCGGAGGGAATCGAGGTTCTTCGAGTCGAAGGAGCAAGCCGTGCCGCGAGCTTACAAGAAGTAGCTCGAATCGCGGTCGAGGTTGGGGCCTGCTGGACCGTGCTGGACGGCGCTCCTTTGAGCGAAGGGCTTATCGATGCCCTTCACGATGTTCGGTGCGGTGTCGCGATGATCGACGACGAAGGCACCACCGCCGGGGCCGATGTCATCATTAACCAGAACGGTCACGCCGCTCGCTCGTTGTACGCGCGGTGTCCGAGCGCGACGCGGCTGCTTCTCGGGCCTGCCTATGCTCTCCTGAGACGCGAGTTTCGCGGCCGCCGACCTTGGCAGCGTGCGATCCCGGCCGTGGGGCGCAACGTTCTGGTTACCCTCGGAGGGAGTGACCCCCACAACACGACGAGCCTGGTTCTGTCGGCGATTGAGGGCGTCGGGATCCAGCCGCTCGACGTCACGGTGGCCGTAGGCACGAGCAATGTCCACGCTGAAGCCGTCTGCCGACAGGCCGCCCAAAGTGGGGTCCGCGTTCGGGTCGAACGCGACACCACGCGAATGGCGGAGCTTATGGCGTGGGCCGATGTAGCCGTCTCTTCTGGCGGAAGCACGGTATGGGAGCTCGCATTCATGGGTTTGCCGTCACTGGTTGGCTCGATCGCGGCCGATCAGAGCATTCTCGTCGGCTCGAGCTGCTTCTTCGAGTCGCTGGGCCCCTTCAACTCCGTGACATCCGAGTCTTTGTCGACAGAGCTGCGCGCGCTCCTGCTCGATCGCGCTCGGCGCCTCGAACAGTGTTCGAAGGCACAGGCCGCTGTGGACGGGCGAGGATGCGAAAGAATCTTGACCGAGCTCTCCGAGATCGACCGACCTGTGCGCAGGCACAAATTGGGGCCGAGCCCAACCGATTCCCAGGAGGCTACAGATGAGCGCGAATGACGCCGTGCACAGAGTCATCGAGGACCCGGACTACGGCTACCGACGCCTCGAGCCGCTTCCGAGCGATTCGGCGCTGACCGAGTTCTACGAGAGCCGGTACTACGATCTGATTCGCAAGGGCGGCCGCGCTCCGGAGCTCCGGCGTCACCTCGTCGGTGGCGATGAAGGTCGGAGTGAGCTCGAGTGGCTCCGCGCCACGCTCTACGACGATCTGGCGACTGTGCTCGGAGAGCACGCGTCGGGGAGACGGGTCCTCGACGTCGGCTGCGGAACGGGAGAGCTCGTCGGCTATTTCGTGGAGCGAGGCTTTGTGGCTGAGGGTATCGAGCCGTCCGCAGAAGCCGCCGCCGAGGCGCGGTCGCGCGGTCGAGCCGTGACGTCGAGCCGGCTTGAACCGTTCGCCGCGCAGGCCGATCGTGCGGGGGCTTACGACGCAGTGACTTTTCTCAACGTCATGGAACACGTGCCGAACCCGATCGCGATCTTGGAGGCCACGAAGAACATGCTGGCTCCGAAGGGCATCGTCGCCATTCGGGTTCCGAACGACTTCAACGCTCTTCAGCTAGCGACCCAAGAGCGCCTTGGCCTTCGTCCTTACTGGGTCGCAGTTCCCGATCACGTCAACTACTTCTCCGTGCGCTCCGTCGCGGGCCTGCTCGATCGGGTCGGGTTCGACGTCGTTCATACGCAGACCGATTTTCCCATGGAGCTTTTTCTTCTCATGGGAGAGGACTACGTCAGCGAGCCGGCTCTCGGCGCGGCATGCCACAAAAAGCGCGTAGCGCTCGAGCTCGCGATGCCGTCAGCCGTTCGGCGCCGCCTCTATACGGCTCTCGCCGCCGCTGAGCTTGGGCGAAACACGTTGGTCTTCGCGCGTCGTCGGAGCGACCCGGCCCCAGGAGCGCCCATACCTTGAACGTTCTCATCACGAGCGCGTCGCGCAAAGTGGGGCTCGTTCGGGCCTTTCAAGAGGCGCTGGCCAGAACCGGGGGCGGCAAGGTGGTCGCCGTCGATTCGAGCCCTCTCTCCCCGGCGCTCTTGGTCGCCGATGAGCACGCGATCGTGGCGCGAGCCGAAGCCAGCAACTTTCTGCCAACCATCTACGATCTCTGCAGGCGACACGAGGTCAGCTTGCTCGTGCCCACGCGCGATGAAGAGTTGCCCATTTTTGCCGCCGAGAAAAAAACGTTCGGCGGTCAGGGCGTCGTCGCCTTGGTCTCGAGCCCGGCCGCCGTTCGCACGTGTCAGGACAAACGTGCTTTCGTCGAATTCTGCGCGCGCGAAGGTTTCGCAGTGCCCCATACCTGGGCTGCGGGCGAGAGGCCTGCCGCCAACGCCTTCCCGGTCTTCGCCAAACCCCGCTGGGGCAAGGGCGGTCGGGGTGCAGGCCCGGTAGCCACACCCGAAGAGCTCGAGTTTCTTCTCGCTCGGGACCCCGAAGTGATCGTGCAGGAGTTGGTTCAGGCCTCGGAGCTCACCATCGATCTGTTCGCAGATCTCTCGGGTGAGATTATTTCCGTGGTTCCCCGCTATCGGACGCGCGTCGTTGGGGGTGAGTCCTTCGTGAGCCGCACCGTCAAGAGCGCGCGACTTCTCGAGGTAGCGGTTGCCGTCGCTCGAGCGCTCGGGCTCGTTGGACACAACACGATCCAATGCTTTTTCGACGATGGCGAATGCAAGCTCGTCGAAGTCAACCCTCGCTTTGGCGGCGCCGCGAGCCTGGGCTTTGCGGCTGGGGCCCCGACGCCGGAGTTTGCCGTACGAGTCGCGCTCGGTCAGCACGTGGCGCCGCGCATCGGAGAGTTTACCGAAGATCTTGTGATGCTTCGCTACACGGAGGATCGTTTTGTC
>Ga0302325_10033077_pt1 | contig 10602 bp, 6 predicted proteins | sample Palsa_T0_2_FD_201948 | JGI IMG/M metagenome (GOLD analysis project Ga0302325, IMG submission 201948) | Peat permafrost microbial communities from Stordalen Mire near Abisko, Sweden - Palsa_T0_2 | ecosystem: Environmental > Terrestrial > Soil > Palsa > Peat permafrost | place: Sweden: Abisko...
GCGCGCGAAGGGCGTGGAATGGAAGAGCATCGCGAAATTGCCCGGCGTCAGATCGTGCAGCGGATGCGGCGGGAGAAATGCGGAGCCGAAGACATCCTCGGGCCGCTTGAATGCGGCGCAGCACATCCAGAGAAACGGGGCCAGCCCAACCGCTGCCGCCGCAAGCAGGGCGGCATGCACCGCGAGCGCGCGCAAAGCAAACGCCGGCCGCTTCAGAGCAGATCGGGTAGCACTCATGGATGCTCTCCGGCACCGCGGAAGATTTTGATCTGAACGAGCGTGACGGTGCCGATCAGCGCCACCAGAGCCCAGGCGATGGCCGAGGCGTAACCGAGATCGCCGGCGCCGAATCCCTGGGTGAAGAGGTATTGGACGATCGTCAGACCCGCAAATTGCGGCCCCGGACCCTGGAAGAAGACGTAGGGAAGCTCGAAGAGAGAGAGCGAGCCGACGGTGCCGACGAGAATCAGGAACACGGTGACGGGGCGAATCTGCGGCAGCGTCACGTGCCAGAAGCGCGACCACGCGCCCGCACCGTCGGCCCGGGCCGCGTCATACAGTTCTTGATCGACCGCCTGCAGGGCGGCGAGGAAATAGATCATGCCGTAACCGACAGACAGCCAGAGAGCTGCCATCAGGATGGCAACGCGCGCAAAGCGCGGATCGCTCTTCCAATCAAGCTCCAGCAAACTGGGCCAGACCGCGCCGAGCATCCGGTTGACGAGTCCGGCGCGTGGCACCAGCAGCAGCGTGAAGAGCACGGCGGCAAACGCCTGGCCAACCAGGTTCGAGGAGAAGAAGGCGAAGCGAAAGAAATTTCGGAACCGCACGAGCGGGCTGTTCAGCAGCAGTGCCAGCGCCAGCGACGCGGGAATCTGCAGACAGAGAAAGGCGATGGCAAAGCCGATTGTGTTGAGAACCGCCACCCAGAACAGCCAGTCGTGAAGCAGGAAGCGGAAATGCGTCAGCCCCGCGAAGCGCGTGAGGCGTGGGCCGGCGGTTTTTTCGAAGCTCAAAATAACGCTGTTGGCCAGCGGGTAGAGGACGAATCCGAAGAAGAGAATCAGAAACGGGAGAAGAAAAAGATAGGGCGCGGCCCGGCGCTGCAAGCTCCAGAGCGTGAAGCGCCGCGCCGCAGAATAGGAACAGTCGCCCTGTTTCCCGTTCATGGCGTCGCGTCCCGCTTCTCGAAGCTGGCATGATCGATTCTCCGGCGCACGTCAGCGGTCGCTCGATTCAGCCACTGCCGGCACGCATCCTCCAGCCCAATGGTTCCCCGATTGCGCACGTATTGCACCGCATCTCCCAGCACGATCGACAGGGTGATCTGCGCCACGCTGGTCATCGGAGTGACGCAGCGCGGGGGAATTTGCCGGGCCAGATCGACGTAAAGCTTGCGCACCTGTTGCCCGCCGAAGAAAGGATCGGGTTTCTGGCAGATTGGATCATTCCATCGCTCCATGAGCGGGGAAACGATCTCCCCTTCGTTTCGCCGGGCGTCGAGTCCGGCGTCGCTGAGGTAGAGAAACTCGATCAGCTTCCACGATTTGTCGGGATCGCGGCAACCGCGCGGTATGCCGATCATCGTACCGCCCCACGTGCTGGTGGGGGCATCGTCGGGATCGAAGCGAGGCAGGGGCATCATCCGCAGCTTCCCGCGCAGCGCCTCTGCATGGGCGTAGCGACGGAGGAGATCGACACGCCAATCGGGCGTCCAGAAAACACAGATCTCTCCCTGCTCCAGTTGGTTGATCCAGATGCCGGTGTTGGACTCGGCCGGGGCGCCGATCGAGCGTGCGCCGGCGACGAGCTGTGCATAGAACGAGATTGTTTTCACCACTTTTTCGTCGGCGAGGTGAATCTGGTCGCGATCATCGACAACGTTCACGTGCCGTTGCAGAAGCATGATCACCAGGTCGTCGGAAGTTGAAGCCGGCAATTCGAGCGCGTGGCGGTGAGAGACGCCGTGGGTCCGCCAGTAGTCCTGGAACGCGGCGCACTTGTCCTGAAACTGCGTCCAGGTCCGCGCCGTGGAGAGATCGATTCCGGCTTGGCGGAACAGATCATCTCGATACGTGAGGCTCACCGGATGCACGTCGTGCGGTACGCCGAAGATGACGCCATGTTTGGACCAGGGAGTGAACCGGGCCGGGATAATTCGGTCGATCCACGCATCGGGGCGGGCGCGATTCGGGTTGAGACGCCAGTGCGAAGCGTCATGCGTATAGATTTTCCCGTCGGCGGTGCAGCGGGCGTTCCAGCCTGATTCCCCAGGGTCCAGCGGAGAGTCAATCGTGCGAAACCCCGAGGTTTCCAGGTATTGATTGAGAGGCAGGAATCCGACATCGGTAACCGGAGGGCGAAGGAATCGGCCGATGTTTCCGATCTCGATCTCCGCTGCGTCCGGCAGGGCGTTGCCGGTTCGCCCGGCCATGAAGAGAGATGCGAGGCGGATATTGATCGAATCGCCGACATCATCGATCGCCAGCGACCTGCCGGTTTCCTCTTCGAAGCTATCCCGAATGCTGCGGTACGTCCGGGCGTGCGAGTCTGCAAAGACCCAGACCGTCAGATCCGAGGCGGGCGTCGGCGGCATGCAAACCAGCGCGGCGCCGCTCAAGAGGGCCGTGGCGAGGATGGCGAGGATCGGTTTGCCGAGGGGGAATTCCATGCCACAGCATTCGAGGCGCTGCTGTGTAAGTTTACGTGATCCGGACGAATTCGCCGAATGCGGGGGAATGCGGGGGAATTGCCGCTAGGCGAGCGGGGCTCTACACTTGAGGACTGATGGCAGCCGATCCTCCCGTGTTGCACAATCTTCCCAGGGTCAGCGGGCAGAATCGGCCGATCCTCCCGTACGAGCCGGTCTGCGCTATCTTTCGCCGCTATCTTCACGGGGAAAAGCTGAAGTTCACGCCCGAGCGGGCGATGATTCTCGACGCGGTACTGCGGCACAAGGGGCTTTTCGAAGCCGAGCGGCTTATCTCTGATCTCAAGGAACTGGGGCATCGCGTCAGCCGCGCGACCATCTACCGCACGCTCAGCCATCTGCAGGATGCGGGCGTGCTGCGGCAAATATTTTTCGATAACAAGCAATCGTACTTTGAGGTGATTGCCGGCCGCCAGACTTACGACCATTTAATCTGCGTTACCACTGGCAAAGTGATCGAATTCAGCAGCGACAAGCTGCGACGGCTGCGCGACGAAATTTGCAAGGAGCACGGCTTCTCGCCGCTCTCTCATCAGTTTCACATCTTTGGGCTGAGTCCCGAGGTGGCAATGGCAACTGGCGCGCAGGAAAAAGACCCCGCGCCGCTCAGCACATCGCCATAAAGCTGGCCAGCGCCAGAAGCGCAAGTTGTAGTTTCCTGTCCCAGAATTTTGGGTCGTTGAGAAATCGCATCAGTCAGACTCCTGCCCAAGGAGGTTCAACGCTCGTGCCAATGCCCTACGGGCCGCGGCGCGATTGCGGGTTTGCCGGATGTTGCTCGGATACCACTTGTTCGGAATGCCATCTCATAGATCGGGTCGCAATCTGTTTGAAGCAAAAATAGCATTTTGCGGGGAAAAACCCATGGCGTCGGCCTGTATGTTCTGCTAATGATGATGGGTTCAGGGGCTCGACAGTATCGAATTCAAGGGAATCCTCAGTGGCACATTCAATTCGTGACGCAATGTCACCAAAGACACTCTTGGAAGGTATCAATAAATTGGTTCCGTTTCAGCAGGCAGTGGTATTAACGGCGATGCCGCGTGGGGGGCTGCAGATCGCACTCCCAGCCCGGGTGCCGACCGGGCTGATCAAGGCGTACTCCCAAGGCGCCCATGCCGAGGATCGCCTCTCGTGGCAGTCCATTCTCAAGAAGAAGCCCGTGCAGCCCGCGGATTGCTGGGGTCGCGAAGCCTTTCTGGGCAGCGAATACTCCCGCCAGCTGATGATTCCGGCCAACTTGGCGCACGTAGTCGCGCTGCCGCTGGCGGCGCCGTTGCTAAGCGGGTATCCCGGTTCTCTGCATCTGTTGAGGACCAAGGAACAAGGTGCCTTCAACAATTCGCAGGTCTCCACGGCGATGTCGGCTGTCAAAGCATTCGATCAACGGGTCGCGGCCAGCCGATCGTCCGGCCCCAAGCGGAAGGGGCACCCCGCCACGCCGGCGTTGGGGCTGATGATCCTCGACTGCAAATTCCGGGTCATATTCGGTAGCGATGGATGGAGCAGCCTGGATGCGCACGTCAAGGAGCAGATGCTCGATCACGCCCAGCGGCGCATCGACAATCTGAACTCGCACGGCGTGCATGCCGACCGGGCTCAGTTTCCGGACGAGCGGTCCAACGTCTGGACCTACCGCGTTGTTACTTACAAGCGCTATCCGGCAATCGGCGAGGGTCCGTTCAGCTTCTTCTGCCCGCAGCCGGGCTGTACCGAATGGCTCGGAATCAGGCCTGCCGATTTCCAGGCCGACCCGGAATTGGCCCGGCTGATCCCGGCGCTGAAGTTCATGGCCAAGGAATTCCGCACCGGCCCCACTTTGATCAGCATTGCCGGAATCGCCGACTTGAGCCCGTTCCATTTCCATCGCCGCTTCACCGAGTTGCTGGGAATGACGCCGAAGCAATTTATGCTTGACTGTCAGATCCACGAGTGCAAGTCGGCTCTTATGGCTGGGAAGACCGAACTGATCGACATTGCCCGCAACAACGGCTTCTCGCACCAGAGTCACTTCACCAGCCGCTTCAAGCAGGCTACCGGCCAGACGCCGACGCGCTGGCGCAAGACCGCTTCCTCGAGCCCCAAGACCGTAGCGAAGCGCCGGCGCTAAAGCGAAGCGAGGCCGCAGCGTGACTCCCCGAGCGAGCCGGGATAGTGAGCTCTCTTGCTGCCTTGCCGCCGAGGCCATCATTTTTCCGATTTGACTTTCGCCTGCCCCAAAGGTTCACTCATTCACAGAGTTCGTTCCCCGCCTTCGGAGACATTCCATGCACCCCCGCAATTCCCCCGTGGCCGGATTCTGCATCGGTCTGGTTCTGCTCCTGGGCGCTCCTGCGGTTGCGCAGGATGCCCTGCCCGGGATCAATGCGGCGGCCGCACCTCCCTGGCTCAAGCCGGGCGTGCGGCTCACGTACTATCAGGCCGCCTCGCTCGTTCAGGGCGGATTCGATGAACTGGTCCGAGACGAGAAGGGCCGAATCGTCAACCGCAACAACGGCGCCCGATATGACGAGATTCGCCAGCAGGGCGGCACCGCGTACACGTTCCTCAAGCTCGACATCGCCGCCGTTGCCGACAATGCCGTCGCTCTGGACGATCATGCGTATACCCTGGACATCAATCAGCAGCATTTCCTCGCCCCCGTCGTCTGCGGCGAAGTGGTCCCCCCCGGCCACGGCGGCGACACCTGGGTCGATCCGCGCGCCCTGGCAAAGCAACCCGATGCCAATACCGACGCGGCCATGATCTACCGCCAGGACTATCTCCTTGCCGGCACGACGTATCACGCCATCGTCTTCTCCTTGCGCACCGCCACGAGTTGGAACTATTCGCTTTATGATCTGGCGAGCGGCCTGCTCCTGCACTCGGCCACGGCCTCACTGGGCGGCGGGCACCTGGTTGGCAACGGAGGGTTCATCGAGCAGGGATCCAGGGACACAATCCTCACGCGGTCGACGTTTGTGTCAATTCGCCAGATGCACGTGCCCTGGGCCAATTCGCATCTGCCCAAAGCTGCCGACGGGGATCGATTTACGTACCAGGGAGCTCGCACGATCTCGTTCAATGGCGTGACCACGACGATTCCGCTGGTGCTCGACCTGGTTCCCCACGACCGGATGCCGGACGTGGTGGCGATGAAGGCAAGCGTCTCGGAATACGCGATGGGTCCGAATGCCGCGCCTCTTACTTCAACCTTTGAGCGTGTCGCCACGCCCAATGAGGTGCTGCCGATTTTCATCGATCCGGCGGAGTTGGACAAGCTGCAGCAGGGTCAGGAGATCGATCGCGATCCGGAAACCAAATACGTCGTAAGCGTCACGTTCGTCGGCAAGAGCCCGCACGGCCGCGACGTCGTCGCCATCACCGAATCCGCCGGGAACGAAAATCCCTCCACGCAATTCGTCTACGACAAAGCCAACGGGATCGCCATCGCGTTCGAGGTGGACATTCCCGCATTGCACCAGCGGATCGCGGGGGTGCTCCACTAAGACCCCAGCGCGCCGTTGCCTTTTTGGTTTGCGTTCTTACCCTCGTGGACATGAGTGATCTGAAGATCGGACTGATCGGCGGCAGTGGGCTCGGTGACGCGTTGGCATCGGGGACCGAAGCGACCCGTCATGACGTGGAAACGCCGTTCGGCAAACCCAGCTCGACGATCCTCGAATCGCGGTGGGACGAGATGCCGGTGCTGATGCTATCGCGGCATGGGCCGGGGCATTTGCTGAATCCGACACAGGTGCCGTTTCGGGCGAATATTTTTGCGCTCAAACAATTGGGGTGTACCCATGTCATTGCCACGGGAGCGGTCGGATCGTTGCGGGAGGAGATGAAGCCGCGCGACCTGGTGATTGCGGATCAGGTGATCGACAAGACCTCGCGGCGAGCAGCGACGTTCTTCGAGCAGGCGGCGGTGCATGTGGATTTTGCGGAGCCGTTCTGCCCGGTGCTGCGGCGGATTCTGATTGAGGAGGGGGCGCGGGAGACTTCGCACAAGGTGCATGCCCGCGGCTGCTATGTCTGCATGGAGGGGCCGGCGTTTTCGACGCGGGCGGAGAGCCTGATGCACCGCATGTGGGGGGGCGACCTCATCGGAATGACGGGGATGCCCGAGGCGAAGTTGGCGCGGGAAGCGGAGATCAGTTATGCGCTGGTGGCGCTGGTGACGGACTATGATTGCTGGAAACGTCCGGTGACCGGCGGTGAAGCCAGCGCGGAGTTGCCGGATGCGGCTGAGTTGATGAAGGAAATCATTGCGAATCTGACAGCCGCGTCGGACAATGCGATGGCGTTGATCCGGCGGGCGGTAGCTCGAATTGCCCGGGACCGCGAGACTCTGCCGGCGTCGCCGGCTCATGATGCGCTGAAGCTGGGGATTTGGTCGGACAAGGCTCGACTCGCACCGGATGAGATTGCGCGGTTGGCGCCGTTGTGGGGCCGATATTTCGCGGGCTCATGACAGGTGGTGTCGGCGCCGTGTTCTGCCATCACTCCGAGTCTGAGGTACTCCAAGTGGCACGGGCGGGACGCCTGTGCCACTTGGAGTACCTCAGACCCGGCGTAGTGGGCAGATTGGTTTTGAGAGGTTCTGACCGGGTTGGGGAGGGGGTGCGTGACGCTTTTGATCCGGCCGCGTTGGGCATGGTGATTTATGGCACAACATCCACATCGCGGGGCTGTTCAGGCTGCTGAAACAGTTGGAGGCACGGGCTTCCAATCGGTGTCCAAGTTTAGGGACACGGGTTGGAAACCCGTGGTACGGCTGCTCGTGATGTCGGTGTGTCTGGGAATTTCCCAGGGGGGAAACGAGGTTGGCGCTCAACTCGCGCAGGGGCAAGTGCAGGTGCTGCAGAACGGGCAGGTCGACGATCTGCCGTCGGCGGAGCAGCCGCAGGGAGTGTTCGTACGGGAATCGGCGGCGGCGCTGGACACGTTTCAGAACGGGCAGCGGATGGAGCGACTGAAGGAGTGGGCCAAGGCTGCGGACTTTTATCAGGAGGTGGTGGAGAAGTACCGCGACCGGGTCATTCCCTCGGCTCAGGACGCCGATCATCACGCCACGCAGTACACCAGCATCGCGCAGATGGTGCAGGAGCAACTGTGCAAATGGCCGGCCGAGGGACGCGCGGTCTATCTGGCGAGATATGAAGTCCCCGCGGCGGAGTTGCTGAAATCCTCCAATGGCGATGATCCGGCGGCCCTGCATCAAGTATACGAACGCTACTTCGTTACCGAAGCCGGGAAGCAGGCGGGCATCGCCCTGATGGACGGGTATCTGGAGAACGGCGAATACCGCGCCGCCGCCGGACTCGGCGAGCGGCTGGTCAGCTGGCATCCGGATATCGCGCCCGATGCGGCAACGGTGCTCTATCGCACGGCTTTGGCGTATCACTTTGGCGGCAACGAAGCGAACGCCGTCGCGATGCTGACGAAATTGCAGGCGGATCATCCCAACGATCACGGGACCATTCGCGGGCAGGACGTGGTGCTTGCCGATTCACTGCGCGCCGAGTTGAAAGGGAGCGCTGCATCGGCGGAGAACACGGCCGGCATCGCCGACGCAGATTCCTGGCCGATGGCGTGGGGCGATCCCTCCCGCTCACGTATCTCAACAGCGCAGGGGAACCCCGGAATCCGTCTCTTCACGATCCCACTATCAAAGCCAAACTATACCACCAGCGGGGTCCAGCCGGCACAACGCGCGCAGTTGGAGCAGATTTTCAACCAGGAGATTGCGCAGGGAAACACGATCGGCATTATGCCGGTGACGGATCACGGCGCTCTATTTTTTCAGGACGGGCAGCGAATTTACGCGCGCGACCTGGACAGCGATCTTCCGTTGCCCGGCTGGGCCCAAACCTATCCGGCGACGGGCGACTACGCGCTGCCCAACGCCTCCGGTTCTGCGCGCACGAACCAGTTGACGCTGACGGTGACCAGGCACGAAGTGCTGGCGGTGATGGGGCAGCCTGATCGCCAGGCGATTTCAATTGGATTGCCTCCGCAAGGCGAAACGCGGCTGGTCTGCCTGGACCGCGAGAGCGGAAAAGAAAAGTGGATCGTTTCGCCAAGCGCCTTTCCCGATTCGGCGGCGGCGCTGCGGGACGTGCAGTTCACCGTCTCGCCGCTGGTTGTGGGGCAGAGCGTTCTGCTGCTCGGTCATGGCGGCTCCGCCAAGCAACTGCAGTTTGACGACACCTACGTGGTCAGCGTCGATCTGCGGACAGGCAAGTATCAATGGTCGTGCTATATCGCCAGCGCCAGCGTCGGGGGGATGGCGGGAATCTATTCGATGTTCGACGAGAATACGTCTCACCTGGCATATGCCGACGGGCTGGTTTTCGCGCAGACGAATCTGGGGGCGATCGCGGCGATCGATCCGTTTGGCGAATCACTCGTCTGGGTGGACATTTATCCGACGCGGGCCGGGATCGTCGAAGCGATCAATCCGTTTCAGCCGATGATCGCGCAGCAGCCGGGCGCGGGCCGCATGCCCTGGACGAGCAATCCGGTCATCGCCTCAGCCGGACGGGTCTTCACGCTGCCCGAGGGGGGCAAGGATCTGCTGATTTACGATTCCATCAGCGGCGCACCGGTAAAGCAGATCCCGCTCAGCGACCTGCGTGACTGCGACACCCTGCTCGGTGTGGTCGACAATCGGGTGATTCTCAGCGGACAGAAAGTGGTCGTCAGCATCGACTGGAAAAAATACGATCCACGCACGTTTACCAGCGATGATCTGAACAGCCTGGTTTTTGACGACTCGATTCGCGGACGCGGCTTCGTGACCACCCGCCGGATCTTCGTTCCCTTCAAGGACCGGCTCTATTGGCTCGACCCGACTGCCAACATGGTGCTGGGGGCATACCCCCCGCACCCCCGCGAATGGGAGGACGGGCAGGGGCCGGGAAATGTGCTGGTCACTGACGATCATGTCATCATCGCGGGGGCGAACTCGGTGGATGTCTATACGGATCTGGCGGTGGCGCGGGGAAATCTGGATCGGCTGATTGCGGCCAACCCGTCAGACCCGGAGCTCAGATTGCGCTATGCGGTGTTGATGTTCGGGGCGAGGGACCCGGATGCGGCGATGCAGCGGCTTGACGAGGCGGTTGCACTGCTGGGTGGCCCGGGGATGAGCGCGGGCCCGCGGAGGGATGAAGTGTTTGCCGACGCCATGGGATTTGCCGGGACGCTTGCCGCGGATGAAAGACCCGACATGCGGGAGCGGGCCGGAAAGTTTTACGAGCGCGCCGCCGCCGCCGCCTCCACGCCGTTGCAGCAGATTCGCTCCCGCATTGCCCGCGCGCAGCTGGCGGCAGCCATGAAGGATCCGGTGGCGGAGGTGAGGTTGTATCAGGAGATTCTCTCCGACGAGCGGTTCCGATCCGTCTCGCTGCCGGATCCCCAGACGTCCGCGCCGACGCAGGCGGGTCTGGTGGCGGAAAAGGGAATCGCGGCCGTGATCAAGACGAATCCGGAAGTATATGCCCCGTTCGAGCAGGCGGCGGCCGACGCTTTTGCCGAGGCAAAAAGCGCCAGCGACGACCTTCCGACCCGGCTGTTGACGGTGGCCAAGACATACCCCAATTCGTCGGTGGCGCCGCAGGCGATGCTGGCGGCGGCGGACGCGTATGAGTCGGCGGGGAATCCGCGCATGGCGCTGCAGGTTGTGCGGCAGCTCTATTTCCGAACCCCGGAGGGCGGGGCGGACCTGCCGCGCATTCTGGAAACGATGGCGAGGAATTATCTGATGATTCCCGGCCGGCCCGATGTCGTGATGGCGGCCGAGGCGCGGTTGGAACAGGGGGCTTCGCTTCCCGGCGATCCGATGCTGGAGAAGCCGCTTCGGCTTCCCAACAACCAGATCCTCGATCGCATGCACTTCTCGCAGG
>Ga0302325_10033078_pt1 | contig 10602 bp, 8 predicted proteins | sample Palsa_T0_2_FD_201948 | JGI IMG/M metagenome (GOLD analysis project Ga0302325, IMG submission 201948) | Peat permafrost microbial communities from Stordalen Mire near Abisko, Sweden - Palsa_T0_2 | ecosystem: Environmental > Terrestrial > Soil > Palsa > Peat permafrost | place: Sweden: Abisko...
GCGTATCGGCTGCGTCCGGCGCGAAGTTGAGCGCGTCAGGCATCTTGTCTCGCTGCGCAAGGTCCTCGAGGAAAACCAGATAGCCGCATAGGCAATCGAGCACGTGCTGCCACGGGCGCGTCGCATCCGGATATCGCAGCTGTATCTGCTCTCCTGCCTCTGCAGCCCGCCAGACATCGGGCACAAGTCTGTCCGGCGCGAAGTCACCGCCCCCGATTACATTTCCGCTGCGTGCAGTTGCGATATGTGTGCGGCCGGGGAACGAGCGGGCATAGGAGCGCGTCACAATTTCAGCGGCCGCTTTGGAGGCGGAGTAAGGGTCGTGGCCGCCCAAAGCGTCGTCCTCACAAAAAGCGTGGCCGTCTTCGTTATTTTCGTAAACCTTGTCGGTTGTTGCGATAAGTACGGCATCCGGTTCGCCCGCCAACCTCACGGCATCAAGAACCGCAGCCGTGCCGAGCGTATTCACGGCAAAGGTTTCGAACGGCGAGGCGTACCCCTTCTGGACGAGTGACTGGGCACCCAGATGCAGAACGATATTGGGTTGTGCGGCGCGGAGGGTTACCTGCAGCGTGTCGGCATCGCGCAGATCGCCTATCTGTGAATCCGTGCACGCACCGACGCCGGCCAGCTCGAAAAGGTTTGGCTGTGTCCACGGCGCTTGCGCATATCCGGTGACCCGCGCGCCCATCCGATGCAGCCACAGGCAAGCCCAGCTGCCCTTGAAGCCCGTATGCCCGGTGACCAAAACGCGCTTACCCCGCCAGAATGACGCATCCGGTTTGCGGCTGCCGGGCTTCATCGCCACGTTTTCCAGGGGGCGTCCCCGCCTGCCCAATGATCCTCGAGCCGGTTCTTGTCGCGCAGTGTATCCATCGCTTGCCAGAATCCGTGATGGACGAAGGCCATAAGCTCGCCATCCCGCGCCAAACCTTCAAGCGGTTCGCGTTCCCAGTACGTAGCGTCCGCAGCGATGCGATCGATGGCCTGCGGATTGAGCACAAAGAAACCGCCGTTGATGTGCGCGTTGTCGCCGGGCGGTTTTTCGGCGAAATGCGCAACCCTGCGGCCATCAAGTTCGAGCGCTCCATAGCGCCCGGGCGGCGCGACGGCTGCGATGGTCGCCTCTTTTCCGTGCGCGCGGTGGAACGCGATTTCTTGGGTAATGTTGATATCGCTCACACCGTCGCCGTAAGTGAGGCAAAACGGTTCATCGGGGTCCAGAAACTGACGGACGCGTTTGATGCGTCCGCCCGTCATGGTGATATCTCCCGTGTCGACGATGGTGACACGCCAGGGCTCGGCATCCGAGCTGTGATAGGCGATCGACCCTGCACCAATGTCGATTGTGATGTCCGAGCGGTGAAGCCGGTAATTTGCGAAATATTCCTTAATCATATAGCCGCGGTAGCCGGCACAAATGACAAAATCATTCAATCCGTGAGCGGAGTAGATCTTCATGATGTGCCAAAGAATCGGCCGCCCGCCGATTTCGATCATCGGCTTGGGACGTAGTTGCGTTTCCTCGGAAAACCGGGTTCCCAAACCGCCGGCGAGAATAACGACCTTCATGCATCAGCCATGTGAGTGAAGCGAACCCGAACCACAATCGTCACAATTTATCGCCCTTGGCGACCGGGCGCCACTGCGATCCCGTGCATCTCGGCCGGGGTTCACTCCAGGCCAGCCGTCTCGCGAAGGAAGCGCGAGCTCGGAGATTCTCTCAGACTTCGGCGACTCAGAAGTTGTCGAGCTCGCACGAGTGCGCCGACCCAGGCAGCGGCGAGGGCAATTCTTCCCTTGGGTTTTTCCACGGTCTTGGTGCTGAGAATTCGGTCCGCCAGTTGTGCCGCCTGAAAGACGTTGCCGCAAAGGCCCGGACGGGAAACGATGCAGATACGGTTGGGAAGCAGCCTGTGCGACCGCACAGGCGAGTGAACGCGCGCCCGTTTGGACTTTCGTTTTCGCGACCATGCGCGGTCGACCCCCGGCAACCGAAAGACCTGGAGGCCCGAGTCCACGATGTCAGCCTGCTCTGTACGGGCCGGCTCGGGCATCGCTGCCAGTTCCGATTCCATCATGGTTAGCCAAGCCTGTACATTGACGTGGAGGTTTTGCTCGGCACCCATTCTTCGAATTGTTTCGAGGAGAGTCAAAAAAGTCAGCGCGGAAATGGGTCGTATCCGCGCGTCCACGGAGACAGCGTGAGATCGCTCCTGATTTTCGTGGATGAATTGTGCAAAAGGGTTGGTTTGCTCGGCCCTCTGCTTCTCCTGGAATCGAAGGGACCGTCCGCTACTTGCGGGCGATTCACCGGCAAGCGTGCAGGGTTCGCCGAGCACCGTGATGTTACGAGTAACAAAGAGATTGACGATTGAGCCGCCGACGTCCGGCCACGGAACGAAGAAATAGCTTCCGGTGCGCGCGATTATATCGTCCACGACATGCCTCGCCACGCAGCCGTGATATATCCTGGCGCCGCCGAAGCGGTAACTCGCATTCGATCCCTGGGCGAGTGTGTCAAGCAAGTGGCGAGAGTCGATGATCGATTTTCCGCCCTGAATATGTGTGGGTTTGAGCGTGAGCAACCCTTCGACGCCGTTGGCAGCTCCGGGCCACACATAGCCTGGCAGCGGCCAATTCACCACTTCCGGGCTCTCCCTGCAAAGAAGATCGATCAACCGCAGGATACCGGCAGGCAAGACCGCATCGTCGTCGCCGATAAACGTGAGATACCGGCCGCGGCTCTTGCCCAACGCAAACTCGAAATTGTCGTACATCGGAATGCGGACGCCCGGATTGGCGTATACAAGCCTTTTGTCGTCGAACCCGTCGACGACGGCTCTGGTGTCGTCGTTACTTGCGTTGTCGCTAACGATAACCTCGATGTCTTCACTCGGAACCGCGAGCGCGCTGCGAACGCAATGGTTCAGATACGCGCTGCGCTCACGCGTCGGAATAATGACCGACAGAATAGGACTCTCTCCCCGACGCGCGGGCTCGCTCACGTGTGATAGTCTCCCAAAACGGGTTTATCGGGACGCTTCGCTATTGGCTGCCGGGTTGACGGTTTGTCAAGGCGAATGCGACAAGTAAACTATTCGAGGTAATCTTCAGCCTCATTGCCAAACACTTAGATGCGTTGGCTGGGCGATGGTGTCCGACATTTGAAGCCCCGAGCAAACAGCCCAAGCCATGTCCCGCCTCCGCTATTCCCTCCTCGAACGGAACGTTTTGCGCGCAAGATATTGCGCGGCATCAACCGCGAAACGCCTATTCACGGGGCAGCGACGAAAGCCGATTATATTCATTCACGTGCCGAAAGCCGGAGGCAGCTCAATAGTTGCCTATGTGAAAGCATGCGCAGGGACGCGACAGAGCGGGAAGAGCGTCGGGCTCGAATGGTCACCTGGGTTGATACAAGACAGTGATGTGCGGGCGGCGCGACTGGCGGCTTTTTGCACCGGCCACATTTCCTGGGCGACGTTCTTGGACGTCCGCAGGGACCGCGACGTGTTTGCCTTCACGTTTCTGCGCCATCCGGAGGAGCGCATCCGTTCGCTTTATCATTTCATGAAGGCGATGGGGGGCACGCTCGGCGAACAGTTGCTGCCGGGGATCACCAAAATGTCGCCGACCGACTTCGCGTCGTGCCAGGATCCCAGATTCCGGTTTTGGATCGATGACTATATCACGCGGCAATTTGGGGGCAGTTTTGACACATTTCCGAACAGCATGTCCGACGAAAGGGAGCTCGTATCTTCCGCCAAACAGAATTTGGCCAGTCTGGATTTTGTAGGCTTTTTCGATCGCTTCGACATGGGTTTCCGGGACCTCATTCGTCGCGCCGAATTGCCACGTGTTGCTTCGGCACCGCGCTACAATGTCACGTCGGAGCTCGATGGCGCACGAGCCGACGCAGGTTTCGACGAACGTACCACCTATCTCCTTTCGCAGCGGCTGCGTCTCGACATGGAGTTATGGGAATTTGCGAGACAGCGCTTCCTATGAAACGCGTTGTGGGCAAGAAATCGATTTCTTCAGTCGCGTTCACGCGCCATAGACTGCCGTCGGCCACGCATAGGCTTCGGTTGGCGCCAAGCCAAACGTCGTCTCGACGATCCACTTGGCAACCAGCGTCGCGGAAAAGCTTTGATGCACCTTTTGCCATCCGCGTTGCGCAACGTCGCGGCGCGCGCCGTCGTCGGCCTTGAATTTCCTGAGCTTGGATATCAGGTCCTCGGCACCGGAGAACGAGACGAATTCATCGGCCGCAAACAAAGAGTCGAAGCCCGAGCGCGCATCGATGAAGGTCAGCACTCCGTTGCCCATCAGCTGTGCCACGCGGTCCGATGAATAGAGAAATGCATCGTTGGGTCGGCTGAGAGCGAGGCCCATTCGCGTGCCGCCGAGCAGCTTCACGAGCTCGGCGCCATGAACGGGGGGGTAGCCTGCCATGCCGCGAATCTCGAATTTCAGCCCTGGAACTTCTGCTTGAATGCACTTGCAAAGTGCGATGCGTTCTGGGTCGGCACTCCCGACGAAGACAAGATCGGCCGTGGGGGCCGGGTCTTCGAACGCCCGTCCCGCCTCGATTGAGCCGTCGACCGGATTCGGCATGTAAGCGGTGCGTCCGCAAGACCGGGAGACGGTCTTCAGGATTTCTCCCGCCGTCGTAACGAACGTCGCATCGGCGACGGGACCAATCGTTTTCAGCAACTCGACGGTTCGCGGAGCAAAAGACAGGGAATCGCAGTTCCAGTGTGCGACGCGCATCGCGGGATACTCGGACCTGATCGCCTTGACGGTAGCCGGCGAAATCAGGGCTGCGTGACCGAGCACCAGGAGGTCCGGCTGAAGCTCCCTACACACGAGTTGGAGCTTTTTGTTGACAAAGGATCGGCCAGCCGCGCGGATTCCAAGCAGATAGCTTCGTGCGATATCCCGATCTGAAAAACTGAAGACGTGGTGGCCGAGTCGCGTAAACCCGTTGTTGAGCTTGTACTCGGCGCTGTAGAAGCGTTCCCCGTTTGCCTTTATGGTGAAATTCGAAACGTGAACGATTCTCATTCGGTGCGCCGTTGTGCAGATGCTGAACCCGCGCGCACAGTGCAGCGGCGGGTTGCACCGCGCAAGTTTCAGGTAATCGCGGTGAAGCCGCGGTAAATGCTATCTGAGCGGCTTGCGGAATTTGTAGATGAATTGGTCCGTATGTCCGCGGATACCCTTGTCGAAGACGATCACTGTGTGCGAGTCGGCCGGATTGCGCAGCACGTCGCTCTCGCCGACGAACTTGAAACCTGCCGCCTCGACTTCCGTCTTCACAATGGCCGGATCGATGCGGTGAAGCGTATCGGTATCGCGCAGGCCCGATCCCGCCTCCGCCACGTGATCCAGCACGATATATAGCCCGCCGGGTTTGAGGGCGTCGAAAACGGCCTTGTTCACGGCCGGCACATCGGCCGGGCCGAAGAACTTGTCGTGCAGATCGTGGTAATTTTGGGATGTCCAGACGACGTCGAGTTTCTCCGGCGCGACGAACTTGGCCACGGGCGCGTGAATGAAGGAGATGTTTGGAAAGTTGGGATCTCCCGGAGGTGGGATGGTCAGCTTATTTTTGGCGTAGATTGCATCGAGATCGGAGGGAAAGAACGAATAGACCCACCCCTTCGGCCCGACGACCTTGGCGAATATCCTGGTGAAGTAGCCGCGGCCGGGAATGAGGTCGGCCACCTTGTCTCCTGGCTTGATGCCGGCAAACGCGATGGACTCTGCAGGCTTGCGATCCGCGTCGTGGGCCCTGTCGGCGTCCGACCGGGCCGGATCGGCGACCGCGGCCGCGACATAAACAGGCACCTTTGTCTTGGCGGCAGCTTCGGCGCTCGAGGAAAAGCCCATGGCCGCCACTGCAGCGAGCAACACAAATCCCTTCATGATTCCCTCCCTGGAAACTGTTTTCGCACGGACGATTGCGGCCTCTATAGCAGATGGCGCGCGCTTGGCGCGAGCATAGCTGCCATGCGGGCCGGTTCATCGGCGAAAGCCGAGCAGGTGACTACAGACACAATGCGCTTAGTACGCACCACTGATGTGCCTCGGGCTTTGGAGGCTCCGGCGGTGTCGCGCTGGTTTGCGTCTGGGTTCTTTCTTCCGGTTTTTCCGACCAGCCGCCGCCAAGCGACATATACAGGTTCACATCAGACTGCAGGCGCGAGAGCCGGACCTGGATGAGCTGGTTCTGGGCTGTAAACAGGGTCTGCTGGGCCTGAAGAACGACGAGCAACTCGATGATGCCTTCGCGATACTGAAGTTCGGAAAGCCGGAAGGCCTCGGCCGAAGCTTTGACCTCACGTTCGAGCGCTTCCTGCTCGGTGCCGAAGTTCGACACCTGCCCGAGCGAGGTTTCCACGTTGGAGAACGCCGTCAATACGGTCTTGCGATAGGTCGACACCAGACCCAGCTGCTCCGCTTTGGCGACATCGCTTTCGCCCATCAGTCTTCCGCCGTCGAACACGGTCTGCAGAACGCTGGCGCCGATGCTCCATTCCATGGTCGATGCTTGAAAGAGTGTGCCGATCATGGTGCTGGCCGATCCGCCGGAACCGGTTAGGGAAATCGCAGGGAAAAAGGCGGCGCGGGCCGCATCGACGTCAGCGTGAGCGCTCGCGAGGTTGGCTTCGGCTTCGGCAACATCCGGGCGCCGTTCCAGAAGCGCAGACGGCATGCCGGGTGCCACAGCGGGAATGGCGACGCCGTCAAGATTTTGGGCCGTGACGTCGAATCCCTCAGGTGTCAGTCCGAGAAGAATAGCGAGCGCAAATCTCGCTTCGCGCTCTTGCTCACGCAGCGGCGGCAGCAGCGCTTCCTGCTGAGCGACAATGGCCTGCTGCTGCGCAAGGTCCAGGTTCGAGGAAACGCCGTTTGTAACTTTCGCCTGCGTGATTTTGAGGATGCGGTCAGCAGCCTCGATGTTTTTTTCGGTCAGCGCGATTTCCTGGCGCAACGCCAGAATATCCAGATAGGTGTTGGCGACATCGGCCGTAATCGTGAGCGCCACAGTTTCCTGTGCAAAGCGCGACGATTTGAGCGCTTCATCGGCGGCCCGCAGATTGTCCTGCGCCAACCCCCAGATGTCGACGGCATAGGTCGCATTCGCCGTGAGACTGAAATTGTTCTCCGTTACAGATTTGGGAACCCCGAGAACACTGACTCCGCCAGCGCCGATGCCGGTCCGCGTACGTGTTGCCGAGCCGGTCACATCGAGATCAGGAAATAGCGCCGATCGTTCCACATTCGATTGCGCTTCGGCCTGCAGCACGCTGGCGACGGCGACCGCGAGATCGAGATTGTTCTTTTGAGCGGAGGTAATGAGCCCGTCGAGTTCGGTGCTGCTGAAGGACTGCCACCAGTCCGCCTTGGGCCATACATCCGCGCCCACTGTAATCGGTCCGATGAACGATTTCGGCATGTCAGCTGGCTGTAGCGCCTGGGGCACCGTGGATTGGCAGCCAGCCGTCACAAAAACGCATACGACGGCCAGGGCCGATCGAAAACTTGCCATCGTTAATCCTGCTTCCCGCCCAGCTTGTATCTCGTCTACTTAAACGACGGCCGGCCGAAAACAAGGCCGACTCGCCGACGCGGAGGCCCGTTCGGGACCAAACACGTGTTCCAAGCACCTGCGACCGGACAGAATGCCGTAATCAAGACCCATGCGACAGCGGAATGGAAGGTAGGGCGGCCGGACTGGGGGCTTGGTTCGGGGTCCAAATCCTGTCCGACCGCCCACGCGTCCGTGCCCCAGTTGGAGCGCCGATAGAGGCACGATCGCTATGGTGCCGACAGCACTGCCTGCTGCGGTCGAATTCACGTGTCCGAGGGTTTTTTGGGCGCGCCGCGTCAGAAACGGCACTGCCAGAGATGCTCAGCGAGAGCGCCTCAGCACAGTACGAATCGAAGCTCTGCTGCCGTCTCAAAGATGCCCGCCTCCACGCCGCTTCGGTACCCTAGAAATATTCGCGAGCGGGGTCGGAGCAAACTCCAAAATTGTATCAAAGTGTCGCCCGCGACGGGCGGCCAATTCATCCTGCGACAGCCAATCAATCGCCCGGGCCGGCACCGCGCGTCCGGTTTGGCGCGCGGCGAATATTATTGGTCAGGCCCCGTCGCCGCCGCGATGTACGACCCGAAAACGTGCAAGCTGTTCAAGTGCGAGCGTGAAGTCAGGCTGAATTTCCGTCGCCTTCTTGTAGTCCTGGTAGGCGGCGCGGATGTTTCCCAGTGCTTCCTGAACAATCGCGCGATCATAGTAGGCGATCTGCAGTCTGTTGGAGCCCAGTGCGATGCCTTTGTCGATGTCGGTCAGAGCATCTTCGTAACGCCTCATGACGATCATGACGGCGCCCCGGTCGACATAGGCCTCCCCCAAATCGCCATCCAGCGCGATTCCCCTGTCGTAGTCGGCGAGTGCGCCGGCTGCGTCCTCGGTCCGCGACTTCAGAATGCCACGGTTGATGAACGTCGCTGCGCGGTCCTTCACCCGTAGCGCGGTTTCTTCTATCGCATTGGTGCAGGCATCGATTCCGTCGCCGGTGTCCCCGCCGAACTCGGCGTATTCGAAACAGCTGCGTGCCAGGCCGGTGCCAAGCACTGTCACTGCCGCCTGTGTCTGGGACGCGGCCAACATTGCCAGCGCCGTCAGGGCGATCCCTGTTCGATATCCGATTTTCATCTGGTTGCTCCCTCCAGAACGCGGCGATAGTCGCACCGCGGAAGTCGGCGGTCCATGCTGCACACCCGTTTGTGAGCGCCCACTGGTCGCGCGGCATCGCGCCGAAGTCTATGAAAAGCCACGTATTCCGGGCAAAATGCGGGATGAACCAGGCCGAGCCGCTTTCAACTCCTTGTGAGGGATTGAAGGACGTCGAACGCCACATGCCGATGGAAGACGCACGGAACGTCTGTCCGGTATTCGGCTCAGGTTCCTAATTCGTCCATGGGTCGTTGCTGAATGCCGCTACAGCGTGCAGGGGGATGCGGATCGCCGGGCGCATGCCGAGATAGATCACTGCCGTCATCGTTTTCTGGTACGAATCCCACTCCAGTTGCGGAGCGACGCCACCGGGCTTGCGGAACACGCTGCCATCGAACTCATATTGCCGCGGTTGTGTTTCGCCCCAGGCGACGGAGAGCCCGTCGGCCAATCGCTGGCGAATCGCAAGACGATCTTCTGCCGTTGCTGAGCCAATATCCGTGGCGTCGGGAGCGCACAGGTATACGTTGCCCTTGGTGTCGATCTCGAGTCGCGTCACAACCATCGTGTCCTGCGACTCGTAGCTGCCTTGCCAGCGTCCACTGGGCGCAGGCGAGCGCGAACAGGCGAACGCCGCCACGAGGCACAGCCCTGCTGCCAGTGTCACGCCAAATCCGCGCATGACGTATCCCCTTTCGGAGCCCGATTCGCCCGGCAAGCGTAGTCAGGAATGCTGAAAAAAGCGTGAGGCCATGTTCACACTGCACTTGCATCGTGCGGCCGCCGAGTCGATACCTCGCGCTCGCTTTGAGGTGACATGCATGAACGCCCTGCCTGAAGGATTTCTCTCCGAATCGGTTGAACGAATCCAGCCGGCCCAAACCATTGCAGTCACCCAAAAGGCACGCGATCTCAAGGCTGCCGGCCGCGACGTGATCGGGTTGGGCGCCGGCGAGCCGGATTTCGATACGCCCGAGAACATCAAGGACGCAGCTATCGCCGCCATTCGGAGAGGCGAGACGAAGTATACCGCGGTGGAAGGTATCCCGGAACTGCGCCGGGCGATCGCGGCCAAATTCAAGCGTGAAAACGGTCTCGACTATACGCCGCAGCAATGTTTTGCAGCGCCGGGCGGCAAAGCCGTCATCTATGCCGCGATGATGGCCACGCTGAACCCGGGGGATGAAGTCATCATCCCTGCACCTTACTGGGTGAGCTATCCGGACATCGTCTTGCTGGCTGGTGCAAGCCCAAGAGTCATCGAGACCAGGCTCGAGGATGGCTTTCGCCTGACTGCGGACGCCTTGTCGCGCGCCATTACGCCAAAAACAAAATGGCTGATCTTCAATCAGCCCTCGAATCCGACGGGCGCTTGCTACACGCCGGCGCAACTGAAGGCATTGACGGATGTATTGCTGCGAAATCCGCATGTCTGGGTGCTGACCGACGACATGTACGAACACCTCGTCTACGGGAACTTCAAGTTTTCCACAGTTCTGCAAATTGAGCCGCGGCTCTATGATCGCACGCTCACCATGAACGGTGTCTCAAAGGCCTATGCCATGACCGGTTGGCGGATTGGCTATTGCGGCGGTCCGGAGCCGCTTATCAAGGCGATGGCGAAGCTGCAGTCGCAGACCGTTTCGAATCCCAGCTCAATTTCTCAATGGGCGAGCGTCGAAGCTCTGAACGGTCCGCAGGATTGCATCCCGAAGTTTCAGCGAGCCTTTGAGGAGCGGCGCGACCTCGTCGTGTCGATGCTCAATCAAGCGCGCGGGATCGAGTGCCCAAAGCCGGAGGGCGCGTTCTATGTGTATCCGTCCATTCGAAAACTGATCGGCAAGCGTTCG
>Ga0302325_10033079_pt1 | contig 10602 bp, 12 predicted proteins | sample Palsa_T0_2_FD_201948 | JGI IMG/M metagenome (GOLD analysis project Ga0302325, IMG submission 201948) | Peat permafrost microbial communities from Stordalen Mire near Abisko, Sweden - Palsa_T0_2 | ecosystem: Environmental > Terrestrial > Soil > Palsa > Peat permafrost | place: Sweden: Abisko...
CGCGGCGGCGAAACCCCCCCGATCTCGCCCAAGAGCGCAGGTTCGTGAATCGCCCGATGTCGCTGCTCGCCGTGTGCGCGGTTGCTGCATTCGGGGCGACGAGTTGTTCGAAATCGGCATCGAGCGATAGTGCGACCGCCGCGGCTACCGGTACGGCGAACTCGGGATCAAATCCAAGCGGAACAATAGCGGGCAACGCAACGCACGGCCAGGACATCTACCGGGACAATTGCGCGGGCTGCCACGGCGTTGCGGGTGCGGGCGGCATCGGACCTTCCTTGAAAGGCGAGCGGCGACGTAAAGACGACGCCGCAGCGATCGCTTGGATCAAGGATCCCCAATCGAACGTCATGCCCAAACTCTTCCCTGCGCAACTGTCGGAAAGCGACGTTGAAGACGTCGCGGCGTACGTCGAAAGCCTATAGTGTACCTCGCCAGAGATCACGCAACAGTCGCCGCTCGTCTTTCCGGCCAGCTCTTCGTTGCCGCGTCGGTCACAATGCCACGGCATTGCTCCCTCCTCGCGCCCCGATCTGACCAAAACTTCTTCGCGGCTTTGTGTTGTGTGATCTCTGGCGAGGCACACTAGTCTCTTCGTTTTCGGGCGTGATCTCCGGCTTGGAGATCACGCAGGACTCGTCGAGGCGGCACGTTCCGGCGACGTCGTAGCGGCGCTCGTGCTCGAGCCGCGAGCGCTCGCGGGGCTCGAGAAGAACCGTCGCCGCGCCGCCTACTATTGCGCTGCGGTTGCGTCGCTCGCGCGCGACCTCGAAGCACGCGGCACTCGATTGATCGTGCGCCGCGGTGAAAGCAAACGCGCGATCTTGCGTCTCGCGAAGGAGACGGGCGCGAACGCCGTCACGTGGTCTGCGCGGTATGGCGCCGCCGCGCAGCAAGCGGGAAGCGCGTTACAATCGGCGCTTGAAGAAGCGGGCCTGCGTGCGACGCAGGTGCACGATGCGCCGGCCGTACAGCCGGACGAAACGGCCGCGGCACGGTCGGTCGACGGCGGCCGCGGATATCGCGCGCTGACGCCCTACTTCGCGGTGTGGTCGGCGCTTCTGCGCGAGCCGCATACGGCGACGGTGCGCTTCGCGCAGGTCGCCGCGCTTTCGGATCCACTTCCCTCGGCCGAAGAATGCGGCGCAAGCGACGTCGCATTTGAGCCGCCTTCTGAGGGCGCAGCGCTAGCGGCGTTCGATGCCTATCTTGCCGGCCCGATCCTTGGGTACCGCACGGCGCGCAACGTTCCGGCCGATGGACCGACGTCGCGCCTGTCCGAAGCGCTTTCCTTCGGTGTTGTTTCCGCGCGCACGATCCTGCGCCGCGTCGACGAGCGCTCCCGCGATCCGTTCTTGCTCGCCGAGGAGAAAGTCGCGCTCGATTCGTTCACCAAAGCGCTCGCGCGCCGCGACTTCTTTCTCCAGCTCGCGTGGTTCTTCGAAGAGTCACCCGACGCCGCGCTGCAGCCGCGCATGCGCACGTTTCCGTTCGCGCGATCGCATCCCGCGCTCGAGGCGTGGCGCGAAGGCCGCACGGGCTTTCCGCTCGTCGATGCGGGGATGCGGCAACTGCGCGAGACCGGCTGGATGCATCCCCGCGTGCGCTCGGTCGCCGCATCGTTCTTGTGCTTCGACCTCGGCGTCGATTGGCGCGTGGGGCGGGATACGTTCGACCGTTACCTCGTCGAAGACGATGCCGCGCTCGCTACCGGGAACTGGCAATGGACCGCGGCGGTCGGCGCCGATCTCGCGCAGTTCCCGCGCATCTACAATCCGCGCAAGCAAGCCCGCTCGTTCGATCCTCGCGGCGCGTACGTGCGGCGCTGGATTCCGGAACTCGCGCAAGTCCCCGATGTAGACCTGTTCGATGCGGTCGCGCCGGGCCGGCGCCCGCAGCTCGCGTTGCCGCTGTTCGGCGACTCGGCATATCCCCCGCCCGTCCTCGATCACGAAAAAGCGGCGCGCGATTTTCTCGCGCGCTACGCAGATTTCGTGCGAGACTCTGCTTGAGTTAGGCCGCCACGTGCTGGTGCGCGCGCTCGCGTTCGTCGAGCCAGTCGCTCACGAGCGGAACGCGGACGTCCTCGCCTTGCCAGGCCTTGAACCCGTAGATCACCGTCGCGACGAACCATACCGGGAACACGAAGGGCAGCATCAAGAACGCGGGCCACGAGATGACGAACCAGAAGTGAGCCAGCACCGTGAGGAACGTCGAGATGCAGAACATGCCCCCGTTGAGCGCCAGCGCCTGAACGCTTTGACGCCGAACCGCGGGCGAGCGCTTGGGATCCAGCAGTGCGATCACCGCGAGCGGCCAGAGCGGATATCCAAGTCCCAAGAGCGCACGCGTCTCGGGCGAGACGGCAGCGAGAGCGCCGGAAGGGCGGCTGACCGGCGCGGTTTGCGGTTCGTATTGCGGCGCGCGGCCAGGACCCGGCCCCGGACCAGGACCAGGATTTGACGGTCCGACTTTGCCGCCCAAGCCCGGGCGGGCCGAACCGGCAGTTTTCATCCGCCGCTCGAGCCGGCAACCCGGGCATATCCCGGCTTCGTCGCGGCACGTCGCGCAAATTGGTTCCATGCAATCGTGACAGACGGCGACGGATGGAACGGCGTTGTGATAGTAACAGTCCACGGTATGTACCCCAGGAACCAGAATTCGTGAAGATCTACCAGAGCCATCTAGGAAAGGTTTCGCAATACTAAAGTCGAGTCCCGACTCCGAGCGCCACCGGCGGGCGGCGGCGCGCCTCGTGCGCGAGGCGCGGCCGTATTATCCGCGGCTTGCGCTGGCTCTTGGCCTTGGGGTCATCGCGGGCCTCGGGCCGCTCGCGCTGACCAAAGCGTTTCCGCTCATCATCGACGGCGTCATCGAGAACCCGAAGCATCCCGTCGGCCTCCTGCTGTGGGTGATCGGCGGCGTCTTCGTCGTCAACTTAATCTCTAATCTAGCAACCTACGGACAGAGCTACTTGACCGCGTGGAGCGGCCAGAAACTGATCGCGACGTTGCGCGTCCGGCTGTTCGAACGCACGATGCGGATGCCGATGAGCGAGTTCGACAAGTGGCGTCCGGGCGAGTTGATTTCGCGTTTCTCGAGCGACCTCACGTTGATGACCGACGCCCTCAGCGTCGCGCTGCCGCAGTTCTTCGTCACCTTGGTGACGCTGGTCGGTTCGGTCGCCGCGATGTTCTACGTCGACTGGCTGCTCTCGCTGTTTCTCTTTATCTTTGCGCCGCTCGTCAATTTCGTCGTCGCCGCGTTTACGCGTCTGATTTCAAAGAGCACGAAGCGGGCGCAACAACGGATCGCCGATCTCAGTTCGAATCTTACCGAAGTCTTGCAGGCGGAGCGCATCGTCAAAGCGTTCGGTCGCGAGGATTTCGAAGCGGCGCGCTACCGGCGCAGCAACGACGACTACTTCGGCGCCGTGATGAAAGTGCTGCAGCTCGCGCAGACGCAAACGCCCGTGGTTGCAATGATCGTGACGATCGCGCTGCTCGCGGTCATGGGCTTCTCCGTGCGCGAAGCGATCGTCGGAAGGCTGACCAGCGGCCAGGTCTTCCAGTTCTGGACGCTCGTCGTCCTCGCGATCAATCCGCTCAATCGGCTCGCAGCTTTCATCGGCGACCTTTCGAAGGGCCTCGTGGGTTCCGAACGTGTTTTCGAGATCCTCGATCTGCCGATCGAAACCGACGCGCCGGATGCGGTCGCGCCGCAACGCATCGCGGGTGAGATTCGCTTCGAGGGCGTGACCTTCGCGTATAAAGCCGACACGCCGCCGGTCTTGCACGATCTCTCGGCGACGGTCGACGCCGGCCAAATCGTCGCGCTCGTGGGGCCCTCGGGCGCGGGCAAGACGACGATCGTCAATCTCGTGCCGCGTTTCTACGAACCGCAGACCGGCCGCATTCTTCTGGACGGCATCGACCTTTCGACGTTTCGCCTTGAGGCGCTACGCGGAGCGATCGCGATCGTGCCGCAAGAGCCGCTGCTCTTCAGCGGCACCGTTTCCGAAAATATCCGCTATGGGCGCCTCGACGCGACCCAAGCCGAGATCGAAGCGGCTGCGCGCGAAGCGAATGCCGAAGAATTCGTCCTCGACCTTCCCCTGGGATACCAGACTCCGGTCGGCGAGCGCGGCATGCGGCTCTCGGGCGGCCAGCGGCAACGGATCTCGATCGCCCGGGCCGTGCTGCGCGACCCGCGCATCCTGATCCTCGACGAGGCGACGAGCGCGCTCGACAGCCACTCCGAACGCCTGATCGAAGCGGCGCTGGATCGTCTGCTCCCCGGCCGGACGACGCTGATCATCGCTCATCGCCTCTCGACGATCCGTCGCGCGAACAAAATTCTGTTCATCGACGCGGGCCGGGTCCTCGAAGCGGGCACGCACGACGCCCTCCTGGCTAGCGGCGGCGCCTATGCCGCCCTTCACGCGGCACAGTTCGCACTGTAGGCAAGCAAACGAGACTATAGGTCTTTGGGGGAATACAAGCACTCAAGGCGAGGGTGTCCCCGGATCGGGCCGAAGCACAAGCGCACTTGCCCCGTTTAGAGCTCGTGAATCCCCGGTGGGGATTTCGGGGTGTTCATGCTCGTCCTCACGCGCAAGCCGAACCAAGCAATTGTGATTGGTGATAATATTCGCGTTGTCGTCGTCTCCGTAGACCGGGATCAAATTCGCCTGGGGATCGAGGCTCCCCGCGAGATCAGCGTCCACCGTGCCGAGGTCTACGCCGAGATCCACCGCGGCGGTTTCCAGGGAGAAGCCGAAGCCGCCGGCGCCTAAGCCCTCGAGCTCGGCACAGCCTGTCCTGAGCTTGTCGAAGGGCTTGAGCCTGCCCTGAGCATGTCGAGAGCCTGCCCTGAGCATGTCGAAGGGGGGGATTCCGGAACATGATACAATCTTTCGGCACCAAAATTCGCCTGGCACGGACGCTAGGCGCGATGGTTTCACCACGGCGCGCACGATGGAACGAAGCGGGCCCGAAACCAGAAAGGCCCTAAAACTCCATGGCATCGGTTATTTCCATGAAGGCGCTCCTCGAGGCGGGCGTCCACTTCGGGCACCAAACCCGTCGCTGGAACCCGAAGATGAAGCCCTACATCTTCCAAGAGCGCAACGGCATCTACATCATCGATCTTTCCAAGACGGTGCTGATGCTGCGCGAAGTGTACGCTGCCGTGCGCCAGATGGCGCGCGACGGCAAAGTCATCCTGTACGTGGGCACCAAGAAGCAAGCCCAGGACGTCGTCAAGGAAGAAGCGGAACGCGCCGGCACGTTCTACGTGAACGAGCGCTGGCTCGGCGGCACGCTGACCAACTTCTCGACGATTCAGAAGCGCATCGCGCGCTTGCGCGAGCTCGAAGGCATGCGCGCTCAGGGCAGCTTCGATCTGCTCCCGAAGAAAGAAGTCTCGCGGCTCACGGACGAGCTGGATAAGCTCGAGCGCTTCCTCGGCGGCATCAAGGACATGCACCGTCTTCCGGACGCCGTATTCATCGTGGATCCCAAGAAAGAACGGATCGCGGTGCTCGAAGCCCGCAAGCTGAAGATTCCGATCATCGCGGTGATCGATACGAACTGCGATCCCGACGAAATCGACTATCCGATTCCCGGCAACGACGATGCGATTCGCGCCGTCAAGCTGATGGTTTCGAAAATCTCGGATGCGATCATCGAGGGCCGCACGGAGCACGAGAGCGGCGGCTTCGACGACGAGGACTACGCAGACGCCTACGCACCGGTCGCGGAAGCCGCGCCGGCCGCCGAAACTGAAGCGGTCCCCGCTGCGGTCGCGATCGCACCCGTGGCCGAGGCTGCGGCACCCGCCGGCGGCGATTTCAAAGAGGCTGCGGTCTAAGCACCCCGAACTTTCTCTTGGTTGGGGCCTCATAACCCAAGGCGCCGCACGTGCGGCGCCTTTGTCTGCGCCAGAAAGGCACGTTCCCCGTGAGTTCCGCTATCAGCTACAAGCCGACGACCGACGATATCAAACGCCTGCGCGAAGAGACCGGCGCTCCGATGATGGATTGCCGCGCGGCCCTCATCAAATCGACCGGCGATTACGACTCCGCCAAGAAGAATCTCTTGGACGCGGGCGTCGCGAAGGTCGGCAAGAAGGCCGATCGCGCCGCGAACGAGGGACTCGTCGACTCGTACATCCATCCGGGCGGCAAGATCGGGGTGCTAGTCGAGATCAACTGCGAAACGGATTTCGTGGCGCGCAACGATGCCTTCAAGGAACTCGCGCACGACGTCGCGATCCACGTCGCGGCCACGCCGGTGAAGTACGTGACGCGCGATCAGGTGCCCGAGGAAGAGCTCGCGGCGTTGCGGGTGGAGTTCTCCAAAGCCGCCGAGGGCAAGCCCGCGAACGTGGTCGATCGAATCGTCGAGGGCAAGCTCAACAAGTGGTACGAGGAGAACGTGCTGGTCGATCAGCCCTTCGTGAAGGACGACGATCAAACGATCTCCGAGCTGATCGCGACGAAGGTCGGCATTCTCGGCGAGAAGATCGAGATTCGCCGATTCGCGAAGTTCGCGCTCGGGGGATCCTAACACGCTGCCCGCGTACGATCGGATTCTGCTGAAGATCTCGGGCGAAGCGTTCGCGGGATCGGAGAGTCCGATCGACGCGGTCACGACGGCCTGGATGGCCGAGCAGATCGCAGAAGTCGCTCGGGAGGGCGTTTCGATCGCCGTCGTCGTCGGCGGCGGCAACATTTGGCGCGGCAAGGCCCACGAAGCCGGCGGCATGGATCGCGCCCAGGCCGACTACATGGGCATGCTCGCGACCGTCATCAACGCACTCGCGCTCCAAGAGGCGCTCGAACGCAGCGGGATTGCGTCGCGTTGTCAAACCGCGATTCAGATGCAGCAGATCGCGGAGCCCTACATCCGTCGCCGCGCCATCCGGCATCTCGAAAAAGGACGCGTCGTCATCTTCGGTGCCGGTACGGGCAATCCGTACTTCACGACCGACACCACGGCGGCGCTGCGCGCCGTCGAGATCGGCGCTCAAGCGATTCTGAAAGCAACCAAGGTCGACGGCATCTACAGCGCCGATCCCAAAAAGGATTTGGCGGCGACGCGATTCACCAAGCTCGGCTATCTCGAGGTTCTACAGCGCGGACTCGAGGTAATGGACAACACGGCGCTGACCCTGTGCATGGATAACGACGTGCCGATCATCGTGTTCGACATGAACGTGCCCGGCAACATCCGGCGCGTCGTCTTCGGCGAAGAGATCGGAACGCTCGTGACGACGCCCGTCCGCGGCGAGCCTAAGCTGGAGAATGTGTGACGTGAGCGATCTCGACGGACTCTTTAAATCGACGGAAACCAAGATGCAGAAGGCGATCGAGGCAACTCGCAACGACTTCGCTTCGGTTCGCACGGGGCGCGCGTCGCCGGCATTGCTCGATCGGCTGCACGTCGAGGCGTACGGTGCCTCCGTGCCGCTCAAGCAAGTCGCGACCGTAAGTACGCCCGACGCGCGGACCTTGCAGATCGCGGCGTTCGACCGCAATTCGGTCGGCGCGATCCGCAAAGCGATCGAGACGAGCGACCTCGGCCTCTCGCCGAACATCGACGGCTCGAACATCCGGCTGTTGATTCCGCCGCTCACCGAAGACCGGCGCAAAGACCTGGTCAAGGTCGTTCATAAAAAGGCGGAAGACGGCAAGGTCGCGGTCCGCAACATCCGTCACAAGAGCGTCGATGAGGTCAAGGCGATGCTTAAGGACCACAAGATCACCGAGGACGAGAACAAGCGCGGGGCCGATCGCATCCAAAAGATGACCGACAAGTACGTCAAGGACATCGATGCGCTCGTGCACGCCAAGGAGAAGGAGATCATGGAGGTGTGACGCTCCTCCCCGAGGTCGACGCGAGGCTGCTGCTCTCCGGCCGCGACTTAGCGCTCGTCGTGCTGCGCCCGCCCTATCCGGCCATCGGCTTAGGAGTGTTGCGCGTCCTGAGGGTTAGCGAGCGCGGCGAAAAGACCGAGATCGTGGCCGGCTACGAAGGCTACGAGCGCCTGTAACTCCTCAGGACGACATAGAACGCCAATAGCGACCGGCCGCACAGTTAAGTATTCGTTCCGGGAACCCGAAAACTAGGGAAAGGCGATGCTTTCACGCGGTTTCTACGCGGGGGCGCGCCGCGACCCTATTTGGCCTGGAGGCGTAATGAAGTTCCCGGTTCGTTCACTGTGGCCCGTCCTCGTGTTGGCGCTTAGCGCCGGAACGGCGGGCTGCTCGGCGGGTGCCGGGGGCGGCGGCCTGCTCGATTACCCGGGGGGCACGATCGGTCTTACCGACGCGAACACGGGGGCCGCGATCGTCACGTCACCGGACAGCCCCTATATCGTGCCGACGCTGCAGCTCAAGTTCACGATTTTCGCGACGGAGACGCACTACGACGGGCCGTACAACGTCCAGGTCGTGTACGAAACCAACATGGCCACATCGGCGAACGGCGGCAACATCTACCCGTTCTCGTTCAACGTGCCGTGCTTCACGCCGACCGAAGTCGATACGTTTACGCAAGCCAACATCCCGATCACGTTCAGCGGCAACGCCGCGAACGGCCAGCTCTACTCCTATCCGAACGGCGCTCCGACGGGCTCCACGGCTTCGGCCGGCAATCCGTGCCATTCGGGCGAGTACGAAGAAGCCACGATTTCGGACACCAAGGGACACACGCTGAAGTTCTACTACGAAGAACAGTAGCTCGACGTAGCTCCGGCGCCCGGAATACCAGGGTTTTTAGCCGGTCCCAATAACGAGAAAGAGCGATGCTGGAGACTTCGTCGCTCGCCGCGAGCGCGGCAGCGCGGCCGCTGCCCCGCCACGTCGCGATCATCATGGACGGCAACCGCCGCTGGGCGAAAGCCCGGCGCATGCCTGCGATTGAGGGGCACCGGCGCGGAATCGTGGCGCTGCGCCGGGTCACGCGGGCCGCAAGTGACCTCGGCATTCCCATGCTGACCGTCTACGGCTTCTCCACGGAAAACTGGAAGCGCGACAGCACCGAAATTTCGCTGCTGCTCGACCTGTGCGTGTTCTTCGCCCAGAGCGAGGTTGCCGAGCTCGATCGCAACAACGTGCGGGTGCGCGTCATCGGCCAGTACCGCGCGTTGCCGCCCGCTTCTCGCGACGCGCTCGATAGGCTGATGGAGAAGACCGCGGACAACGATGGTTTGCAACTGAACCTGGCGGTCAACTATAGCGCTCGCGCGGAACTGCGCATCGCGATCGAAAACCTGGCCCGCGACGTCAAAGACGGGCGGCTCGATCCGCAAGCGATCGACGAAGCGATCGTCGCCTCGTATCTCTCGACCGCGAGCATGCCCGATCCGGATCTCCTGATCCGCCCGGGCGGCGAGTCGCGCTTGTCGAACTTTCTGCTCTATCAGCTCGCCGAGGCCGAGATGTATTTGACCGAAACGCTGTGGCCCGATTTCGATCGCGATCACTTCGTGAAGGCGCTCGATTCGTATCGCGCTCGCGAGCAGGGAGCGGTCTGACGGCCAGCGCGTCCGGCGCCGCGCGCACTCCCGACTTCGCTCGCCGAAACGACTTGGTGCGCCGCACCGCGAGCGGCATGCTGCTCGCCGCGCTCGTCCTCGGCTCGGTCGCGACCATCCAGACGTTCACCGTCGTCGTCCTTGCCATCACCCTCGGATCGCTGTGGGAGCTGGCCGGGCTCTCGGCACGCAAAGGACAAGCGCTGATCTTCCCGGTCGCCGCGATCGCGGTGGCGACGTACATCGTGCTCGCCGCGATGGGGTTGCAGCACTCCTACGAAAAGGTGCTGCTCGGCTCGACCGTGATCGCATCGCTCGCGTTCTCGCTCCTCGGCGCGCGCCAAGGCTACTTCGCGCGGAGCGCCTACACGGTGTTCGGCGTGCTCTACATCGGATGGCTCGGGTCGTATTTCATCGCGCTGCGTAACCTCCCGCACGTAGGCGCGCAGTACACCGTCGCGAGCATCGTAGCGATCGCGTTGACCGACATCTTCGCGATGCTGGTCGGAACGAGTATCGGGCGCACGCCGCTCACCTCGATCTCGCCCAACAAGACGTGGGAAGGCGCGGTCGGCGGATTGCTCGCGACGACGGCGATTTGCGCGTGTTTCGGATTGGTCCCCGCAATGCATATCTCGTGGTGGGACGGCATTCTGATCGGCTCGCTCACCAGCGTGGCCGCGCAGATCGGCGATATCGTCGAATCGGCGCTCAAGCGCGACGCGCGCGTGAAAGACGCGGGCAATATCTTGGCCGGCCACGGCGGCATTCTCGACCGCTTCGACTCGTACACGTTCGGCGGCATCGCATTTTACGCGGCGCTGTACGTGACGGGTCACATCCCGCATTAACGCGAATTGGATTTGGTGAAAAAGAACGTCGCGATCCTGGGTTCCACGGGATCCATCGGAACCCAAGCGCTGGACGTGATCGCGCGCCATCCCGACCGCTTTAACGTCGTCGCGCTCGCGGCGGGAACCCGCGTCGCGGAACTTGCCGAAGCGGCGCGGCGCTTCGCGCCAAGCATCGTCGCCTGCGCGAACGAAGCCGACGTCGTCGGCC
>Ga0302325_10033080_pt1 | contig 10602 bp, 9 predicted proteins | sample Palsa_T0_2_FD_201948 | JGI IMG/M metagenome (GOLD analysis project Ga0302325, IMG submission 201948) | Peat permafrost microbial communities from Stordalen Mire near Abisko, Sweden - Palsa_T0_2 | ecosystem: Environmental > Terrestrial > Soil > Palsa > Peat permafrost | place: Sweden: Abisko...
CTCTGATTGAGGGAATCGAGTTCTTTCTGCAAGGAGATTATCTCGGCTCTCTCTGCGACTGCTTCGTTGTGCCGAATGGTCTTCACTTCGGTCCGCAGTTCAGACATTGCGGCTCGGAAAAGATATGTCTCCTATCCGACGATTAGCCATGTAAAGATGCCAATGTACATTTTCCAGATCTCCTCGAGATAAATAATGGGCCTTGGCGACTTCGTTTCCATTGATTAGCACCGTTCGTAAGCATTTCATCAATGCGACAGCCTGAGGGTGAGAATATCCCGCTATCTGAAGAGCTGAGACTAGTTTGAACGTGTCGAACTGATGAGTCCGGGTTGGCTCCTGACTTTGTGCCCCAGCTCCTCGAGGAATTTGGAGTTCGGGTTGGCTCGGGGAAGCTGGTTGAACCGCTTGGGACTCGTTTTCCACCATTTTTCCCGTGCCCGCCGACACCCCTTCCGATGAGGAAACTTGTCCAGCCTCCGTGGAGAAGATTCGCCTTCCTAGACCGAGTCGTTCGCCGTTTCGCTGAGTAGATCTCGCGATGGGTGTTTGCCATCGTTGAGTTGTTGGCCAGAGTCTTGTTCCCTGGAGGAAAATGCGCCGAGGAAGCATGGAACGTATCTAACTATCTCATAACTGCATCAGACATGCTATGCCTGTCTAGTTGGTGACTGACTGCGCTGCGGTGAAAGCCTGGTTTGTCTGTGTTGTGGTAAATCGATCTGCCAGCGCATCCCCTCGGCGCCGATCCCGAATAGTTCACTTGCACACGAGATCCCAGAACTCGGTTTGTCCCAGCCATAACTAGGAGAAACGATTTTCTCGGAACAGAGGAATCTGCTCGTGTCCGACGCCGTCTCGCCGTGACTGGATACTAACTAGTACTACTACCACTATTATCAGACGCTCGAGTACGACCTGTGAGCCGATATCAATTGGTAGTAGCTATAGTAACTCAGCCATTCCTACTAGTAGTAGTTCTAGCCTTAGTATTATTTACCACTGGGTTTGAAACTTGAGTCTAGTATAACTGCCAGTGGGACTAGTAGTAGGCAATAGAATTGCATGAAAGAAGCATGTCTGAGCCCTGGTCATATCCCCAGCATGTTCACATCATGTCTTCAGAAAAGAAATGACTTCCTTAGTACTGGCACTAGTACTATAGTAGTAGGTGGTTCTGATGGCCAACACACAACTTGGAATTTGAAGGTCTGAGGAATTTGAAGTTCTCAGACCTTCAATTTACCACTTGCAGCCACTGGCAAGACAAATAATTCACCCCATGCTGTGTACTGGTCGTACTGGTCGTAATACTACTTCAAGTTAGAATACTGCCAGTGGTCCTCAATGTTGATCTCAACATAATGCAAACAAGATTGTAAAGTATGGCTGTTTAGTAACTTGAAGTTGGAAGTACTGGCACAGCAGTGAGCACTACACTACTAGTACTACTACTACTACTACTAACAGGAGCATACTGCTATTGAAAGGAAGTCACTAGTACTACTACTACTAGTAGTACCACAGCAGCACTACTAGTAGTAGTTCTAGTAGGATTGCATGCAGCCTGAGGGGGGGAATCCTGGCTTGTAATACTAGTACTAGTAGTAGTCCGAGACCAAGCTACTAGTAGTAGTAGCCTGAGTACTAGTACACTGGCACTGGTAGTAATGTTCAAGTTCACCATAAAACTGCAAATGTTGAACTTGAACCTGATGAGTTGCTACTGCCAGTGATTGGCCCAGCCCATGTCATTATTTTCTACTACTAGTAGTACATCAATCTAAAGTTGAACTTGAATGCTGAGACTCTGAGCCTGCCAGTGACTACTTTTACTAGAAGTACCAGTGATGAAAAAAGAGAATCAACTTCAACTTGAAGTGCAAGTTGACATGGCATCCCAGTGGCGGCAGTATTACTAGTAATAGTTGACAGTGCAAGTTCCTATCGTTGGTAGTGTACTACTGGGAGTATTACTACTATGCCAGTGTATACATGGCATCATGATACACTTCAAGTAAATAAACGTCAAAATCGACTTCAAGTTCATTTGAAGTTGAAGTTGAAGTTGAAGTTGATTAATACACACATTATTTAGTAGTACTAAGCTACTAGTAGGCTACCACTGCAAAGGTCGTTCATCGCAATTTCTTCCCATCAGATTCCATCTGCCGAGTTGTTGCACTGCCAGCCGTCCACTTCTCAGGCTATTAGTAGCGCTAGTACTAGTAGTATAATTTCAGGATGGCAAGTCCTCAACACTGGTGTGCGAGGGCCTTCACTTGAAGATTAGACGGCTCAGGAAACATCAACACGCATTGATACCACCAGTAGTACCACTACTAGTACAGTTGGTCCTCCCTAATCGCTTTCTCGCCAGTCGCCCTCCTGGCAGGCTCAGCCATTACTTCCGGTTGCCCCCATAATCGCATGGCCAACCAAAATCAGACGTAAATTTTCCCGCCCTTGTGATTTTGCACATCGCAGCTACATAGTATTCTAGGTGAACATGGTCAATTCTAAGGGCATGTTGAATGGACATGACAGGGATCATGCGACGAGATTAAGCTAGCATACATTATTGCAAATTAAAGTGTGGTCTTTGCGTGCTTCCTTCAAGTTCTCTCTTGTCGGAATCCATTGCCACACTGGCTGGCCCTCGGTCTGTGCGCCACAGTTATGCACGGAATGAGGATCAGAATGATACGCGACTATCGGAATGTCAACAAAGCGAGTCATAGGGCGGACGAGAAGCAATCACAGACACAGCATATTAATAGGTGCAACGGATGTATTGTACAATGTAGGAAGGAGGACGACTATACTCTCCAGACTATATCCACGAGCGGGATTCTCCGAAACAACCAAGCAAACCCAAGCAACGCCTCAACCCAGAGTAATGTAACAGAATCTAACCACCGAAACCGTAGATGGTGCGTCCTTGACGCTTGAGCGCATAAACGACATCGAGAGATGTGACGGTCTTTCGCTTGGCGTGTTCCGTGTAGGTGACGGCGTCGCGGATGACACCTTCAAGGAAGACCTTGAGGACACCTCGGGTCTCTTCGTAGATGAGGCCGGAGATACGCTTGACACCCCCTCGACGCGCGAGACGGCGGATAGCAGGCTTCGTGATTCCCTCTGCAGAAGTTAGCAATGGCAGACAGCAGAAACATACGGATGTTGTCTCGTAAGATCTTGCGATGACGCTTGGCGCCGCCCTTTCCTAGACCTTTGCCTCCTTTGCCGCGACCAGACATGTTGATGTGTGTGTGAGTGGGTAAGACGGGAAAGTCTGTGTGTGTGTGTTTGTGTTCGTGGGGAGTGTGAGTGATTCGGAATGTGGACGGCCAGCAGCAGAGTAATATACTGTTGCCGTGTGTGGAGCGCGATCAACAAATAAATCCTGGTTTAGACTGAAATTGGAGCAAACCAACAAACAGTTTTTGCGTTGCAATTCCCGTCGGTGATTATTTTGATTTCGCCACACCAACTTTAATAATTAAATGTTGTTTATTTGCGAGCGGCGAACCCTAACGCTCGCAACGAAGCCGCATTTTTGACGGTTGGAACGTCGCGGTTTGCGCCCCGCCAATTTAACGGCCCGAATTATTTGTTGTTTATTTTGTTGATCAACCGCGCACACAGGGCGGTATAAACATCGGAGCGGCCACATTCTCCAAATTATCTCCAGCACACACACACTACCCACACACTTCCCGTCTTTGACGTATCCAGCCCCAAACACACACATCAATGGCCCGCACAAAGCAAACTGCCCGCAAGTCGACTGGTGGCAAAGCCCCTCGCAAACAACTCGCCTCCAAGGCTGCCAGAAAATCCGCCCCCACGTACTTGTCTCCGCAGCGACTGTGCTAACGTCAGATCCGGAGGTGTCAAGAAGCCCCATCGTTATCGCCCCGGTACAGTCGCACTCCGTGAGATCCGTCGTTACCAGAAATCCACAGAGCTCTTGATCCGCAAGCTCCCTTTCCAACGCCTCGTCAGGGAAATTGCCCAGGACTTCAAGACCGATCTCCGATTCCAATCCTCTGCCATCGGTGCTCTCCAGGAGGCCGTCGAGGCCTACCTAGTCTCCTTGTTCGAAGGTACACTCTTTCATAGTAGCATTGCTCACTGCCAGACACCAATCTTTGTGCCATCCACGGCAAACGTGTCACAATCATGCCTAAGGATATGCAATTGGCTCGTCGTCTCCGAGGAGAACGCTCGTAAATTTCTTTGGGTCTTGGGTTGTAGGAGTATTTTTCTCCTTTGTACAGTAGCTTGTTTAGTATATGGCTCTGGAGTATTGGTTAGCTGGGAAGTTGCTCGTTCATCCGACAGAGAGAGTCCACATACTTGAATAGCATCAAATGATCGGATTAATTCTCTGCATTCGTGCACTGTGCCTTTCTGCCTTTAATTTCCTAATTCTCTCGCTAGCTCATTTATCAAGTCGGATAATGTCGAAGATTATATAAAATGTCCATCTGCTGCTGGATATCCTGAGGGAGCGTGGCCGACTGACTTGGTTGAAAGAACGCTGGATTTACATAGGCTCCAGGAGGCAATGGCGGAAAGTGGTTCGCGCTGGCTTCAGGAGGTGGAAATGCCCGATGCGGCATTGTCTGTTCCGTATATTCATAGTACGGTCTTGAGTGAGGAAACGGTTGACCATAGCTCGTTCCGGGATTCTGTAAGGCTGGATGCGATACGTTCGACGAGCGGTACAAATGGCCCAGAGATGGCTGTCGCTGATTTCTCTGACTCAAAGTCCTCTGACCGATAGAGGAAGCACGAGTTTCTGTTGATCCTCTAGCTGGATTGGGAGAGATGCTCTCATCTGCATTGGCAGACAAGTTTGGACGAGAGAGTGGGGTGTAATGTAGTCCAGGAGTGTGACCCTCAAAAGTTGGTATGTTACTCACACGAGTTCCACTTTCGTGGTTGGTCTTGGCTGTTCTCCGGCTCGAGTCCTGGCCTCTCTTCCGCTTGAGATTTCTCTTGTGGGCAACCTCGGCTTCGTCATCTGAGAATTCTCTTTCCTAAAGTTATTAGTCCCACGCAGTTTAATGTGAGAAACACACCTCGTCATTGACTTCCTCATCATATAGGTTACTCGCATCGCTCCCTTTCAATCCCCGGAGTGCTTGGGTAAACACAAACGAGGCGAACTCTGGAACATAGTAGAGTGGCTGGTCATGAGCGGGATACTGACTTGACAATAGAGATTCTGCAAGTCGTACGAGATAGCGGGGCTGTTTAACGGGTCCAAAGGTGTCTGCTATCTAAGCCAGTTAGTGAATCCCCCAAGGGAAAGTCACCGTTCCTACGACATGCCGGCTCTCTGTCACTATGACCCCTCCTTGATCAAGGATTCGATACTCACCGCCAGTGTGAGCCCTGACGATGGCGACCGATTCCATAATCTTTTCTACTACCCCGAGGTATTCGATGACTGTCTCGCCTGTCACTGAAATCTCACTCAAGCTCACAGGTCCAAGCTCTTCAACAATCTCATTCTTAGTCCTTAATCCTGCGTTCCCTGTGTCCTTGGAGGTCATACCATCTTCATTATCGTCATATTCGTCCTCTAGACCCTGCAACGATCCACGAGGGGTAGTTTTAATTAAGTGTTGGAGTTCATCGTCCTCGCTCTCGGACGAATTGCTACAATTAATGCCGGAAAGGAATGAAAGTACCTATCATCGCTGGCACTTCCTCTTTCTGCGTCTTGATCGAAAGAGCTGTCTGAGGACTGGTCTGCCAGAGCCAAGTCCAGCGGATCAGGAGACGGCGGGAGGGCTGTCGAAGAAACAGTGTCAGTCTGGACTGGTCCTTTGCCTTCTTCGCCAAAATCCGCCAGCTCGTTTTGGGGAGCAAACTGATTGCTCTCGAGAGATGTGGAGATGGTCTTGTATACTTCCGGAACATCGGAGGGGACTGGGGGGACGGTGGGAAAGGTGTTGGTTAGCGCGGGCTGTGCCTGGAGTTGTGCAGGCGATTCAGCTGGGACAACGACAGAGGAAGTTGCATGGAGCAGGTTAAGTCCCGGAATCTGCATACCGCCTCGCGTACTTCGGTGCGGCTCCCAGTAAAATGAGACGCCTGTCGAGGGCGCCGTTTGGTAGAGGCAAAAATCTTTCAGGTGCAGATCTGCTTGATCAAAATCGATGAACTGCCTGCACGTGCCGTGGTTCCTCACGAGTCACGACAACCAGGGCAACAAGAGTATGGGCAATGGCGTCCAGAGGACACCACAAACCCGATCGGGAGCGCTTCCTGTCTCCATTGTTTGTGCTGTCTGTGCTACTAGTGCCTCGTCTTCTGGCAGCACGATACTCGGTCATCGGAGACTGTGACGAGGGTATCTTCGCGATGTTATGAGACTGACCCGAGACAGTCTTCAATTACTGGGAACCGACACATTATCTCGTGCATGCGAGCGGGTTCCAAACTTGGGAATACTCTCCGCTTTATGCAATCCGCAGTTGGGCTTATATTGCCCTCCACGCCGCTGTCGTCAAAGTCTTACAACTACTGCAATTCACCAAGGTACTAACGCCCCTTAGCGATTGCTCATGCAAAGGCCCAGCAGTTTTACGGACTACGTGTTGGCCTTGGAATCATTTCGGCTGTCTGTGAAACGACCCTAGTACACTATGTGCAACTTTATAAATCAGTGTCCATGGCAAAATCTTTGTTGTGCCTGCTCTTTTTCAGTGCTGGAATGTTCGTTGCATCGACAGGTACGCCGCCCTTGTGGTCGTATTTAACTCAATTGCGTAGCCTATCTCCCGTCCAGCTTTGCAATGTATGGAGTTACACTCGCGCATGCATTCTCCTTACAGCCACCTTCCAAAAGAAGAACGCTCCTAATGTTTTCAACTCTGGGTTCAGTAGCTATCCTTAGTTGGCCTTTTGCTGCTGCCCTAGCTGTTGTTCTGCTCTGCCACGACATTCTCCAGTCGAAATGGGATTTTGGCTTAATTCGAAGGCTCAGCATTGCTCTAGTCGGTGCTGTGTCGGTGGTTCTCGGTTTTCTTGTATGTATATCCTTGGCAATTCTGAACAATAGATCCTCCTGGTTATTGTGGATTCGGCTGCATATCGGCGTTTCCAGATCGTGCCTTTGAATATAATTATGTACAATGTGTTCTCAGGCGACGCTGGAGGCCCTAACCTCTTCGGAACCGAGCCATGGTGGTACTACCTTCTCAATCTCGGGCTGTACTTCAACCTGGCGCTTCTGGCAGCATACGTCTCTCTCCCTTCGAGGGTTTGGTGGTGTTCTGAATTCGCTAATTGTAATTCTAGGTTCTAGCAGCACTTGTCCAAGAGAAGAAATCGTGGACAATGGTGGTTCGAGATGATTTGCCGCTAGCCTCGATTTACTTTTGGCTTAGTATTTTTAGCTTCCAACCGCACAAAGAAGAGCGATTCATGTACGTCATTTACACTCTGATTTGCTATAATGCATCACAGGCAATCGAGTCCTCCGCCATCCTTATCCGAACCATATCTATTGGCCGCCTTCAACCGTCGGTCATTCGAGGATCCATCAACGCAATTCGGCTTGGAACTTTTCTGTTTTACTCTCTCGTATCCCTCGCCAGAATTCTCGCTATAGTCCGAGCCTACGAAGCCTCTATGGTAATCTATGAAAACATCGATCCGCCGTCAACAATCTGCTTAGCTAAAGACTGGTATCGATTTCCTTCGTCCTTTTTCATTCCTACGAGGAGCCAGGCTGTCTTTGTTAAAAGCGCTTTCGACGGATTGCTACCAGGCAAATTCTATGAAGGGAATGATACAAATTGGAGAAGTGGGACCTGGAGGGTGCCTTCGGGAATGAATAACCAGAACAAGGAAGAATTGTCGCACCTGGTAAGCCCTGGTCATAAAATTCGCTCATGAAAAGGTCGCAATCAATACTTGTGATTATCTAGTTGACTCCGATTATCCTCTTAGGCATAACGCTGGTGACACCCAGGCTGGCTCGCTTGAGCCACGCTATGTATTGATGTCCAGCGAATGGTCGAAGGTCAAATGTCAAGCATTCCTGGATCCCCGCCACAGTGGAATATTTGGAAGGGCCTTTTGGCTTCCGATTCCTGTGCTCGATAAAAGTGCCTGGGGGGAGATTTGCTTGCTAAAGAAGATGAAAGGATAGGAAGCGCAACGGCGTGACTCGTCGGCTCTCAGTTCAAAGGGACATAGTTCATCAATCTAATGAGTAATACATAATTCCTGACGTTCATGAAGCCATGCGGCGAAAGTGTCGCTTCCGACTTGAAAAAAAATCGCGATATAAACTACAGATAGCCCTCTTCTCGCTGTAATTACGCATTCCCAGGGCCGACCGAAATTGTTCAGCTGGCTTATGCCAAGCTACAGTAAGCGCATTTCCTTGATTGATCAGATCACATCACATCAAAACACAGGTTGTCGATCCACATACGATAAGCTGCGTCGCCGATCCTCCGACGTAAACGCACCTGGCAAGATACATATGACCGAGGAAGCACAGTGACGGGCATAAGGGAGGCGCACAGCGATGCCAACAGTGCAGCCTGGACAACCCAATGAATCCTTACACTCGGTATCCTCTGTCTGCTTCGGGAATTCAAGGTTCACGGTACGTGCAAACCGAATCCCGTATTAACCACTGCGTGCCAGGTGTTTGCTGTTCAGGATGCAGTCGTAATATATCGGGACTTGGGCGAGTTCGTGCAAACGGTGCGCTGCGCGGACTCAGTGTCTGGAGTTGCCATAGACCCGCGCTCGGGGAACGTACATCCTGCTAAACCTTTTACTAACGTATGGTAGATTGCCGCTGTCACCCTCCAACATGTCGAACTTTTTCAAGTCGAACCTAACAGCAACACTCCGCGGGTAGTTGTTTCTTCCTCCCCTTTTAGTAAAAGAATTAGTGGACCAAAAAATACACTATCGATTGTGAAGCCACTTGCGTATCATGGGGCGATAACGGAGAATTGTTGAGTGGCAAAACAGATATCATTCTGTTTCGCGTGGCTGCTGGCTCCGCTGAAAAACTGTGGGAAATGGGGTACATCCAAGATCACTGCTATCATTTAATATGCAAGACTAGCAAATTCGCTTCGTATCTTGGCATTCTCGCCTGATGGCTCTCTGTTCAGTTCCCTTGGCGAGGTTCCTTGTCCAATGCTGGCCATTTATATTAACTGTCTAGTACGATAGAGTCGTTAAGGTTTGGCACAGAATACCGACGCCAGCGTTACCAGATTTCTCCTTCATCTACCTTTCTCTTCCAACCGCTGTAGTTCATCTACAGTGGAAACAACCTCTACATCTGGAACAGTACCAGATCCATTTCTGCCCCCTCTAAGGCTGACCATGTAGGGATATAGACAATGTTCTATACACAATCACTACAGATGAAGTTCTTACTATTTGGTCTCCAATAAATTCGTGGGAGCCTCATATAATGTACAGACGAGCATCAGTTAGTTTGAGCGCGTCAACTGGACTTTATCCCTCATTCACACTGCCTCCGATATGCTGTATCGTGATCGATAGTAGCGAATTCACGAAGGTTTTGGAGACTGTGTTCAATCACACAAATGGGAGCCCAATCCGAGATGCGGACTTACAGCAAAAAATCTTGGATATTGCAAGAAGAGGCCCTGAGTTATGCCTTGTGCTAAATCAACGCGGCAATGAGCTCGATATTTGGTGTATCGATGTACGTTCCATGAAATCATCACAGATGTCACTAACGAGTCAAGCAAGTGGATTGCAAGAATGGGAAGCCAGTCAGCACATCCAAAATAAGTCGGCGAAAGTTATCTCAAGAGTGGATGAGCCCCTGTTCTGGATTTTCGCGATTCTGGGCGTTTTGCGTTGGATCTCACGGTTTTGCTGGTATGAGTGCCTCTTGCATGACATCTGATCTTGTCAGATCTTTTGATTCTTGAACATACCTTAGAGGGAAAAATACGCGTTTCCGTACTCGACATATTTGCCATCTTAGATGATCGCATTCTCGACATAGTTCGTCGTCAGCTGATCTGGAATGGACATGCGGAGGATAAACTAAAGCTCGGACGGACAGTAGATGGACGTGGGCTTCTTTCGAAGGGCGCCTCTGGGATCTCTATCGCTTGGAGTGTGGATTCGAATGGGTTTTTGATACAAAACGCGCTGCTTCCTTTCAAACAGGATTGTTTTTGTTTAACTTTGCTTGCAGGTGCTTCTATTACGTGCCTGCGCTGACTGCGATAAGGTCAATATTGCCTTGCGCTCTATAAGGATGTGATTGAGTTGTGGTGCTCACATTCTCAGCCCCCAAAAAAGATATATGTCTTGCCAGTCAAATCTACAGGGAAGATAGTGAGCTTTTTGCAACTGCCGCGCGCGGTAGAGGATGGCGATGTACGAAAATTCCTTGCTATCACGGACGCCAAAGAGTCATTTGCTTGGTGTATTGATTTCTCTGTCATCTCCCAACAAGATGCCGATGCTGAAGGCACGTTGGTAATCAGTCAAGTCCGTGAAGGTCCATTTCCGTCTAATGATGACATCCATCTGGTAACTGCAGTCGATCCAATGGGTTGG
>Ga0302325_10033081_pt1 | contig 10602 bp, 8 predicted proteins | sample Palsa_T0_2_FD_201948 | JGI IMG/M metagenome (GOLD analysis project Ga0302325, IMG submission 201948) | Peat permafrost microbial communities from Stordalen Mire near Abisko, Sweden - Palsa_T0_2 | ecosystem: Environmental > Terrestrial > Soil > Palsa > Peat permafrost | place: Sweden: Abisko...
TCCGGCGCCGGTGCCGCGGACTTTACTGAGATCGATATTATTCTCGCGGGCCATCTTGCGGACCAGCGGAGATAACGGGCCGGTGGGCTCGGCGGGCGGCTCTTCGACTGGTGCAGCTGCGGGCTCTGGCGCGGGTTCCTACCCGGGCAACGACGGGGGGGGGGGGGCCGCGGCGACCGGCGCGGGAGCGGGCGCTTCAGGTGTTCCGGCCTGCGGCGCCGCCGGTTTTACGGCCGCTGAGCCGGCCCCATCAATGCGCGCCACGATGGTATTGATGCCTACGGTTTTGCCCTCTTCCACCAGCACCTCGGACAATGTTCCGGCGGCGGGCGAAGGGATCTCGGTATCGACTTTGTCGGTGGAGATTTCGAACAGCGGTTCGTCGCGTTCCACACGCTCGCCGGGCTTCTTGAGCCACTTAGTGAGCGTGCCTTCGACAATGCTCTCGCCCATCTGGGGCATCACTACATCGGTCATTTATTAGCTCTCTCTTTCGGCTGCGAGGACGGGAGCCTCATACAGCATCTCGCAATCAAAATTGCGGCCGAAGTGCGCGGCCAGCGATCGGGAAACTTCTTCCAAGTTAGCGCGGATGCCGAGCTGCGCCATGGAGGTCACGGGCTTGGTCAATCCGCAGGGTACTATGTATTGAAAATAGCTCATGTCGGTGGACACATTCAGCGCCAGACCATGCGAAGTAACCCAGCGGCTGATGTGGACTCCGATGGCGGCGATCTTTGCTGCCCCGGCTCCGCCTGCTGCTGCCCCGGCTCCGCCTGCTGCTGCCCCGGCTCCGCCTGCCGCTGCCCCGGCTCCGCCTGCTGCTGCCCCGGCTCCGCCTAGCCGATCGCCAACCCATACGCCGGTGAGCTTGGGAATGCGGCCGGCTTCGATGCCGTAATCGGCAAGGGTATCGATGATGGTCTGCTCGACCGCGCGTACGAAAGCACCGACGTCGCGCTTCCACTCGCGGAGATCCATGATGGGATAGGCGACGAGCTGGCCGGGGCCGTGATAGGTGACGTCGCCGCCGCGGTCAGTGGGGAAGAACGAAATGCCCGCGCGCTCCATGATTTCGTCGCTGGCGAGCAGATTTTCCTGCCGGCCGTTGCGGCCGAGGGTGATAACGTGCGGGTGTTCGAGCAGCAGCAGGTGATCGGGCACCGTGCCGGCCTTGCGGGCGGCGATCAACTGCTGCTGCAATTCGAGTGCGGGGCCGTAGGCAATGCGTCCGAGTTCGCGGACCTGGCACTTACGCATTGATGGAAAGCCCGTAGACGGCGTTGAAAGCCTCGCCCATGGCTTCGTAGAGTGTGGGATGGGCGTGGATGGTCTGCATCATCAGCTCGACCGTGGCTTCGGCTTCCATGGCGGCCACGGCTTCGGCGATGAGCTCGAAGCCTTCCGGCCCGATGATGTGTACGCCCAGAATTTCGCCGTACTTTTCGTCGGCGACTACTTTGATGAAGCCTTCGTGGTGCCCGATGATGGTGGCGCGGCTGTTGCCGGCGAAGGGGAATCGGCCGATTTTCACCTGGTAGCCGGCCGCGCGGGCCTGGGCCTCGGTAAGTCCGACGCTGCCGATGCCCGGCTCGGTGTAGGTGCAGCCGGGAATGCGATTCTTATTGATTGGAATAGCCGATTTGCCGGCCATGTGCGCCACCGCGATCATGCCTTCGCGAGTTGCCACGTGGGCGAGTTGCGGCGTGCCGGCGACCACGTCGCCAATGGCATAGACGCCCGGCTCGGCGGTCTGTTGATTCTTGTCGGTTTTGATGTAGCCGCGATCGAGCTCGACCTTGGTGTTTTCGAGGCCGATTCTATCGGTGTTGGCCTTGCGGCCCACGGCGATCAGGAGCTTCTCCACTTCGAGCTCTTCTTCCTTGCCGTCTTTAGTCGTGAGGGTGAGCTTCACGCTGGTACCGGTCTTGCGAATATTCCCGGCCTTGGCGCCGGTTTCCACGCGAATCTTCTGCTTGCGGAAATTGCGTTCGAGCTCCTTGGAGATATCTTCGTCTTCCACCGGCACAATGCGCGGCAGCATCTCGATGACCGTCACATCGGTACCGAAGCGCTTGAAAATCGAGGCGAATTCCACCCCCACCGCGCCCGCTCCGATGATCGCCAAGCTCTTGGGGACCGCCGTGAGGTTGAGGATTTCGATGTTGGTGAGGATGAACTCGGCGTCGGGCTCCATTCCGGGGAGCATGCGGGCTTCCGACCCGGTGGCGATGATAATGTTCTTGGCTTCCAGGGTCTGGACGCCGGAATCGGACTTCACTTCCACTTTGCCGCCGCCCTTGAGGGTGGCATAGCCGGTAATGCGCTCCACTTTGGCGCGCTTGAGGAGCATCTCGACACCCTTGGAATGCTTGGTGACGATGCCGTCCTTGCGGTCTTTCACTTTGGGGTAATCCAGCTTGGGATTCTCGCACTGGATGCCCTCCAGATCGGCATGCACGAAGCGCTGCCAGACATCGGCAGTCTGCAGGAGGGACTTGGTGGGGATGCAGCCTACCAAAAGGCAGGTGCCGCCCAATCTGGCCTGTTTCTCGACGAGGGCCGTTTTCAATCCGTACTGGCCGGCGCGTATGGCTGCGGAGTAGCCGCCGGGACCACTCCCGATCACTATGAGGTCGTAAGGCACTTTTTTCATTCTACCTATGTCACCGGCTGGCGCGCCGGTGCGTCTACCATAAAGACATGAAAAGGCTGATACCTATTCTGATGCTGGGGGCGGGGCTGGGATTCGCGCAGACATCCGCACCCGCTCAGAAGAAGGCGCCGACCATGGTGGACGGTCGGTGGCCTATCCAGAGTTTGAAAGTGGTGGGCAATCACAACTACAGCGCGCAGCAAGTTTTGACGATCGCGGGGCTGAAGGCCGGGCAGGTGGTGGGGCGGTCGGAGTTCGACGTGGCGCGCGACCGGATACTGGCCGCTGGCGCATTCGACACGGTGAGCTACTCGTTTGCCCCGGAGGTGGGGACAAAAGGGTTCGTCGCCACGTTTCAGGTGACCGAAATCGAGCAGGTATACCCCGTGCGCTTCGACGATCTGCACGTTTCGGAGCGAGATTTGATTGCTACCCTAAAGGCCAAGGACCCGATATTCGCGGACGGCAAACTGCCCGCATCGCAGCCGGTGTTCGCGCGTTATCAGAAATGGGTGCAGGAGTATCTGGCGGCGAAGGGAATTACCGAGAAGATCATCGGCGGTGTGATTCCGGACCGTCCTGGGGAATACGTCATTAGCTTCCATCCCGATCGTCCCCTGCCGGCCGTGGCGCTAATTTTTTTCAAGGGCAACGTGGCGGTACCGGCGGCGAAATTACAGGATGCGATCCAGCCGGCCGTGGGCATGCCTTTCACGGAGGATCGTTTTCGCGAGGCGCTCAACGCGTCGGTGCGGGCGATTTACGAGGCGCGTGGGCGGGTGCGGGTTTCCTTCCCTTCGATCAAGACGGCGCCTAACAAGGACGTCACAGGGTTGGATGTGACTGTAACGGTGGATGATGGCGAAGTGTACAAGCTGGGAAAAGTGAATATCGACGGGCCCACTCCCTTGAAACAGGAAGAACTGCTGCACGAGGGGGATTTCAAGACCGATGAGGTGGCCAATTTCGACAAGGTGAACGAGGGCATCGACCGCATCAAGAAGGCTCTCAAACATGCGGGATACATGAATGGCGACGTGACGATGCGGCGGACGATCAACGATGATAAGCGGATTGTCGATCTGACCCTGTGGGTGGAAGGGGGTACGCAGTTCACCATGCGGAAATTGACGATTGTGGGGCTCGATCTGGAGGCCGAGGCGGAAATCAATCGCATTTGGACGATGAAGCCCGGTAAGCCGTTCAATCCGGATTATCCCGATTTGTTCCTGAAGACGGTGAAGGAAGAGGGGCTGTTCGATAATCTCGGCAAGACGAAGGCCGACGTGAAGATCAACGAGCAGGAACATACCGCCGATGTGACGTTGACGTTTAACGGCGGCCCGAACGCTCCCACGGGGCGTGGTAGAGGCGGACGCGGTCGCGGCGGAGATCAGTGGGCCTCGAAATAATGTTCACCACAGAGACACAGAGTCACGGAGAAGGCAAAACGACAAAGGCAAGACTTGAGATCGCGGAGTCTGCGGAGACCACGGAGACTAATCGCCCCTGTCCCGCGGTGGACCCGCCGCCGGGAGCGGTGTTCGCGAAAATCGAAGAGCAAATTGAGCGGACCATTCACCTGATAGGGCTCATTCCCGACGCTGACTGGACACCACCGATTCCGGGGGCCTGGTCTTTCGCGGAGTTACTCGGGCATTTACTGGGGCTCATCATTCCCGCCGTAGCGCAACGACGGGATCTATGATCGAGGACGTACTGCAATTTGCGGGCATCGAAGGCTTTTTGCAGCGGTTGCGGGAAGAGGCCCCGGAAGGGTCGGGACAGAGAACCCGGACAGAGCATGGCCGACCGTAGACCCGTCGTAGCTGAGCTAGACCCCGGTGCAGGGAAAACGGCTTTTAAGATCTCTGAATCCATGACAAGCGGCCTGACCAGGACGTCCTCGCACTATGTGCAGAAAGTTACACAAGAAATACCTTGACTATTTTATTGTTTCAGATATTATCGTCTCAATATATAGAATGCAATTGACGCGGCCCTCACAATGGACAAGACCGTTAGAAGAATGAGCAAATCACGAATGTTGCGGTAATCGTGGCGTTTTTCATATTTGCCGGCGTCCTGGGGGCCCGGTTATATCAAGGGCGCCACCCGGCGGGACCTTCAGTAGGTGACGTGCTTCCTGCGCTTTCTGGATATAGCTGGCAAAGCAGTTCACGCACGATCATCCTTGTCCTTCGAAAGGGATGCCATTTCTGCGACGACAGCATGCCTTTCTATAGGAAGCTATATCAACAGACACAAACCGGCCATATTTCTGCGAAAATGGTTGCTGTTTTTCCCGATAGTGCCGATGACGTGGGTGAGGTTCTCCGCACACAGAGCCTCCCGATTGCCGCAATCTCTCGAGTTAGTCCCGCTACTGTGAAGGTCGTCGGAACCCCCACATTGATTCTTGTCGACAAGAATCGCAGGGTCGAGCAGGCCTGGGTGGGGCAGCAAAATTCCGCCGGTGAAAACAGCATCCTGAAAGAGCTGGGTGGACGTTAAGCGAGTTGGCGCACCCCGGCGCTCCACTGCTGCACCCTACCGTGGCGCACCGGACGGATGAGTTTAGCTGGGCCAAGAAGCAGTAAGGAAACCAAAAGAAAGGAGGACGCGTTCATGAAGATCGCAAGAAATCTCGCCATCATCGGACTGTTGTTGCTTGGCGTACTCGCGTTTCCCGGTGTCCAGGCAAGCGCCGCCACGTGTGGTTCTTGCACTGGGTGCAGCAGTTGCTCTTCGTATCAGTGCGGTTTGCTGTGGATAAGAACGTGCTGCTGGTGCATCGCGAGTCAATAGGCCACGCCTGGAGAGCGGCGAGTGAGGCCGGCAGGTCAACCGGCCTGTCGGGGTCAGGTAGTCGATGACGAGCGCGTCCGCCCGGGTCTCGATGTACGGGGATGAGTCGCATCCTCGGCATCTTAACCTCGGCTGGCACGGAGTCGCGCAGAGACGCCCGGCTCAGAGCCGCGCGGCAAGCTCTGCGACAAGTGCGAATTAGCTGGGCGCGCTGGGACGAGGCTCTGATAGGGGAGAGAAAATACTCTCCTACTTGTGGCAGGAGTCGAAAGACTAACAGAAAGGAGGAAACGGTGTGAAGATCGCAAGGAATCTTGCCTTGATTGGGCTCATGGCCCTGGGGCTCCTGGCTGTGCCAACAGCTCAGGCGGGCAACGGAACTTGTGGCGCTTGTTCGGGTTGCTCTAAATGCAACACATACGCCTGCGGGATTCTGTGGCTAGCGTTGTGCTGCCAGTGCGCCAACTCAAGCTAGCCTGATCCAACCGGAGGGCGGCGCCACTACGTCCCGGTTTTCCTTGCACAGATGGCAACCGTGGTGCCGCCTGATTTCAATATAGGCGAGTCGATAGCTCGCATGATTTGTTCGTGGATGCAGTGTTTATTTTGCCTCGGGTGTGCTTTCTGGTCGGATCCTTCGGGGGGCGCACCCAGTAAGATTAAGGGTTATTCCGGTAAGTCCGGCTGCCGGGGGGCCGCGAGCTCTGAGAGAGATGAGGATATTCTGGAAGGGTGCGGTTGCAGTTGTTCTGGTGTACAGTCTGAGTTTGGCGGCTGTCCACGCATATGTTGCTAGATATAGCCGCGACGATTGCTTTTGTTCGCTGGGCTCATCTCATAAGACGAACTGGTGCGGCCTGCTGCTGTACCGGACTTGTTGTAGTTGTGAGGGGCCGGACTCCGGTGCGCCGCGCGGTCGGAGGTAGCTGCTCCTCGCTCCACCTAGGGAGATTGCCTGGATGTTGGCATCTAACGATCTAGCTCAAGCGGTGCGAACGTTGTGGCGGCGCCCCACGCAGTCGGCGATCGTCATATCGATCATTGCCGCGGGCGTGGGCGCGAGTAGCGCCTTCTATTCGGTGAGCGATTCGTTGTTGCTCCGTCCGCTGCCTTTCGACAACGCCGAGCGGCTGTTGAGTATTGAGAAACAAGAGGTCCTCAGCCACGCCCGAATGCTGACTTCCCGTCAGGACCTGAACGCACTGCGCGAAACAAGTGAAACGCTGGAAGACGTGGCGGTTTTCCAGCTTGCTATGGGCAGCATCACGGCCGGTGGAACACAGATCGCGGCCGAGGGAATCTCGGTGGACTACCGTTTCCTTCCATTGCTAAACGTATCGCCAGCGCTCGGCAGGGGCTTCTTGGCCGAGGACGAACAGCCCGGCGCTCCCTGTGGGATGATTCTGGGCGATGCTTTCTGGCGGCATCACTTCGCCGCAGATCCGTCCATCCTGGGCAAGACGGTCCCGGTCCAGACACTCCAACTGCGAAACAAACTCTGCGCCGTTATAGGGGTCATGCCGCGCTCTTTCTACTTTCCATTTGCGGAGCTGACATCGCCACAAGAGGACTTCCTGCTCCCCCTGTCCGCCAGCCCGGCAGCGCTACGCTATGGCGACAAATACGGCATTGCCCGGTTGCGGCCGGATGTCGGCCTCCGTCAGGCTCAAGCCGAAGCCTTCGCGATCGCCGGCAGCCTCAATGGAGGTGCGGGGAGGCCGGATAACCGGACCACCTTCGTCCTGCGCCGTTATCGCGAGGCTGTGGTGGAGGAATACGTTCCGATGCTGGCGCTGCTGGGCGCCGTGCTGGTTTGCGTTCTCGCGCTGGTCTCGATAAACATTGCCGGCCTCCTGCTGGTGGAAACAACCAGAAACACCAAAGATCTTGCGATCCGTGTCGCACTGGGCGGATCGAAATGGCAGAGCGTGCGCATGGTCGCGTATCGTGTAATGCTGCTTGCTTTGTGTGGAGGGGTGGCCAGCCTGGCGCTGGCGTGGGCACTCGTCCGGGTCGTGTGCGGACTTCTTCCCGCCGGGTTCCCCAGCGCCGACCAGATATCCCTTAGCCCGCGTGTGGTTTGCTTCGCCTTCGGCGTTGCGCTCGGAACTGGAGTTCTTGCGGGGTTCTGGCCAGTTGTGACCGCCGCGCGAAAACTACACCGGCTCTCGCCCGGCGGACAGAGCCGCGCCGGGAGACTTCGCGCCGTGTCAAGATTCCAGGTCGCTCTAGTGGTGATGCAACTGGCCTTGTCAGGAGCATTCCTCATCGTGACGGCCTTGTTGACCATGAGTCTGCACCGGCTGACGAACGTCGATTCGGGCATAAAACTGGACCATCGGCTGACGGTTGTGTTGAGACCAGCCGACACTGGCTTGAGACCGGCGGACCTGGATGTGCTCCTAGAGGAGATCGACCGGAAATTCCGGGCGGCCCCAGGCGTGGAAGAGGTTGCAATATCCTCCGGCCCACCTATGGGCACGCACGCGACCAGGTCCTTCAGTGTCAGGGATGCGGCTCGACCGCTAAAGCCAGATCAACTGGTCGCGCAAGCCAATGCCATCGACCCGAACTATTTCCGGATGCTCGGGATCGCGATGCACCGGGGACGGCCCTTTGGTAGGGGTGACCGCGCTGGAGGCAAGCCGGTTGCCATTGTCAACGAGTTGTTCACAAAGCGATTCCTGGCAGCACAGTCTCCACTGGGCGCGCAAATATGCACCCCCGATCAAGACGGTTGTCTCTGGCGCGAGATTGTGGGCGTCGTGGCCGATGCACGGGACAGCCTGCTCGACGCGCCTCCAGAACCCGCCTTCTTCGTTCCGGTTGAGCAAGCCCCGGGGGGTTTCCTGACGAGCATTGCCTTCACCCTGCACGCAGCCACGGACCCCGGCCTGCTGCGCTCAATGGTGGAGAAGCACATGTCCGAGTGGGCGCCCGGCGCCATCCTGATGACATCGTTCACGCTCGATGAGATGCGCTCGCTCCAGGCCGTCGCCCCACGCGCTCGCGTGTTGGTACTGGCAGCGATTACATTCTTGTCACTGCTGCTGGCAGCTATCGGCGTGTATGGGACGATTGCGGAGATGGTGGAGCAGCGCAGACGCGAGATTGGGATTCGAATCGCGCTGGGGGCGTCCGAGGGGATGCTCAGCCGGCTGTTCATTCGGAGAATGTTGCTCGCGCTGACGCCTGGGATCGTGATCGGCGCGGCCGTGGCTGCGATGTTGATACGTGGCGTAGCGAGCGTTCTGTTTGAAACGTCCCCGCTGGACCCCGGGGCGTACGCGGTGGCGCTGTTGGTGCTTTCGTCTACGGCTGTACTTGCCACCCTGCTGCCAGTCCGGAGCGCTTTGCGGATGAGCGCCGGTGCCCTCCTCCGCGCCGAATGAGGTTCGTCTGGAGACCGGATTCCCGTTTCCGCGCGATTCCTGTGCAATGCTGTATGCGGCGCATCCGGTCGAGCTGGCGCATTTCGCGGATTGCAGAAGCTGCCGGCGAACACCGCGTGCTCACCCGAGGAGGCGCGCGACCGAATCGAGTTTTATCGAGCGCTGATCGCGGGGGGAATTGCGGTACTGTGCGACGCCGACCTGGGTCGCAAGCTGCCGACGGTGTTCGTGGCGGAAGGTGAATCGGTGCTTACGCTACTACTCGGCAATTTAGAGCATCCGATCAATTACAAGCACCAGTTGTTTATGTACCTGAAGTTAGCGGGAATGACTGTGGGCACACCGGATTTGTATAGTCTGTGGTCGTCAGTCCTGGCGTAGTGCGACGACGGGATCGATGCGCGTGGACTTGCGCGCCGGCAGATAACAGGCAGTGAGCGCCACGGCGGCCAGCAGGAGTGGCGCCGCTAACTATAAATAGCCAAGGGCTGCGCCCTTGAAATCCTAAGGAGATGGTGTCGCGGTATCCCTACGCCTCTTTGCGGCTTGGCGACTTTGCGGGATCATCGTCTTCCAGCTCCTTCACGATCTGCGTGATACGTTCCTATGATTTGATCGGCGCACCGCGGAAGTGAAACGGAGCCGGTGTCTCGCCAATGACGTCCCTCCGTCAGGCTGATCTTCTTTTCCCGCCAAGGCGCCAAGACGCAAAGAGCGCAACCACTGCACCAGACAGATCCCGTCCAGCCGGCTACGTTACGCCAGCGTTAACGGCGCTAACCTATCTGCCAATTCTGAGAGATGAATTCTCAGACTCGCCTATGCTAGAAACTAATAGCAGAGTCGAGTCGGCCTGGGTCCAACTGGTAGTCGCGGCTACCTGCGAGAACATCGCGGCGAGCATGCGTGCTCCGGCGACGCCGCCAGCGAGGCCGAGCACCGTTCCCGGGAAAATCCGCGGCAAAGGCGGAGAATAAGTCAAGCCCTGCCCGAAGTCCGCCGGCCAGCCAATCGGGCAGTCAACGCCGCGATCGCGGCGCTCACTGGGACGACGGCGGTGTGCCAGACGAGCACATGCCAGGTTTGGAAATTGGGGCAATGCAATTCCAGCATGAGAATGCCGGCGAGCCCAGCCATCGAGCCGGCGGCGAGGCCGGCGTTTGTGGGATTGACGGCAAACCCGCGGCGCAGGATCGTCCAGCCGGCTAGGCCGGCCGGGATGGCGGTGAGCAGTCCCGCTTTGAGGCAGGCGACGCCTTGCGAGACGAAGGGCTCGGTGACGCGGTCGCGGAACAGGATGGCGAATAGAGCGGCGAGCGCCGCGCAGGCGACAGCGAGGAACGTCCCTGGCGCCGGATGCGGACGGCTTCCGGGAATCATCTCCGCGATCCACTCCGCGGCCCCCCATCCCAGCAGAATCGGCAACACGACAAGTATCAGGATCTGCGGCCCGCTCATGGCTCTGACTCCGAAAAATCCCAGCTTCGCCGCGATAGCAATAGCGATCGCGAGAGAAGCGCAGTAGATTCCCAGATTCAATATCCGTGCCGACGGTAGGGGACGGACCGGCCGCATGTTGGGCTGGATCGATGCGGCGATCCTGTCGAGCAGCGCCGGGTCCGGATCGGGTTGGGCTTGCGCGGTCTTTTTGAGGATGTCGTCGAGCTCGCCATCTCTCACGACGCACCTCCCATCTTCCCGAGCCGCTCGCGCAATTTCTCGTATGCCCGGAAGGCTTTCTGTTTT
>Ga0302325_10033083_pt1 | contig 10601 bp, 6 predicted proteins | sample Palsa_T0_2_FD_201948 | JGI IMG/M metagenome (GOLD analysis project Ga0302325, IMG submission 201948) | Peat permafrost microbial communities from Stordalen Mire near Abisko, Sweden - Palsa_T0_2 | ecosystem: Environmental > Terrestrial > Soil > Palsa > Peat permafrost | place: Sweden: Abisko...
CTTTGAGAACATAACCGGACGCGCCGGCGGTGAGGCAGCGGGTAATCACCTCTTCCTCTTCATACATGGTGAGGATAAGAATCCTGATCTTCGGATTTGCCTGCAGTATCCGGGCGGTAGCTTCAAAGCCGTTCAGATCCGGCATGGAGATGTCCATCAGCACGACGTCCGGAAGCAGTTGCTGCGCCCTGTCGACCGCCTGCCGGCCATCTTCCGCTTCGCCGACGATTTCAATCGAAGCCTCATCGCGGAGAATCGCTTTAATCCCTTCGCGGAACAGGGTGTGATCGTCGCAGAGCAGTACCGTCGTCCTGTTCTTCATCCCGCCTCCAATTTGTTCAAAGGCAGACTGCACTCAATCGTTGTGCCGGTGCGCTCCACACCGGGCTGGGCCGGGCGCGATGTGAAGGCGATCTTTCCGCCGAGCAGCTCAATCCGATCCCGCATCGCCCTCAAACCGTAGGAATGAACGACCGTGCGCATCGTGCACGCCACATTGAATCCCTTTCCGTCGTCCTCAATCTTCAACACGACACAATCCAGTGAAATCGCCAGCGTAATCTTTACATGGCTGGCACACGCGTGCGCGGCGATGTTTGCGAGCGCCCCCTGCAGGACTTTATACAGCGCCGATTCGTAGCGGGCGGGCAACGGCACGCGAAGGCGCCGGGTTTCGAATTGCACCTTAAGTCCGGTTCGCACGCCAAATTGGCGCGCGTGCATGCGAACCGCGGGGAGAAAGCCCTGTTCGTTCCAGACCGCCGGCCCCAGATCGAAAACCAGATTTCGCACCCCTCCCAGAACATGTTTGATGAGATAGACGGATTCCTTCAGCTTGCTGCGAACCTGAACCAGGTCGTTCTTCTTCAAATCCATCGAGATGATCTCGGTGTACAGCTTTAGAACAATGAGGTCATGCCCGATTTCGTCGTGGAGATCGCGGGCCAGACGGCGCCTCTCCTTCTCATAAGCATCCCCAAGTTGGACGGACGATTCCTGATAGCGGCGTTCCGCGGCGTCGACTCGGCCCCCCAAAGCCTGCACATCCAGGGCCGACTGCCGGCCGTATCCGGATAAAAGAAAGAACTGGTACACCCTGGACCAGGAGAGTACGGCCCGCAGCCATTGGACCGCCCGCGGATCTTCTGACACGAGGTACGGAAGACAGCTTTCGGCATAGAGCAGGATTGCCACGCCCACACATTCCGCGGGCAAATCCCGCCGCGCGAGATCCTGTCCCTGTTCTTCCCAATCGTCACGGCGCGTGCCCGCGTGGACGTCCCCGAAATCCTTCATTCGTTGCGCCATGTCGAGCCCGGAAAGCAGGGACGCGTATTTATTGCAGGGCGCATAACGTCCGAGGGCCTTGTGCCAGGACGCTTGTATTTTCGACAAGTGCGGCTCCAGGCGCGCGCAGACCTCCGCCAGCGGCTCGTTATGGCGCATCAGATCCACCCGCCAGCCGGTTCAGCGTCTCGCCCAACTCCCGGCGGACGTTTAGAAATACCTCGGGCCGGGATTCCCAGCGCCAGGTATTCTGCACGATCCGGCCGGCAAATTCGTCGGCGGCATTGTGCCCTTTGAGTTTGGCCAGCAGCGCCAGGTATTCGTAGTCTTCCATTCCTTTGCGAATCAGCTTCAGCCGAATACTCTCGATCGGGATATCGTTATGGCCGCCGATCCGCGCCGGGCGGCCGGGATAGAATAGCGTTCCATCGCCATTGCCGCCGAAAAGGCGGATGTCCGCCCACGGGTCTCTCTGTCCGTACGCCTCGTTCATGCTGTAGTAGAGCTCGCCCTCGATCCGATACTTCCAGGCCACCCACTGCATGACCCGATTCGCCGCGGCCGATGCGTCGACCATGTACGAAGGCCAGCCGTTGAAATATTCGCCGCCCTGGATGTTGCAGCCATGGCTCGCGCACGATTGATAGAACCAGACGGCCTCGTGCCGGTAAGCGTCGAGCGGTGGCGCCTCGGCGCAAAAATCGTCAAACCCCGGCTTTTTCTCCAGACAATTGATCAGCGGAACCCAAATCCGCACCACCGGCTCAAGCTCGGGCGTGAACGGCACGGTCACCAGATTCCTGATTCCGGGGGACGCCAGACCCTTTTTCACGACCTGCGGAAAATCGGCGGGTTTGGGTTCGTCCCATAGATAAAGGAAGAGGCGGTCCGTCCAGCCCTTCTTCCGAAAGTGATCTGTCCACTCAGCGAGATACAGCGGTCTTTGTTCTTCGGTATCGAAGGCGGTGGGAGTGCGCAGTTCCACGCTGGTCGCGCGCGCGCCGTGCAGCGGCCCGTCGCCGAGAACACTGCCGTTTAGAAACGGCCCGACCTCCGCGTCGTACGGCGCCCAGTCGACGCGCATATGGCCGTCCGCATATTGATACTTCGGTGGGACCATGCTCCCGCCATGAATGCTGATGCGGTGAAGAAGAGCGGCCTTGGCATAGAGGCGCGTCAGGCTGTAGAGATCCTCGTCGCTGGTGTAGCTGCCGAGATGCTGTTTGAGCAGCATAGTCCCGTTCAGACCGAAGGACGACTTCAGCGTGGAGGTGGAAGGAAGCGTGAACGCCCAAACCGTCAGATGAATGGGAACGACCGCCTCGACCGTATCGCCGCGGGAAATACCGACCGAGCCGTCATACTCGCCAGGCTGAGCCGTCTCCGGAACATAGACTTCGATCCACAGCGGCTGATTTTGGCCGCGGCGAAGCGCGAAAGGAAATGCATTGCGCTTCTCGTTGGCGTAGCGGTCGACCCTCGGGATCAGGGCGTCGGGCCACGGGCCGGCGGCGCCGCCAATAGCGGAGGGCTTAGTCACATTCAGAAATTGCTCGAAGTAGACCGTTATGTTGTTGCGCGAGATTTCGGCTCCCCGGCTCGTCCGCAAATCCGAAACCCGGATATCGATATTCGCGACATCCTTTTCATCGGCGCGAAGCACAATCTGAAAAGGTTCAAACTCGTTGCGTCCGGCGTACAACGCGGCGACGGCGACTGGGGAGACCGGGAACGGATCGAGCGGCCTGACCTTTGTCAGCGAGTCCGCAATCCACCACTGGAACGAGGAACGCTCGCCCGCGGCCGGTACCGAACCGGCCAGGATGGCGAACCAGGTCACGATAAGGAGGGGGCGCATTACCAGGCAGCCTGCACACCGGCGACGGGCAGTTCTTGTTTTCCGGCGCGATCGGGCAGACGTGCGATCAGCTCGCTGAGGAGTTCCACTTTGCCGTCCCACGACTCGGCGTCCATGTGTCGCGAGACAGCCGGATCGGGGCCCCGTCTGCCGCCGGCAAGCAACGCATCGCACTGGGCCAGAAACTCCGCCGGAGTGGTCGCCCGGCGGACCAGTTCACCGAGCTTCAGAACCTCCGGCAGGGGCGTCGCCACAACCGGAAGGCCCGCCGCGAGATACTCCCGCACCTTGAGCGGATTGGCGGCCAGCGTGAGCTCGTTCACCACAAACGGCAGGACGGCGATATCGAACTTCCTGCAGTATCCGGGGAGCGACTGGTAAGGGCGACGCCCGGGGAAGTGTACATTGGGCAGCCGGCGCACCGCCGAGGTGTCCGTCTTCACTTCGCCGATCATCAGGAACGACCAGTCCGGGCGCGCGGCGGCCATGTGGCGGATCACTTCCAGATCCACCCAATCTTCGATGAGTCCGTAGAAGCCGATTACCGGACCCGGCAGCTGCGCGGCATCTTCCGGCACCGGAGTCTCCTCGGAACAGGCGGTGCGGAAGTGATCGACATCGACGCCGTGCGTGATCAGGACAGTGTTGGTGTTAGAGGTACGTTTGGTCTCATAGAGACGGCTCGCGGAAACCACCACGAGGTCGGCCTTTTCCATGAGCCTGCGCTCCATATCGAGTATCGCGATCCGGTCGGCGCCGGTGAACTGTGAGTATTCGTCGACGCAGTAATAGATGACGGCCCGCTCGCCGAGCGATCCCGCTACGTCGACGGAGTTCGGCACAAATGTCAGCGTCACCAGCTGCCTGAAACCGAGCTTCCGGCAGGCGCGGCGCAGGCCCCATGCCAGCAATCGCCGGTTGATCCAGCGTGCGGCGCGATTGCCGTGAAACGGGATCACCAGCGGGCAGAAGCGGAAGATGTTGTTCGCCACAGGCCGGCATCCGCGGCAGAACTGCCACAGTTTTTTCAGCACGCGCCGCAGATCGTGCGCCGAAACGGTCGGGTTCCGGTTGCCCATCGAGTTCACCCACAGAACCCGATTCTTCCTGGCGAGCCGCAGGGCGATCTGATGCTTGCTGAGAGGATCCCCGCCCCAGTCGTTCGAGAAAAGGACGATGTCTTTGCCTTCGATCATGCCGCGCGCCTCCTTTGTGCGCTGCTGTCGTGTGCACTTTTGTCGATGAACCGGGAATGCCAGAACTGAAACACGAGCAGGGACCAAATCTCCTGGGACCGGTCGATCCGTCCCTGTTCGTGCTCCTCGACGATGCGTTTCACTTCGGCGCGATCGAGCCAGGAGTTGCAGGCCGACGCGGGCGACAGCAGATGGTCCCGGGTGAACTGCCGCAGCGGCCCCCGCAGCCAGGACGCGATGGGCACCCCGAAGCCGTTTTTCGGACGATCCAGAATGGCGTTGGGGAGGACGCCCGCCATGGATTTGCGCAGGAGCGACTTTCCGCCATTCCCGTTGATCTTGCTCGCGTCCGGCAGCGCCGCCGCGAATTCCACCAGCTTGTGATCGAGGAACGGAACCCGCAGCTCGAGGCCATTGGCCATGGTCATCTTGTCGGCTTTGAGCAGGAGATCGTCGGGCAGCCAGACTTTGGTATCCACGTAGAGCATCCGGTTGAGAGGCGAGGCTTTTGCGGCGGCTTTGAAATGTCCCCGGAAGATCTCGCTCAACTGCTCGTCGGAACGCTTCACGCGATCCGCGCCGATCAGTCTGCCCCGGGTCTCGGCGCCGAATCCGCGGCAAACGCCCCGATAGCCGTCTTCGAGCGTCTGCCCGGCCATGCGCATATAGCGGCCGAGCGGCTCGGCGGGGCTGAGATGCGCGAACCGGGCCGCCAATCGCCCCAGCGCGGGAACATTCCGGTTCATCCGGTCGAGCGCCAGCATCTTCGGATAAATTCCGTAGCCGGCCAGAATCTCGTCGGCGCCTTCGCCGGAGAGGACCACCGTGATGTGCTCGCGGGCGAGTTTGGAAACGAAGTAAAGAGGAATGCAGCTGGGGTCGGCCAGCGGCTCGTCGAGGTGCCACACGAGGTCGGGTATGCAGTCGGCAAACTCCTGCGCGCTCACGCGAAGCTCGTGGTGGTCGGCGCCGAATGCGCCGGCGGCGAGGCGCGCGTACTTGAGTTCGCAGACTTCCTCCTCCCGATAGCCGACCCCGAAGGTCTTCACGGTTTGGCCGGCGGCAACTTTGTACATCTTTGCCAGGATCGCGCTCGAGTCGAGGCCGCCGCTCAGGAACAGGCCCAGCGGCACTTCGGAGATCAGCCGCAAACGCACGCTTTCATCGAGCAGTTCTTCGAAGCTCGCGGCGATCTGCCGCGGCGAAGCGGAGGTCCGGGCTTCATAGTCGATGTCCCAGTACTTCCGAATGTGAACGCCCGCGGCACCCTGATGAAAATCGGCCACCAGCGTGTGGCCGGGTTGCAGCCGGAAGATGCCTTTGAACATCGTGCGCGGGCCAGGCACGTACCGCTGCGACAGAAACTGATCGAAAGCCTCCGCATCCACCTCACGCGGAACGCCTGGGACTTCGAGCAGCGCCTTGATCTCGGAAGCGAAGGCCAGAAACCGCGCGTCGCGATAGTAATAAAGCGGCTTGACGCCGAGCCGGTCCCGCGCCATAAAGAGGCGCTGTTTTCGGTGGTCCCATATGGCGAACGCGAACATGCCCCGCAGATGCAGGACGCAGTCGTCGCCGTACTGTTCGTAGGCGTGGAGAATGGTCTCGGTATCGGACCTGGTTTTGAACGTGTGCCCGGCCGCCGAGAGTTCCTCCGCCAGTCCGCGATAGTTATAGATTTCGCCGTTGAAGACGATAGCCGCCGAGCCGTCCTCGTTGAAGATCGGCTGCCGGCCGCCCGTCAGATCGATAATGCTGAGCCGGCGGAATCCCAGACCCACCCGGCCGTCGACAAAGAGCCCGTCATCGTCCGGACCGCGATGGACCAGAGTCCGCGTCATCTTCTCGACGACCGTGCGGTCCACCGGTTCCGAATGGTCGAAGTTCAGGATGCCGCAGATGGCGCACATAGGGCGTCCTCCTCGAACGTTTTTCCGTTTAGCAGACGTCCTCGAATCGCCACCGATTGCAGGAGCACGTCGCCTTCCATTCGCAGCCAGAAGAACTCTCCCTGCATGCGAAGGCCCGCCACTTCGACTTCCGAGGTCCCGGTTGAGAAGACAGCTATGTCTTCGAATGCGCCGTGCCGGTAAATGCAGACGATGGCGCTGCCGGCGTCCATGTCCAGGCGTTGAATTTCGGGAGTGCCGGAGTTCGGTATAAGAGTGGCGCCCGGCACCAGAAATGTCATGGCCGAGTTGGCGGCGGACCCGGTCAGCGTGGCGCGCAGGGAACGGGCCGGCCGCCGGTTTCCATAGCCTTGCGAGATCCATTCGGTGTTGAGTTCGGATGCGATCGCCTGGGAAGCGTAAATGCCCAGAAACAGCCCGGCCTGCTCGGCGCGCACCTCGGTTTCACGCGGGCGTACCAGCACCGGGTCCACGCCGGCTCCGAAGTGGTAATGGAAATCGAAAGTGTGTTCCCCGGAGCTTTTCTCCCGCGACCCGCGGAAATCATCGACGACGATCCAGTATTCGCCCGGAATGTGCAGGAGCCGGCGACGATGGGTCACTCCGTGCGGCAGCCGTTCGTATCCGTCGTGCTCGGCCTCCAGGTACTCCGGTGGAAAAGACGGGTCGCGAAGCATCCGGGTGGACATTCTCGTCTTCCAGCGAAAGGTTCCGCCGGTTTCCGCCTGATCGAAGCCGTCGATCGAAACCGTATTGTGCGCACGAGTGGAGCGAAACCAGCTGCGCCATTCCGGTGCGCAATTGTACACATAGGTTCCCGGATCGACCAGCAGTTCCCTGCCCTGGCTCGAGAGGATCAAAGACAGGGCGTCGGCGTGCGAGTGGCCGCCGGTGAGCAGGCCGAGCCCGCCGATGTCGAACACAAGCTGCCTCGCGAACGGCTCCCACCCGGAACGCTGAATCGCGTAACCGGCGCTCGCAAAGACCGCCTGATGCTCCGCCGGCGGCGCACTCTCGAGCAGGCCGAAAGATTCCCACGCCTCTTTACCAAGGAGCCAGAATGTCTCTTCCGAAAAATCGCCCGCCCGATGTTTGAAATCGGTCCGCCGGAACAGCACCGCGCCCAGGCCGAGCGCATCGTTGAAAGAACCGTAATTGGTTTGCTGCAGCGCGAGAGCGCGGCCGCCGTCGTCATCGCCGAGCAGAGGAATGGTTCCCATCGGCGTCGTGAGATGCATGACGAAATGCAGCATGCCTTCGACCTTGCGCCGCATGCTCTCCGGAAAGCGGAAATGGTTCGGGTCCGCCAGCACCAGCGCCTGCAGATAGAAATCGAGCGCGTAGCAGTGGTAGCAGGCCGCCAGATCTCCGTGCACACCGTCTTCGAGAATCTGCCGGTCCGCTTCCCGCACCAGCAGCGCCGCACCGTGCCGCATCCACGCGGCGGAGCGCTTCCGGTCGCGAAACACGGTCCCGCCGATGAACAGCGCGGCCGCTTCCCCGATCAGATGGGTGTTCGGACTACTGAACTCGGACGTGTATCGATGGACGTGCTCCAGCTGCGCAAACAGAGAGTCGCCGATTCGCTGCGCCGCGGCGTCGTCGAAGTGCCGGGAAGGAAGCAGCAGGAACAGGGTCCACAGCCAGGAGACGGCGCGAATCCCGATCTCGAGGCTCGACTGCCAGTTGATTCCGAGGCCGGGCGGATTCTGTTCGATCCAGCTGCGGAGCTGGGCCACCGCCTCGGCGGCGTAGCGTTCGTCTCCGGTCCAGTGGTAAGCCTTCGCCAGCCTTGGCAAATGCTGGTGGCGGTTCAACTCGTGAACGATCTTGGAATCGCGATCGCCGCAATTTTTCTCCGGATTGTAAGCCGTCCAAAAGAGCCGCTCCCAGGTCCGGCCCGTAACCGGATCCCGGTGCCAGTCGATTTCGCGGCCGAGCTCGACCGGATCGAAGTGGAGCAGCCGGACTTCGTGCCGCAGAAGCCTCTCCGCTTCCTCGACGGCTCTGTCGATCCAGTGCGGAAAATTCTGCCGGATGAATCGCGGGCTCTCGCGAGGGCCGCGGTAAAAGCGCTCGGCCGGTTTGCCGGCCAGATACTGCTTGAATCCCGCTCCATCGGGCGCGCCCGGATTGTTCGTCGTGAACCCGATGCGCTCCAGTTGCGAATAACCCTTCTCCCGCGCTCTGTGGGCGAGCTCACGGGGGCTCATGGCGGTCAGCCGCTTGAGTTTTTCGACGGTGGCGCTCATATCAGCCTGAGACTCCGGTCCATGCCATGTCGACCTTGGAAAGCATGTCTTCGACGTCGCCGGGATGAAACAGAATGGCGCCGGGCGGCCGCGACCCGACACGGCTGGCGACCACCGGAACCCCCAGCGCGAGCGCTTCCCGAACGGAAATGGAATCGCCGTCTTCGAGCGTGGCGCGCACGAACACGTGGCTGCGGCGCATCAACGCGAGGCAGGTATCGTGATCGACGTCGCCCAGCAGCAGCACGTCGTTCTCGAGGCCGGCATCGCGCACGCGCTGCGAGGCCTCGACGGATTGCTCGCCGCTGCCCATGACCAGGCAGCCGAGCGCGGGATACCGACCGCGCAGCCGGGCGATGCCTTCGACGAGAAGATCGAATCCGTATTCCGGGCGAAAAAACAGCGTGGTCGAAAGCAGCGGGCGATGCCGCTCGATCCACGCAAAGAGCCTGGGGTCGAGCGCGGAATCCGGACTTTCGGCATCCGGACTTTCGGCATCCGGACTTTCGGCATCCGGACTCACGACAGCGAGATACGCAGGCGCAATTTCCGTGCGCCCGATCGGGGCGCCGACGGAAACCGACGCATCCCGCAGCGCCGGGCCCACGCAGACGACCCTCGAATATAGCCGGCACACAAGGCCCGCCAGTTTCCCGCGCCACGCGGGGCCGGTTAACACGTAATCGGGCATCATGCCGGAGTGGAGCGTCAGAACGCTTTCTCCATTCCATCGACCTGCGATCCCGCACAACAGAGCCAGCAGCCAGCTGTTGCGATTGTGCCCGTTGGTATGAAGATGCAGCGTCCAGCCGCGGGCCGCATAGGATGCGAGATTCATCGCGAACCGTAATCTGTCCGGGATCCGGCCTGTGTCGAGAACCGCGCATGGCACGCCCTGCGCAATCAACTGCCGGTGGACGCCGGATACATGCACCGAGATCCCGCCGTGCGGAGGCGGCCAGGGACCGATCAGCAAAATCTTCATGCGGCGTCCCCAACCAGGCGCTCATAAAAGCGCTCCACTTCACCGAGCGAGCGCTCCATCGAGAACAACTCAGCCACGCGCCGCCGGCCGGCTTCTCCCATGCGCGCTGCCAGCTGCCGGTCCTGAAGCAGCCTCGCGATCGCGTCCGCGAGCGCGGCGGAATCGCGCACGGGCACCAGCAGACCGGAAACATCGTGTTCGACAATCTCGGGATTGCCCCCCACTCTCGCGGCCACCACGGGGACGCCCGAAGCCATCGACTCGAGCAGCGAATTCGAGAGCCCTTCGCTCAGCGAGGGGAGGACGGAAATCGCCGCCTGCGGAATCAGGTCCGGCACGTCGCTGCGGAATCCGGTGAATATCACACGTTCCGCGAGGCCGAGATTCGCGGCGCGGTCTTCCAGTTCCTTCCGCCCGCCGCCGTCGCCAACGATCGGAAAACGGACTTCCGGAAATCGCGGAGCGAGCAGGGCCGCCGCATCGAGAAAATATTCCACCCCCTTCATCGGGTTGAGGCGCGAAAACACAAAAACCAGAGGCGCCGATGGCGGCAGCCCCAACTCCCGGCGGAGTTCCGCGCCTTTCTCTTTTTTCCCGAATCTCGAAAGCATGATGCCGTTGCGGATCACGACGATGTTGTCCGGCCGGTATCCCTGTTCGATCAGCGTGTCGCGAATGGCTTCGGCGTTCACCAGCACGCAGTCGGCGAACCGGCACGCCCATTTCTGAATCCGTCTCTGCGCCGGAGTCAGGATGTCTCCCCGGTCGCGAATGGAAGCGACGACGATCGGGGCGCCAAAAAACCGCGCGGCCGGAACCGCAAAGACGTTCGGATAGAAGCCGTACGCATGCACGATCTGGATCCGGTTTCGCCGGATGTAAAGAGCCAGGCGAATCGCCTGCCACACGGTCTTCAGCCCATACAGCCGGCCGATATCGAACACCGGGCGCGGAACGGGGAGCAGTGCGACTTCCTCCAGAAGCTCACCCCGGTTGCGCAGACAGGCCAGATGCAAATCGAAGCGCGAAGGGTCGAATCCCAGGGCGAGGTTGACCACCTGCCGCTCCGTGCCGCCGATCTGGAAGCTGGTCAGCATGTTCAGGAGCCGGATT
>Ga0302325_10033086_pt1 | contig 10601 bp, 9 predicted proteins | sample Palsa_T0_2_FD_201948 | JGI IMG/M metagenome (GOLD analysis project Ga0302325, IMG submission 201948) | Peat permafrost microbial communities from Stordalen Mire near Abisko, Sweden - Palsa_T0_2 | ecosystem: Environmental > Terrestrial > Soil > Palsa > Peat permafrost | place: Sweden: Abisko...
TGGCTGATGTGTCGATCAACACCGTGACCAAGCTGCTCGAAGATGCTGGTGAGACGTGCCTGGCGCTGCATGACGAGCTGGTGCGGGATGTGAAGTCGCAACGCATCCAATGCGACGAAATCTGGTCGTTCTGCTACGCCAAGGCCAAGAACGTCGCGGCGGCGAAGGCCGCGCCGGCCGAAGCTGGCGACGTGTGGACGTGGACGGCGCTCGACGCCGACACGAAGCTGATGATCACCTACTTCGTCGGCGACCGCTCAGGCCAAAGCGCGTCCTACCTCGCCGACGATCTGCGCATGCGCGTCGCCAGCGACCGCGTTCAACTGACGACCGACAGCCACAACGCCTACCTGGGCGCCATCGAAGACGCCTTCGGCGCCGATGCCGACTACGCGACCATCCAGAAGATTTACAAGACCGATCCGGCCGCCGCCGCTGGCCGCTACAGCCCGCCCGTCTGCACTGGCGTCAAGAAGACCGTGATCGAAGGCGACCCCGACGAGCGCCACGTCTCGACCAGCTACGTTGAGCGCGCGAACCTGTCGATCCGCATGCAGAACCGCCGCTTCACCCGCCTCACGAATGCGTTCAGCAAGAAGTTCTCGAACCACGTTCACGCGCTGGCGCTCTACTTCATGTTCTACAATTTCGTCCGGGTGCATAAGACCCTTCGCATGAGCCCTGCGATGGCCGCGGGCGTCTCTGCTACTCTGTGGACGATGGAAGATATTGCAGAGCGGATCGAGGTGCGGCGCCCGGCTCCGGGCAAGCGCGGACCCTACAAAAAACGGTCGGTCTAGTGGATGACTTGATCTTCGGTGGCGTCTTGCTGGCGGCGACGGCCGCTCTCGCCTTCTCAATCCGCCGCGCTGTGGATTCCGGCCGCATCGGCGCTGGAACAGGCTTCATCGCGGATCGGAACGAACAGCCCCAATGGTACTGGTTTACCCTCGTGCTCAGGTGCGCCATGGCGCTGTTCATTGGGACGATGGGGGCAAACATCATGCGGACCGCGATCTGGGCGATGCTCAATCACCCCCGCTAATTCAAACTGAGACACTACCGGCCGCGCAGACAGATGGCGCCGAGAAAATTCCTGGCCGCGGCTAGGGCCTGCGGCTCACCAGATTCGCACCCGCTCTTGCGGCGTGAGGTAGAGGCCCGCGCCTGGCTTCACAGTGAAGGCGTCGTACCAGCCGTCCACGTTCCGCACCACGCCGTTGACGCGGTAGATCTCCGGGCTGTGCACGTCGCTGACCAGCAGCTGGCGCATCAGGTCGTCGCGGCGCTTCGTGCGCCACGACTGGGCGTAGGCGAGGAAGAAGCGCTGGTCGCCGGTCAGGCCGCCGATCACCGGCGCGGGCTTCCCTTGCAGCGAGGCGTGATAGGCGTCCAGCGCGATCAGCAGGCCGCCCAAATCGGCGATATTCTCGCCGGTGGTCTGGTCGCCCTTCACGTGCAGATCGGGGAAGGGCGTGTAGCTATCGAACTGGGTGTTCAGGGTCTTGGCGGCGGCCACGAAGCGGGCGGCGTCGGCCGGCGTCCACCAGTCGGTCAGCATGCCGGATCCGTCGAACTTGCGGCCTTCGTCGTCGAAGCCATGGGTCATCTCGTGGCCGATCACCGCGCCGATGGCGCCATAGTTGGCCGCCGCGTCGGCGGCCGGGTCGAAGTAGGGTGGCTCGAGGATGGCGGCGGGGAACACGATCTCGTTCTGGGTGGCGTCGTAATAGGCGTTCACGGTCTGCGGGGTCATGGCCCACTCGCTGCGGTCGACCGGATCGTTCAGGCGCTTCACCTGGCGGTTCCACTCGAAGGCCCTGAAGGCGCGGGCGTCGCCGGCCGCGGAGGCTTCGGAGACGTCGAGCGCCGCGTAGTCGCGCCACTTGGCCGGGTAGCCGATCTTGACGTTCAGCTGGGCCAGCTTGGCGTGGGCCTTGGCCTTGGTCTCGGCGCTCATCCAGTCGAGCCGGTCGATGCGGCGCCCCAGCGCCGCGCGCAACTCGCCGACCAGGGCGTCGATCTTGGCCTTGGCCTCGGGCGGGAAGTATCTGGCCACATAGACGCGCCCGACCGCCTCGCCCATGCCGAGGTTGACGAAGGCCACCGCCCGCTTCCAGCGCAGCTGTTCGGTCTTCTGGCCCGCCAGCAGTTGGCCGCGGAAGGCGAAGCGGGCCTGGTCGAAGCGATCGTCCAGCACCGGCGCGGCGCTGTCGGCGACGTGGAACGCGGCCCAGGCCTTCAGGGCCGGCAGCGGCGCGCCGGCGAAGATGGCGGCGATCTTCGGGAAGGCGGTGTTCTCGCGGACGATGACCCGCTTCACGCCGCCGAGGCTGGCGCCGTTCAGATAGGCGGTCCAGTCGAAGCCGGGGATGGCCTGGGCCAGCTCGGCGGGCGACATCGGGTTGTAGGTCTTGTCCGGGTCACGGCGCTCGGCGCGGGTCCAGCTGGCCTGGGCGATCTGGGTCTCTAAGTCGACGACCGCCGCGGCGTTGGCGGTGGGATCGTCCCAGCCGGCCAGGGTCAGCATCTGGGCGACATAGGCCTGGTAGGCCGCCTTCTTCGGGGCGAAGGCGGGGGTCAGGTAGTAGTCGCGGTCCGGCAGGCCGAGCCCGCCCTGCACCACCTCGACGGCGTAGCGGTCGGGCGCCTTCTCGTCGTTGCCGATGCCCAGGCGGAAGATCGCGGGCTGGAAGCCGCTGTCGGCGTGGCCCATCAGCGCGGCGAGGTCCGAGCGGTCCTTGGCGGCGCGGATGGCGTCCAGGTCCGGGCCGATCGGCGCTGCGGCCAGCGCATGGGCGCGCGGCGCGTCCATGAAGGCGAGGAAGGCGGCGTGCATCTTCCTGGCGTCGGGATTGGCCGCGTCGGGCGCCGCCTCCAGGATGCCGCGGACGCGCGCCTCGGCCTCGTCGGAGATCACATAGTCGACGCCGTAGCTCGACTTGTCGTCCGGGATGGCGGTGTGGTCGTACCAGCCACCGTTGGCGTACCTGAAGAAGTCGTCGCCGGGCTGGATGGCGTCGTTCATGCCGACCGCATCGAAGCCCCAGGCGCCGTAGACGGGCTTGGCAGGGTCCCCCGGCGCCGCGCCGGCCTGGCTGAAGGCGAGCGCGGCGACAAGGGCGGCCAGAGACAGAACGTGCTTCATGCGGACCCTCCAGCGAAAGGCCGCATCATGCACAGCTGCGGAGCGCGCACAATCGGTGCGTGCTTTGGCGAACGGCGGGCCGGCGTTGCCCCTCGCCCGAAGGCGAGGGGCAGATCGTCGGCGGGCGGTCAGACCCAGGCGCTGGGCGGAATCGAGATCGCCGACGAGGGCCGCAGCGTCGCCACCGAGACGTGCGGCCAGGTGAGGCCGTTGAAGCTCAGCATCACGGTCTGGCTGTACTGAATCTGGGTCGAGGTGACGGTGATTGGCCGCGGCGTCGGGATCGGGATCGGCGGGTGGAGAATGAAACTCGGCTGCAGTCCGCCGGCGGGCGCCGGCCCTTCGGGTTGCACGATCACCGGCGGATCGCCGGGCGTGAAGACCGGCGCCAGGATGGTGTGCTGCACGGTCTCGATCCAGAACGTCGCGGTCATCTGGGTAGTGCGCGCGTTGGGTTTCACCCCGCCGGCGTCGCCCATCAGGAAGGCGATGTTCTCCGCCCCGCCGCCGAACAGGGGCGTGGCCGGGCTGGTGGAGATGGTGATCACGGTGGTGTGGGTGATGTGCTGGCCGACGATGGCATTGCGCAGCACCGTATTGGGGTCGGTCAACATCGCCTGGGTGATGGTGCCGGCGGCGATGAAGCTGGTCAGATCCTGCGGAATCCGCGCCGAGCCGTGCGATGTGGCGGTCTGGCTGGCGAAGGGGAAATGGGTCGCGCCCTGGAACGGCGTGATGTCCACCGGCGCGATCACCGGCGGTCCGTTGATCTCGAAGGAGGTCCCTTGTGCAAGCACGGTGGCGCCGTGCGGGATCGAGGCCATCCTCGCCACCTCCTGGCCTTCCTGCGGGTCGGTGGTTGGCGGCACGCAGATCCACAGACCCGGCTCCAGGTGGATGCCGGTCGGCTGCGACGGGTTGGTGACGTCGCTGATCGACTGCAGGTAGGGCACGCCGTTCAGGAATGCGTCGCCCTGCACCATGCCGCGGTTCGGCACCGAACCCAGCGCCGGCGAGAACGACAGCGTCTCGGAGGTGAGGTTCAGCTCCAGCACGTTGTCGCTGCCGGCGACCGGAATCGGCAGCGGCGTCGGCGTGGTCGGGCTGTCGGGCCGGAAGATGGTGTTGAAGCCGTTGCCGGTGAAGGTGCCGGTGAAGGCGGCCAGCGGTCCCAACGTGGGCGTCAGCAGGCCGATCGGCGTCAGGTGCAGCCCCGCGGCGATCGGGACTTCGGTGATCTTGAATCCCGCCGGCAGCTGCACCGCGGGCTGCAGATCGAGATGCGCCACCGCCGCGACGAGCGAAGCGTGGGTGGCGGTTTCGGTGGTCAGTTTCAGCGGCTCGGCGACGGCGGCCGGCTTGATGGTGGTGTCAGGCATTGCTTAGCTCTCCCGAAGTGCGGATCGGCCCCCACCGATTGGATCGTGAACGGCGTTCTGCGAGAACAAACGCTGCCTATCACAACGACAAGTGACGCTGACTCTCACTTCTCGTTGAACGTGTCGATTTCCCGCTGTGAGGGAGTCTGGCCGCACGCCTCGCCACAAGCGCGCCTTGCCTGGTCAAGGCTTCCAGTATGAATTCGGCGGCCTAGGGAGAATGCGCTGAATGGACGCGACACTGAGCTGGGTGAAGGGCGCCGACGCGCCGCCGCTGCTGGAGACCACGATCGGCGAGGCGCTGGACGCGGCGGCGCGGCGCTGGGGCGAGGCCGAGGCGCTGGTCTCGTCGCACCAGCAGATCCGCTGGAGCTGGCGTGGCCTGGCGCAGCGCGCGGACGCCTTCGCCGCGGGACTGCTGGCGCTGGGGCTGGAACCGGGCGACCGCATCGGCGTCTGGTCGCCCAACTGCGCCGAATGGGTGCTGGTCCAGTTCGCCGCGGCCAAGGCGGGGATCGTCCTGGTGACGATCAACCCGGCCTATCGCCTATCCGAGCTGGAATACACGCTGAACAAGGTGGGGGTGAAAGCGCTAGTGGCGGCCGAGCGGTACAAGACCAGCGACTACGTCGGCATGATGGAGGCGCTCGCGCCGGAGCTGCCGGACAGCTTTCCGGGCGCTCTGCAGGCGGCGCGGGTCCCCAGCCTGCGCGCGGCGATCAAGATCGGCGGCGAGACGCGGCCCGGCTGGTTCGACGTCGACGACATCCCCGGCTTAGCCGAGCCGGAGCACGATGCACGGCTGGCGCAGATCGCCGAGGAGCTCGACCCCAACGAGGCGATCAACATCCAGTTCACCAGCGGCACCACCGGCCTGCCGAAGGGCGCGACGCTGACCCACCGCAACATCCTCAACAACGGCTACTTCGTCGGCCTGGCGCAGCAACTGGGCCCCCCCGACCGCATCTGCATCCCGGTGCCGCTCTATCACTGCTTCGGCATGGTGATGGCCAATATGGCCGCGGTGACCCACGGCTCGGCCATGGTTTACCCGGCCCCGACCTTCGATCCAGAGGCGACGATGGATGCGATCGAGGCCGAGCGCTGCACCGCGCTCTACGGCGTGCCGACCATGTTCATCGCCGTGCTCGGCTGCCCCAACTTCCCCGCCCGCGATCTCACTTCGCTGCGCACCGGCGCCATGGCCGGTTCGCCCTGCCCGGTCGAGGTGATGAAGCAGGTGATCGACAAGCTGCACATGAAGGACGTCACCATCGCCTACGGCATGACCGAGACCAGCCCGGTCAGCTTCCAGACCGGCCCCGACGATCCGGTCGAGCGGCGCGTCTCGACCATCGGCAAGGTGCAGCCGCACCTGGAGGTGAAGATCGTTGATGAAGCCGGCGAGGTAACGCCGCGCGGGGTCCCCGGCGAGGTTTGCACCCGCGGCTATTCGGTGATGCTGGGCTATTGGGACGATCCGGAGCGCACCGCCGAGGCGATCGACCCCGACGGCTGGATGCGCACCGGCGACCTCGGCGTGATCGACGGGGCCGGTTACGGCAACATCGTCGGGCGGATCAAGGACATGGTCATCCGCGGCGGCGAGAACATCTATCCGCGCGAGATCGAGGAGTTCCTCTACACCCACCCCAAGGTCGCTGACGTGACGGTGGTGGGCCTGCCCGATCCGAAGATGGGCGAGGAGCTCTGCGCCTGGGTCCGGCTTCTTCCTGGCGAGCGCGCCGAGGAGGACGAGATCCGCGCGTTCTGCCGCGGCCAGATCGCCCACTACAAGATCCCGCGCTACGTCCGCTTCGTCGACGAGTTCCCGATGACGGTGACCGGCAAGATCCAGAAGTTCGTCATCCGCGACCGCATGATGGCGGAGCTGGCGCTCAAGGCGGCGGAGACAGCCTAGGCGCCGCCTCCTTCGCTTTCGCGGGGGAGGGCGGAGGGGCGCGCGGATTGAAGTTCTCCAGCACCGCCGCCGTCTTGTCGGCGTAGATCTGCTTCCAGCCCGGCGTGCGCTGAAGCGCCTGAGTCAGGAAGAGGTTCGGCGGCGCGATGGCCCAGCGGATGGCGTAGTGGGTGACGGCGCGGTCGATCGCGGCCGGATTTGCGCGCTGGATCAGATCGTCGTCGGCGATGAAGGCGTCGCCGTACATGTCGGCGCGGCCGTCGATGTAGGGCCGCACGCCCTCGAAGATCAGGTAGCCGCCGAAGTCGTAGTAGTTCAGCACCGGCTGGCGCTTCAGCGCGGCCGGGACATGGGCCAAGGCGGTGATCGGCGCGGTCGGGCCGTCGACGCGGACCTGCGGCGTCACCAGTCGGCCGACGATGAGCGCGATCAGCAGCCCCGCCCCCAGCAGCGCCTGCGCTCTCGGCATCAGCCAGGGCGTCCAGACGGCGTCCACCCGGCCCAGCGCCCGGCCGAACGGCTCGGCCAGCAACAGCGGCCCGACCACGCCCAGCAGAATCTCCTGGCGAACGTGCTGAAGGCTCATGTGCACCAGGCCGAGCAGGATGGCGGCGCGCACGGCGGTCAGCCGCGCGCCGCGCCAGAAGGCGGCGAACAGGCCGGCCAGCAGCGCCAGCTCGAGCGGCGAGGGCTTCAGGAAGTCCGGGCTCTGCCACTCGGTGATCACCGGCAGCGTCTTCATGTTCAGGACCTTCAGCGGGAAGGTGAGGCCGTCGATCCCGTGCGGCGTCACCACCGTGGCGACGAGGCTCGCGGCTAGGAACGCCGCCCAGCCGATCAGGCCACGGCGGGTCCAGTTTCGGGTGTCGAGCAGGGCCTCCAGGCCCAGTGCGGCGGCCAGGCCATAGCCGACCACGAAGCTGGAATGCAGGTTGGCCCAGAGCAGCATGAACAGCGCGAGCCAGATCGGGGGCGCGGTCTTCGCCTCGCGGGCCTTCAGCAGCTCGACGGTCCAGAATGCCAGCAGCGGCAGCACCAGCAGATGCGGCCGGGCCAGCATGCCCGGCGCGACGCAGGCCAGGCCGACGACGACCGCCAGCAACGCCGGCAGCATGCCTAGCCAGCGCAGCAGCCAGGCGCCCATCAGCAGCGCCGTCAGGCCCGTGGCGAGGCCGAACAGCAGCATCACGCCGCCCCAACCGCCGGCCTGGTAGACGGCGGCCATCGCCACCTCGCTCAGCCACTCGTGGGCGACCCACGGCCGGCCGACAAAGGTGAAGGAGAACGGGTCGGTGGCGGGCACGGCGACGTGCTCAATCATCCAGCGCCCGGCGCCCAGGTGCCAGAAGGTGTCGCCGTCGTTGAGGACCGGCGCGGCGAAGCTGAGCGCCGCGGCCATCAGGATCGGGATCACATAGATCAGCAGGAACCGGGCGCGGGTCCGCTCGAGGCTCTCGCGAATGGGCGTCATGGCGCCAGTCTCGCCGGATTCGCCTGCCGCGTCAGACAGCGTCGCCGCTCACCACCACGGATAGAAGCGCGGCATCTGCGAGGCCTTGGCCTGGAACTGCGCCGGGCGCTTTTCACGGAAGGAGGCCACGCCCTCCTTACCGTCGGCTAGGCTGGTGTAGAACATCGACAGAGAGTCGACCTTGTGCGCCGACAGCGGATCGGGCAGGGCGCTGTTTCGCAACATCATTTGCCGAGCGAGCGCGATGGCGACCGGCGAACGGCCATCCACCAGCCGATGCGCCAGGGCGCGGGCCTCCGCCAGCAGGTCGTCCGGCGCATGCACGCTGCGAACCAATCCGGCCCGATGCGCTTCCTCGGCCCCGAAGATATCGGCTGTGTAGACCCATTCGAGCGCCTGCTGCAGGCCGACGATGCGCGGCAGGAACCAGCTTGAGCAAGCTTCCGGCGTGACGCCGATCTTGCCGAACACGAAGCCGATCCGCGCCTTCTCTGAGGCGAGGCGAAAATCCATCGCCAGCGTCATCGTCGCGCCGACGCCGACCGCCGCGCCGTTGATCGCCGCGATCACCGGCTTCTTGCAGTCGTAGATCGCCAGGCTGACGCGCCCGCCGGTGTCGCGGACGCCGTTGAGGATCTCGGGGTCCGCCAGCCGGTCCATATCGTCCAGGCTGGGTCTCAGGCGCTCGTCGAGTCCGAACACGTTCCCGGGGACGGAGAGATCCATCCCCGCACAGAACGCCCGGCCCGCGCCGGTGACCACCACCGCGCGCACATCGTCATCCTCGCTCGCTTGGCCAAACGCAGCGACCAGTTCGTTGGCCATACCGACGGTGAAGGCGTTGAGCTGCTCCGGGCGGTTGAGCGTCAGGGTGACGACGCCGTCATCCAGAGCGTAGTCGAGTGAGTCGTAGGTCATCTTGCGCCAATCCTGAGTCAGCCGGGCGCTGGTTCGTTAGAGCACTTCCGCCCGACGCTCCACCGCCGCGCTGGCAGAGAGCTCTCAGAGCCCGTAGGCGCTGGCTCGGTTCTCGCCCAGGCTCTCGGCGGCCGGGGCGATACGGCGATAGATCAGGGCTTCGGCTCCACTCTCTTTGGCGGCGGCCATGACCCATCCCCTTCGATGCACCTGCGGCGCCCTTACTGGCGCGGCCGAGCACGAGCGGCTTGCGACCACGCGGGGTCTGCTAGTGTAAAGATTGCCAGGCGTTCGCCAGCTTCCTGGGGCGCGAGGCGGACCTGCTTGACGAGCGCGGCGGCTGCGAAGGCATCCAAGCGCTGCCAAAGGACGTCACATTCCGGGAGGGCGCACAGCATCTTGCCTGCGTACAACTCTCGGAGTCGGGTCTGCTGCGCTGGCACGCCGCCTGCTGCAACACGCCCATCGGCGCCACGCCGACGACCCGCAAGCTGCCGTTCGTGGGCCTGGCGCGCGCCTGCCTGGAGAATGCACCACGCACCGTGGCGTCGTCGTTCGGGCCCGTGCGCCACTGCACCTACGTCAGCGGCGCGATCGGGCAGCCGAAACCAGAGACGTTCGGCGCCCCGGGCTTGCTTTTTCTGGCTGATACGCAATCGCCTGTGCGCTCGCTTCACCGGCGGCTTCCGCGTCAATCCGTTCGTCGACACGGCGATGGACCGACCGATCGTCCAGCCGAAGGTGCTGTCTCCCGCCGAGCGCGAACGGCTGAGCGGCGTGTCGGCCCCGGCTGCTTGATTTTGGGATCGGCGATGATCCGACGACTGATCGCCCTTGGGCTTGGGCTTGGCATGATCCTCGGGCCTGGCGTTGCCCTGGCCGACGTTGTCGAGGTCGACGGTGGCCAACTCTACTACGAGAGCTGCGGATCGGGGCCACAGGCCATCGTGCTGCTTCACGATGGCCTGGTCGACGCCTCCAGTTTCGACGACATGTGGCCGATCCTCTGCGGGGACTTCCACGTCGTGCGCTACGACCGGCGCGGCTACGGCAAGTCGCCAGCCGCCACGGCGCCCTATTCGCAGACCCAGGATCTGGCGGCGGTGGTCGCCGCGGCGAAGGTCGAGCGGTTCGGGGGCGGTGATCCCGAACGCCAGGCGCGTTGTGGTGGCCGGCGCCGGACATGCGCTGCAACTGGAGCGGCCGCGCGAGACCGCCGAACTCATCACCGCCTTTGTCCACGCTGGCCGCTGAGCCGTCCGCGGCGCCCGCCACGCACCCCATTTCGGCTAAATACCAAGGAGAACCGCATGCGCAGTCTGATCGTCGCCGCCGCCCTAGCGGCCGCCGGCCCCGCGGCCGCCGACACGCTCCAGGAGGTCACGACCCACGGGATCGTGCTGAATGTCGAAGGGACGAACATCGACGTGACCTATACGCCCGATGGCAAGTTCACGGCCGCTGGCGTCCATTCCACCGGGACCTGGCGGATCGACGGCGACAAGCTCTGTACAACGTCGAATGTCCGGCCCGAGGAAGCGTGCGCGGTCTATCCGCCCGGGAACAAATCCGGCGACAGCTTCGAGGTGAGTGGACCGCGAGGCTCGGGAACTGTCACGATCAATTATACACGCTCCAGTGTGTCCGCTCTTTGAGGCCAGAGCGGACGTTGCAAGCGAGCACCCTAATGTCCGAGTCGGGTCATTGCCCTGAGCTCCCTTCCCGACAGCGGGCATTGGGGCGATATCCGTCAAATGACCGCTT
>Ga0302325_10033087_pt1 | contig 10601 bp, 8 predicted proteins | sample Palsa_T0_2_FD_201948 | JGI IMG/M metagenome (GOLD analysis project Ga0302325, IMG submission 201948) | Peat permafrost microbial communities from Stordalen Mire near Abisko, Sweden - Palsa_T0_2 | ecosystem: Environmental > Terrestrial > Soil > Palsa > Peat permafrost | place: Sweden: Abisko...
CGCCCCGAGCAGCAGTGGTCCGGGGCAGGGCGGCACCGGAAACGGCTATGCCAGTGCAGGCGGCGGGGGGGCTACTATGGCGGCGGCGCGGGAGTGTGGGGCGGCGGTGGCGGCGGCTCGGACCTGTGCACCAACGGGCAGATCTCAACCGGGAACTTGATCGACTGCAGCGCGACGCTGGCGACGCCTTCGAACGGGGGGTCGCCGCAGGTGATGCTGACGTTTGGGTACCGCCCCCTCACCCCGCCGATGTTCGTGGCGGACTCGGGCAACAACCAGGTGGACGAGGAGGTCGCGGATTCGGATGCGAGCGCGCAGCAGATCGGATCGGGCCCCGACGCGCCCTCGGGGGCCCTGGCCGGGCTGGCACTCGACGCCGCCGGCGACGTGTATGTCTCGGACTTCAACAACGATTCGGTTGATGAGATTCCGGCCGGCGGAGGGTCGGAGACGACGCTCAGCCAGTCCCAGGCCTGCGCGACCGGGCTTGCCGTTGACGGCAGTGGCGACGTGTATTCGGGATCCGCTTGCTATGCGAACGGACCCGATTTCTCTCCGGGCGACGTGGTCGAGGTCCCGCCCGGTGGCTGGAACGATCCTCAGGACTTCATCGGCAGCGGCTGGCTGGCGCCGGAGGGGATTGCGCTCGACACCGCCGGGGATGTGTTCGTCGCCGACTCCAGCAATGACGACGTGGTTGAGATCGCCGCGGGGGGCGGCCAGCAGACCACACTGGATTCTGACCTGAGCGACCCCACCGGCGTGGCGGTCGACACCTCAGGCGATGTGTATGTCGCCGACACAGGGAACGACCGCGTGGTCGAGCTGACGCCAACGGTGTCGTCGACCCCGGCTGACCCCTCGTATACGACCTCGGTGGTGGCCACCGGGCTGAGCTCTCCCGAAGGGGTTGCGCTGGATTCCCAAGGCGATCTGTTCATCGCCAATGCGGGCGCCAACGATGTCGTCGAGGTGCCGGCCGGCGGCGGCTCGCCGTCGGAGATCCTCGGCGGTCTGAACCAACCTTCCGGCCTGGCGGTGTATGCGCCGGCGCCGACGTTCACGGCGGACACGCCGCCGGTGTACGCACCTGAAGGGACTTCCTATAACTACGCCTACGAGGCCGACAACAGCCTTAACCAAGAGGCTGCGCCAACGTTTGCGGTCGCGAGCGGGAGCCTGCCGCCAGGATTGACGCTGGACCCGACGACGGGGGTGCTGGGGGGGACGCCGACCGCGACGGGGACATGGACGTTCACGGTCGAGGCTGAGAACGCAGCGCAAGGGACTATCGGTCCGTCGACGACGATCAGCAACGCGACGCCGACGGTTGGCTACGTGACCCCGGATGCCGGTCCGACGGGCGGTGGGAACACGGTCACGATCTACGGGACCGGCTTTACGACCGATTCCACCGTTGAAATCGGCTCGACCGAGGCGATCCCGATGACTCTGGTCTCTCCATCGGAGATCACGGCGACGGTACCGGCGGCGTCTGCGTCCGGCACGGTCCCGCTGACCGTCACCACGGATGCCGGGACCTCGGCGGGATCTGACTACACGTACGGCGGGCCGGCCGTGAGCGGTGTGAGCCCGGATGCGGGTCCGGCGGCCGGTGGGAACACGGTGACGATCACCGGCACGGGCTTCAGCTCTGATTCGACCGTCGAGTTCGGGTCGTCCGCAGCGAGCGACGTGAATGTGATCTCGTCGACGACGATAACGGCGATGGCGCCGGCGCAGAGCGCGGGTCCGCCGGTTGACGTGACGGTCACGACCCCGGCGGGGACGAGCGCGACCTCCTCGGCGGATTGGTACACGTATGGTGTGCCGTCGGTTAGCAAGGTTGATCCCGATGCTGGTCCGACGGCGGGTGGGAACACGGTCACGATCACTGGGACCGGCTTTACCTCTGATTCGAAGGTGAATGTTGGTTCGGTGGCGGCGTCGGTGAGTTTTGTGTCGGACACGGAGCTCAAGGCTGTGGTGCCTGCCGGGAGCGCTGGCAGGGTGAACGTGCGGGTGTCTGATCCTGCTGGGTCGAGTCCGGCCGTCTCGGCGGATTGGTACACGTATGATGCGCCGTGACTTCGATCAGCAGCTCCGCCGGTTAGCGTTCTAGAACCCAAGCCACTCGTCGCGGTGCGAGATCGGGTGGGACTCGTTCATCGGTCCCAGCGGAAGAATCGCACCGCCAAGGCGCAGAGCACAACCGCATAGGCTGCCAGCACCAGCAGGTGGACACTGCCGGGCCAGTGACCGGCGATCGCGTTCTGCACAGCCGGCGCCGCCGCGCCGAGCGGCGTGAAGTGGCTCACATCCCGCAACCCCGAGCCCATCTCAGCCTGCGGCACCCACAGTCCGGCGAAGAACATCAGCGGGAACAGCAGCAGCGATCCGATCCCGGCCGCGACCCGCTGGCTGGGCGCGACCGCCGCGATCACCACGCCAAAGCCGAGCATCGCACTGATCGTCAGCGCGATCGCGAGGAGGAACCCGCCGAACTGCTGCGGTAGCGGCACCGAGAACGCGAAGCGTGCGATCACGAGGATCAGCACCACCGCGACCGCCTCCAACGCGAGGTCGATCACGATCTGCGCCGCCAGGAGTCGCAACGCGCCCACGGGGGTGGTCGACAGCCGCCGCAGATAGCCCTTGTCCCGATAGGACGCCAAAGCCGCCGGCAGCGCGCTGAGCGACAGCACCGTCAGCATGAGCATCATCACCACCGGCGTATAGACGACGATGAACTTCACATCCCCCAACGCACGTTCCGGCTGCTTCGGTCCCGCGACGCCGAGCACCAGCAGCAGGACTACCGGGAACGCAAGCCCCCAGAAGAGCAGTATCGGCTCGCGCACGAACAGCTTCAGCTCCGTCTGCAACAGCGTGCGGAAGCCCTGCGACCGCCCAGGTGTGAGCCGCACCAGGGCTGGTGTGTCGGCGTGCGCGCTCATCGTGCATCTCCCTCGAGCGCTTCGGCGTCCGCGCCGGCTGTCATCTGCATGAACGCGTCCTCCAGACTTGACTGCTCGAGTCGGGTTTCCAGCGGCACCACCCCGCGGCTCACCAGCAGCTCCATGACCGCTGCGACGAGGTCGCCTCCGCCGGCGACCTCGATCCGGCCGTCCTCAGACCGGACCGCACTGACACCGGGCAGAGCGCGCAGCGCAGCGGGATCCAGCGCGCCGCGTGGCCGGAAGCTGAGCCGCTGGCCGGCCCCGGAGGCCAGCCCCGCCGGGGTGTCGACCGCGATCACCCGGCCGTGATGCAGCAGTGCCACGCGGTCGCAGAGGTACTCCGCCTCCTCCATGAAGTGCGTGACCAGGATCACGGTCACGCCTTGATCCCGCACGCCCTCGATCAGCTTCCAGGTCTCGCGGCGAGCGCCAGGATCCAGGCCAGTCGTGAGCTCGTCGAGGATCGCCAGCTGCGGGCGGCCCACGAGCGCCAGCGCGATCGACAGGCGCTGGCGCTGCCCTCCGGACAGGTTGACGAACCGCGTCTGCCGCTTGTCCTCGAGCCCGAGCCGCTCAAGCAATTCGTCCGGCTCTCTCGCGTCGCGGTAAAAGGACGCGAACAGATCCACCGCCTCACCGACCCGCAACTTGTCCGGCAGCTCCGAGGCCTGAAGCTGGATCCCCACCTGCGTACGCAACTTCTTGCGATGACGCGGCACCTCAAGCCCTAGAACCCTGATCTGGCCCTCGTCCGGCCGGCGCAAGCCACCAACGCACTCCACCGTCGTCGTCTTACCGGCCCCGTTTGGCCCCAGGATCCCGAAGATCTCACCACGATTGATCGACAGCGAGACATTGTCGACCGCGAGCGTGTCGCCATAACGAACACGCAAGCGCTCGATCGACACCACCTCGGCCGGTCCCTGACCGTTCTCGCGCGTGAGCGTCGATGTCATAACTCCCGTTACGCTCGCGCCAGATCCGACTCGGTGGCATCGGCGAGCTCGATGTCGTCAGTCTCGGGCAGCGCGCGCACGGCGGTTCCTTCGATGTTGATGTGGGGTAGTCGCGCGTCGAGCCAGCGCGGTAGGCGCCAGGTGCTCGGGCCGAGCAGTTCGAGCACGGCGGGGAGCATCACGCAGCGGATGATGAGCGCGTCGAGGAACACGGCGGCGGCGAGCCCGAACCCGAACTCCTTGAGCGTACGCTGGTCGCCGAGCATGAACGACAGGAACACGCACACCATGATCGCGGCGGCGGCGCTGATCACCTTGCCGGTGAACGCGATCCCGTCGCCGACGGCGGTCGAGGCGTCGCGTCGGCGGACCCATTCCTCACGGACACGGGAGATGAGGAACACCTCGTAGTCCATCGAGAGTCCGAACACGACCGCGAACATAAGCACCGGAATCCACGGTTCGATCGGGCCTTTCTGGATGCCGAGCACGCTCGAGAAGAGTCCGTCTTGGAAGACGGCCACGGTCACGCCGAGCGCGCCCCCGATGCTGAGCAGGTTCATGATCGCGGCCTGCACGGGGATCACCAGCGAGCGGAAGATGACCAGCAACAGCAGCGCCGAGAGCAACACCACGAGCGCGATGAACAGCGGTAGCTTGGTCGCGAGCACATGTGAGAAGTCGATCGACCCGGCAGTGAACCCGCCGACCAGGACCGGCACCCCGGTCTGGTGTTCCAGCGGCGGCAGCACGGTGTGGCGTAGGTGGTTGACCAGGTTGGTGGTGGCGGGCGCCTGGGGCGCTGAGCGGGGGTAGACCTGGATCACCGCGACGGTGCCCGATGGCGCGATCCGCGCCGGGGTGACGGCGGCCACGTCAGGCGTGCCCCGGACAGCGGCCCGAACCGCCGCGAGGGCCGGCGCCCGACCGGCGTGCCCCAGCTCGGCGACGAGCGAAAGCGGACCGTTGAACCCCGGACCGAATCCCTGGGCCAGCAGATCAAAGGCCTGACGGGAGCTGACGTTGGCCGGGTCGTTACCGGCGTCGCTGGTGTCAAGGCGCATCGCGAATACCGGCGCCAGCAACGCGACGATCACCGCCAGCGAGACGATCGCCAGCGGCCAGGGCCGCCTCTGCACCGTCTCGCTCCACCGTCGCCACGCCGATGCCCGCGGCGCCACAACGGCGCCGGCGGCGGCGTTGATCTGCGTCGGTGCCCGGCGGCGGACGGGAAGCCGGCGTCTGCGCTCGCCGCGCGGGCGCACCATCCGCGCGCCGAAGCGCGACAGCAGCGCCGGCAGCAGCGTCAGCGACGCCGCGAGCGTGAGCAGTACCGCGAGCACCGAGGCGATCGCCAGCCCGTACATGAAGCTCACCCCGGTGGCGAACATGCCAAGGAGCGCTATCACGACGGTGCTGCCGGCCAGCAGGATCGCCCGCCCCGAAGTGTCCATCGCCTGTAGCACCGAGTGCTGCACGTCCCCGAACTTCAGGTAGTTCTCCTTGAAGCGGGTCACGATGAACAGCGCGTAGTCGATTCCCACCCCCAGGCCGATCATCAGCGCCAGCTCGGGGGCGACGTTGGACATGCTCGTGAGATGCGTCGCCAGCCCGATCAGCGCCACTCCGGTGATCAGGCCAAGACCGGCGGTGATCAGTGGCATCCCGGCCGCCGTCAGCGACCCGAACGTCAACAGCAAGATGATCAGCGCCGCGATCACCCCGACCCCGGTCGCCGGACCGATGCTAAACCCCTCGGCCTGCTCGATCACCTGACCGCCGGCCGCGACCCGCAGGCCCGGCACGTGGATCGCGTTGATCCCGTCCAGGATCGGCATGCCGGTGTTGTTGGGCAACAGGTTGGCCCGCTTGTCGTAGTAGACCGTCGCGAACGCGGTCATCCCGTTGCGCGACACCTGCAGCGCGCCACGCGGGCTGTAGGGGCTCACCAGCCCGGCCACGTGCGGCGAACTGCTCACCCGTCCCAAGAACGGCGCGATCGCCGCACGCACCGCCGCCGACGCGACAGTCCCATGAGAGACATGGAAGACGATCGTGTCGAGGTCGCCGCTCTGGGTCTTGAACTCGTGCTGGAGGAGGTCGCTCGCGCGCTGGGACTCGGTCCCCGGCAGGCTGAAGTTAGTCGCGTACTGACGTCCCACGGCCCCGGCCAGGACCGTGGTCAGGACCGCGATCGCCACCCAGCCCACGACAACCTGACGGCGATGAGATATGCACCAGCGCGTGAGCTTCAACATTGCGTGACTCCTACTCGGTTGACCTGATCTTCGTAGGACCGGGCCGCGGATGCCTCTCGATCGAGCGCGGCGGTGTACGCGGCAAACGTCAGCACTCGGTTGTCCGCGTCGGCGCTCGAGAAGCGCTCGTAGGCGGCATGCACGCCGGCGCATTCCTCGCGCCAGTCGCAGTAGAGCTCGATCAGCCGGTCGATCGCGTCAGGGCGAGCCTGAGCATCCAGGGTTTTCACGAGTCACCGGGTGGGAGTTGTTCCGCGGTCCCGTGGCGCGACCGTCGCACGATCCGGATGCCGGCTGCGTGCAGCGTGGGTTCGAGGTCGTTGAGGACGAAGACCTCCTCGGGGTCAAAGCACCCCGGCCGCTGTCGCCGCCCGAGCTGAGCGCTGGCGAAGACGACGGTGCTGCGGGCGGCGTTGACGAAGTCGCCCTCGCATTCGACCGTGAGCGCGGCCAGTCGCTGTCCACGGCACGACGCCGCGACCCAGTGCGCGACGGGCTCTTGACTGGCCTCGCCCGGCTGCGCCGGCGGCCTGGCGGCAAACGCTGAGCGGGGGAGGTTGCTCAGCTCGCCGCGGGCATTGAGCGCCAGCATGCGCTGGTGCGCTTCACGCTCGACGACGCAGAGGTAGGGGCGAACGACGCGATCTTCGGCGAGGCCCCCCAGCCAACCGGCGTCGCTCTCGCAGAAGCCAAGGCAGCAGCGCTCGCCAAACGGTTCGGGCAGCGGGATTAGCGCCGTTCGATGTCGAGCGCTGCTCGTCAAGCCGCGATGTACGAAGTCCGCGCTCGCGGGTCCACGCGGCGCGGCCGCCGAAGCCATGAACACCATCTCAAGCTCGTCAGCCTCCGGGTAGCCGGTCAGCAACTCCGCGGCGGCCAGGTTCGTCACCCCTGGCGCGAGACCCGCGTTCATCAACACGGTCCCACGGGCGTCACCGGCAATCGCGCGCAGCGCCCTGCCCGACGCGGCAGGCAGGGCCGAGATGTTGATCAGCGCACCACCGCGTTCGAGGACCGTCCGCTCGACCGCCAGCCCCCGATGTGCGACCGCGTTGATGACCAGCTCGTCTTCGCTCACCTCGGCGGCGATCGTCTCGGGTTGGTCGAGGTCGATGAACACCTCACCGAGATTCGGTCGTCGAGCTGCGTGCCGGACTGCCCATCCCTGATCTTGAAAAGCACCGACGACGAGCGCCCCGAGGACTCCCTGGGCTCCGATCACCAGCACTTGCTTGTTGCCGGGTGGATGCATGACCGGCGACGGTAGGCGGCCCCTGGTCTTATGAGAAGCACCAATCGAGGACGCCGACATAGGACCAATGCTGCACGGGATGGCTCGACCGCTGGTCGCAGCGAGAACCGTGCGGCTACAGGCGCGCCGCGTCTGCCAGTTCCGCGACGGCGCGGGGGATCGCCGGCTCGGCGATCAAGCCGTAGCCGAGCAGCAGGGCGGGATTCACCGGCGCGACGACGAAGCAGTCGCGGTGCAGGGTGTGGATCGCGACCCCGCGCTGCGCGGCGCGGCCGGCGATCGCCTGCTCGTCCGCGCCGGCGGGAAGCCACGCGATCATGTGCAGACCCGCCGAAGCACCGCCGACCCGGGCCCCCGGCAGATGCTGTGCCAGGGCGCCGGCCATCGCATCGCGGCGGGCGCGATAGCGGCGACGGGTCTGTCGCAGGTGCCGGTCGATCTCACCGCCGTCCAGCAGCGTGGCGTAGGCCGCTTGGACGATCACGTTCGGCACGGCGTAGGTGACCCCGTGCTGGGCAGCCAGCTCGCCGACGAGATGACTGGGAACCAGCATCCACGCCAGCCGCAAGCCGGGCGCCAGGGTCTTGCTGGTCGTGCCGGCATACACGACGCAGTCAGGCGCCATGCCCTGCAGCGACGCGACCGGATCACGGTCATAGCGATACTCAGCGTCGTAGTCGTCTTCCACGATCAGCCCACCCCGCCGGCGAGCCCAGGCGATCAGGGCGGCTCGACGTCCGGGGCTCAGCACCGCGCCGGTCGGGTACTGGTGGGCGGGGGAGAGAACCACGGCATCGACGTCCGCCGCCGCGAGCTCGTCGACGATCAGGCCGTGGGCATCGACGCCAACCGCGACAACTTCAAGCCCTGCCTGCACGACAGTCTCCGGAATCCGTGGCCAGGCCGGGTCTTCCACCGCGATCCTCCGAGCGCCGCGCTCGCGCAACGTATGCCAGAGGATGCTCAGACCGTGCGCCGACCCCGCGCTGACGAATATCCGCTCGGGCTCAGCGACGACTGCACGCACCCGCCCGAGGTAGACCGTCAGCGCGCTGCGCAGCTGCCGCAGCCCACGACGTGAACCGTAGCCCAAGGCCGCATCAGGCAGCTCGCGCACCGCCTTCGCGAGCGCCGCCTGCCATTCCCGGCGCGGAAAGAGCGACAGGTCAGGCATTCCACTTCGCAGCTCATAACGGACTGGCGGAGCCGGGGCCGCTGGCGCTCGCGGGGCCGGCGGCTGTTGCGCGATCGCCTCGGCGATGCGCGTCCCATCGCCGGGACGCGCGACCAGGTAGCCCTCGGCGATCAGCTGCGAATACGCCTCGACGACGACCCCTCGCGAAACCTCGAGCTCGTCGGCAAGCACGCGGCTGGGAGGAAGCTTTGACCTCGCCCGCAGGCGACCTGAGCGGATCGCGTCGCGCAGCTCGTGTTCGAGCTGGGCTCGCAGCGGCGCCTTTCGGTCCAGGATGAGGTGAAGGTCCATTGGTCTCCCAGCGGAGATCGTAGACCCAGCAGCCGTCAAGGCCAATCCGCGATTCCGCTCAATTTGGTTCCCCTCTCGATGGCGCGATTGGACCTTCTCAGGGAGCCATTGCTGACCTACGTTCGTGCCATGTCGCGAATCGCAGCCATCAATCGAACGGAGCCATCAATGAGCACATCAATACTGTCTCGCCCCCGCCGGATCTTCAGTCGCGTGACCGAGACATGGGCTGAGCTTGACTACGCGCAGAGGCGGCTACTGGAGCTACGGACAGGGATCCCCAACCTGACACCACCGAAGCGCCCTAGGATCAGCCGAAGCGTCAGCGAGCTTGACGCTCTCTACGCACTCGACGAACACGCCGTCGCCGGCCGTCGCCTGACATGACGGGCCGAGCCAGCTGACCGTGGGTTCAGGCCTGAGCGTGCCCGTTCAGCTCATAGATCGCGGCGAGGTCCTGGTCGGCAAGATCCGGTCCTGCGCTCATGAATCGCTCGTGAACGACGTCCAGCAACGGCATCGTGGCTCCGGAGCTCCGCTCGACCTCGCGGACGAGCTCCAGGTCCTTCAAAGCGAGTCGGACTGGGAACCCGGCCGGGTACTGATGGCGCTGCATCTCGTCGAGCTTCTGCACGGCATATGCAGAGCCCAGCGGCCCACCATCCAGCAGGGCCTTGAACTGCTGCGGATCGAGCCCCATCGCCTCGCAGAGGTGCACCGACTCCGCCAATGCGACGACGCTGGCGATCATCCAGTGGTTGGTAGCCAGCTTCAGCCGGGACCCCATGCCGGCCTCTCCGACCCACAGGACTCGCGATGCGAGCGCGCCGAAGATCGGCTCGAGCGGGGCGTGTGCCGAGTCCGGTCCGGAGGCGAGGATCGTCAGCTGACCCCGCTCGGCCGGGTGCGTGCTGCCCGAGACCGGTGCGTCGACAATCGTGACCGCATGGGCGCCGACCACCTGCGTGAGCTGGTCTGCCTCGGCCGCGCCGACGCTGCTCATCTGCAACCAGATGGTGTCCTTCGGCCAGGCGTCGAGTAGCGGCTCGACGACCTCCAGGACGACGTCGGCGGTGGGGAGCATGGTGATCACGGCTCGGGTGCCGCTCAGGACGTCGACGGGCTCCTTGGCCGCGGTCGCGCCCCGGTCCTCGAGCGCGCGAGCGTGTTCAGGATTGCGGTCCCACGCGGTGACCGCGATGCCCTGGTCGAGCAGCCGACCGGCCATCGCGGATCCCATCAGGCCGATGCCGAGGATCCCGACGCGAACCTGCTCCTGTGCTGATTGTTCCGTGCTCATCGTGTGCTCCCTTCGATTTCGGCGATGTCCTCGTCGGTGAGGTCGAGGTTCGCGGCGCTCAGGATCGGGTCGACCTGGTCGGGGCGGCGAAAGCCGACGATCGCGCCGTCCACCGCCGGGTTACGCAGCGTCCAGGCGACTGCGATCGCGCCCGGGTTTGTGTCGTAGCGCTCCGCGACGTGTCTGAGCCGGTCGACGAGCTCGAGGTTCCGCGAAAGCTGCGGCTCGTTGAACCGCTCATCGTGCTTGCGCCAGTCATCCTCGGGCAGCTGCTCGACGCGCTCGCGGGTCATCCCGCCGCTCAGCATCCCGGAACCCATCGGCGAGTACACGATCACCCCGATCCCTTCGTGCTCGGCGAACGGGAGGAGCTCCGGCTCAATGTCGCG
>Ga0302325_10033088_pt1 | contig 10600 bp, 10 predicted proteins | sample Palsa_T0_2_FD_201948 | JGI IMG/M metagenome (GOLD analysis project Ga0302325, IMG submission 201948) | Peat permafrost microbial communities from Stordalen Mire near Abisko, Sweden - Palsa_T0_2 | ecosystem: Environmental > Terrestrial > Soil > Palsa > Peat permafrost | place: Sweden: Abisko...
GCTCCCCCGAGCAGGAGGTATGGCAGGACGCAAGCTGTCATCATGAGCGCGGCTATCCAAAGATGACTGTCATCGCCCCCAACGGCTTGATAGCGCAGGACCGGAGAAGCAAACGGTCGAAGCCGAATTCCGCCGGCGCGGCCTCCCGATGCCCCAAGACGAAGTCATGATGGCCCAGCCGCTTAAATTCGGGGCCGATGGCCACGGCTCGTTTGTCGGGACTCTCACAGCAACCAAGCTGAGCCGATTGTCGATATATCTGAAAATGTATATCGCGCCCTGCGATCTACCCCGCAATGGCGGGCGTGCTTTGCACGGTGAAGAGTCTCCGAGTTGACCGTGTTGGGAATTACGCCTCCCCCCGGCCCTTGATCAATTGGCTACTTGTTCGCTTTGAGTGCTGACATGCGCGCGGCTTTATAGCCAGAAATGGCAGCCTGACTCGCTTGGCAGCCTCCAAATATTAAGCGTTGGTCACGCACGTCGGCGGTCACATCGCTTCGCCCATCCCACGGATTCGGCGCGCCATTGCGCCCATGATATAAAGCGCGAAATTTGGAATCTCATCCACCATAAAACGAAACTTACGTCGGTCGATTATCGAAACCTCGCAGGCTTCCTTCACGCGGGCCGTGGACGAACGCGGTGCGTCGTCGATGACCGACATGAATCCGATTGCTTCATTGGCTCCGCATACCTCCACTACCTTATCGCCGATAGTCATCTCGATAACTCCGGATTGAATGACATACATGCAGTCGCCCCGTTCACCTCGATTGAAAACAACACTTCCGACTGGAAAAGCCAAGCTCGTACCGATCTTCCTTGCAAATAGCCGCATATCGATATCGACTTCACTCATCGTCAAATACCCTCCTGATCGGTACGAGCAAGCACCCCCGGCCCGCTACGGGTCAAGCGACATGCTGGCGCGGCGCTGTGCCTATCGTTACTCACGCCGCATGATCTTTCGCCCGATCGCCCGCGCCATTGTCAGCGGATGCGTGACCACCACCTCGATGCGGCCCATTACGCCATTTGGCTCGTGGAAAACGCCAAGCTGCCGTAGCACTGTGGCGCGGTCGTAATAGATCTTCTCGCCCGCCAGCCGATCCTCGTCGTCAAAGGTGAAAATGCCGCAAAGCGGAAATCGCACTGGGCGCCCGGTCGGCGGCAGCCCGCGCCACGCGCCTAAATGATGTCCGGTGATCATGACTTCCATAAGTACGGCATCGTCGGCGACGTAGCGCCGGACCACATCGATGGCGACGTTAGGCATCGCGCGGAGCAAACCGTTGTAATACACATGCACCGCATCACACCCGATGTGGTGATCGTCCCACGGCTCCTCGTTCATAGCGCGCCGACGCGCCAAAGGTGCCCATAATGCCGTCGAGGTCATGCCGGTTCTCCAGGCGAATGTGCTCCTCGACTAGGGCAAAACTCGCCGCTCGCCGCCCGGCGCCCTCCGGCTTCGGTGATCGACATGGAGCCGGCTTCCTTTTTTCTGACCAATCGTGCAGTGGCGGCAACACAGGCGCAAGAGCCTCGACCAGTCTGCGCAAAACGATGGGTTTTTAACGCGAGCGTCAGCAGACATCCTTAGTTGCCGTTTGATAGGTCAGAATCGTTCGGCCTAATCCCGCTTGGAAGGCGGCGCGACCGCTGCGATGCACACGCCGCGGCCGGGAAGGGTCAAATTTCAAGTCCGAGAGTTTCATCATCCTGCTTGATCTCAACCTGCCAGACATGTCGGGCTTTGAGGTGCTGCGCAAGCTGCGCATATCGAGAGTGAAAACGCCCATTCTGATCCTTTTCGCGCGATCGTGCCGCGTGCTCGGATTGGCTGCGGGTCCTGAGTAACTCATCAATTTGGTTTCGACTTTCACCTGGGTGCCTTCGGCGCTTCGTTTGGTGTGGTTCGCCGACGCCGACCATTGGGGCGTTGTGCGGAAATTCACAGCCCTTATTCGAAGAAGTCTTCGGGCCAAACGCCTCACTTTTAGGGACGTTCGAACTGTATCTACGTTTCTACCCCGATCGCGACCAATCACTGCGTCGCACAAAGCGGCACATGCGCGGTATGATACCTGTTTTGTGTCGGTCGGTTGGGGATTGTAGTATGGCGTGCTTGTCCTTCGAAGAAAGTCGGAAAGATCGTCTCGCCATTGCAAGCTGGTAAGGAGGGGTTCGATAGCGGCGACCGTTTTGTCGCGCTGTCAATTTTGCTCGAAGCGCAATGCGCGGCGCCGCTTTCGTGTACCTCTTCTATTACTGCGACGGCGTGATGCGGGGGTTCGGTAATCTCACGACTTAAGCATTTGCCCACGCAACGATCAGCCTCACCAATCTTCACAAAGCTTTTTCTAAATCCAAGGCGACGCGGCGGATTCTCTATGCCGCGATTACTGACCAGCGCGAAGCGCGCACGAGGGCACGGAACGCGGCGGCTGTGGCGTCAACCTGATCGTCGTGGGCGCCATGGGGGAAGGCGCATAGTTCGTCAACAAAGGCCTGGTTCCAGGGTCCTGTCAACAGCGCTACATTGCCATGCTCGCACTGCGCGGCGAACGGATTGGCTCGGTACGATTTGCTCCCTTCCTCGCGTTCCGTGGTGACATTAAACCCTTGTAGCTTGCTGACCAGATAGTGTGCCTGGAATCGGCCCGCACCTCCGGGATCTTGTGGAATGCGGATTAGGCAGTCGAGACCGTCCAGCGCTGCGACAGTCCGAATCTGGCGCTCAATCTCGCCCGGCGACCACCGACCGCGGACGACATCCATCACATAGACAGCGCCAGTCTCCTTGTCTAAACCAGTCTTCACGCCGACCGTGTAGTCGGGGTCGCCTGAGGCACCTTCCTGGGTCGCGGCCAAATCCCACGCCCGACAGATCCGCAGCATCTTTTCGTTGACGGACTTCACCCGGTTGGCGAACCACACGCGGTTGAACAATCCGCCTTCCCTCGGCGTCGGCCGCTGCTGCAACTGCCCGGCCACGGCGTGGCTCGTCATTGTGGCGATCCAATGCTGCTGGAGAACCGATTTAGGGAAGCGACTCTGCCACAACGGCTCGCCTTCTTCCCGGAAGTCATACCACGGCTCGCCGATCTTCGGACCGCGGTCGGTGCTGTTGCTTGAGTCGGTCTTGCGCGGAACCGCCCATTCGGGTTTGGCGTTTAGAAACACGTAGGGGTGATTGCGCTCATGTTCGGCCGGCAGGCACACGTGCATGCCGTTAAACTCCTTGGCCAGGATATGCCCGATCAGATCACGTTCATGGCTACGCTGCATAATCACAATGAAGATGCCGGTCTTTGGATCGTTGAGCCGTGTCTGAAGGACCTCGTCCCAGGTCCGCAGGACAGCCTCGCGCGCCACATCGCTGTCGACGGTCTTCATGTCATGGGCATCGTCAACCACGATAATATCGGCACCGAACCCGGTTAAGCTCGAGAACGACATGGCGCGCCGTTCACCACCGGCCATATTGCTGAACATCTCGATCTGATCGCGGTCGAGCCGACACTGATGGCCCCAGCGCGCCTGATACCAGTCGCTGGAAACAAGCTTCCAACAGGCGTCGCTCTGTTCGTTGGAGAGCTTCTGGACTTAGCTGAGGTGGGCGAACTTGACGCCTGGCCCGCATAATGTCTTCGGCCGGACGCTGAGGCCGTGTCCGTCGTGGTTGGAATCCGGATCTTGGGCCCAGACCCAGGCCGGGAAGAACACGTTGATGGCGCGCGATTTCATGTGCCGCGGCGGCATGGTGAAGATCAATGGGCCAGGCCCCTTGATCTCGCGCCGCGCCACAGCCATCAAATGGTCGCACAACAGGTCAATGTGCCAGTTGCTCTGATAGCTCTTGGGTTCGCCGGCATGACGCCAAGCCTCCGTTATGAAGTCGCCCAGCGATTGCCGATACAGCAACGCTTCGCAGTGCTCGCGCGTCGAAAGGGCAGGTAGGGGAGGCGCCTTCAATGAGGTCGCCTTCACGAGTTTTCTGGTCATCATGTTGTTCAGGTATGACGTCACGCGCGCGGCGTGACGTCCTTCCCACGTCCTTTGTCGGTGATTTGCTTCAGGCGCGCGAACTCAACAGCATTAAGTGCCGTTACATCGCCGCCGAGATTGATGACTTTGCCAATACGCGCCAGTTCGATCTTGTCTTCGTCTGACAGCAGATCGGCATTGAGGTTGGCAAACAGCGCATCACTTGGAACTGATTGGCTGAACGGTGGAAGAAGAGCAAAAGCGTCGTCATCCTGCTGCTGCCCGGCACCAAGTCGCGCAGCTTCCTCCATGACCAGCTTGGCGGACGCTACCTCGCCGTTGATGCCTTTTGCATAGTGAGACCGAATAAGAGCATCGTACTTGGGCACCTTTCGCTCCTTGCCGTTCTCGCGGATCGTGACGGTTTCGGCGATGATTTTTTCATACAGAGTTTTTTGGTCTAGCTTTTTGCGCGGTCGCCCCGATGGATTGCCGGATTGGCCCTTCTTCCATTGGTACTCCTTCGGCGGCCGGCCACGGCCGATCTCGTAGTCGCACTTGGCGGTTGTTATGGCGCCGACCGTTTGGTTGGCGCCGATCTTCTCATCCAGGTTTTGAGGTTCAGACATTACGCCGCCTCCTTGAAGTCTGAGGGCTGCGTCCGGTCGACGGCGGGAGCTTCCACTGAGCTTGCGCGTTCCTCGGCGACCTCTTCGAATGTTCGTCCGTTCGCGGCTAGCGTCGCGGCCTTGCCGGCGTAATCATGCCAGCGCTTGATGGCGACATCCACATAGACCGGATCAAGTTCCAGACCGCGGGCGCGGCGGCCGGTCCGCTCTGCGGCAATGACCGTCGTCCCGGAGCCAAGGAACGGGTCAAGCACAATGCCGTCACGGCGCGAGCAATCTTTGACGGCGTCCACAACCAAGCCCACGGGCTTTACGGTCGGATGCAGGGCCAGCTTTTCAAGCCGTCCGGCGCGGATCGTGCTGATGCCGGGATATTCCCAGACGTTCGAGCGGTTGCGGCCATGCTGCCCGAGCCCAAGGTTGTTGATATGCGGTGCGCTACCGGATTTCCAGATAAACACCAGCTCGTGACGGCTGCGGTAGAAGCTGCCCATGCCAGCGTTCGTCTTCGCCCACACGCACACATTCTTTAACTCGCTGTAGACGCTATTGCCGGCCGCCATCATCTCCTCAAGGTGGCTCCAGTCGATGCAAACGTCATGGATCGATCCCTCCCGGCTATGAGCCGCCAGATGTCGGAAAGCAGTAGCCAGCAAGTCGGTAAAGCCTTCTTTCGTCATCTCCCCACTCGCCATGGCGAGCTCACGATGATGGGTTTCGAAGCCCGTCAGGTCGACCTCGAAATCCAGGTCGATCAATCCCTGCAGCTCGATGGCCAGAAGCTCATGGTCCCAGCCTGCCTTCTCGGCGAGCTTATTGTCGGCCAAGATGTAGGCGCGCTTTTCCGCTGCGGAGAGGTGCGGCAGCCGCCGCGCAGGCACGCCGCTGAGGCCGAGTTTCTTGGCGGCTTCAACACGACCATGCCCGGCGATGATCTGTCCGTGGTGGTCGATGAGAACCGGAGCGTTGAATCCGAACCGCGCTATGCTGTCGGCGATCCGCTGGATTTGCGCCTTCGAGTGCTTGCGGGCGTTGCCCTTATAGGGAGTAAGGCGCTCAAGGGGGACGATTTCGGCCTGACGATCCAAGCCTACAGCCACAGAGTGTTCGGCGGCAGTAATATGGTGAGGCTCGTTTTCGGGCTGGGCGGCGATCGTCCCTCCATTATGGCCTAAAATATTATGCGAGTTATTAGACATTGAAGTCTCCATTGGGTTACGGAGACTTGCAAATAGTCCAATGCCGTTCCCGCTAAGAGGGGGGCTTTTTGGGAATTGTTGGCGGGTGGAGGGCCGGCATAGTGTCGACAAGGGACTTGGCCGCCACGCCCGGATCCATACCCGTCACCTGCGCCAGCGCAAGCTGGTAGCGCGCGACCGCGAGGTTTTCGGAAGCGCGCTCGGTCATCATCTTTTCCCGCCACTTCGAAACTTGCGATCCCCGGACGCGATTCCCCGAGTCATCCGTGTAGCCCATCTTGTTGAGCTGAGCGGCTACCTCGCGGCTCGCCTCCTTGAGGCTCTTGCCGGCCTGCATTTCCAGGGTCATCGCCGCCGCTGGTAGAGCCCTGAACAGCTCAGCGGATAGTGCATTGGGTGGCCGGTGGTCTAGTTTGGCAGGCTTGAACAGCGGCGCGACAATTCCCTGCTCCAAATCCTTGAGCGCGCAGGCCAAATCGATGAGCGCAACCGGGAGTGCGGGTTTGTTCGGGAAGAGGGCAGCTATCAACTGATTGACGCCCACGAGCGCCTGGACCACGTGCCCACGCCCACGATCCGGCTGGCTCGGGTTGTACGGTGATGCCGCGTCCAATGCCACACCGAGGAACTGCATTGCCGCCGAAAGTTCAGCTAGGTTGATCGCGCCGGCCCGTTGCGGTGTCTCCTGGGCCCCAGCACTGCCAGCACCGAGTTCGTTCGTGTCCTCGGTTGGTCTGTCGGTTGACTGTCCCATTTGAACTCCGCACGCGAAATGTCGAACTCCAGATACGGGTGGCTATCCGGACGTGCAACTCAATTCGACTTCCGACGGATACGCAGTGACTCATGCCCAGCGGTCGATGCGCACCCCTTGCGTGGATCGAAGAACCGCAGCGCGGGCCCTCCTCCGCACGACGATGTCTGGCCCAATTTGCCTATGGTTCGGCTTCCCTGATGCGGCAACTTCACTACGCTCTTAACGCCAGAAATGTTCCCTGTTCCCGAAGCAGGGTATCGCTGCCAAAGTCATTGGAAACGTTGGTCCAAACTTAACCGGTGCGAGGGTCATAGGGCATTTAGCCCGAATTTCGCTGATAATTTCCCTGTTAGCAGGGAATTGGGATGCTGAGACGCGTTCGACCTGAGACTACGTCCGCCCGGCTTTGCCCGCCGTGGCGATGAGCGTCGCGGCGGTGGGCACGGCAAGAGCGGGGCCACATGGACGAGGCGTTTATACGCTTACAACCGACAACCGACGTTTCTTAGCCGCCGCGGACGGGTTGGTCGAACGCGTCGGACCAAAATTTGCGCAGGTGAAATCGCTAGTAGGCGAATTAGCGCAGAGTTCGGGTTCCGGAATTCCCGCGGCGCCAATACCAGCATCTGTGCCCGATAGGTCAAGAAGAATGGTTTTACTGGGCGCCCCAAAGGCCACCGCGTCACGCCTCTCTTCAGGGTCCTAACGTTTCCGTCTGGGTCGCTTTCAGCACAGTCGCAATCTTTCTTTGCCTCGGACATAACAAAAAACCTGTAGAGAAGTGCTCGGTACGTTTCACATGACGCTGGTCCTTGGAGAAGATCAACTTATGATCGTTTAGCTCTTCGCATAGCGGCTTGAGAGGCTAACAGTCCAAAGACCTAATCATGAGTGCCGGGAGCGAGGTTTATTATAGCAAAGCCCCATCTAATCTGCTCACTGTGCGGCAGGGAGGGGAAAAGCGTGTCCTCAATCCTAGGTCAATTTCGGTCGACTCAGGATCAGACTTTGCTACGGGCGGCAGAACACTAGGTGTTGAGCTTTCCTTCGCCCTTCTCGTGGACGCGCTTGAGGACGACGCTCGAGCCTCAAGACTGCATCACGCTTTCCGTCGCCGGGTGGCTTCACTCTTGCCTGATCGATGGACCATGAGCCGGAGTAGAATTCGAGCATATGCCGACATGATCGAGCAATATCAGGCGGTGGGGATCAAGATCGATTAGGATGACGCTCGAAACAGCCGTGCCAGCGGTAAGCTTAACGACTGCACCGGTGAGTATCAGGGGACAGGGTTAGCATCCTCTTCCCTTCGAATACGAATTGTCGGACGATGCTATTCACGTGAGAGGCGCTGAATATCTGGCCTCATCACCTTTTTGGTAAGGCGAATAGCCTTTTTCAATTTCGCTCTCCCTCGTGCTCTACATAGCTGTGGCAACTCAAATTGTAATTGCTCCGGCGTGCGCTGACCTGTGGGCAACAAACCTATTGTGACCAACCGGGCGGTCGAAACCGCCTGTTCAAACAGCACTTGCATCGCCGTCGTGATATCGCCGTCCGTGGTGATGGAAAAGTATAGTCCCGACGAGGCACAGCTCTGCATGTTTTTTGCAATCTGGCGTTGCCACGGAGTCCACCTTGCGCCAATGTATTTCCTAGAAGGGGCAAAGCGCTTGATTTACTGAAGTGTTTACCGGCTGCGGGCTTTGGGGGGAAGGCGTCGCCAGGTCGAAAAGCCCCGGGAAGCCCCAAGCTCGGTCTTGCGCCCCCGCCACAGCTGAGGCAAGGAATCGAGAGCCGTCAGCTAGGCTGGACATAAGCGGTCGTACGAAATGCTTTTGGTCACCGGCGGCGCCGGTTTCATCGGATCGAATGTCGTCGCCGGCCTCAATGAGGCCGGTCGTGCCGACGCTGGCTATAATGCAAACTTCACCGCGCTTGAAGATGCGGTATGTCATTACGTGACGTCGTTTCTCGATCGCGCCGACCGGTACCGGTGAACGGAATGTTCGACATCGAAGAATCGCTCAAGCTCTTCGGCAAGCAGACCATTCTCTGCATTGGCGACGTCATGCTTGATGATTTTGTTTATGGCGATGTCACCCGCATTTCTCCGGAAGCGCCGACACCGGTGCTGGCGGTCCGTCATAACAAGATCGAGATCGGCGGCGCCGGCAACGTCGCCCGTAACCTCGCCGCGCTTGGTGCGCGCTGCATTTTTGTCGGCCTGATCGGAAACGACGAGGCGGGGCTGACGCTGACCAATGCGCTCGGCAAGTTCCCCGGCGCGATCGTCCCCGATCTCGTGGTCGAGAATGGCCGCAATACCACCCGCAAGGTGCGCTTTGTTTCCGAGCATCATTCGACGCATCTTGTGCGCGCGGACTGGGAGTCAACCGAGCCGGCCAGCGCGCAAAGCGAGGCGACGATCATTTCTTATGCCGAAGCGGCGTTGCCCCAGGTCGGTGCCGTGGTGATGTCCGACTATGCCAAGGGTGTGCTGACGCCGCGTGTTATCCGCGCCGTGATTGATAGCGCGCGCCGGCTCGGCAAGCCGGTCATCGTCGACCCGAAGGCGCACGACTACAGCCTCTATCGGGGCGCGACATTGGTGACGCCAAATCGCAAGGAGCTGGCGGCTGCGATTCATCGCCCCGTCGCCACCGAGACCGAGATCGCCGAAGCGGCCGCCGAGCTCGCTTCGCTGCTGGGTGCCGAGGCCGTGCTGGTGACCCGCAGCGAGGAGGGCATGACGCTGCACGTCAACGGGCAGAAGCCGGTTCACATCCCCGCTTATCCGGTGAGAGTGAGCGATGTTTCCGGCGCCGGCGACACCGTGGCTGCGGTGATGGCGGTGTTGCTGGCGATGAAAGCGCCCTTCGAACCGGCAATGCGCGCCGCGAACGCCGCCGCTGCGGTTGTGATCGGCAAGCGTGGCACGGCGACTGTCTCGCTAGGCGAGCTCCGGCATCGCATCCTGCCGGCGGCGTCGCTCGCGCCTGAAGACAAGATCGTGTTCGACTGGTCGGTGCTCGATGCGTCTCTCGCCCAGTGGCGGCAGCAAGGTGTACGCATCGGCTTCACCAACGGTTGTTTCGATCTCTTGCATCGCGGCCATATCAGGCTGCTCGCCGAGGCCCGGGCGACCTGCGATCGGCTGGTGATTGGGCTCAACAGCGACACTTCGACCAAACGGCTGAAAGGCCAGGACCGGCCGATTAACCCTGCCGAAGGCCGCGCCGAAGTCCTCGCCGCCCTGGAAGCCGTCGATCTGGTCGTCGTGTTCGAAGAAGATACCCCGCTTGAACTGATCAAGCGCGTGCGCCCTGCCGTTCTGATAAAGGGCGCCGACTACAAGCGCGAAGACGTGGTCGGCCGCGAGGTCGTCGAGGCCTCGGGTGGTCAGGTTATCCTGGTCGACCTGGTGCCGGGACAATCGACGACCAACATCGTGCGCCGAATGGCCGGACCGAAGTCCGGCAAGCCCGCGGCCTCCTGACTCGGTAAGAATCATGTTGGGTCAATTCGGTGAGCGCGCGGTATTTCCTGACTATGCCGAGACTGCACTGAAGGAAGAGTTCTTCGGTGACCGTACGGGCTACTTCGTGGACGTCGGCGCCAACGATCCGAAAGACATTTCGCAGACCTGGCATCTGGAACAGAAGGGCTGGCGGGGCATCCTGATTGAGCCGCAACCCGCGTTGGCGCAAAAATTGTGTGAGCAGCGCAGTGCCAGGGTGTTCGCCTGCGCCTGTTCGTCGCCGAAGAATGCCGGAAAGACGCTGCCGTTTCAGGTTTCGGGAATTCACTCGTCGCTGAACCTCGACTTTTTCGTCGCCGGAATGAGCAAGGCCTCGGTGATCGACGTGCCGGTGCGAACGCTCGACGACATTCTTGAAGAGGCGAAGGCGCCTGCACCGATCGATCTGATGTCGATTGACGTCGAAAGCCACGAGGTCGAGGTCCTAAACGGCGTGACGCTGTCGCGCTGGCGGCCGCGGCTGATCATGATCGAGGACCTT